>ERZ773260.535-NODE-535-length-55706-cov-8.659036_pt1 | contig 55706 bp, 53 predicted proteins | sample MGYA00511387_ERZ773260 | MGnify/ENA primary metagenome ERZ773260 (study PRJEB29015, sample SAMEA2737745) | human gut metagenome | biome: human gut; feature: human-associated habitat; material: faeces | place: China | collected 2012 ...
TAGACAGCAACCGGGGAGACAGCGAGGGCTTCGCCGCAATCCGTAATCTGTTCAAGAACATCTCCCATTCGGGAAAGGGAAGGAATGATTTCTCCCTTTTCGGATGGTTTTGACTGTATCAATCGCTGTTTTCGTTGTTCCTGCGGTAAGTTTTCCATAGTTCATGGAGTGCAAGCTGCCATTGGATTCCGGGCGGCAGCCATAGGTGAAAAAAGGGATTTACCTGAAACGCATCCGGTTCAGCAGCGGACTGAATCCAGACACCCTTGCTGCTCAACTCGCGCAAAGCCTGCATCCAAAGGATTGGGTCGCGCGCTATCCGTGTAAGATCGGCAACAAGGAGAATGTCTGCCTTTTGCTCCACCGCCTCCTGACAAGCCCTTTTCCAGCCGTCGCGGTCAAGCGTAGTTCCTTTTTCACACTCGCTGACTTCTCCCACAATTTCATAACCCAGCCGCTCGGCCTGCTCATGCAGCCGGGCGCTTTGTGCTTCCAGCGCGTGATCGCCGTCAAGCTGCGCCTGCGTTGCTACCCGGCAATATAATACCACACGCTTGCTTTTGTTGCTATCCATGATTTGACCTCCATTCAGATATTGCCGACAAAGCGGTAATAGATTTTGATGTCCCGGACGTTTTTCCCATCAATGACGGTCTTTTCTCCGACCTCAATGCGGTCGATCAGCTCGTCCACCGTTTCACGGTCAAGCTCCCGTATATGCAGGTGCTTTCGGACGACTGCCGCCCAGCTCTGAATGTCGGCGGCGCTCTGCTCATACTCCCTGATTTCCGCAAGAAGCGTATCCAGCCGGTCGGTCCGCTGGCGGCGCTCCTGCTCGGTCTTTTCAAGCAGTACAGCGAAGGACGCTGCGCTGATGCTGCCGCAAACCTTGTCCTCATAGAGCTTGGCGGTCATTTGCTCCAGCTCATAAACGCGGCGGCGCAGCTTCCCAATCTCCTGCCGGACGCTTTCCTGACGCTCGGCGTCTGCGGCGGTGCGCTGCGCTTGCAGCCTGTCCAGCATGGCAGCTTCGTCCAGCTCCAGAGCCTCGGCATGGGCGCGAATTTCATTCAATACAAGCTCCGTCAGCGTCATCTCATAGATGGTGTGCCGGGAACACGCGCCATAGCCGGAGGCCGTATAGCGGGAGCAGAAATAGGAAACGTACTTTTTGGACGTGCCGTTCTTGCGGCGCTGCGTCTCCCGGTTGCCCTGAAGGGGTGCTTTACAGTCGGCGCAGACGAGCTTGCCGGTGAACAGAAAGGGCTTCGGCGGCGCGTTGTCCGCCGAGAGCAGCGTCCTTTCCCGGTTGATGGCCTGCACTTCATCCCATAACTCCGGCGAGATGATGGCTTCATGCAGAGCCTCATGCCGTATCCACTCGGATTCCGGCTTATAGATCATGGTGTCGTCCTTATAGGAGCGCGAGCCGGTCTGGTTCTGAATGAGATTTCCGGTGTAGGCCTCGTTTGTCAATACATTCTTCACCGTGGCGTACATCCAAAGGTTCGCGTACTTGCAGGAGCCGTTTCCGTACCGCTTTGCCCAATACCAGCGCGGGGACAGGATACCCTCGCTGTTCAGCACGGCGGCGATCTTGCCGTAGGCCATGCCGCCGCGCCGTAGCTCGAACATCCGGCGCACTACGGCAGCAGCTTCCTCGTCGATCACCAGCCGATGTCTGTCCTCATCGCTCTTGCGGTAGCCGTAGGGCGCGTAGGCGGCGATATACTGGCCGCTGCGCATTTTGGCGTGAAGGACAGATTTTACCTTATTGGAGAGGTCTTTCAAGTGGTAGTCGTTCATCAGACTGCGGAAGTGCAGCATATCCGTGTTGTCACCCTCGGTGTCGAGGCAGTCAAGGACGGATACGAAGCGGCAGCCCAACGAGGGGAAAACAACGTCGGTATAGCGTCCGACCTCCACAAAATCACGACCCAGCCGTGATAGGTCTTTCACAAGGATCAGGTTGATGAGGCCGTGCCGCGCATCCTCCAGCATCTCCAGAAATCCGGGACGCTGGAAATTCCCCCCGCTATAACCGTCGTCCCGGTAAGACTTGACCTCCGTCCAGCCGTTGAGCATTACGAATTTGGAAAGCAGTTTATATTGATTCTCGATGCTGACGGATTCATCAGCGGGGATATAGTTTTTCGCCTTGGCGGAGTTGGAGGCGTCGTCCACGCTCAACCGGCAGTAAATGCCGACCTTATATAGCTTTTTCATACGCTTCCTGCCTCTCCTGCGCCAGCGCGTCGTCCACGCTGCCGATGTAGCGGTAGACCACCTTGACGTCGCAGATGCGCTGTCCGTTGACCTTCCGCGCCTCGCCCACCTCGATGCGGTCCACCAGCTCAAACAGGATGCTCTCGTCCAGCGCCGTGATCTCGGTGTAGCGGCGGATGACCTCCATCCAGCGGTTTGCGTCCTGCCGGTTCTCAAGCTGCGCTCTGACCTTCTGCTCCAGCTCCGGGATGGCGGCGGCTTTTTCTGCCCGTTCGGTTTCGTATTTCCGCATGAGCGTCTGAAAGACCGTCTGGGGGATGGTGCCGGTGCATTTGTCCTCATAGAGATTCTGCATCAGCCGTTCCAGCTCCGTCATACGCGCCGCTGCCGCTTTCAGCTCCTGTTCATAGGAGATAACGCGGCTGCGGCTTTCCTTTTCCTTCATGCGGCTGATCTGCTCGGCAAGGCGCTCGCCGTCGCACTCGACGAAGCGCGCCTTTTCCCGGATGTCCGTCAGCACCAGCTCCTCCAGCACATTCTCATAGATGGAGTGGATGGTGCAGGCGCTTTTGCCGCTTCTGGCATAGTTGCCGCAGATAAAGGAGCTGTACCGCCCCGGCGTACCGTCCTTGTAGGTGAAGCGCTCGATGTGGTTGCGCATCTTGAAGCCGCAGTCTGCGCAGTAGACAAGGCCGGTGAAAATGCTGCGGATGCCGTCCGTGGGCGGCGTCTTGCGTACCTTCTTTTTGTCGATGCTGACCACGGTATCCCATACCTCGCGGGAGATGATGGGTTCGTGGGTCCCCTCCACCCGTATCCATTCCTCCTCCGGCTTGCCCACGAGCTTGCGGGACTTATAGGACAGCGTGCCGGTTTTGCCCTGCACCATGTTCCCGATGTAGACCTCGCTGCGGATGAGGGCTTTGACGGTGGTTTCCGCCCACTTGTGGTTGACGTTGCGGGGGTCGCTGCGCCCCTTGCGCTGGTAGTAGAGCGCACCGGGCGGCAGAACGCCCTCCTCGTTGAGCGTGACGGCGATGGCACGGAAGCCCATGCCGGAGGCGCGCATGGCAAAGATGCGGCGCACGGTAGGGGCGGTCTCCTCGTCGATGATAAGATGGTGCTTATCCTCCGGGTCGCGCTTGTAGCCGTAGGCGGGGTATGTCCCCATGAACTTGCCGCTTTCCGCGCAGGCTCTCTTGACCGCCTTGACCTTCTTGGAGGTGTCCCGGCTGTAAAACTCGTTAAATAAGTTCAAGAAGCACATGACGTCGGTGCTGCCGTTGTCACTCATGGTGTCGATGCCGTTGTTCAGCGCGATAAAACGGCAGCCCAGCGAGGGAAACAGGTAGTCCGTGTACTGTCCGAACTCGATGTAGTTACGCCCAAAGCGTGATAGGTCCTTGACCAGAATGAGGTTGATTTTCTTGGCTTTTGCATCTTCGATGAGGCGTTTGACGCCGGGACGGTCGAAATTCGTACCTGAGTACCCGTCGTCGCAGTACACCGCGATCTCGTTCCAGCCCCGCTGACGCACATAGCTTTGCAGCAGGAGCTTTTGATTTTCGATGGATATGGACTCCCCATCGCGCTCATCGTCGTTGCTGAGCCTGCAATAGATGCCTACGTTGTATGTCTTTTCGATCATCTGTATTTTACCTCCCGATTCTCTGCGATTCATACATCCGTGCGGCGTGATGGCTCTCGCAGGTTTTCCCTGCAAGAATATGATACCGGGGATACCATTTTCGCGCAAGGATGCCGCCGCAGGGAGGCTGATTGTCTGTTACGATGCGTGACAAGGCTGCGCGGCCGCGGGAGCGTCCAGCTCCGTCATGGCGCGGCGCACCGCAAGCTGCTCCAGCGTCCTGCCAAGGTCCTTTTCGCCGGAAAACACGCTTGTCACGCGATAGAGGGTCTTGCCGATCCTGACCTCCTTATAAGAGGCGACCGGCTCTTTGGGGATGGCTTGCTTCTGCATAAACGCACCTCCGATTTATCATGTAAGTCCCGCTGCCACGATATGACAGCGGGGCTTGTTCGTATTCGTTCCGGCAGAGTAGCCGCGCCGGGAGGATTGCCGTCATGCTGCATGATGCTGCACCGGCGCGGCTGTCTGCGTATGTTGTGTCATGTAGTTTTGTTCCACCGTATTTGTCACAGCCCCCGGCGCGAGGCGTATATCGCCTCTGGGACCGGTATCAGCCGCCTTTGGCAAGGCTGTCCCATTCCCGCCAGCGCCGTGGCTTGTAAGGCTCACGAACGCCGCAGGAATCCCCCTCAAGTCAGTGGGAGGCCGTAGCTGGGGTTGCGTATCGCCCGCGCTGTCATCGCGCCCGATGCTGCCACGCATCGGGTCAAAGGCTGCGTAGATCGCTCGGACAGCCGCCCGTCCCGAAGGATGGGAGGTCTGTCGTCATGGCGGCGCGCCTTTTGTCGCTTGGCCTTTCAGCCGCGCGGGGTCTGTGCTGATACCGGTGTCTATGCGGTTGTCAAGGAGCAGAGGCGAGCGAGAATAATATCCCTCTCATATACCTCAAGAAAAATCGGGCTTTTTATAACCCCCTTAGTCGAAATTTTTCAAAATTTTCCTCAAATGAGAAAGCCCTTTGCGAATGGAATGATGCACGGCGGGCTGGGTGGTGTTTTCTCTTGCTGCAATCTGCAACTGAGACAGTCCGCCAACGATGTACTCAAGGACACGCCGCCGCTGCGCGGGCGTGAGCTGCGCCAGTCCCTCTTTCAGCAGCCGCTCCAGTTCCATGCGCTCCAGCGCCTCGTCCGGCTGCTCCGGCAGATTCAGCGCCTCAGCCTCGATGCCGTCGCCTGCGTCCAGCGAGTAGAACGCCCGGTTGTCGCGGATGTACTGCGCGTAGTTGATCTGAAGCCGCTTATCTTCTTCGAGAAACGCAGCTACTTCATCGGAAACCTCGATAAAGGCATCCTCGGTGTACCACGGGTAAAGCTCCCGCAGATTGATCGTTGTCATGTTGTATTCCTCCGTTTGGATGTTTGTGTTCGTGGTTGCGGTTGAATCCAAACGGAGGGCGGCGGGGAGCGGCAGCCCACAGAGAAGAAAAACAGTGAAAACAAAAAGGCACCCGCACAGGCATAAAAGCCTGAACGAGTGCCTTGCAATTCTATTTCATAATTGGGCGGAGCTATATCGCAGATAATCTGTGATGTACAGAAAACGAGCTGCAACTCACATAGATAAGTGCAGCTCGCAAAAGTCTTTACAACACCTGCTTCTTTTTGAGATGTTCTGTATCCACTTCCTTTACGGTGGATAGCCGCATTAGCGATACCTCCTTTTGTCAGTCAATCCCATAAGACATCCTCACATATTTCGTAATTATGATGTATAGCTCATTTGACATGAGTTAGGTGTATATTTAGCTGAATTAGAACTCACCATAAAATATAGGAGAGGTGATTTCTGATGAACTTTCTTGACCTTTTTGCCCTCAAACTTCGGGAGAAGCGAATCCAGCAGAAGATAACACAGCGTGGACTGGCTGAAAAACTGAATATGTGTACGCGCACGATTATTGAGATTGAAAACTGCAAAAGCAATCCGAAGTTTGAAACCGTGGCGCTCATTTCCAAGGAGATGAGAATCAGCCTTGACGCCGTGGTGTTTCACGATGAAAAACCGCGTGAAATTCCAAAAGTTGTGGCAGATTTCTTTGCCGGAAAGAGTGATGCAGAAGCGGAGCGGTATATTGCATTGTGCCAAAGCGCAGAGAAGTTGAAAAACGGTGAGTAAAAGCGGCCATCCACGCGGATAGCCGCTTTAACTTATAGAATAGCCAGCGGGCATAGACACACGCTTTTTACCCGCTGGCTGCTTTTGTCCGCGCAGTTGGAACGACGGGCAATTTTTATTCTATTTTTCCTGTTTGTGCGCATCCCTGATTTTTTCGAAGCTGTCCTGACTGACGACGTGTTCAATCAGGCAGGCGGAATATTGGTCCCGTCATCACAGTCCAGAGAATAATATGCCTTATTGTACCGAGCCCGCTCCACATAGGCGGCCTCCTGTCGTCTGCTGGCGTCGAGGGCTTCGGCCACCTCGTCAGCGACCTCGATAAATTGATCCGCCATGTGGCGGGCACCCAGTGGGGCTGCAAAAAATACATGAACATGAAGCACTTGGAGGCGGTCATGGACGACGCCTCTATTGCCGGCTGACCTCATTCAGCCAGAGCCTGCAAACCAATTTGCGCATAACTCTTGACGGCACCAAAATCTTTTGTTCAAAACAGACCGTTTTTCGCACTTTTTGCATGAAAATGCCGGGAAGAAAACTCGACGGCGTTCCCTTGTGTTTGCTAAATTTTGATAGCAAACACTGGGGAACGCCGTCGAATAAAAATAGGGCGGCGGTTTATATCGCTTCCTATCCTCACAACTAGGGGAGTGCCCAAAAGGGATTTTTTTCATCAACAGCTGCCTTTTAGGCGTCCATCTCTTTTTACTTATCATACTACTTTGAACACTGCGACCTATGAAAAACGGCAACTAGCTTATTTTATAATGCGCTTTTGAAATAAACGAGTTATTCAATTTTTATGAAATAGCGTTGTTCTCCATTCCAAAAACGAGTATAAAAATAATGATAGCAGCAGATAACAAGATCCGTATTATAGTTATCCTTTTTTTAGTTTTTCCAAATACAACTGCTAGAATGGCAAATGCAATCGCTAAGCAATTCATAGCAACTCTTAGTGAGTAATTGTAACTAAAAATACTACCACTCATAAAAGTTCCACCTACAATAGATAGCTGCGCTATCATAAAAATGAATATAGAAAGGCAGTAAAATATGATGCTTACAAAAAGACACTTGTGTTTATTTAACATAGCCATGCTCCCTGTTGTTGCTTAATTAGTCGAAATCACGCCTTTATGATCACACCATATTCTTATCTCATCAGAATTGTTTTCCGACCAATTCCCCAATAAACCTTTCTTATAGAGTGTAAAATTGCCTACTGCACCGCCAAGATAATCACTTGGATTGTCAACCGTAGCAATACCCGTTACTTTCCAAGAACTATTAAGCGACTCGGTATCTGTTTGTGTGCCGCGACACTCAGCCAAACTTGCACCATCATACCTAAATGTTGCCGTCAATGAATAATTTGCAACTTTCTCCCCTGTATCAATAAGGTAAAAATATTTGGAGCGAGTATAATCCTTATACGTCCACGATGCAGTTGATGCTCTCTGAACAACAGGAACATACTCCACTTCGCGAACCGTTTCTATCACGGCAATTTCTTCGTTGACTATATATGTAGTAGATTCTTCTGAGACACTAACAATCTCAGCGTTTGAGATAGCAGATACGTCAGGTTCTGCTTCAGCTGCATAAGCGCTTATTTGCGTACACAAGACTGCACAAACAAGCACGGCAATAAGAGAAAAACTCTTCCGCATTTTTTTCATAATCTTCAAATACTCCTATCTAATTTCATTCATAATTTTTTGTTATATTTCCATTTGCATCACAGGACATATCCAAGAAAGTATCATTATTATAGTTGCCATTATGATAAAGTTGGTAAGATGCATCGACTGATGTCCAGCCTGACCCGGATGAAATAGAAAAACTTTCGGTAACAGACCAACCTGAAATGGCACTAGAGGAAACTTGGACTTCACTCTCTAAAGCATAAACAGAGCTACCATTATAATGGAATGAAGCCGCCAAACTATATGTCGCCACTTTCTGCCCGTTGGACTTTAAATAAAAATGCCCAGACATAGTTGCGCTTTTGACACTATACGCTCTAGCTGTAGATTGTACGTTCTCAGAATAGACATACTTAAATATAATGCCATTTCCCACGTCAATGGATTGAGTCCCCTCTTTATTAAAATCAATTTCATTGTAGATTTGGGACTTAACCTCTTGCGATGATATATATTCCAATGCATCATCAAAATTCTCGGTATCAACAGCATCGGCAGGCGAAGAGGATGCCGCAAAAGCCATAGGTGCATTTGCAAACAAAATCAATAATGCACATGCTACGCCCAAAAATCGTTTCATATTAATTATCTCCTTTTATTGTTGCAATACTTTGCGCAAGTTCGCTTTTTGTTGCGGTATGAAAATAGAAATTCCAGTTTTCCGCAGTTGAATAAACAATATCAGCTTCATTAACATCATTGCTTGAATAAGCTATCGGACTTGCATACAAGGCACCTTGCGTTGAATTTAATATCACATAGTGCTCGCCATCGCTGCTTTTTCTAAGAAACAGGATCATGTCATCTCCGACATTCAAATCAACAGAAGGCTCAACATCATGAACATAATTTCCGATTACGCCTCCAGTCAAAAGTATTTTGATGGTATCTGAAACTTCATCAGAGCTATCGAACACTTCATTTACATTTACAGTGGCTTCCCTTCTAATAATGCTACTGTTATTTTCATCCCAAAATGGATCTGAAATAGACAGAACCTCGCCACCGATAATAAGGTCAGAGCGTTCAACCATCTTATCCAAATCATAGTTCGCCAACAAATAGGTTGTTGTCGCTCCTCTAGTTACATTTGTTTGTGTGAAGATAAAACCCGAAGCAAAACACACACACCCCAAAAGGACAAAGCCAACCACACGCACAAAGCGCCGCTTATGTGTTCTCATTTTCATCCCTCCTTAATCATATATTAATCATATATTGCCGCAATGCCAGCAATATCATCAGATGATAACGTCCTCCTCGTTTCACCGGGAGCAAAAGACTTATACATAACTGCTGTTCTTTCTGTATCGTCAGGATGTCCTAGTCCCAAAGCATGCCCTACCTCGTGCGTAATAACAGACTGTAGATCGTACTGGGTACTACTGGGCGTTCCAGTAGAGAAAGTATGAGATGTGCTAATTCCTATATCTGCGGTTTTAATTTTTGTTCTAAAAATAGATGTAAAAACCCGATGACATTGCGCTAACACATCATCCTCTAGACTACCCGTAAAAGAAATTTCATTATAGTTATTGTCGGTCGGATAGGAGTTTGTATGAGAATAGCTTGATAATTCTGCAAGTTTTCCATAACCAGCTGAGGTCCATGCACCACATGCACTTGAAATAGCATTTTTTTGAGCAGTTGTCATAGAACTATGCCAACGCAACGAATATGGCGTAGACTCCAATCCTCCCGATACTGCAACATTATAGGCATAAGCGGTTACAGCACCACCACTGAACAGTAGAACAAACGCAAGTAATGTTGCTAATATTCTTTTTCGCATTGAACACATCTCCTTTACATATCATTATTAAAAATAATAATTCCCACACGAATTTCCATACGAAAATAAAAAGCGCATAAGTCAAACCGTTAATTGGCTGACTTATGCGCACAAATCAAGGCTTTTAATGTTTCCTCCCCGTAATTGAGATCTATGTTCAAACCCAGTGTACCACGAGTCAGACCGTTTACTATTAAAACGACGCATGATATCTACCTCCAAACACAATAAATCAATAAGTTAATCTCCTGCACCATCACTATATCATGTTATATGTGAAAATGCAACAGTTTTAACATGATAATAACAAAAATTTTTCTATTTCCACAGAACAAAGGATTTGCAAGTAGCAACAATTTATAATAGGCTTTTTCATAAACGCAGTTTTGGCAAGCAGGGCAAAGAGGTACCCACTTTGCTTTTCGGGCAATTTCCGCCGCCGCGAAAACTGCCCTCTGCTTGTCAGGGGCAGCGCCCCTGAAACCCTTTGAACACACATAAATGTGTGGCTGCGCGTTTCTGCGAAACGCTTTAGGAGCATGGCCGTTACTGGCGATCATGCTCCTGTTTCTTTTCCTCGCTGCGCTCATCCTTGCCCAGCATACGATCCACGTTCTGCTTGTGGAGCAGCAGCTCGCGCATCTCATCGCGCGAACGCCGGTATTCGGCATACGCCGCCTTTTTTTCGGCAAGCAGCTTGGCATATTCCTCCTGCAAGCTCTTGACGGTAGGGAGCTTTTTCACGCCCAGCTCGTCAAAGGCGTTCTTCGCCGCCTTGTGCAGAAGGATGTCGCTCTCATGCTCCGCGAGATACTTTTTCGAGTAACCGGCCTTGCGGTAGCCCGCGTAAACGTCGCGGGTCTTGGCGTAGTTGATGATATGCGTTTTCAGCACGGCAATCTCCGCCATGCGCGTTTCCGCCGCCTTGATCTGCGCGGACAGCGCGTGAAACTGCTCCGTCGCAGCGGCAGCTTTTTCTTCCAATTCCGCGTAATCCAGCAGCCCATGCTCCCGCAGATAATTGTAGGTCTGCGCCATCTGCTTGACGTTGAACACCTTTGCCCAGCGCTCGTAACCGCCGCCCTTCCCGGCTTGCAGCTTCGCCTCGATGTCGATGAGCAGCGTGTTCTTTTTCTGCGTGGTCTGCGTCCGTTTTTTGCGCGGCGTATGCTCCTTTTCTCCGGCGAGGACGGCGCGCAGCTCGTCCTCCGAATAGCCGTTGATGGAAGAAAGACGGGCAAAGCCCTTTTTGCCGGGGTGGCGCAGGGACAACGTATTCCCGCGCCGCCTGACCTCGCAGCCAGCATCGCGCAGCAGCTTCAAAAGCGCGTCAAAGCCGTCGGGCTTCTGCAAAAGCGCCGCGTCGATGAGGCCGCAGAGCAGCTCCCGGTGGGAGGGCTTTGCCTTGTTTCCCAGCCACCTGCCGTAGTGATTTTTCCCGCGCTTGGGCGCTGCGATGACGGACAGCCGGTGCTCGGTGCAGATGGCGTCGCTGAGCCGCGCGACGGCCCTGCCAGAGCCGAGGAAATCGCGGAACTTGTGCTTGCAGTCCAATGTGGTGGAGTTCCAGATGATGTGATTGTGAATATGCCGCTTGTCGGTATGGGTAGCCACAAAAAAGGCGTGTCGTCCTTTCAGAAACCGCTCGGCAAACTCATAGCCTACGCGGTTCGCGTCCTCCGGCGTAATCTCACCGGGCTTAAAGGACTGGCGCACCTGATAGGCGATCACGTCATGTCGCTGCTCCCGCCCTGTGACGGTCTGGTACTGGCGCTTGGAGTAAAGAAACTCCGCATCAGCGGTTTTGGGGTCGCATTCGTAGGCGGAGATCAGCTCGCCGCCCTGTGTCTTTTCTGGATTCTTGGAGTAGTCGATGCGGTCAGTCAGGCAGTCGGCAATCGTCTTGCCGTGACTGACGTGCATGGAGATAATACGGGTCGTTGCCATGGGCGCGGCCTCCTTTCCGGCATAATAATTGAGCTGCATCAGATGCCCGTCCGATGCAGCTCGCTTTCATGGAATGATTCAGTTTTCTGCGGCGCTCTCTGCCGCGTTGGTTGCGGCTTCCGTTATGCGCTGCGCTTTCAGCTCTGCGATTTTCTTCGCATCGACGAAGTGGGTGGAATACCACCGCTCAATGTCAGGATCGCCGCTCCTGCTGAAGCGCAGCCGGATCACCGGCTTATGCCCCTGCCCGGATTTCTTCTTGACCGCCCATTGCTTATATACGGTCACGGAGGGCTTGAGGCCGCTTTTCCGCGCGTATGCCCGTATCTCGCGCATGATGAACGAGAGCTTGCGGAGGTTGACGGTGCAGACGCGCTCCAGATAATCAATGCGCCCGCGCCGCCAGTCCTCGTATTTCTCCTTCGGCAGTACGCCGATCTCCATCAGCACATCCACCGGCGCGGCATAGCCCCGGCGCTGACATTGATGATACACGGCGGAATGTACCTTGCCGGTCAGTTCGCGGTCAGTCATGCTTGCGTCCCGAATCCGTAAGCCGTAACTTTTGATTGCGGCTGCGTGGATTGTCCGGCTCCGTGTACTCAATTTTACCGGACTCCATGAGTTCCCGCACAGCCTTGATTACCGCAGATGTCACCTTTACATATCCCATTTGCTCTGCAAGGGCGGGCGTGGACAGTTCCTTTTCCTTGGACAGTATGGCAAGAATAAGTTGCTTAATATCAGAAACACTTTTGCGAGTTTTGGTTTTTTGCGAATTTTCTTTCTCCCGACGAAGAAAGGACTTCTGAACAGGGAGAATCACCGTAAGGTAGGTTCTCTCGTCATCGGTTTCAAAGTTTGGAAGTTCAGAGCCATTCTGCCGCATTGCGCGTAGAATTGTGGGAATGCCGGTATTGCGTCCCTCCACAAGTTTTAACTCTTTCAGGAAGTCTCCGATACGGCGATTGCGATACCTCCGAGATACCATTTTGCGGTTGGCAATATCTTCTGCTGGAATCGTTCTGTCCGGTCCGGGTAAACTGGTGATCTCCATTCTGTCCGGCGTGACCGACACCGTGATTGGTTCGCCAATCTGATATGATTTATGGTATACGGCGTTGGATAGGGCTTCCTCCACTGCCGCATAGGGGTAGTTGTAAATGCGCTCTGCCTCCGCGCGTCCGGGTACTTTTGTGACCTTTTCCTTGATGATATAATTCTGAATATAGCTGAGCGCATCACGAAGCTGACGATCCAGCGGCCCTGTAAAGACCTTTTCCGTCATGCCAATGCCTGTGGGATCGGGCTTATCGACAACCTCGATTCTGGCGTAGCCGAAAAAATCATCCGGTCGCTCGTTAAAAAACATCAGCCCAACATTCAGGGGCTTGCGCATCTCGCTCGGTCCGCCGATCAACCGCATATCAGAAGCAAGATCCGCAAGCGGACGCTTCAGAGAATCGCTGTAAAGATCACTGCCCACGGCATAGAGATATTCCGAAATCAGGCTGGCGCGCATATCCTCCACGTTAGCGGTCATGTTGGCGCGGTCATCGAAGGGAACATTGTTTGCAAGCATGAACAGTTCCTTTTCTTCAAGCTGGTTTGCACGGATCGTGTTGGAGAGCTTGCGGATATAGTACGCCTTTTCCGCCTTTGCGGATTTTTCTGTTGGAAACGCAACTGGACACTTGTAGGGGCGGGCATCCCCGCCCGGAATCCACAGCACAATGATGTCAGTCCCGGCAAAAGTAGTTTGCTCGACGACGGGAATATAGCGCGGCTCGATCAGATTGCATTTTTGCAGAAGCTCTTTGTTGATGCGGTCAATGGAACTCTTTTCAAGCCCCTCTACCGGCAGCTTCGGCATTCCGTTTTCTTCCTCGATGCCAATGATGATATAGCCTCCGCCCCAGTTGTCTATGTCGTTTGCAAACGCGCAGATGGAGTGCAAAATTGTCTCGGGATTCCAGTTGCGCTTGTATTCCACACGGGCATTTTCTACCACCCTGCGGTTGATGAGGTCGGTTATGTTGATTGGCAGAGCCATTGCGAATCCTCCTTTGATACCCTCTTATGATACCCTCTTATGATACCCTCTTAATTCTAAAGGGGTATCAAAAGAAAATCAAGGGGGAGCAGGCTAATTCATAAAAAAGTTATACTTCACTGCGGAAGTGTCTTGCCACAAATATACTCTTAGCTGTTTCCGTACTTTTGAAAAGCATCAAGGAACATGGTGTGTAGGACCGAAAAGAAGCAAGGACATCCATTTTTGCACCGTCGTTAGAGTGCGCAGTATTTTAAGTAATACAGGTGCGGAGCATCGCTCAGCACCTGTATTACTTCATAGCATAGCGAACAATCTGAATCTGACTATGCAGAAATTGTTCCAGAAATATCCACATCCTGTTGGCCGAGGTTTTCGTACTTGATGAAGTACTTTTTGGCCGAGGTGAGATTGCTGAAGGTCACAGTGGTATCAAGTACAGTCCCAACTGTTTTGGTGGTCTCCTGAAGGAGAGAGTTAGTAGCCGCATCGTACAGTTTTACCTTTACAGATACGCTGATATCGCTTTTCATCGAAATCTTAATCTTTGTTGAGTTCGTCTTATAATTATAGTCGCTCTGTCGAATGGAGCCTGCCTTGAAATTCTTAATTGTCATTCCAAGAGATCCATCGCTCCCTAGATCGTAGTCGGAACTTGATGCTCGGATCGGCAAACTTTCGTTACGGTTTCCTGCATCAATGACATCGGAATCCGCAATAATAGCAGATGCTTCAAAAGACACGCTGACCTCGGGAGTTGGTTCTGCGGCAAATGCCGTAGAAATCATACAAGTTGTGACCATAACAAAAGCCAACATTAGAGCCATCATTTTCTTCATTTGTTTAATCCTCCTTTTTTATTATAGTTAGTCTGATATTGTCAGTGTCGTAGGCGTAGTGCCGTTATTGATTTTTCCACCCACCTTATACGACATGGCAGACGTTAGATTTGAGAACGTAGCCGTCGCAGTGTTTCCTGAAAGAGTTGCATATGCAATCGGCTCATTGGCGTTTTCGTATGCATACAAAAAGAGCTCTATTTCGACAGACTCATCGATCTCTGATGATGTTACGACAATTCTTTTCGTGTTGGTTTTGAGAAAATCATTTATTACTTGGATTTTATCTGAATCAACATCCAAATAAAGCTCAACGGCACCGTTGCCTAATGCAATGCCCTCTATATCAGAGGTACTTTCGCCCGAATTAAAGTAATCTGTTTTATTAGCAGTATCATTCTCTGCACACCCAGCAATTACTCCAAGACATAAAACATAAAACAGCAGAAAAAACACATGAATTCTTAATGGTTTTGCGTACAGCAAAAAAAGCACCTCCTTACTTGCCCTGCCAAACAGTTGCGCATAAGCCATCATTCAGCTTATGCGCCAAAATGAACGATTTTGATGCAACCTCTCCATATCTGAGAACCGCACCAATATCGAGGCACATGAGCACTATTTCCAATTCGGGAACGCCACATATTTCCACCTCCGATCTCAGTTTTACGATTACACTTTTGCCATTGTATTTCCACGCAGCTAACCAGAAAAGCATCGCGCATTAGTTTAGCTGTTTTGTGGATTTACCTATATAACGAGCGGGATCAAAAAAAGGGACAGGCTTTTTGAAAGAATAATTTCGATTTATTCCTTGTTAAAGATTTCCGCTTTTCTGCGAAACATTTTTGTGTTATAATTCAAAATAAGCAGTCGTATGTTACTGCAACGAATACCCATATCGTGCAAGGATAGTTTTACTTGCTTGCTTAGAATGGATGACCACCTGAACCGTCCATGAGGATTCTATATGCTAATACTCCTATTTGGTGTTTTGAATGATGAACAGCGTGCGCTGGTAGAGCGGATATTTCATGAACATCATATCCACTTCCAGCGCATTTCGTTTAATATTTTGAGGTCAGAGGAACACGCAGAAGATGTTGTGTCCACCGCTTTTGTGAAAATCATGGACAATATTGAAAAAATTTCTGATTTACCCTGTCCCCAAATGACCGCTTTCTGCGTTACCATAGTGAAAAATGCTTCTATTGATGTGCTGCGCCAATTACAACAGACCGTTCACATTGATTACTGGGACAACATTTCAGACGAAAGCACGGATGATGTTGCAGACGAATGTATTCATAATGCGGACGTACATAAGCTGACAGAGGTAATAGATCAGCTTGATCCAGACGAACGGCACTTTATCTATCTCCGCTATACTCTGGAAATGGGATATAGAGAAATCAGCGAACTACTGAATATCTCTGAGGATGCTGCAAAAAAGCGCGGACAGCGGCTTATCAAGAAACTCCGAAAACTGTATGAGGAGAGGTAACGATATGGATATGAATTGGCAAGCCATGCTGCGCGAAGCAGCGGATGCCAGCTTTGAAAAAAATATAGAAGCTCTTGCTGTTGCCGACAATGATGCCTATTCCTGCGTGGATTTGTCACAATCAAAGATATGGGAACTGAGTAAAAAGATTTTGCTGCTGCCGCATCCGGGCATCGTCCTATTGTTTAGCCGGTATTGCTTCCAATTATCCCCGGAAGAAATAGAAATGTTCTTCCAACTGAAAAATGCAAAGGGCGCTTTTCGGTTTTACCGCTCACTACTATCCTCTTGCATGGGGCTTGCACAAAATCAGATAATTTCAGACAACTCGTTCGCCAAAGCCTGCAAAGCAGCCTTAAAGGAGTATCTGCGCACAGAACTGAAAGAAGATATGCCTGACAGCACAGTGGGCAAAAACCGAAAACGAAACTTCCCGTTCAGAAAGATTGGCAAAGCCGTTGCTGTTGTGGCAATTGCCGCAACTTTGCTGTTCTCTACCGTGATGGTAGCAAATGCAGAGCTTAGAGAGAAAGTAATCACATGGGTAATTGAAACCTTTGAAAAATACAGTGTCTTTGAGCTGAAAAGCAGCGGAGATGATGCCCTGCCTGATTTGACAGCATATAAAGCCACTCATATCCCTGATGGTTTCGTTTTGCTTGATACTATTGAACAACCGGAAGTAGTTCAATATGAATATGCCGTTAATGACTCTAATTATTTTAGCATCTCAATCAGTCAGTCTGATGTGCGAATATATGCCGACACCGAGAGCACCGAAATAAAACTTTTGACCATTGACGGAGTGACAGGATATTTCTTTGAAAAAGACTCTCTTAACTATATTTGTTTTGAGCGAGATGGCCTTTACTTTTCGGTCTATGGTTCTGCCAATATAGACGAGCTTATTATGGTTGCTTCGGGTATAACAAAAACCGCATAAAAAGTTGTCCCCTTTTTCCTCCTTGTACGTTATGTGGGTGAACCCCGATAGAAACCCCAATAACAAGCAAGGAGGATTTTATATGCAAAAAATCAGAATAGCTGTGCTGGCATTTACAACGATTCTTTTGACCGTAGCCCAAGTAATGCCGGTATCTGCGGCATCGGTTGCCCCATTGCAAGCAATCACAGGTCAGATTATTACCCCGAAATGGGAAAGCACCAACCAAGTAATCCCGTCAATTTCTATTTCAGGCAAGCAGATTTCCGCATCGGTTCTGATTTCGCCAAAGAATCAAACCATTGCAACAACAGGAACGCTTTATCTTGAAAAGAAGAAAGGAGGCAAATGGACAGAGGTTGCATCATGGCCGGTTGATGAAGTTGGAACAGTAGCGATAACAAAGACTTACCGTGGGATTTCTGGGGTTACATACCGCACAAGGGTAGTTGTCACAACGGGCGTTGACAATATTGATGTTGCTTCTACCGAGCGGACTATCTGACTATCTAATCATTTTCACTGATTCTTTCAAAAATGCCTTACTGTTATTTGATAGCGCGGTTGCTTTTTGGGCAGCAAGTAAATAATATAAGGGATTTATGACAATGAAAAAATGCTATTAGGGATTACTATTAGCCTGTTTGGACTATCGCTTGTTGCTGGCAACATTGGTGCTGACGCCATTAGGTACATAGGGTGGGGTATCTCCTTTGTGGGGTTAGTTGTATCTGTCGCAGGGTACTTATTTTCAAGCGAAGACTAACCCAAGAGGAGTACCTCTTGGGTCAGAGAAAAAGCAGCAAGCGCGGAGCATATCGCCCCGCGCTTGCTGCGTAATATGGCGTTTCTGAAATTGCACAAAAATATAGCTTTTCGAAATGTTTTGCGCGTTTCTAAAAACGATGCTACCCGTAAATCCTGTCCTGAATCGCGTAGCGCAGGACATGGAGCTTTGCCAGCAGCCATGTCGCCAGCATGGGCAGTCCGTAGGGGCTGATGAGGAACGCGATCACCAGCAGCCCCGCGCCGTAGCTGACGGAATCCACAAAGAGTATGAACAGCCCGAAAAAGCCGAGAATGGCGGCGGGGATGCAGAGGATGCCGCTGGACAGGCTGACAACGAACACGAAAAACCATGTGACGACGGCAAGCGCCGCAAGGATGGGCGCAAAGAGGATTTTCAAAAGGAAACGCATATCAATATCCCTCCAGTTTTGTTTGTTTCTGCTTTCAGCATATAGGAAAGCGCTTTGCCCTGCAAGGATGCCGGACTGCAAAAAAGCAGGGGCGGCTTACCTCGCAGCAAGCCGCCCCCGCATGGGATATATACCCCTTTATTTGATGGCGGCAAGCCGGGAAAGGATACCGCTTGCCGCCTGCCAGATCCGCTCCTGATTTTGGAGTATATCCTCCATGTCTGCGGCGTAAACGCGCCCTGTTTCATGCACCCGCCGGGTGAGCTGATTGAGGTTGTTGGAGGAATACCGCAGCAGCGAAACCAGCTCCCGCAGCTCCGGCAGATCGAGCTTCACCACATAGCCGTCAATAGCCATTTTCCGAAGATATGCGCCCATGTTCGTTGTGCCGAGCTGCGCCATCTTCGCCTCTATCATCGCCCGTTCCTCTGGCGTCACACGGACTTTAAGCTGGATGTCCCGTTTCCGCTTCGCCATGTCACAGCTCCATATCCTTCTTCTTTGCGGCAGGCTGCTTCTGCTCCGCCGACGCCTGTTGCAGCTTGGAGCGGATGGAGGGACGCCGGCTGCGGAGCGGCTGTGTGCGATCCTCGTCCTTGCCGATCAGGGCATACACGCCCTTGCGGTCCTTCAGGTTGGAGAGGGCGAGGGAACGGAAGGGCAGCAGCTTTTGCAGCGCCGCCGTGTCCTTCGCTCCGGCACGTTCCATAAAGTCACGGGACACCTCTGCCATGAAATGCGTCCCGCTGGGGCTGTTGGGCTGCACAGGCTCTTGCAGTTTGCCCAGCAGCCGCGCCGCCTCCGCTTTGATCTCGTCGGCGGTAAGGGGCTGGCGCAGCCGCTGCTCATGCCGCGCCCCCGTAAGAAACAAATCCGTCAGGCCGGGGTGGGAGCAGACCACAAACTGCACCGAGCGGTCGCTATCCATGCCGTCTTTGCTTTCATAGACGGGGATGGTATTCGCCCAGCGCTTGTTGTCCCGCGAAATGCGTCCATCGTAATCAAAATGGCGGACGGTGGCCGCCAGGACGTAGAGCATCCGCTCCTGTCCGAACTGCTCCGCCACCTGTCCCACCGCCGCAGTGTCAAGGCGGTTGTCATGGTAATTGTCCCGGATGGCGGCTTCAATGGCCTCCTTGCAGCTCACATTGGCGCGGAAGGACGCGCGGTAAACGTCCAGTTCCCCTTGTTCCCGCGCGTGATCGGCGGGGTAGGGATAGACCGGCAGATCCCGGAGCTTTTTTGCTTCGTCTTTTGCCGTGTCCTCGATGCTGTCGCGGATCGTGTCCATGTAGCCGGTTTCCAGATCGGAGAATTTATCATAGAGGATCGCCATGGGCGAGGGGGACAGCAGCAGCGCCCGCGTCTCCGCCTCGCTGAGCGTCAGCTCCTCCATGCTCATCAAAATATCCTCCCGCACGGTGTATTCATAGCTGTGATGGAGGATTTCCTCCGGGGGCTGGCCCTTCAGCCAGTCCCGGTACTTGTCCTGCTCCCGCGAGAGCTTGTCGTATAACGATTGCTGTAATGCCTCGTTCATATTCATCGTGCCTCCTGTTCGTGAGATTTTTTCCGGTCGCCCGCACCGTGGACGCAGGGCGCTTTCAGCTTGCCGAGGACGGAGGGGCGTTTCGCCACCACATTCTCCGCCGCCTGTTCCATGGGCGTCCGGTCGTCGATGTTCAGTTCCGCGTTCAGCTCCGCCAGCCGCGCGGATTTTTCATTCAGCTCCGCCTCCTGCGGAAAGGGCTTGCCCAGCTCCGCCTTTGCCGTCGCAAGCTGCGCCTGCACATTTTCAAGCCTGCCCTGCACCGTTTTGTACCGCTCCGGCATCTGGGCGAGGGCGTTGTCGATGCGGACAAGGTTGCCCCTCGCGTCCTTGCCCAGCTCTACCCGGTGGCTCATCCGCCCCTTGAGGGTGAGAACGAAGTCCTTGCCGAAGTTTTCAACGGTCAGAGACATGGCAAAGCCACGATAGCTGCCGATGGGAACACTTTCGAGGCCCTTTGCGTCCTTGAACGCCTCCAGCAGCGCCGCGCCCGCATTGTCCTTATCGGTAAGAAGGTCGCCCTTGACCTCCATGCCCGCAAAGCCGTCCTTGGGGTGGGGATGCTGTTCCAGCGTTTTCATATCCGCCTCAAAGCCGGAGAGGAAGCCTTTGTTTTCCTCGATCTGTGCCGGGAAATGCCGCAGGATGTTGTCCTCCAAACGGTACTGCTGGCTCTGGTGATTGGCTTTCATCAGCCGCAGCCGCGCCACGTCCACATCGAGGTCCATTTTTTCACGGATGCGCTCGTCTCCGGCGCACAGCGCCTTGATCTCGGCATAGGAGAGCGCCGCCTCGTCAATGTCCTCACAGCTTCTTACCGGGGATTTGCTGGTCATGATCTGGGAGATGAACTTCTGCTTATTTTCCACCGTCTGCCAGAGGTAGGCGTCAAACGTAGATTCCGTGACATAGCGGTAGATGTGTACCTCCTTGTTGCGGTTGCCCTGCCGGATGATGCGCCCGCTGCGCTGTTCCAGATCGCCCGGCCGCCACGGGCAGTCCAGGTCGTGGAGCGCCACGAGCCTGTCCTGCACGTTCATGCCAGCGCCCATCTTGAAGGTGCTGCCCATGAGCACCCGCACCTGACCGGAGCGCACCTTTGCAAACAGCTCCTTCTTTCGGACTTCCGTATTCGCCTCATGGATGAATGCGATCTGCTCGCGGGGGATTCCTCTGGCGACGAGTTTTTCCCGGATGTCGTCGTAGATGGTAAAGGGCGGCTTCTCCGGCCCGGTTTCCGCGTCAATGGCAGCCTCCAGCGCGTGAAGCTCCGGGCTGTCCGTGCCTTTCGCGGCGATCCTGCCGCTCTGCGCCGCCTTGCCCTTGGGAGTGGACAGGTCGCAGAACACGAGCTGCGTCAGCTTCTCCGCCTGTCCGTCCTGCCAGATGCGGTGGATGTTGTCCACGCACAGATTTACCTTGCTGTTCGGGTCGTCCGGCAGATCGGGGTTGATCACCCGCTGATCGAGGCCCAGCTTGCGCCCGTCCGAGGTGATTTTCAGCATATTGTCCTCCGTGGGAGCAATCGCGCCGGAATGTACCTTGGCGGCGCGTTCGGACAGCTCCTGCACCATCTGCTGTTGCAGTGCCGTGGGCTGACTGACCTCGTTGTGGTAGACAGGCGTAGGCGTGGGAAGGTTTAGCTGATCGGCGGTCTTGATGTCCGCTGCCTCCCGAAACAGGTTCATCAGCTCCGGCAGATTGAAGAACTTGGCAAAGCGCGTCCTCGCCCGGTAGCCTGTCCCCTCCGGGGCAAGCTCGATGGCGGTGGTGGTTTCTCCAAAGGCGGAGGCCCAGCAATCGAAGTGGGTCAGGCTGTTGCGCTTGAGCATATCGTGCTGCAAATACCGCATCATGGTATACAATTCCGTCATGGAATTTGAGATGGGCGTACCCGTGGCAAAGGTAACGCCCTTGCCGTGGGTAAGCTCGTCGATATAGCGGCATTTGAGCAGCATATCCGAAGACTTCTGGGCGTCGGTGGTGGAAAGCCCCGCCACGTTTCGCATTTTTGTGTAAAGGAACAGGTTTTTGAAGCTGTGCGCCTCGTCCACATACAGCCGGTCTACGCCCAGCTGTTCAAAGGTCACAACGTCGTCCTTGCGGGCGGCGTCATGGAGCTTTTGCAGCTTGGTTCCCAGATTTTTCTTGGTGCGCTCCAGCTCCTTGATGGTAAAGCGCTCGGCGCGGCTGGCCTTGAGTTCTGCAATGCCGTCCTCGATCTCCCATATCTGCTCCTGCAAGAGCCGTTCCTGCCGCTCTCTGGATACGGGGATGCGCTCAAACTGGCTGTGGCCGATGATAACGGCGTCATAGTCGCCGGTGGCGATGCGGGCGCAGAACTTCTTGCGGTTGCGTGTCTCAAAGTCCTTTTTGGTAGCCACAAGGATATTGGCGGAGGGGTAGAGCCGCAGGAACTCCGAGGCCCACTGCTCCGTCAGGTGGTTCGGTACGGCAAAAAGGGATTTCTGGCACAGGCCGAGGCGCTTGCCCTCCATGGCGGCGGCGATCATCTCAAAGGTCTTGCCCGCCCCCACCTCATGGGCAAGGAGCGTGTTGCCGCCGTAGAGGTCGTGGGCGATGGCGTTTCGCTGATGCTCCCGCAGGGTGATCTCAGGATTCATGCCCGGAAAAATCAGGTGCCTGCCGTCATATTCCCGGGGACGGGTGGAATTGAAGCGCTCATTGTAGAGCTGCACCAGCTCCCGCCGCCTGTCGGGGTCGCGCCAGATCCAGTCACGGAACGCCTCCTTGATGGCCTGCTGCTTCTGCTGGGCGAGGGTGGTTTCCTTGCTGTTGAGGACGCGCTTTTCCTTGCCGTCCGCGTCCCTTACGGTGTCGTAGATGCGCACGTCCCGCAGGTTCAGCGTATCTTCAAGGATTTTATAGGCATTGGCGCAGTCGGTGCCGTAGGTCATGCGGGCGTTGATGTCGTTGTAGGGGATGCTGTTCTTGCCGGAGATGTTCCACTCCGCCGTGAACTCCGAGTAGTTGACCTCCAAGGAGCGGCGGGCATACAGAGGCGGCTCCAGCAGCTCGAACATGAACTGCTGAATGTACTTCTTGTCGATCCACGTTGCGCCGAGACGCACCTCGATCTCCGAAGCGTCAAGGTCTTTGGGCTGTGCGGCGCGCAATGCCTCCACGTTGGGCAGATAGCCGGGGCTGTCAACGGCGGCGTTCTCCGCCTCCCGCAGCTTCTGCCGGACGTTGCCGGAGAGGTATTCGTCCGCCGTCTGCCAGTCGCCGTACACAGGGTCGAGGAAGATGACGCCGTTCAGCTCGTCGATGATGTCGTCCTCACTCTTGCCGGTGAGCTGGGACATATACGCCATATCCACGCGGGCTTTTTCCCCGATGGACAGGGCGAGGGCTTCTGCGGCGGTGTCCACGCTGGTGACGGACTGCCGCTGCCGGATGGTGCGCTTGGTGAACATATCCGCCTTGCCCTTGAGCTTTGTCTTGTCCTCATCGTCCAGCATTTCAAGGGAGCAGAGCAGGTAGTAGGAGCTGTCGTCTGCAAAGGCGAGAGCGTTGCCCCGGCTGTTGATGAGGCCGTATTTTTCGGTGAAGCGGTCATAGAGGCGGTTGAGCTTCTGCTGTTCGGCGCGGATGGAAAGATCGTCGGATTCCCACATCTGGAGGTCGATGAGCCGGTGAACGCAGTCCCGCAGCTCTGCCATTCCCTTCACGCGCTCCTTTGCGGTGGCGTTCAGGTTGGGCTTGACCATGACGGAGTTCTCCCGGTAGTACACCTCACCGTCCACCACGGCATAGCTGTAATTCTTCACGTTGGGGTCTGCGGGAATGGTATCCTGTATGGTTTCGTTCTCACCGAGATCCGGCAACTCTGCGGCTTCGTACTTGCCGCCGATATTCTGAATGGCGTATCTAAGCTGCGTGGCAAGGTCCAAATCCTCATACGGTTCCACGGTAAAATCCTGCCTGCCGTACTGCGTGCTTTCCGAGGTCTGCCGCCCCAGCACCATCTCCGGGTGGTCGATGAAATACTGATTGATAGAGAATCCGTCCTCATTTTCGCCCAAATGCACCCAATCCGGCTCAATGTCAATAGGACGATCTCTTTTCTGCAAAAAGAGGATGTCCGACACAACCTCCGTACCGGCGTTGGCCTTGAAGGCGTTGTTGGGCAGGCGGATCGCACCCAGCAGCTCCGCCCGCTGCGCGATGTACTTACGGACTTCGGGAGACTGCTTATCCATGGTGTAGCGGGAGGTCACGAACGCAATCACGCCGCCGGGTCGAACTTGGTCGAGCGTCTTGGCAAAAAAGTAGTCGTGAATGGAAAAACCGAGCTTGTTGTAAGCCCGGTCGTTGACCTGATACTGGCCAAAGGGGACATTGCCGATGGCAAGGTCGAAGAAATCCCGCCTGTCGGTGGTTTCAAAGCCTGCCACGGTAATGTCCGCCTTGGGGTAAAGCTGCTTGGCAATGCGCCCGGTGATGCTGTCCAGTTCCACGCCGTAGAGCTTGCTGCCCTGCATCTGCTCCGGCAGCAGGCCAAAGAAGTTACCCACGCCCATAGATGGCTCCAGAATGTTGCCAGTCTGGAAGCCCATATTGCCGACCGCTTCATAGATGGCCTTGATAACCGTGGGGCTGGTGTAGTGGGCGTTCAGGGTAGATGCTCTGGCCGCGGCGTATTCCTCCGGGGAAAGTGTGGCGTACAGCTCCGCAAACTCGTCTGACCAATTTGGCTTATTTTCATCGAACGCATCTGCCAAACCGCCCCAGCCCACATAGCGGGAGAGGATTTCCTGCTGTTCCGGGCTGGCCTGCAAGCCCTCAAACTCCAGCTCCTTCAGGAGATTGATTGCCGCCATATTCGCCCGGAACTTGGCCTTTGCGCCGCCTGTGCCGAGATCATCGTCCAAAATGCGGAAATTCTCCGCAGGCGGCAGCGGTGCGGGCGGGTCAATCTCCGGCTCGTCAAAACGCAGAGTGCGAATCTCCACATCATAGGGGAGGTTGTTTTTGTCACCGGGATATACCGCCACGGTTTCCTCGGTGTAGGTGTGGTTTGGTTCTTTTTCGGGGACAGCCGTATTCTCTGCGGCGGTCTTTTCCGGCTGCGGATACCGCTCCATGAGCCGTGCGAAGCTCTCCCTGCTCTCCGCACGGGAGATGGGATAGAAAAGCGTCGGGTCGCTGAGGGTAATATCAAAGACGCCGATGCTCTCGATGATATAGGGCTTGCCGTTTTCCAGATACACCGTATCCCCTACGGAATACGGGAATGGCTGCGGGGAGGGAGCCGCTTCGGGAGTTTCTGTAACTGCTTCCTCTGGTTCATGCCAGCGGTGCTGATCCACATCCTCATCCGAAACATGGATGAGGTCGCTGAAATCGAGGTTTTCCAGCTCGTTGGCAATAAGCTCCTGCAAAGAGCCGTACTGCCAGGTTTCCAGATGCTCGTCATCCAGATAGCGCTCCAGCCGGTAATTCACAAGGTCGATGTTCACCTGAATGGGAATCTCATCGTCGGTGACGGTGGTGTAGGCGACGCCGATTTTCGTGGGGTCGCTGAAATCCGCCTCTGAGCCGTATTCGCTCCGGCAGAAGTCAGAAATCAGCCCCTTTGCACGCTCTAAAAGCGCCTGCTCCGCCTGTCCTTGCAGCTCCAGCCGGTACGCCTCCGCCTGCCATTCGCTTGTAAATTCCTCGGTCACGCCGTCCGCGTCCACATAGTAGCCGTGGGTTTCGTCGTCCCACACGGCGTACAGGGTACGGAAGCCCCGGTCAAGGCTTACCACATGGAAACGGTCTGCGGGGATAATGGCTTCTGCGGTCAACTCACGTCCCTCACGTCCCGCTACCTCTGCGTGCGCCCGATCATCCGGGTAATCGCCGTAGATGCGCAGATACCTTTTCGTCTGCTGGTCATAGATGGCAGCGCCGTCGTAGGCGAAGCCGTCACGTTCCATGGTGCCGTCCACATAACCCTGCGCCGCCGCTTCCGCCTCTTGCAGCGTCTGGTAATCCAGCTTTTCATCAAAGCCGTTTTCCATGTGATGATATACAACCACCTGATATGGCGGGGCCATCCGTTCGGCATACTCGTCGATGGCCTCTTTTGTCAGCCATTCCGGTTTTTCCGGCAGGGCGTCGTACAGTTCCCGCAGCTTGGCGATCTGTGCGTGGACATTGCCCGCCCACAGGTGCTTTTCCGCACGAGCGCCAGCGCCTAAGAAGTATTCGCAGTCTGCCCGCAGCCTGTCCAGCAGCCGGTATTCCTGACTGTGATCCGCGATTGCCTCCTGTTGCTGGGCAATCCGCTCCACATCCGCCATGACCTGCCGTATGAAGGGGCTGTTGCGATTAGCTTCCGCATCCACAACCTGCCCATTTACAATACCGCGTTCAGCAAGCGCTTCCCGGATGGCGATGGGGTCAATATTGTCAAAGTTGTCCTGTTCCTGCTCGGTGTAGAAGTTATCGGATTGAATGAGCTGCGCAATGCGCCGCTGCACCTTCGCCCATGACAGCGTGACCGGCTCGGAATTGCCCACGGAGATTTGCAGCGGCTTGGAGCTGTCGCCTACGCCGTATTCCGCTGCCAGCCATGCGGCGGTGTCCCGGTCGCGGGCGTGAGCCTTCATATAGCGGACAACTGCGTGCTTGCTTTCAATCCTGCCGTTCCACTGCTGCAAGGCCGCGTCAATGTCCTCCTGCGTCACCTTGTAGGGCGAGGGGGTTATCGTGGTCGCCAGCGTGGGATACAGCTCGTCCAAAAGCTCCTGATGCAGCCGGTTGTGGAACGCGGGCATATCGAAATAGAGCCGTGTGAGCTGCAAATCGCCGGATTCCATGACAATACGCCGGATGGCGGCAGCGCCCTCCAGATAGGCGTTCTCCCGGTCAGAGTTGTGGCAGGCGTTGAGGAAAGCATCATCCGCGACAAGCGCGTTGCCCACGGTCAGCTTATACCCCTCAAACAGCTCTGCCACCGTGGGCTGTGGCTGCTCTGCGGCAGGATCGCGGAATACCCTCGTACCGTCTGCGCCAAACTCGGCTTCGTATGCGTCAATGGCGGCTTCTGCTTCATGGTCGATAGAGCGCAGAGTGTAAATGTGGCGCTCACCTCTAAAGTCTGGCGCTTCGGCAATCGTCACATCATACTTATCGCGCAATTTCTCTACATACATCTCTAAATTGTGCGACGGAACACCGCACATGGCAACACGGCCAGCGCCGGGTATCGCTCTTGTGGTAAGGTTGAGGTCAAGCAGCTCCACCGCCTGTTTTGCGTCCTCGCCGTACATCTCGAAGAAATCGCCCACCTGAAACAGCACGATGTCGTCCGGATGGGCTTCCTTGATGGCATTGTAGTCGGTCTGCGCCGTGCGCTCCGCTTCCTTTTCCCGCTGAAGCTGGGCGTACCGCTCCTTTTCCCTTGGGGAGAGGAAGCGGTCCTTCTGAATGAGGCTGTCAATCCTTGCGGCCACCTTCGTCCAGCTCAGCTCCACATTGGCGCAGTCTGCCTTTTTCAGCGTAATGCCTTTTGCACTATGATCTTCATAGCTGCCGCTTGCTCCGGATACAGCATGGGTATGACCTCCTGTGCCATACTCATCTTTAAGAAAAGCTGCCTTTTCCTTGCCGGTGTGGTCGGCGGTGAAGTATTCGTAGATTCTGCCATTGCCGCCCTCCACACCGCTGCCGCGATCCAGCGCGTGGTCAATCTCGTCCTCCGTGATGAAGCGCCCCAGCTCCGGCACGGCGGCCATTTCGGAGGAATACTCCCTGCGGGGCAAAGGCAGCTCCCGCAGGCTCTGCCAGATGTTCTCCAGCTTGTGGTAATGGAAGCGCAGCAGGCCTCTGTCCTGTTCATGGGCGGCGTAAAACTGCGCGAACTCGCCGGAGAGCGTGTCGCGGAAGGAAGAATCCGTCAGGCGTTCGGCAAGGCGCTCCGTTTCATCAGGAAATCCGCCGCCCCGCAGCGTATCCATGCAGGAGAGATAGCCCTGTTCCCGTGCCTCGTCGCTGAGATCGTGTTTCAGATACCAGAGGGCTTGGGCAAGCTGCATCCGCTCATGCTGCCCTGCCTCGGCAAGCTCTACATTGGAGGCATACGCGCCGCTGTCCATAAGCTGGGAAATGCGCACGGCGGCGTCCTGCCATGCGATTACCTGCGCGCTGCGCACATACTCCGCGCTCCTGCCGGGGGCGATGTGGATGCCGTCAGCGGCATACCACGCGGAAAGCTCGCCCTCCGGCGTCTTAAAGCCGTTGCCGCCGTGGAAGGTGTTTTGCAGCAGCGCGGCAATGTCCTCCGCAGACTTCTGCTTCTGGAACGCGGCGGCAATGACCATGCGGGTATCGTCCTCGTTGCCGCCCAGCCGCAGCACATGGTCAAGCTGCGCCTGAGAAACGGAAAAAGCGAAGGGCGTCTGCGCAACGCTCTCCGCTTCTTCTATAGCTGTAATCTGTTCCGCTTCGGTGGGGAAAAAGGATAGCTGACCGCCCCGTGCGGGGTGTTCTGTTATGCGTAGATTAGCTCCGCGAGAATCACTTCCTCCGCCTGCGCCTTGCAGGTGTTCATCAGGCCCACCCATTTCATCGGGTCGCGGGCTTTCAGAGCTTCCGTCGCTCCGGCCTCCGACGCCAGCTTCGGCATCATCTGCTCCAGACGGCTCTGCGCCGCCTGCTCGATCTCCAGCAGGTGCGGGAACAGGGCTTCCTCCAGAATCATCTGGTTCCAGAGAATGGGCCGATGCTCCTTCAGGTACTTCTGGCGCATCCGCCCGTACTTGCCGAGGGGCTGCTCCGGCACCTCGATCTTCAGGTCGGGAATCATGTAATCTCCGTTCATCGTGTAAGTCAGGTTGTTCTCCATGCTCTGCCGTCCTTTCCGCGCTGTGTTCGCGCACATAATTTCGTATGGTGACTTCGATCTGCCGCAAAACCTGTTCATTGATCTCGCTGACCGCCGTGCCGAGTGCCGCTACCGTGCGGGGGGTGTTGAAATCAAAGATGCTGAAAAAATCCTCGTGTTCAAAGTGATCCTCCGGCTGCATCCCGCAGCGGGACATGAGGGAGTAGGTGATGCTGACCGCCGCGGCGTTTTTGAACGCCACCTCGATGTTGTAATCATCATACTCCTCCAGATAGGAATCCGCAACGATGCCGAGGATGTCGCGGGAATGGTCGCGCCAGTATTCCGCAGCAAGCTGAGAAGCGACGCTCTCGAACTGCTCCGCAAGGCCGTTTTTGCCGGAAACGCTGTAATTACGCTCCAGCATGGCGCTCACGCTGTCGGTATGCGCGTCTTTCAGCTCCCACAAGTTGACGCGGCGGGCGTTTTCCTTGCCGCCGGTGTCGGAAACGTCAAAGACGTATTTGAGCCGCGGCTTGTAGCCGGTAGCGTCGATGAGGGCGATGCCCGTGCTGCCGCGCCGGACATAGCGCCCCATCTTCTCGTTCCAGAAGTCGTACTCCGCGCAGGCGGTGGCCTCCGGGCGCTGCATATAGATCATGAGCTGCTCGTTGTAGGGGTATTTATACAGCCTTGCGGCGGTGGTCAGGAACGCCGTCCACGCTAAATGGCTGCCGGTGATCTGCCGCGCGGTGCGCTCCGCCTGCTCCGCGTAGGCTTGCAGTTTGTTGGGCATAAGCAAAATCCTCCCTTCATGGTTTTCTGTTGAAGCCGTTTCTTTTTGCCGCCTCGCTTGCTTTCCGTTTCCGCTTCTCACTGTACGGCGCGGTCAGGCGGAAGGACAAGCGCCCCTTGCGGATGGTGAACTCCATACAGCCCGTGTCGGGGTCTGCGTCCAGCAGGCGGCACTCTGCGGGGTGCTGCGCGGCATAGGTGGCGAGGCGGTTTTTGAGGTCGGTGTTGTGGGTGCGGATATGGATAAGGGGTTCTTTCTCGTCAAAGGTGATCTCCGTGATTTTCTGCGCTTTTGTCAGTCCTGTTCTCATAAATGGCCTTTCTGCGCCTCCTGCGCGAAGCAGGCGCGATTTTGGGGTATTTTCTCCGGCTCATGACTTGGGAAAAACGGCGATTTTCAAACTGAAACGCGCCGGATGATACATTCCTCATCCGGCGCGCTCCCAGCGGCGAATCTGCGATTTTTCCGGCTCTTGACCGTAAAACAGTCAGCTTTGCTCAGAGGTCAAAATCCGGCGTCAGGTCAAGGGCGGCGTACTCCGCGTCGGTAATGCCCCGCAGCTTTGCGAGGGCGCTGTCCGTCAGCTCCCGCAGCTCGGCCTCCTCCGCGTCCAGATACCCCCACATTTCTGTGAGATCCGCAATCAGCCCCTCGCGGGTGCCGCCTGCGTTGTAGATGCTCATGAGGTTGATTTCTTCATGGGTAAATGGGTTGTTTTTCATATCAAAGCTCTCTTTCCGCGCTCCGTTTGGGCGCTGTTTTGTTTTTCGCCTGCTCCGGCGTCTTTTCCCTGAGCTTTTCCAGCACGGAGGGCTTCTTCTGCTCGCGGTGGGAGGCCGCAGCCAGCTCCGTCAGGGAGATGGAAAAGCCCGCCTTGACCTGCGCCTCAAGATCGGCCACGGTGGGCTGTTTGGGGCCGTTGTTGATGATGCCGTCGATCATGCCGTAGTCGTCCTCCAGCAGCATCTCCGCGTTTTTGAGGTAGTTCTCCGGCTTGAGGAAATTGGGAAGCTCCCGGAAGCCGATGCTGTCAACGTAATGACAGGATACTACGCCGTTTTGCTTTAAGGCAACGATGTCGCTGACCGACAGGCTGTGACCCTTGAAATCCGCAGGGTGATCCACGTTGAACCGCTGATAAATCATATCCAGATTGGTTCTGGCATTCCCATAATCCATAAACCCTCCGGTGTAGATCGCGTCGTAGCCGCCGCGCTCCGGCGTGATGCCCTTGCTCTGCAAGTAGTCATAGTTCATGAAGCGGTAAGTGTCCAGCTCGCCGCCGCGCCGAATCTGGTAAATGAGGAAAGCGTCCTGCGGGTTTTCCAGAAACAGCTTCTCCGTGTCTGCCTGTTCGCTCAGCGTCACAACGCCGCGTACCGCGTCCCATTCCTCGCGCTCCACGCCGAACACGCCGGTGTGGGAGGAAATGTCCTCGGCGTCCAACGCCATGGCCTCGGTATTATCGCCGTAGAGCAGGAACACGGGAACGTCCTGCATGAACAGCTCCATGGCGCGCTCCTTGGTCAGCGGCAGCATGGTATTGCCGTCCGTGTAGCCGTACTGATACATCTCCGAAAAGCCGATGCCGGTATCCGGCATTGGATAGCCCTGCTCCAGCTCCGGCGGGGGCGGCAGCTCATCCTCAACATTCGGCGTTTCCGTTTCAACCTCCGGCTGCGGTTCCTCCTTTGCCCGCCATTCCTGACGGAACAGGCCGTTGAAGCGTTCCAGCAGAGCGTGGGAGCCGTCGTCGATGCCGATCTCGTCTGCCAGCTTGACGAAATCCTCCAGCTCCTTCCGCAGCTCTGTGCACTCGCAGACGAGCAGCCGGTCCGCCACCGCCTCCGCCGTGGGTCTGTCCGAGCTGTCGGGAACGTTCAGATCCCGGCGCAGGAACGCCGCGTAGTCGGCGGCAAAGGCCAGCGCGTCGGCGCGGGAGGGCGGGATGGTGACAAGCTCATATTCCGTGTCCTTGGGAAGCTCGATGCCGCGCTCCTTGCAAACCTCCGCAAAATGCTTTTCCACGTCGGTGATGATGCCGTTTGCGGTCTTGCCGATGGTATCCAGACTGGCACGGAACTCCGGCAGCTCGGCGTTTTTTGACCATGTTGCCACATAGCCGAAGCTGTTCGCGCCGGTTTCAATGCCGAAATAGGCGCAGACCATGAAGGAGATGCTTTCGGCCTCCACTTCCTCGGCATTGCGGCTCTTATGCCTGCGCTTCTCTGGCTGCTGCAAGCCGTAATTGTGGAGCTTGGCGCGGGCGATCTCATGGACGGCGGCGGATACCGTCTGCACCTCGCTCATGCCCTCCCGCAGCGTGATGCTCTGGGATTTGGGGCTGAAATAGCCGTCCATATCCGCAGACAGCGGCTTGAACTCCACCGGCACGGGAGAGGAACGGCGCAGCGCCTCCATGAACGCCTCATAATTTTCCACGCTGCCTGTCAGGTTGGCGACGGGACTGGCCACGCGCTCCGGCAGGGGCTTTCCGTCCGTCTGGGCGTAGTCGAACACCTTGACCGGGCGGAACATGGGGATTTCAATTTCCTTTTCCTCGGTGACAATTTTGTCGTCCGCGTCCAGAATGGGCAGCTTGGTGTCCGGGTCGAGCTTTTCCTGCTCGATTTTCTTCTTATACGGCGTAGGCGCGATGATGGTGATGCCCTTCTCACCCCGCAGCACATGGCGGGAGAACTTGTCCCGCCAGCGGTTATAGCCCGCCACATAGGTGGCGTCCGGGCGCTGCAAGTGGATGAGCGCCTGATTGTTGAGGGAATAGTTGTGGAACCGGCTCATGGTGCGCAGGTAATTGCGGTACTTTTCCATATCGCCGGATTCAAAGATGTCGCGGATGCCCGCCTCGATGCGGTCGGTGATCTCCTTGAGCTGTTCTCTGTTTTTACCGGGCTTCTCTGGCATTTTTGCCTCCTTTCATCAGGTCGATACGCAGGAGCTGAAGCCCCCGCGAAAGATATTCCCGTAAATCCGTTTTTCCGCAGAGATAGCGGATGTCGCCTGCCTTGTCCTGCTCACGCAGCGTCCACAGGTCCGCCGCCCACCGGACAAAAACCGCGTCCGGCGCGTTGAAGGGCTTTTTGCGGCGAAGATAGAGGCTGTGCCGCCCCAGCACCATGATCGTGCAGACGGTATTGACCACATCGAGAGAACATTCGTTGAGAACGGCGATCCTCCGTTCATACGAGGCCGCGCCCAACAGCTCGCGCAGCGCAGGCTTGGCATTTTCAATCAATGCCGGATAATCCGCTCTTGTCGGATACGGAGATTTTCGTGTCATAGGCACTTCCTTTCATTTCATGGGCTGTTTACCCCTAAAATGGCAGCGCCCGCGCAGGGGTAGGCCTTCCTGTGCGGGCGCTCGGTTCTTATTCGTTTTCGGAGTATATACTCCTTGCGGGCGGCGTATATCCGGCGTTTTTGGCGCGTTCGCTGGCGGCCCTGCGCCGCTCGTCGCTGAACGGCTCCCGGACGCTGACGCAGCTTTTCGGCACGGCGTAGCTGACCGCTCCGGCATGGACGGCCTTATCCGGGTACACCTTGTCCGGGTATTTCTCCGCAAGGCGCTTGAGCTTGCGCTTCAGCTTGGGGTCGTGGGTGTAGATGCTGGCGGTGGATTCTTCCTCGTTGTAGAGGATGATACTTTCCTGCTCCAGCTTGGAGAGCTTCATGTCCTCGCCCCCTTGTCAAATTCCAAACGGAAGCGGACGCTCTCGCCAGTATCCTCCAGCACGGCAGTGGCGTCGTAGGTGCCGCCGGTTTTTTCGGAGTAGAGGCCGGTGAGCTTCACCCTCCCCTCTGCCAGCAGCGCGGCGGCGATCTTTCTGGTCAGAGCGGCGCGCTTGGCGGCAAAGAACTTATTGTCCCGCCACAGCCCGAAGCGGCAGTCGTTTTTCTCGCAGAAGAAGCCCTTTTTGCTCTCACTGACCTCGCTGCCGCAGCGGGGGCATTTGCCGATGATCTCCCGGCCGGAGGGGAACAGCACCTCCGCGCCGGAGATGACCTGATAGGTTTTCACCAGCTCCGTGAGCATCTCCGCAATGCCGGTCATGAACTCGTCCGGGGAAAGCTCGCCGCGCTCCACCTGCTGCAAGCGGTATTCCCATTCGGCGGTGAGCAGCGGAGACTGTAACTGTTCGGGCAACACGGTGATGAGGGAAACGCCGGTATGGGCAGGCACAAGGCTGACGGCCTTCTTCGCCCGCTTGCGCTCCACAAAGCCTGTGGCTACCAGCTTTTCGATGATGGCGGCGCGGGTGGCGGGCGTTCCCAGCCCCTTCCGTTCCGCTTCTTCCGGCATATCTTCCTTTCCGGCAGTCTCCATGGCGGAGAGCAGCGTGTCCTCCGTATAATGCTTGGGCGGCGTGGTCTTGCCCTCCTTTACGGCAGCTTCGGCGCACTCCAACACCTGCCCCTCCGACAGCTCCGGCAGCGCGGCGGCCTGCTTTTCCTGCGCAAGATACCGCTTCCAGCCGGGTGTGAGGGTGGTTCTGCCCTTGACGGTGAATACAGCGCCGCCGCACTCCAGCGTAACGGCGGTTTCCGCATAGCGGTGAGCGTCGCTGACCGCACGGAGAAGCTGACCTGCCACAAGTCGCAAAAGCTCGCGCTCCCCCAGCGGCAGGACGGAGGTATCCGCCTTGCCCGCGCTGGCGGTGGGGAGAATGGCGTGGTGGTCGCTGACCTTGCGGCTGTCGCAGACCTGCCTTGCGTTCACGCCCTCCGGTGCGGTGGTTTCGCAGATGGCGGCGGCTACGGCCACAAGCTCCGGCACGGAGGCTTCCAGATCGTCTGTGAGGAAGCGGCTGTCCGTGCGGGGATAGGTGCAGAGCTTCTTTTCATAGAGCGCCTGCAAGTAGTCGAGGGTTTGCTGGGCGGTATAGCCGAGGCTGCGGTTGGCCTCCCGCTGGAGGGCGGTCAGGTCGTAGAGCCGGGGCGCGTTCTCCGTTTTCTCTGTGCGCTGCACCGCCTTGACCGTGACCGGCTGACCGGCGCAGGCGGCGGCAAGACCGTCCACCTCCGCTTTCTCTTTGAACTTTTCGGACACGGCGGCAAAATCGCCGCAGCGAAGATTTACCGTGTAAAAGGCTTCCGGGCGGAACGCCCCGATCTCCGCCTCCCGCTGGACGATGAGTGCCAGCGTGGGGGTCATGACGCGCCCAACATTCAGGGTGCGGTGGTAGAGTACGGAAAACAGGCGCGTGGCGTTGATGCCCACCAGCCAGTCCGCGCGGGCGCGGCAGAGGGCAGACTGGTGCAGCCCGTCGTATTCCCGTCCCGGACGAAGGTCCGCAAAGCCCTTTCGGATGGCCTCGTCCTCCATGGAGGAGATCCACAGCCGCTTCATGGTTTTCGTGCAGCCCGCCATATAGTAGACGGTGCGGAAGATCAGCTCCCCCTCGCGCCCTGCGTCGCAGGCGTTGACGACCTCGGATACGTCCTCCCGGCGCATGAGGTCCCGCAGCAGCTCGAACTGTTTGGCTTTGTCCGCTTTCAGCGTGAAGCGCCAGCTTGCGGGCAGGATGGGCAGATCGTCATAGCGCCATTTTGCGTACTTTTCATCGTACACGTCCGCGCCCGCCAGCTCCGCCAGATGCCCAAAGCACCAGCTTACAAGGTAGCCGTTTCCCGAAAGATAGCCGTCGTTGCGTTTGGTCGCGCCCAACACGGCGGCGATGGACTGGGCGACGGAGGGCTTTTCCGCGATCACTAATTTATGGTGTGTCATATTCATTTTTCTCCTTTTCTGCATAGCAAAAAGCAGCCCCGAAGGACTGCTTTTCGTGTCTGTTTTTCTAATCGTATATGGGTCAGGGCCGTTCAAGGCACCGCTTCCGGTATCGCTCGGCAGCCTCGACAAAGGCTTTGCGCTCGGCGTCGGTTGGGTCCCGTGTTCCATCCAAAAGGCGGCACTGTTCATAGCTTTCCACCGCGCCGGTCAGCCTGTCCAGCAGCGCCTCCGGCGTGAGGCAAATCTCAGCGGTGTCCCAATTTTCACGCCTGTCATCCCATGTGAGGTAGGTATAGCCATGCCGGGTCGGCACCACCTCCACGCCGGTATCTTCTGTAAGGTGCTCCCTGAATGCCTCCAGCACCCGTTCAAAGCTCAGCATCCGTATCACATCCTTTTCCGCTGCATTTGGTCTTTCATGGGTACATTGTAGCATCGGTGGGAGAAGGCGGCAAGGGTCAGGGTCCTAACGCTCCGGCGCTTTTGCCCGCAGCTTCTCCCGCAGGTCGGTGTCACGGTAGCAGGGACGGAGGCAGACGGTGCCGTAACGGGAACAGCCGTAGCAGAAATGTCCCTCCGGGGCGGGGGTGCGCGGCGTTTCCTCCTTTCCCGGATAGGGGCGCTGCATCATCAGCCGCTCCAACGGATTTTTGGTGAAAAGGGTCATGCATCCGCGCCCTCCGTTTCCTCCGGCTCGTCCGCATCGTCCTCGTTTTCGTATTCCTCGTCCTCATCATCGCCGTAGTCGTAATCGTCCAAGTCCACAGGTCCCTTTGTGTCGGGCTTCTTCTTGCGGAGCTTGAACCAATACAGCGCGCCGCCGCCCGCCATCAGGAGCAGCAGCACAATCACAACAAGACCGCTGCCGGACTTCTTTTCGCCGCCGTCCTTGTCGGGGCTGTCGCTCATATCAGGCGTAGGGTCAGGTTCCGGCGTCTTTTCCGTGACCTTTTCCTTTCCCATGCACTCCGTCATATTGTTCTTGCAGACTGCGCAGGCGGTGTTGACCGCACCTGCCTCGCACTTGTCCTTGCAGGAGCAGACGGGGGCGGAATCCTCGTCGATGAGTGCAAGCAGGTCGCTCTCGTCCACAAGGTTGAGGAAGTAGGTTTCATACTGATCTCCGTCCTCGTCCAGCGGCTTATCGTAGTCGATCACCAGATAGAGGGTATGGCCGTTGCGGGTTTCCACCGCGATGAACTGCTTGTTGGTGTGCTTGTCATAGAGCAGGTCGCGGGTGACGGCGCTGCCGTTTTGGGAAAAGCCCGTCCCTTTCTCAATGGCGACAGGCGCGGCGGTATCGCTGGGTTCCTGTGCTTTCGCCGGCTCGGCGGCGGGCGTCTGTGCCGCAGCGGGCTTTCCCGTGCTGCCGGAGGTGCTGGAGGGCTTTCCTGCACCGGTATTGCTGCCGGTATTGCCGCTGCTGCCGGTATTGCCGGAGGGCTGCTTCCTGCAATCGCAGTCTGCGGGACAATGGGTGCTGTGCTGCTCCGGTGTGGGGCTGGGCGCAGGCGTTTCCTTTTCATAGAAGGGGTTGGCGATCACCAGATAGCCCGTGCGGTTACCTGCGTTGTCCACGCCCATGATGTAAAAGTGGGAATCCCGCGTGTTTTTGTCAATGCGGACGCTGAACTCGCCGTTTTGCAGGGTGGTATAAAGCTCATCGTTCACATAGACTCCGGCTATGCCGGAGAGGGTGTCGGCGGCCTCCACACGCAGCAGCGTACCGTTGATGCCCGCCCGCAGCCGGGGCGCTTCAAAGTCCATACAGGATACGGTCAGCTCCTTTTTATGCTCCATGCCGTAGGGGTCAGTGATAAAGATAAACACGGTACCGTTGTCCGGCACCGTGTAGCGGGCGCGGCCGTCGTGGGCAAGCTGTTCCGTCAGGTCTGTCCTTTCGGCGGTTTCCCGCAGCGCCGCCTCTACCTTCTGCCAGCCTGCGTTGTTTTTGTCCCTGATGCGGACCGTGACCGTCACCGGCGCGTTGTGCCAGCCTGCCGGAATATCCGCATCCAGCGCGTATTCCGCCTCCGGCTGCGGCGTTTCCGTCGTTTCAGGCGGCGCGGGAGCCGGTTCCTGTGTGTCCGGCCCTTGCTCTGCCGGAGGGGGCTCCGGCGTTTCTTCGGGCGTGGCGGGAAGCTCGGCCTCCACGATCTCCGGCGTGCTTTCCGGCGCATCGCCTGCCGGGGCGTCCTCCATATCCGTCGCCATGGCCATGCCGGACATGGTGAGGAACATCAGGGCAAGGCAAAGGACGGCGGCAACTCCGCGCAGCAGCCGGTTGTTATTCTTCTTCATGCACATAGTCCGTATCCTCCTTGGTATTGGGTGTGATAAAGGGCGCGCCGCCCCTTTTGAGCTGTGTGAGGAACTGCGCCAGCTCCTCCATGCTCATGCCGGTGGCACGGGCAAGGCCGATGATGTCGGTATTCTCCAGCTCGACGATGCTCTCGTCAAGCTCCCGGTTGCGGGACTGGAGGGCAGCGATCTTTTCATCGTTTTTCGCCCGTTCAGCCTTGAGCTTTATAATCTTAGGGTTCATTTTTTGCTCCTTTCTGAGAGATCAGGGCGGGGACAGCCGCCCGTAGGCAAGGAAGTGGGATTGCCAGTAGCTTGAATTGAGGCTTGTGTACTGGATGGGGTCTCCGCAGTGAAGCATCATATTATTGCCCACATAGATGCCCACATGGGACGCGCCCGCCGTGTCGTAGGTGCCTTGGAAGAACACCAGATCACCCGGTCGGACATTGGCGACGGACACTCGCGTACAGATGCCCAGCAGCCCGGATGCACCCAGCCTGCCGAAGCTCCAGCCCACGCCGCAGTTGTTGTAGACGTAGCTGACGAAGCCGGAGCAGTCGAAGGAGGTGGCGGGCGTGCTGCCGCCCCAGACGTAGGGGTAGCCGAGGTACTTCTCCGCCTCCTTGATGATGGCGGCGAACTGCGCGTCCTCCAGCGCCTCCGGGGGTATCTCGTATTTCTCGTACTTGGTGACGTAATATTTGCCGATGTACTCCGAGCCGCCGAAGAGGTCCGGGCGGTTGCCCAGAGTAGCCATATACATGGCGTAAAGGGAGAGCTGATCCTGCGACATGATGTAGACCGGCACGTGGGAGAGGTTGAAGTTTTCCAGCTTTACGGTACAGATGTAGTAGGTGTACGGCACCTGCACGGTGTATTCATAGCTGTGCAGATTGCCCTCCGCATCGGTATAGTAGCCGGTGCGCGTTTCAGAGCGGTATCTGGTTTCCGTGGTGACGGTTTCCGATAGGATATACTGTTTTTCAAAGAGCATATCCAAGATGCCGCCGACCTCGGAGATCGTCCACTCCCTGCCCATAAGGGCGGTGACGGCGGAGATCAGCACATAGGGGTCGTGCTCGATGTCGTCCAGCTCGAAGTGGTACTCGTCGTAGTCGTGGGTGCTTTCGTAGGTGTCGAGATACTGCTGCAATTCCGCTTCCATGGCGCAATACTGCGCCTCTGCCGCCAGCATATCCGCGTCCTCGCTGGGGTAGGTGGACACGTTGACGCCGGTTGCCCCGCCCTGAATCAGCAGGGAACAGGAGGAAACGGTGCAGAGGATGAGGACAATCATTGCCGCGATGCCGCCCACGATAAGAAAGCCCTTTTTGTGACGGGCGATGAACTCACCGGTTTTCTTTGTGTTCTCTGTGGCTTTCCGCGCCGCCTTTGCCGTGGCTTCGGAGGCTTTGACCGTATTCCCGGCGCTTTTTCCGGCTTTGGCGGCGGCGTACTCCCGCTTGATGGCCTGCTTCTGCTGCCAGCGGGAGTAGGGATTGCTGGAAAACTGCGGGTCATGGTACTGTGCCGTTTTGTCCAGCGCACGGAGGTTGGCGCGGTCTGCCTTGGCCTCGGCCCGGTCCGCGCGGCGGTAGGGCTTCTCCTTGTGGGAGCGGTGGGCGTGCTGGGCAAGTCGCACGGCGCGCTCCGCCGCCTGCTCCACGCCGTGGGCGCTCTCCACACCCACATTGTCCTGCTCATGCTCCCGAATCTCCCTGTGTACGGCGGACAGTGCCGCCGCACCGGGCGCGTCCCGCAGGGCGTGGGTGAGCTTGGAGGGCGGCCGCTTCTTGTCCACCTCCTCAAAGGAAAGGCGCGTTGTGACCGTGCCGGTTTTCGGGTCAACGACGCGCTGCTTTTTCTTTACGGTTTTCTTGGGTATCTTCGCCTCGGCCTTTTCCAGCTTCTTCATGCGCTTGTCCGCTTTTCGGATGGCCTTTTTCAGTTCCGGCGCTGCCAGCTCCTCGTCGGTAAACAGCAGCCGGGGCGAGCGCTTGCTCATGGGCTTCACCTCCTGTCAGGGCATACGGCACATGAAGGAAATCCAGCACGCTGCCGCAGCCTAATTTATGGATACAGAAATCGTACTGCTTGGGATGTGTCAGCGCCATGCGCTGAAAGCGGTTCGGCTCCTTTTCCAGATGAACGCCGAACATACAAAACATACAGCCGGTGCGCTTCACGCCGGTGGTGGTCAGCCTGCCGTTTTCCTCCACGATCTCGCCGTAGATGGAGGCATACGGGATGCCGGTCATTCTGAGATATTCCAAAACGTCCTGCTCCGTCCAGAAGGACATGGGCTGCGAGGTGGGGTCCCGCTTATGATAGGCGTTGCAGCCGATTTTGAGATAGACGCTCTGACGGCGTGCGCTCTCACAGGCCATGGTCGCAATGATCTGCTTTCTACCGGTTTCCCGGTTATATCTGTGCAGGGGCCGCTCCTTCATCACGGCGCAGCAGGCGTCGGAAACGAAAAACGGCGCATCCAGCAGGATACGCCATTTCATGTATCGTTCATTGTATTTTGAGGGCGTACCGTCACGGTTTAATCCGTTCAGATGGCACAGCGCCCACGGGCTGCCACGCTTTGCATAGCGAACGCGCCGTGCCACGTCCTTGGAAACGATGGGATAGCCGTATTCCGATATGACCTTTGAAAAGGGCATCTCCGGGCGCAGCCACATTACATTGGGAACGGTTTTGACAAACTCCCGTATCTCCGGGTATTCCAGCCCCGTGTCCACAAACACGGCGGGAATGTCGGGAAACGCCCGCCGCACAAGGTCCAGCAGAACGGTGCTGTCCTTGCCGCCCGAAAAGGAGACGGCGACCTTGCCGCCGTAGTGATGATACCATTCAATGATCTTCGCCTGCGTCACGCGAATTTTCCGCTCCAGCGGCCACGCCTGCATGACGCTCAAATCCTGCCGGGTGTAGGCGTTCATACCGCGACACCTCCGATCCGTTTCTCCGCCAGCTTACAGTATTCCGGGTTCAGCTCAATGCCGATGTAGTGCCGTCCGAGCTGCTTTGCCACCGCCGCCGTAGTGCCGGAGCCGAGGAAGGGGTCGAGCACGACGCCTCCGGGCGGGCAGCCTGCCAGCAGACAGGTTTCCGCCAGCTTTGGCGGGAAAGCGGCGAAATGCCCGCCCCTGTACGGCACGGTGTTGATCTGCCAGACGTCGCGCTTGTTGCGAAGCTGTGGAATATCTGCATCCGTATAGGTTCCGGCAGCTCTTGGCAGATTGATTTTCTGGATATTCTGCTGTCCGGGAATGCCGCTTCCGTGCTTGGTAGCCGTGCTTCGTGCGCCTTTCATGCGCCGTACCGTCGTTTCCGCAACCGGCTCCGCGATGGCGGCAGCATCGTAATAGTAGCGGCGGGACTTGGACAGCAGGAAAATGTGCTCATAGCAGCGGCTTGGCCTGTCCTTGGTGCTTTCCGGCATGGGGTTCGCTTTCATCCAGATGATGTCCGAGCGCAGATACCAGCCGTCTGCGCGCAGCGCAAAGGCAAGCAGCCATGGCACGCCAATCATATCCTTTGCCTTGCAGCCCTCCACCTTGCCGTTGAGGGCAACGATCTGCCCCGTCCTGCCGTTGGGGTACTTGGGGTCGAGTGCTTCGCCCTGATTGCCCTTTCCGGCATAGGTGTCCGCGATGTTCAGCCAGAGGGTGCCGTCCGGCGTGAGAACGCGCCTGACCTCTCGGAAAATGGAAGTCAGGCGCTCCACATACAGCGCCGGGGTTTCCTCCCGCCCGATCTGCCCATCTACGCCGTAATCCCGCAGGGCATAGTATGGCGGCGAGGTGATGCAGCAGTTTACGGAGCTGTCCGGCAGGGTTTTCAGCACGGTCAGGGCGTCGCCGCAGTAGATGCGGTCAGTCTCCATAGCTGCGCAGTTCCTTGTCCAACAGCTCAAGCAGGTGATCGCTGGCGCTGATCAGACCGGCTGCGAGTTTTGACAAGCAGTCGCTCACAGACAGCAATGCGTAGAGGGATGAGATGGTGGCATCTGTGTCGGCTTCGGAATCCTCATCATACTCGAATACGTCGTTTTCCTCATCCTCATCCATATCTGCATCCGCGTCCTTTTTTGCCGCATATTCGCGCTCCATGCGCTCGACGTACTCGCAGCAGCGTTCGCCGGGACAGCAGGGATTGTCCGCAGGAATGTAACCGGCATATTCTGGCTCGATCAGGTCGTTTTCGATGAGGTCGGACAGGTCCGCAATGTCACGGGACTTGAGGTAATTGAGCGCCCTGCCCCAAGAACTGAACATCTCCTCGCAGCGCTCGTCAAAGTCGAGGGTGGATCTGCGTACAAGGTCCAGATAGCCGTCCTTCTCGGCTCCGTTTTTGATGTAGTGCATGAGGATGGTCGCCATCCACAGCAGCTCCAGCTTTTCCTCGATGTGGCGCAGATAGTCCTCGCCGTGGATCAGGTACAGATTTTCTTTTTCCATTGTGATGCTCTCCTTTACATTATTTATAGTAGAATCAGGTCAGGCGATCTCACCCAGCATGGTGAGAAACAGGGACTTGCCCTTGGGCGTGACAAGGGTATATACCCCCTGATGCCCGTTGACGGCGATATAGTCCTTTACGAAGAACAGGCCGTCGCTGGCGGGCTTGGCGTAGGGCAGCAGCGTACCGGAGGGCGCGCGGTAGAGATAGCGCTTGCGGATGAGGAACGCGGTGAACATTTTCTCCGGCACCTTCAACTCCTTAGCGGTGGCGCGGAGATTGGTGCAGCACTCCGGGTGGATGAAAGCGTCGTAGAAGTCCGCCTTGGGCTTTGCCAGACGCAGCTCCTGCTGAAGCAGTTCGTTTTTCCGCTGTTCCTCCAGCATCCGCTGCGCCATGAGCAGCACCAGCTCCGGGTTTTCCAGCACCTGCTCCAGCACGGATTTTGTCATGTACGCGCCGTGCTTGCGGATGGCCGGAATGACATCATGGGTGATCCAGCGCTTGAACGCCTTTGCCTCCGGCTTGCGGGAGGTGATCACCAGCGAATACAGTCCGGGTTCGTTGATGATTGCCATGCGCTGTTTCCCGCCAAGGGTATCAATAGTACTGATACCCTTTTCATCATCATCCAGACGCTCAACCGTCATGCTCGGATTCCCCAGTTCCAGCGCTTTGCACACATCAGCCGCTACAAACCACGCCTCGCCGCCGATGGTCAGGGTGCGTACCTTGCCGAAGGTTTCGCTTTCAAAAATCATCAGTTTGTTTTCCATCGTGCAATTCCTTTCTTGTTTTGTTATGCAGTCTGCTCCTGTGGCTTGGTGGTGAGCAGGTCATAGAGTTCCCCGCGGGGGAAGCGGTCTACGAAGGGCAGGATAACGTTGCCATAAAAAAGCAGCCCTTCGCCTTCACCGCTGTGGGTGACATACGAAAGCTGGTGCGGAGAGATATTGAGCTGCTTGGCGAGAATCTGCCGGTCGCCGCTGGCCTGATTGAGCATGAGGATGAAATCGCTGTTCTCAAAGATGTTCTCCACCTCGCGGGAGGAGAGCAGGTCTTTGACATTCTGGGTGATGCCGGTGGGAATGCCTCCCCACTTGCGGAAGCGCTTCCAGATTTCCACGGTGTAGGCCGCCGTCTGCTCCTCGCGCAGCAAAAGGTGCATTTCGTCAATGTAGTAGCGGGTGGACTTGCGCTGCTCACGGTTGATCGTGACGCGGTTCCACACTGCGTCCTGCACGATGAGCATCCCGATCTTCTTGAGCTGCTTGCCCAGCTCCTTGATGTCGAAGCTGACAATGCGGTTGGCGATGTTGATGTTGGTGCGGTGGTTGAACACGTTGAGAGAGCCGGAAACGTAGATTTCCAAAGCCGTGGCGATGTACTGTGCCTCCTTTTCCTCCTGCCGCCGCAGCTCGTTATACAAGTCCTCCAGAATCGGCATATTCTCCGGCACAGGGTCGCTGAGATAATCCCGGTACACCATGCGCACACAGCGGTCGATGATGGTCTTTTCCACCGGCATAAGACCGTCCTTGCCGCCCACGATCAACTCGCAGAGGGAGAGGATGAAGTCGGATTTCAGGCTCAGCGGGTTTTCATCGTCCGAATAGTTGAGATTCAGGTCCATGGGGTTGATGTAGTGCGGGCTTGTGGGGGAGATTTTAATGACCTGTCCGTGCAGGCGCTCCACCAGCGGCCCGTATTCGGCTTCGGGGTCGCAGATGATGATGTCGTCGTCGGTAACGAGGAACACGTTGGCGATCTCCCGCTTCGCGGCGAAGGATTTGCCGCTGCCGGGGGTTCCAAGGATGAGGCCGTTGGGGTTCTTGAGACGCTTGCGATCTACCATGATGAGGTTGTTCGACAGCGCGTTCAGCCCGCAGTACAGGGCTTCCTTGCCGTCCTGAAACAGCTCCTGCGTGGTAAAGGGAATGAAAATGGCGACGCTGGAGGTGGTCAGGCCCCGCTGTATCTCGATCTGGTTCAGCCCCAAGGGGAGGCTGCTCATCAGCCCCTCCTCCTGCCGGAAATCAAGGCGGGTAAGCTGGCAGTTGTACTTCTGGGCGATGGAGGCCGCCTGAAATACGTTGTTGTCAAGCTGCTGGCGGCTGCCTGCGGTGTTGACCACAATAAAGGTCAGCAGGAACATTCTCTCGTTGCGGCTCTGGAGGTCTTGCAGCAGCTTCTTCGCCTCAGTGCCGTAGGTGGCAAGGTCACTGGGGATGATGTCCATGTCGTATCCGGCGCGGACGGCTTTTTTCTGCTCCTCAATGGTCATTTTCTGCAAATCCGTGATCTTCCGCTTGATGGTCTTGATGGCCTTGACCTGATCCACGGACTGGACGTGCATACTGACGATGAGGGAGCTTTCCATGTCGAGGAAGTCTGCCAGCATCCGGTCGTTCAGCTCTGGCGCTAAAATCTGCAAGAAGCTGGCACAGCCGATGCGCCTGCCGACGCCGAAGGAGCGCCCGGTGCGGAACTCAAAGGAGCTGGGCGCGATGAAGTCCTTGACCGAAAGCCCGGAGGGTGCCAGCCAGTCCCACGAGAAGCGGAACGGCTCCTGCTCGTCCATGTGCAGCATCCCGTGCAGCAGCCGCAGCCGTTCCATGCCGTTCATGGGCTCCGCCGCCACGCCGAGGCGCTTGAAGTTGTTGAGGATGTCCGTTTCAATGCGCTCTAAGCGGGGCTTTGCCGCTTTCAGCCCGTCCGCCTCCACGCCGAAGGTCAGGTACTTGGTCTTGATGAGGCCGTTGTTGCCGCGGGCAAGCTGGTTCTGGAGCATCTGGGTATATTCCAGACGGATGCTGTCAAAATCGTCGCCCTGCGGCGAAATGGTGATGTACCTTGCGTAATTGTCCTTGTTGGCGGACATATTCACGAAGGAGAGCTGAAAGCGCACGGAGCTGTCAAAGTAGTTGAGGAAGTCGCACCAGCCGTCAAAGATAGCGGTCTTGTCCTCGTTCTGGTTGAGCTGATAGTTGATGTCCTGAAACTGGACGGTTTTCGTGTAGTAGCTGTCCGTCACGCGGCAGATGCCGTCGGGGAACATCCGCTGAAACGGGATGCTGTCCTGCGCGGACTTCTGTTTCTTATCCTGCCGCTTCGCTCTTGCGATGGCGGCCTCGATCTGCCTGCGTTCGGCGCGGGTGAGTTTTTTGCGGGTGGACAATGCGATACACCTCCCGGTCTAAATTGTCCTGCCGTTCCAGAACGGCGTAGAAATTATTGGTTGCGTAAGGGCGCTGCTTGGGGCGCAGGAAGCAGACCTGCACGATGTTGCGGACGATCTTTTCAAGGGGCTGTCCGTTCTTCTCATACATGGCCAGCAGAAAAAAGGGCAGCATGAGCAGGATCATGCAGATCGCCGCCGTGCTGACGCCGGTATGGGCTTTAAGCAGGAAGAACAGCGGAACGCCCAGCGCCGCGCCCGCGCCGAAGCAGACGAGCTGGCGCTTCGTCAGGTTCAGCAGCACCTTGGTCTTGACCGCGTTCAGGTCTTTGGGTACGGGAACGTATGCCATAATGGTTTACCTCCTATGTCATAGTGTTTTTTCATAGCGGAGTTTCATCTGCGCAGGGTATTGTCCAGCCTTCGGCGCTCTCGCACCTGTCCACGCAGTGCCGCCTGCCCGCCCCGCGCAGCACCAGCCAGCAGCGCGCAGGCTTGCTCCGCCCTCGGTGTCCAGCGTATAGGTGATGATTCGCTGATAGCCCATTGCCCGCGCCGCCCGCGCCGCAGCAGCGTAAAGGAAACTGCAAGCGTTTTTGGTTCCGTCGGTGCAAAGGCGATTAACCTCCAGCGTTTTCCCATCGTCCAGATACCGGCTGACCGGACGCCCTACGATGGCGACGCCTGCCAACCGTCCGTCTGCCTCGCAGCCGATGGAAAACTTGTGTCCAACGACGGGCTTATGATGTCGGTGCCAAAGGGCGACAAAGGCATTTGCTTCGGACAGCGAAATGGGGGTAAGCGTCAACAAATCTCCGCCTCCTTGTCCTTGATCGCCCTTGCGGGCGTGCGCTCTGCTGACGTGCGGAGCTTTTCCAGCACCGACGGGCGGCACTCGGTGCTGCTCATTGCGTAGCTCTGCAAGACGTCCTGCTTTTCAAATACCTCGTCCAGCGCAAAGCAAACGTCGCTCATATCCTCCATGCGGTTCTGCCACTTATCAGCCACCATCTTCAACGGGTTGTCGAACAGCAGCAGGTAGTCCGCCTCATCCGACTCAAAGCCGTGGGCGGTGGTCAGGTATTCATGGATCTGGCGCACGGCGGTGATGGCGGCGGAGTTGCAGATCAGGTCATGTCTGCTCATCTGCGCCCACTCGCCCTGTAAGGTGGTGAGATTTTCATCGAGCCGCGCAAACAGACGCGATAGCCTATCCTGTTCCGTATTTGTGGATTTGTTCATGTTGGTTTACCTCTCTAATGACTGTTGAAAATTGACTTTGCGAGACTGCTGGTTTTGAACAGGGTGAAGCAGAGCAGCACCGTGTAGCCCATGCACAGCCAGATGGCCGTGGAAATGTTGTCGTCTATGAGCATATTCTGTACCAGCACCGCGTAGATGGCGATGCAGATGATGATGAGAAAGCCCTGAAACGCCAAAGCCAACAGGGAGCGGAGATAATTCTGCCCCATGCCGCCCCATTCCTTGCCCATCATGGTGGCCATGGGGATGGGCGCGATGCTGGTGATAAGGTAAATCTCGATCATGCGCCCGTAGATGATGATGAAAATGCAGATGGTCAGCCCCCACATGGTGAAGCCCACCACGAAGGATTGCAGCCACAGCCCCAAAAGCGTCCACACGTTCATCTCCAGCAGCCTCGCCTCAAGGTCCGCGATATGGTCGGCGAGGTTGATGGAGGTGTTGCCCACGATAAGGCCGGAGGCGTTGTTGACCACGCTCTGCGCCGCCTCAAACACGCCCATGACGATGTTCCATGTGTTGGACACGATGAGCACGGCTGCCGCTGTCTTGAATACCCACTTAAAGAATACCCATGTGTCGATGTCGTGGAGGTTATTGCGGTCCGCGATAAGCTGGATCAGCTCCAGCGTCATCACAAAGGCGAGAATCACGCCTGCGATGGGCAGGATCAGGTTGTCCGAGAGGGAGCGGATCATGCTGTAAATATTGGCGTTCCACGCCTGCGGGGAGCTGCCGATGTGTCCCGCCGCCTCCGCGACCTTGGCGTTGACGTTATCAAAGAGGCCGGTCAGGTTGTCCATGATGCCCCCGACCAGCAGCTCCTTGAGCCATTCGGTGAATTTTTCCCATATCAAATCCAATGGGTCAGCCCTCCTTTCCCGCCCCCGCCCGTGTCAGGCGGGCAGGGGCGAAGGGTTTTACATTGCGGCATGGACGGGATTAACCGAACAGCCCTTTGAGCAGCGGCACGAGAATCATGCCGATGAGCGCCACACCGCCGCCCGCCATGAGCTGTTTCATCCCTTGCGATTTAGCCCCCGGATTATCATTTCCGTAGCCCTCCAGCAGGTTGATCACGCCCCAGATGCCAAGACCGGCTCCGAGGGCAATGACGAGGGTCTGCAACACATCGACTGCGCTATTGAAGAAATCCATATTATTTTATGTGCCGGAATCGTTTCTTTATGGTTTTTACGATGGAAACCGCAAAGCCGGAATGAGCAGGCCGCTGTGTGCGGCTGTCGATTCCGGCTTCTCCTTTCAAATTTTCGGTTGTGCTTTCCTCCGACTTTGCGTTTCGCGTGTATCTGCTGCATTGTCGGCGTCCTCCTTTACGGAATGGGTGTCTGATGTATATATAAAAATCCGCCCGTTCAGGCGGATTCTGACGCAGAAGCGATTGGTTGCCCTGCTACTCATAGGTTCAAGATATATCTCTACCATCAATACTTTTTTGAAAAAGTCCGTCCCCTTTTCTGACTTTGTGCGTTATATAAATGAAACCACAGTATATATGATTATCAACATGCCACCTATGGATTCGCTGTGGCGATTAAGGCGTTCACAGGTACAACAAACCAAGAAGGGAGAAAATATTATGTATCTGTTTTATAAAGCACAAGGCTATCGCACATTTCTTCGATATTGGTGCGGTTCTCAGATATGGAGGGGGTGCATCAAAATCGTTCATTTTGGCGCATAGATCGCACGGCAACAAATATGGGGGCGGTTTATGTGCTTGTGTCTCTAAACAAAAGTTAAGAAAAGGAGGATAAATATGTCTTATAGAAAAAAGTGTATATCCCTTATTTCCATCTTGCTCTGTCTAATGCTGTTAACAACAACAGCGTTTGCAGCATGGTCATCGCTTGGAGTTGCATTAGTGCGTCAAGCCAAAACCCAATGGTGCTGGGCAGCTTCCCTTGAGATGTGTGCATCTTATTTGGGATATTCAGATTACGACCAATGGGATATTGTGCGGGATGTTAAGGGGACATCATCAACACCATATCCGAACGAGCCGGGTTCTGCATCTGACTATCGTGATGGAATGGAATTTGCAACAGACAATGATTATACGGCAAATCGTACAAGCACGGTATTGTCTTTATCTCGGCTTAACACCAGCATAGGAAACAGTATGCCAATCATTTTAGCTTTAGGCACATATGACTCATCTGGCAATCGAAGATACGGGCATGCTGTTGTTTGCTATTCAGTTAATAATAGTAGCAATAAACTTAGGGTTCGAGATCCCGGCAGGGATTCATATGTTGAGTATTATTATCCAACACTTGTAGATTCCGGGCAAACAACACATTATGATGGAACAGCTGTTATATCGCAAAAATAAAGAGAGGATGGTTCATAGCATGAAAAGACTAATCGTTAGTATTTTGGCAGTTCTTTTTACCGTCTGTATCTCTACATCAGCTATGGCAGCTTCATCAAATAGTACTGATGAACAGAGAGAAGGCGTCAATGCCATGTTTGCAACTGAAACAATTACTTCCGGTATAAGAAACGCTATTGACATAGAACAGCTATCGTCATTTTTTGATGGAGAAGAAGTGCAAATAGACTTTGATAAGTTACTGCCAGTATATATGCCCATCAATACGGTTGAACATGTGGATAGGTATCAAGGACTTCTGGAGTTCACAAATTCCTATATGGCTCCAGTTTATGCGGAGAATAATACACTACTAGGAACGGTTAAACTTCTGTTGCATGAGAACAAATGGGTGGTTGGCATTTTCTATGATGGGTACGATATAGCCTCCAAGATCGACTCGTTAAATATTCCAGATACAATGAATAGTATGTTCGTTGAAAATCCAAGTAACAACGAGTTTGCGGTATTGACCTATTCGCAAACAGACGAATCATATTATTCTCTCGATTCAGTGAGTAGGCGGGGGCTAACCGGAAACACAATGATTGAGGAAACAGCGTTTGAAAACTCTGCTCATTTGATTGAAAACTTTGATGGTGGAGGCCAGGCGGAACCAATCATTATAAATGCTGTCTCGATATTTATAGTTATATCAGCAGTTGGCAGTTTGTTGCTACTTGTTCATAAATACAAAAAGAGAGGTTTACGGAAATGAAAAAAGTAGTTGTATTATTTTTTTCTCTTATTTTGATTGTAGGGCTGTCAATGCCGACGTTTGCATTAGCTGACACATCCCCCGAAACAACTACATCCCAAGCAGAGTTTTTCTCGTTTGCATATGACGATATGACAAATGAAATCGCTTGTCATATCAGGAATGGAGAAAAGCGATTCACAGTGGTACGTGAAGTCCAAACAAATGAGGCTGATTTGTATAATCAAATTGAGGTCAGTGTATCTGTTGAGAGATTAACTAAATCGTCGAGCGGCACAGTAAACTGGACGCTTTCTGGGCGCTACTATTTCAAGTCAACTGATGAAACGGTTTCTAACTACGGAAATAATGGTAGCGTGGATTATTCTGGCAATAAATTATCAAATCAGATATGGGATGTATATCATAATATCACATATAAATATCGCAATCAGTATGAACCCAAGAGCAGCGGTAGCGAAACGACGGTTACTGAAAACAGTAAAACAGGAATCAAGTTTAATGGAAAGTATCGTCTGAAAAACTCTAATACTGGTAAGTGGTGTGATGATGCTAATATCTACATCATCGTTTTCAAGGATGGCAGTTGGCGCTCCCACGGAAACTACGGGAAGATAAATGTGAATTAGGAGAATTATAAATGAATAAACATAAACTTGCTATTCTCTCAGTAGTCTTAGTTTGCCTTGTTATTTTAAGCTGTCCGCTCTCCTATGCAAGTGCGGCTAACATCGATCCCACAGTAAATAGTCCAGAAATCAACCTTCATCTCAATAACGCGATAGGCTTTGTGATGCAGAAAAATCCACAGCCGATCGGGTTGTCCACATCGATTAAAGGAAAAAACTATACCTCAGATGTGTACAGTGGTTATTTCTATGTTATTTCCACTGGGCAAAGGATTTCTGATCATACATTTACGGTAAGTTTTTCGTATGATGGAACTATGGCTTCGTGCTACAATACAAAAACAAAAATAATTGTTGATCCGGATTATACAGGGAACTTACGACCCAAGGCAGAAAACGAAGGGCGCAACAATCTCACTCCGACACTGGTGTATGGGTATGTAACTTTCGTGCTATATAATTCAAATGGAACAGTCAACACGGAGGTTACTGTCAATGTTTATTGTAATCAAAAAGGGACAACATGGATTGAACGACAAGGGTAGATCGAATAAACTCTAATGTATGTTGGCGACTGCAAACATCGTGCAGTCGCCAACATAGTTATGAGCTTATAGACCTTGCGTTTACAGAAATCTAATAGATATTTCCTGTTCAGGTGGATTCTGACGCGGATGCCGCGCCCGCGTCAAAGACCTCAAATTCCTCCTCCGGCTTCAGCTTGAGCTTTGTGGAGAGGAATTTCTCAATGTCAAAGGCGTTTTTCGGGTCCGCGTCGGAGAGGTATCGGTAGTTGGGGTGTTTTGTGATGTCGTATTTGTCGGATAGAAACGGCCTGACGCCGCGCAGCTGCAAGATACACTTGCCGCCGTTCATGACGGCAAGCTCATCCTGACTCATCAGCTCCTTGCCCAGCTTTTGATAGTTCAGGCTGTGGGAAACCTCTCTGCCGCGGCTTTCGCCGGTGTTGAAGGTGTCAATGGTCTCCTTGCCCAGCGCGGCGGACAGCTCCTTTAATGTGGTCGGCTCCTTGCCGCCGAGGAATACGGAGCTGTCGCAGTTGCCGATGATGGTGTCGCAGTTGTCCTTGTAGAGCGCCTTGAGCTGGCTCTGTGCCTGCAAAACAAGGCAGGCGGAGATCTCGCGGCTGCGGATGGTGGCCATCAGCTTCTCCAGCTTGGGAATCTGCCCGATGTTGGCGCACTCGTCGATGAGGCAGCGCACATGGACGGGCAGCCTGCCGCCGTACACATCGTCCGCCTTGTCGCACAGGAGGTTGAATAGCTGGGTGTAGACCATGCTGGCAAGGAAGTTGAAGGTGTCGTCTGTATCAGAAATGATAATGAACAGCGCCGTTTTCCGGTCGCCCAGCGTGTCCAGCTCCAGCTCGTCATACGCCGTGATCTCCCGCAGCTCCTGAATGTCAAAGGGAGCGAGGCGCGCGCCGCAGCTAATTAGAATACTTTTTGCTGTCTTGCCCGCCGCTAAGCGGTATTTGGCATATTGGCGCACGGCGAAGTGATGCGGCTCCCGTTTTGCCAGTTCTTCAAACATCAGATCGACGGGATTTTTGAAGTCCTCGTCGTCCTCCCGCACCTCCATGGTGTTGATCATTTCGATGAGGGTGGCGAAGTTCTGCTCCTCCACCGGCGCTTCGTAGTAGATATACCCGATGAGTGCCGTGTAAAGCAGCGTTTCCGCCTTGCGCCAGAAGTCATCGCCGGATTTCCCGTCCCCCTGCGTGTTGGCGATGAGGGTCGTGACCAGCTTCAGAATGTCCTTTTCCGAGTGGAGATACGCGAAGGGGTTGTAGTGATGGGACTTTTTGAAGTTGATCGTGTTCAGTATCTTGATCTTATACTGGTTCCGCTGGAGTAATTTTCCACATTCGACCACGATACTGCCTTTCGGATCGGTGACAACGTAGGAACTGTGAAGCTGCATGAGGTTGGGCTTGATGAAAAACCGCGTCTTGCCGCTGCCGGAGCCGCCTACCACCAGTACGTTTTTGTTCCGCGCCGTTTTCGGGTCCTTGGGTCGGCTGTTCATGGTCAGCCGCTCCGTCTGGGTGAGAATGACGTTGTTGGCAAAGGTGGGGTCTACATAGGGCTTGATGTCCTCTGCGTTGCCCCATCTTGCGCTGCCGTACTCGATATTCTTCCGAAACTTCCGCGCGTTCTTCCCCTTGACGTAGACGGCAAGCCGGATGAGCAGGGCGGCGGCAATGCCCACGCACAGGTCGATGGGGTGAAAGCTGGGCAGCGCCGATTGAAATGCGGCGGCGAAGCCCTCCATGAGGTGCAGCGCCTTTTGAGAGAAGTCCGCGCCGGGAGCCAGCCGCGCCGCCTGCCCCAGCTTGGTGGCAAAGAACGCGATAAAGACATAGGGGATATTGGGAAGCAGGAGCTTCTTTACGTTGATCTGCTTCATAGCTCCAGCCCCTTGTCCTTGTTCCGGGCTTTGTCCGGCGTAAGGGACAGCACCTTCGCCTTGAGCGCGCGGAGCTGCTCCAGCACCGAGGATTTCTCCTGCGAGGCCCGCTTGACCTCTTTTGCGGTGTATTCCCGAAACGCCGCCGTCAGTGCGTCTGCGTCCCGCCCTTTGAAAAAGACCAGGTATTTCGGCGGGGACACGCCGCGGTCCTTCTTCACGGCGAAATCCACGCCGTATTTCCGCGCCACGCGCTCAAAGGACTTGATGTTGCTGTCGGTGATCTCGATGTTGGATACGCCCTGATTCTGCCCGATGAGCTGCTTCACCGTCTGCTTGCCGGTGGGCTTCTCCGGCGCGGCGCGCGCCTTTGCCAGCTTTTTCTCCTTGCGGCTGGCAAGGTATTTCAGAATGGCGGCTTTCAGCAGCCGCCCGGTGAGCTTTGTCGCGCTGATGACCAGCGTGACCGCTCTGTTTTCCACTTCCTCCTGCAAGGGTCATCCCTCCTTTGTTCGTGATTGGATAAATGCCGGTGGAAGCCAGCGCTCATCTGCCGCGCAGCCCGTCACCGTACAAATCGTGGTTGACGAGGGCGGAATAGTAGCTTCCGATGGTGCTGGGCGCGTTGAACAGCGACGCCAGCAGGTATTTCTTGATATTGCGGACGTAGGTGGTATTCTGCTTCAGGCAGTCAAAGACGTACTCGATGTGGGAGGCGGTGATACGCAGCAGCTTCTCCTTCACCATCTCAGCCGGGTACTCGTCTCCTGCAATCACGATGGTTTTCTTACGGGAGCAGAGGGTTTCCGCAATGAGGTCCACCACCTCGTCAAGCTGCTCCCTGTCCTGCTGCGGGTCCTGCACCAGAATGTCGTACTCGATATTTTCTCTGACGATCTCTCGCGCTTCCTCGTATCCCATCCCGTCATATCCCGCGCCCTGCAAGGGGGCTGGGGGATAGATTGGATCAGGATTTGATGTATCCGTAATAGATTCATCTGGAATTTCTTTTTCTTTATTTCTTCTATCTTTATTTAATTGCGCAGGCTTTTCCGTATATGGCTCGTCCGTATCCGGGGTGTCCAGATACGGGTTTTCCGTATCTGGTGAAGCCGTATCCGGCAAGGGCGGATGCGGGGATTCGTAGATGGTGTACTCTGTGTCGGTGATACGCCCGCGGCTGTCCCTAAGCTGGCGGCGTACAAGGTAGCCGTGCGATTCCAGTTCCTTGAGCGCCGCGCCGATGGCGTCCACGCCCTCCTTGCAGATGGCGGCAAGCCCACGGGTGGTATAATCCCACTCGTCGGTCAAAGAGAGCATCTTGGACAGCAGCCCGATGGCCTTGAGGGTCAGGGCGGTGTCCCGCAGGTGGTAATTGGACATGACCGTGTAATTGTGGTTCTTCTCCACGCGAAATACTGCCACGGTGTTCACCTCCCCTCAGAGGGAAAAAGCAGCCCCGCAGACGGAGCGTTTGCCCCTGCTTCGCGGCGGATGAGGCGGCGGAGGGGATATTCCCGCTGTCCGCGCTTTGCGGTAATTTTCAGGGCGTCCAGCCCGAAACGGGCGATGAGCAGGGCGTTGATGAGCAGCCGGAACGCTTCGTCCGGGATGATCTGCGGCTCCGCAAGGTCGCCCTGCGTGACCTCCGCCGTGTGGCAGTAAAGGCTCTTTGCCGCCATAAGCAGCGTGTAGTCATGGGATGAGATGCCGCGCCTGCGGGCGTAGCGGAAGTCGATGCCGCCGCGGAAGAAGCAGTTAAAGGTCCTGTCCGCAAGCTCTTTGCTGGAGGTCAGCAGATACAGCGCGGCGAAGAACTCCGGCGTGTCGCGCTCCTTGCGGCAGCCCAGCAGCAGCCGCAGGGTCTCCATGCGCTTCCTGTGGGCGTCGTCCTGCCACATGGTGCCGGGAAAGCTCTCCGCCAGCCGCATGATTCTTGCGGTCAGGCGCGGACGGTACGGAAACAGCTCCGCGACGGCCTCCGCATAGCCCACCGTACCGGCTTCCATACGCTCGGCAAGGCAGGGGCAGGACAGGGCGGTGCAGCCCAGCTTTTTGACATATTCCGTGCAGAGGACGCAGGAAACGTCCTCCGGCTTATACTTGAACGTGTTGATATACATGGCTTTGCTCCTCTCTGGATATGACAAAACCGGGCAAAGAAAGCTCTCTGCCCGGTCGGTGTCGTGGTTGTCTGCGGTCGTATTCGGTTATCTGGACTGGTCACGCTGGCGCTTGCGCAGCCATGCGTCCAGCAGCTTCAGGATGGTTTCCTCCATCTTCTGCGGCGTATAGGAGCGCGGGAAGTATTTGCGCAGCTTGTCTGCCGAGAGGACGACGTTATAGCCCTCCGGTTTCTTCTGCTCCATCATGATGTCCAGCATGGTGTCGTCGTTGAGCTTGCCGTCGCGGGAGAGCTTTTTCATGCGCTGCGCCTGCGAAAGCGACGGCGTTGCCTGCTCACTGTCGATGGCGGTCAGGAGCATCTGCTGTTCTTCCGGCTTGAGGTAGGAGATTTCCACGGCGGGGGTCATGCCGATCTTCTTCTCGTCCACCATCTGCTGAAGCTCCGGGGAGAGTTCTGTCAGGCGGATGTAGCGGCGCACAGTGTCGCCACTGATACCGGCGTCCTTTGCCACTTCGTCATCTGCTCGGAAATTCGCCGCAACTTGCGGCGAATTATTTTCATCTGTCTTTTCTTCTGTTTTTGCTGGTCTGCCAGCCTTGCGGCGGATGGCTTCCAGCTTCATTTTGTACGCCTGCGCCCGTTCAGAGGGCAGAATATTCTCCCGCTGGATGTTGCTGTCCACCATGAGGATGGTGGCGGTGTCGTCGTCCATCTGCCGCACGATGCAGGGCATGGCGGAAAGCCCCGCCAGCTCACTGCCGTGCCTGCGCCGGTGTCCGGCGATGATCTCATAGCCGCCGTCCTCGCGGGGACGGACGATAGCCGGGACGAGAACGCCGTACTGCCGGATGCTCTCCGTCGTTTCCTGCATGGCCTCGTCGTCCCGCACCTTGAACGGATGGTTGGGGAAGTCGTGCAGCTCCGACAGCGGGAGCAGCGTGATTCTATCCTCCTGCGCAGCCGCAGCGGTCTTTGCCCCGCGCTTCGCTTTGCTTTTCGGTTCTTCCATATTCGTGTTCCTCCTTGTTGAAAGCGGCAGGAACGAAAAAAGGGAGAATGACCGCTGTTACCGCCATTCTCCCATGAAAACAACTATGCGATTGTGATTTCAGCCCGTTGACCGTCTGAAAGAGAGCTATCTGATCGAGAGCCATCTCGCCGCAAACCCGCATGAATATTGCATTTTTGCTGTTTGCGCTTCACCTTCCCGAACGACGTATGTTCAACGAGTGGTATCCCCGTGATACCAGCAAGAAAGTCCGTGTCAGTTTGCG
>ERZ773260.539-NODE-539-length-55290-cov-11.055363_pt1 | contig 55290 bp, 54 predicted proteins | sample MGYA00511387_ERZ773260 | MGnify/ENA primary metagenome ERZ773260 (study PRJEB29015, sample SAMEA2737745) | human gut metagenome | biome: human gut; feature: human-associated habitat; material: faeces | place: China | collected 2012 ...
GTATCGCATAAAAATACCCCCAATACCGGGTGTCCAGTATTGGGGGTACATATCAGAGCGGCGTCGGCTTTTTGCGGAGAATTGTTTTTGGCCTACTTTATTGCAGTCCGGTCTGTTCGGTATTGGAAAGTTTGGACAACACCATCACCGTCTCAACGGATTCGTCAGAGTCCCAATCCAAACCGGTCAGTGTTTGGCCCTCGTAGAAAACAGGAAAGCGGAATTCGATATGTTTGAGAATCCGTCCATTTTCTTGACGTTCCGGGAAAATTTCTATGCGCTCGATGAAACTGTTCATGAAGGTCTTTTTCTCCAGATCGGTGAACTGGTCGTACAGCTTGTCGAAGTAGAGCAGAAATTGATAGACGTTGTCGGTGGAAATCCGGCGCTGGCGGATGTTGTCCATGCGGGTCTGCACCTCGGCGATGCTGACCTCGATGGAGGCGATCTGGTCGTAGACCCTGTTCTGCCGCTCCTGCAGGTCCTGCGCCTTGCGGGTGTAATGCGGGTCGTCGAAATCGAGCGCGTCGATCTGCTCGCCCAGCCTGTCCTTGGTGCCCGTGAGCTGACGGAGCTGCTTGCGCAGGGTCTCCATCTCCGTGTCGAGCTCGGCGGTGTCCAGCTTGCCGCCGATCTTCTCCCGGATGCCCTGCTCAAAGGTGGGGGTGTTGACCAGCTTGTGGATGATCTCCTCCACCGCGCCGTCGATGATTTCCTCGCCCCACTGGTGGTGGTAGTCACAGCGCTTGCCGTCCACATGCAGGCGGTGCTTGCAGGCGTAGTAGAAGTAGTCGCGGTAATAGGTTCCGTCGCCCTTCTTCTTGCGGTTCACGTTGCCGTACATGCCGCCGCCGCAGATGGGGCACTTGAGCAGCCCGGACAGGACGTGCTCGTGGTCAAGGCCGTGTGTCTTGAGCTGGCGCTTGTTGGTCTGCTGGCGCTGCTTCTGCGCAAGCTGCCAGTCCTCCTCGGAGATGATGGGCTCGTGGATGCCGTCGTAGAGCGCGTAGTCCTTCTGCTTGACGATGTGGTACTGGTTGCGGGTGCCGGGGATCTTCTCGTTATGTCTGCGTCCGTACGCCAGCTTGCCGCAGTACACTGGATTGTCAAGTACGCCGATGAGGAAGGAACCCGTGAAGGCTTCCCGCTTGTTGTTGTGACGGCAGACCTTGCTGTATCCGTGCTCGTTGAGCCAGTTTGCGATTCTGGCGGTGCCCATGGTGGTGTGGATGTACTTGTCATAGATGATGCGGATGACCTCGGCCTCTTCCTCGGCAATCTGCAGGTGCCCGTCCACGAGCTTGTAGCCGTAGGGCGCGAAGCCGCCGTTCCATTTGCCCTCGCGGGCATTCTGCCTGCGGCCCTCCATCGTCTGCACGAGGATGTTCTCGCGCTCAATCTCAGCGACGGCGGAGAGGACGGAAATCATCAGCTTGCCGCTGTCCTTGGAGGAATCAATGCCGTCCTCCACGCAGATCAGGTTGACGCCAAAGTCCTGCATCCGCTGCAGGGAGGTCAGCACGTTGGCAGCGTTGCGGCCGAAGCGGGAGAGCTTGAACACCAGCACGAAGGAGACGCCGTCCTTGCCGGATTCGATGTCCCGCAGCATGCGCAGGAACTCCGGGCGGCCCTCGATGTTTTTGCCGGACTTGCCCTCGTCGCAGTATTCCCCGGCGACGAGCATGTTCTGGAACTCCGCGTACTTGCGCAGCTTGTCCTTCTGCGCGTCCAGGCTGTAGCCGTCCACTTGCATGGAGGTGGAGACGTGGGTATAGATGTAGCATTTCATTCGCTTCATGGCTTTTCCTCCCGGTGGTCGGGCTTTGTCGCGTCCGCGTGCTCCTCAAGCTCAAGGAGGAACCTGTCGTAGTCAGAAAGAAACTCGCGGTCCTGAATGACGCGGTACTTTTCAAACTCGGTTTCCGCGTGCAGCCGGGCGATTTCCGCAGACACCCTGCCTGCATCCCTGAGCAGACCGTATTCAAACATTTCAATGAAGCGGTTCAGGCGGGTCTCCCAGTCCTGCATGGTCAGTGGGATATGGCGCTGGGCCATGTTCTCGGCGAAGTCCAGATAGGAGGTGACCATGCGGTTCAGCTGCCCAAGCTCCTCTTCGGTGAGGTAGTTCTTGGCGATGGACACGTCGGATTTTTTGATCTTGCCGTCCGGCGCGTCCTGCCAGGTAGTCAGGCCCATGTGATCCTTCGTATGGTCGGCGCGCTCCATGATGAGCTCGGCGGCGGTGTGCCCGTGTACGGCGAAGTGCATCTTGTTCTGCACCGTGGCATAGAAACGCTTGGTGGCGGCGGAGGTTCGGTCATAGTCGATGGCGGTGGCGTACAGGTCGGTGATCTTCTGATAGAACTTGCGCTCGCTGGCGCGGATCTCTCGGATACGCTCCAGTTGTTCCTCGAAGTACTTGTCGGTCAGATAGGTGCCCCGCTTGAGCCGTTCGTCGTCCATGACCCAGCCGCGAATGGTGTACTGCGTTGCGATCTGATTGACCCATTTGCGAAACTGAACGGCGCGCTCGGAGTTGACCTTGAAGCCGACCGCGATGATCATCTGCAGGGCATAGTGCTGGACAGTGTACGGCTTGCCGTCTGTGGCAGTTATCCGAAATTTTCGGATAACTGAATCCTCTGACAGCTCGGAATCATCGAAGATTTTCTTGATGTGATAATTGATCGTTTTGACACTCACATCATACAGCTGTGCCATCGTCTTTTGCGTCAGCCAGATGTTTTCGTCCTCGTAGCGTATTTCGATGCTGCCCTGCGGGTCGCCCGTGGAGGCGACATAGGTCAACACCTCCGCCGCGCTGGAACGGATGGGCGCGGGCGTCTGCTTTTCTCTGGACATGGGAATTCCTCCTCGTGCGGTTTATGGAAGCCTTCCCCGGCCCGATTGGATACGAGCCGGTGAAGGAAGGTGGTTCAGGCGCAGATGATTTCGGTCATCACGTTGTGCTCCGCTTCGGCGCGCGCCAGATTCATGAGCCCGACCCACTTTATGGGATCTTCAGCCTTCAGGGCTTCGGTGATGCCCCAGCTTTGGGCATATCCCTTCATGAGAACATCGAAACGCTCGCTGGCCTGCTCATCGACAGTGTGCAGATAGGCATTCAGTGCTCCCGTAAGCAGAAGCCTTTGGAAATGCCCCGGATGGTTCGATTCCAGGTGCCGGAGGTGTAGCCGGCCCCATTTGCCGATGGGCTGCTGCTCCGGAAGCTCCAGATCCGGAAAGTAATAATCGCCGTGAAGGGTGTAGCTCAGGCCGTTGTGCTCGTCGGTAATATGTTGGGGCAGCGTGCGGCTCTCAGGAGCAGGATGATTCTGAAGCATGGTGCACCTCCTGTCAATCGTGCAGTAACTGTTCGTGTATTTTGTCCCAACTGCATTTTATTACGCAGCCATATCATTTGTCAATGGTTCTTCTGAATTTGTTTGAGATGATGGATTGGATAAACTGTCCCAACTCGTTTTGCTGTCAGCGGGAAGAACGGGAAACTCCACCTTCCCGCTGTACTTTTCGATCATTTCGGCAAGAAAGCCGATGCACCGCTCAAAGGCGGCGTTCTGTTCAGGCGTTCTTTTGAACAAAGCCATGATTCCTCCAATAAAGGGTTGATCGGTGGTGGGTGCATAGACCACATGAAGATGATAGTGCCATACGTCGTAGCCGAGGGCCTTGCTCATGCCCTGGTTGCGTTCGTCGGCGTGCATCACGGCAGAGAGGATGTATTGCTCGCCGCCGACAATATCGACGGCGGCCCGGTATGCCTCGGCGTAGAACGCCTGTGCAAACTCGTAGCCGCCGTGATTGTGGAAATACGCGGAGTTGACATCGAAAACCAGCTCGCCATAATGGATGGCGTCCTGCTTGAGACCCCGGGTAGAGATGGTGCCGTCCTGCTCCATCTGCCGGAACATCTCCTGATAGCTGCCGGAAGGCTCCTTGAAGTGGATGTTCAGATGACTGCGTTCGGGGACAATATCCTCGTTCCGGTAGCAGGCTTTCTGGCGTTCGTTGTGGGCTTCAGCGTCGGCGATATTGTTTTCGGTTCGGGGCTGGTTGCGGACGGTGGTGCGATCCACGCCATCGTTTCTTGCCATGGAAGCACCTCCTTTCTTTTCCTTACGTTGGCACAAAAAAAGAAGGCCATGCGCTGCCTTCTTGCTATGTGAAGTTGTAAATATAGTATACGCGCGTGCAGCAGATACAAAATACGCTGCATCGGATAATACAGCGTAAACATATCAATTCTTTTCCTGAGCGATCAGGTTGCTTGCGATCTCGTTCAGGCGGATGATGTCAAAATCCTCGATAGCTGTCTTGAGCACTCCCTTTGCCCTTAATTTCTTTCTTTTCCATTGCGTAATGTCTCCAAGATAGGAAGCACCCTTTTTGTTCATTTCAATATTGACGTAACTGTCCACGCCCAAGCTGTACGCCGTCACACGCCATTCATTGTTCGTTTTTTCGATGGTCAGCATTTCTTCCGCTTGACCGTCCTCTGCAAGATATGCCAAATAGAACTTGCCATACTCTTCACATGTTATACTGGGGAATCTTTCATTCTGCTGATAAACAATCGATCGGCTTCTATTTTCAATTTGCCAGGTTCCATCGTGCTTTCCCAGTATGAATACTTCGTTGCAGCCTTCGACCCTGACAAAAGCGCAAGCGGCAGCATAACCATGTTCATCATAATAATAGGCTGCCGGCGTATTCTTCTGAGTCTTGTTTCCCTTTGTTGCATTGGGAATCTCATACGGCATCAATATGGTCGAACTAAGCACCTCGCAGATATCCGGAGATAAACCGCGCTGCCCGCTTATGCCACAAACTGGAAGGAAAGTACAAAATATCAATACGAGCAATGCTGAGGTCTTCTTCATCGATCATCTCTCCTTCCACAATGTTATAATAACATATGATCAAGCATCAGACAAGCCTTGGAAAATGCAAGGGTCTCTTTAGTCTGGTCTCCAACTTTTCCGTCAACTGCGAGGTTAAAATATGCTTCGGCGTTTTACTGAAGAGCCATGACGGCATTCTTCGTGTTCGTTCCCAAACGACCATCAACAGATCCGGCATTGTATCCAAGATAGTTAAGCTCATGCAGGCATCCTTCAGGATGCTAGCTTTGCTATACCTTTTTTGACCGTCTAAATTTTTCTCACCTTTCCTCTCATTTCAGCTTGACTTTTAATAGTTAGTCTTTCTTTGATGGTGTGATGGGTTTCGTTTGGGGCACGGAGTGACGAGGGCACGGCACTTTCTGCGAAAGTGTAACTACCCACTATGACACTTTCTGTCTTCCTGCGGAATCCAGCAAAGTGCCGTGGGCCAAAGGCTTCGCCTCTGGACTTCTCGGCCTCGAAAAGCAGAGCTTTCCGAGGCTACGCTCGGCAAATGCAAGCATTTGCTGAGCGAGTCGGCCTTCGGCCTCATTCACTGCAAGGGGCTTCCCTTTGCATCCTGCGCAGGTGCTGCCACCCTGCACCCGGCTCAAAGCAGGAAGCCATGCTTTTGACGGCATGGCTTCCTGCTTTGCGGGGTTGGTGCACGGTGGTGCGTTCTGGTGCCAAAGGTATCGCGCGATACGAAGCTGGAGATGGAATTGTAGTGCGTATGAGCACCAAAGAGCATCAGCAACCGAAGCTGTCCAGCGCATCGTCGAGATCGTCGTCGTCAGGCTCATCACTTCGGATGGGAGAAGGAGCTGTCGAAGATGTGACTATGTTCAGCGTTTGCAGCAGATCGCCAAGCTGAACAGAGGGAGCTGCCAGCTCCTCCCGGACGATTGAGCGAATCGTCTCCCGCAAGCCTTCATCCACGGTTGGCTTGCCATAATAAGCATTGACCGCCGGAACGATCAGCGCGCTGTAGGACAAGCCGCGCTCCGCATGAAGCTGACGCAGCGGCCTGCGCGCTGGCTGGACTGCCCGATACCGGCGAGCGTCAGGACATAGTGATCCGGGTTGCTGACCTTGTCCGGGGTGAACTCCCGGTGTCCGCTGCCGATGACGTGGTATTTGCCGTCGTAAACCAGCAGGTCCTGCGCGTGGACGGGCTCGTGGTCGAAGGTCAGGACGCTGGCGGGGAAGATACCGCTGGCGGTTTTCAGGTTGCCGTAGCCATTGTCAATTCCGATGATTTGCATGTTCTTAAGCTGTTTCATAATGTACCTCTCTTTCAGTTTTTTAGAGTAAAGGTTATGCTTCTTACTTGGAATTCTATTGTATGGGTGTCCCTTGCCTGTTCCCGGCTAGAAACCTTGTTTGGCTCACAGTCAGTCCTGAAGAGGCGCTTGCTTCCGGGAAAGGTGCTTGCCAGGGGGACGCGGGGGTAACCGGAAGGTCATGGCGGTATATCGGGCAAAGGGCTTCGGGATGGGTTGTCAAGGTTCTGTGTTCTGTGGAACGCAGACAGTATACTTGACAAACCCCATGCTTTGGCCTATGTCCGAAACGATGGAAAACCCGCAAAAACCCCTGTCTTTCCACGCTTATGGAAATGTGGTATGATAGGGTTGAAACTGGTTATGGAGGCTGGAAAATGTACGTTCAACTGACAATGGCCGAGCGTCTGAAGGACCTTCGTGTGATCGATAAGAAGCTGACGCTGGAACAGCTGGCGTAGCAGACCGGCTTATCGAAGTCTGCACTTGGCAAATATGAGAGTGAGGATTGCGGCGGCATCAATCACTACGCCATTCAGAAGCTGGCAAAGTTCTATGGCGTATCCACCGATTATCTCCTGGGCTTGACAGAACAAAAAAATCACTCAGATGTGGACGTGGCGTCCCTGCATCTGAGTGATGAAGTATTGGAGCTGCTGCGCAGCGGGAAGATCAATAACCGCTTGCTCTGTGAAATGATGACGCACCCCAGATTCCGCCAGCTGATGGCAGACATCGAGATCGTCGTAGATTGCATCGCGGATATGCGAATTCAGGATATGAACACGGTACTGGAAGTGGCGCGCCAGAAGGTAATGAAGGAATATGCGCCTGATGAGATGGATGTTTATATGCGCACACTTGAGGTGGCGCAAATCAATGAGACGGATTACTTTTCGTATATCATTCACGAAGATATGGATGAGATCACTGAAACCATCCGGGAGAATCATCGCAAGGACACCACTACGGCAGATGAAACAACGCCTACACAGGATGGAATCAAGGTGCTGATGCACTCGATACTTGATCAAAAGGATGAAACGACGGTGCTTTTGAAACAGCTTTGTGCTCAGATGCAGATCCCGGAGGAGAAGATCACAGAGGAAGAGGTCCGGGCGTTCAGAAGCATGTTGCAGAAGTCCAGGCTGTTCAAAAAGCAGATGAGCATGCGAGGGAAAGGTGGACACGCTAATAAACGGAGATGAAAGGGAGCTGGGGATGAGATTCATGAAGGCTCTCCGATCATGAGGTTGCCGCGCTGATTCCGATATTGAGGCTATTATCAAAACGCTCTGTGCAAAGAAAGCCGAGCTTTGAGACAGCGTACATCCTCAATGAACAGATAGAGCCTGCAACCTTGCATATCAGGGATAAACAGTAGGAATCTCGCTATCATAGTCTCCTGATATTTCTTAACAAAACCAAACCCCTAGTCTCTAAATTGATTCTTCAGACAATATCCAAACACCGTACAACCCAACTCCAAAGTGCTGGGATATACTTGGTGCATCCCCAATGAAAGGGGAAAAAGGAGGTTGTACGATGAAAAAAGTGTTTTGTGTGTCTCTGATCGCTTTGATGCTGGTGTGCCTGGTTTGTGCATCTGCGCTGGCGCAGACGACCGGCATCGCCATGGACGGCAAGGTGTACACGTTCACGGGCGGAGAGGGAACCTATCAGGCCGATGGAAAGACGTTCATCATCGGCGTGGAGTCCGTCGTCGTTCAGGAGCCGGGGCTGCCGGATCGCGTGCTGGAGCTTCACCAAACGGAAGGTACAGAGATCATGCGGGATGGGCATCCTGCCGCTGCCGGGCAGGAAACGGACGATTCCACAGTCATCTGCGAAGGTACAGCAGCATACGAAGCTGCGGAGGCCATTGTGGTGTATACGCAATACTCCTATTCGTATCCAGAGAATGATGAAGCCTGGGCCAGGCACTTTGAGCCGTATGAAGAATACGGATTAAGCTGCGACCCGGAAAGCCGGACGCTCATGTATCAGGGGCAGCGGGTGCGCTCCTTCACGGACGCCTACTCGGTGAGCGGCGGCGTGTGCACGATCATCGAATTTACGGACGAGCAGGGAACCATCGACCTGCGAACCGAGCGCGACCAAACCCGGCTGATTCGCCATGCGGACGGCTCGCTCAGCCCGGAGGGCCTGCTCACAGGAATCCGTGCGCTGACCGGGGAGGAATCCGCCGTGCGAAGCCAAGGCGGGAGCACATCCCAAACGACCGCCACCTCAGAGGGCGAAATGACTGCTGCCGAAAAGCAGGCCTTCTTCGCGCCCTACGCGGCATTTGGCCTGTGCTACGATGCGGCGAGCGATGAGATGGTCTTTCAGGGACAGCGTGTGCGCCGGTTTCTGGACATTCGCCAGAGCAATGGCGAACCGCTTGACAGCGGACGCTTCCATGGCAGCATGACGAGCATAGTCTGCTGCGATGACGATCAGGGAGAGGTTGATATTGAGGTCATTCGGGATTATACCAAACCGGACGCAAACGGCGATGGCGCTTTGATCGGCATGATGGCAGAAAGAGTGCGATAAATGCGAAACCTGCGAAGGGGCAATGGCTCTTTCGCAGGTTTGTGAATATTTCAGGAAATTCAGAAGAAATCCAAAAAGGTATGCTATACTGTCCTGTATAAGGAGGCGCAGGACATGTACCGTATTCTCATCGTTGAAGATGATTTTGATATTTCGGAGTTGCTTCAATCTTGGCTGACCGAAGCCGGGTATCAGACCGCTGAGGCGGAGGATGGACTGAAAGCGCTGGAGGTTTTTGAAAGCGGGCAATTTGACTTGGTGCTGCTCGACCTGATGCTGCCGAGGCTCGACGGCTTTGGCGTATGCGAATGGATTCGCAAAAGATCGGATGTCCCCATCGTGATGCTGACCGCGCTGGACGGCGAGGACGAGCAGCTTCGCGGCTACGATCTGCGGATTGACGATTACGTCACCAAGCCGTTCTCCATGCCCGTGCTGCTGCGTAAAATCGGTGCGATTCTCCGGCGATGCCGGGGCGAGGATCGCCCGGACGCCAATCTGCTGCGCTACCGCGACCTGACGCTCGATCTGGACGCCTATACCGTCATGCGCGGCGACCGGATGCTGGAGCTGACCAACCGCGAGTTTGAATGCCTGCGGGAGCTGCTGCAAAATCAGGGGCGCGTGATGACCTACCAGATGCTTGTCAGCCGCATCTGGAATTACGACTATCTGGGCGACGATCGCGTGATTTACAGCCATATCAAGAATCTGCGCCGCAAACTGGGCGCGGATTACATCCGGACGGTCAGAGGGGTGGGCTATCGTGTGGACAAGGATTAAGCACAGCCTGACGCTTCGCATCTTTCTGATGACCTGCGGCCTGATGATCGCCGTCTGCGCTGCCACCTATGGCGCGATTGCTTATCTGACGCCGCTCACCTATACGAGCATTTTGCAGGAAGAGCTCGACCAAAAGACCGAAGTGCTCCTGACCGCGCTGTCCGGGCGGGAGCCGTCTGCGTGCGACGAGCTGCTTTCCGCCTTTTGCAGGGAGACGGGCGCAGCGCTCCGTCTGTCAGACGAATATGGGCGAATTCTGTACGATACGATTTCGTCTGAGGCTTATCTTGTGGAAGGCACCGCAGAGCGTGCGGCGATCACCACGGAAGAAAGTGAAACGCTTGAACAGGATGCGGTTATGCAGGCCACGGAGGCCGGAGACGCGACCGGCACAGCGGAGAGCGTCATCCATCAGATCACCGTCACCGATGCGTACATATCCGCCGATGAAGCACAAACTTTTTTCTTCCGGGATGGAACGATGGGGCATTTGCTGGTCATCGGCGGGAAAAAGGCCGTCAATCAGGCGTCGGAGGCCATGAAGAAGACGCTGCCGTTTCTCGCGCTGCTGATTCTTGGCGTCTCGCTGCTGACCTCGTTTTTCTACGCCAGATGGATTACCCGGCCCATTGTGGACATCAGCCATATCGCCGCAAGCATCGCCGCGCTTAATTTCAGCTCCCGCTGGGCACAGCATCGCACGGATGAAATCGGAGCTCTGGGCGACAGCCTGAACACGCTTTCCGACAACCTTTCCGACGCGCTGACGGAGCTGAAAACCGCCAATGAACGCCTGCAGCAGGATATGGAGCGCGAACGGGACATGGAGCGTCAGCGCTCCGCGTTCTTTTCAGCGGCTTCGCACGAGCTGAAAACACCGGTGACGATCCTCAAGGGGCAGCTGAGCGGTATGCTGGCGCAAATCGGCGTATATCGGGATCGGGACAAGTACCTGGCACGGGCACTTCAGGTTACCGGCAGGATGGAAAGCCTCATCAAGGAGATTCTGATCATCAGCCGAATCGAGGCCGGCAGCTTTGTCCTCAAAACGGATACGGTCAATCTGAGCGAGATGATGGAACGGCAGCTGGAGCTGGATGAAGAGCTGCTTGCGCAAAAGGGGCAGCACATTGAAAAGCACATGGCTTCGGACGTGATAATCCGGGGAAACCAGGATCTCCTGACCAACGCGCTGGACAATGTTCTGATGAACGCCATCCTCTATTCCCCGCAGGGCGCGAGCATCCGCATTTTGCTGGATGCGCATACGATGACGATTGAAAACACGGGTGTTTCCATCCCGGAAGAAGCTCTGCCCCAGCTCTTCACGCCGTTTTACCGCGTGGAGCAGTCCCGCAGCCGTCAATCCGGCGGGAGCGGACTGGGGCTGTATCTGGTCAGGCTGATTCTCGAACTGCACAACGCCTCCTGTGAAATCAAGAATTCGGAAGATGGCGTTGTGTTTTCTGCGCGGTTTACTTGATTTCCGACAGGAATTGTATGAACTGCATGGCCGCTGTTTTCCAACAATTAGTGCAAAGAATGTGTGGTTGCCTTTACAATGTGTTCATAAAGCTCTTTTTAGCAGCCTATTGGCGTGATCAGAGCCAATAGGCTGCGGTCTTGTCCAGATACTGCTTCCGTTCCTTCCAGTCCGGCATCAGCATCGTGAGAAATGCGTAGAACTGGCGGGAGTGGTTGGGGTGAACCAGATGGCAAAGCTCGTGCATGACGACGTATTCAATGCAGTGCCTTGGTGCTTCGAGAAGGCGCTTGTTCAGCGTGATGATTCCCTTCTTCGCCAGGCAGGAGCCCCAGCGGGTTTCCATGTCCCGGATTCTCAGAGAAGGCTTCTGCACGCCGTATTTTTGAAACGACGGATACAGCGTATCCATCACGTCGCCAAATACCGTTCTGCACTGCTGGCCCAGAAATCTGTTGACGACGCGCCGTTTCCTTTCGATATCGTGGAGATCCCGAACACCTAGATGGATGTAGACGCCGTCCGCTGAAATGGAATCCTTTGCGGCCTGTGTGACCTGCAGGCGCAGACCTCGACCCAGAATGTTGAATGCCTCGCCACTGACGTACTGCTTCGGTTGAGGCCTGTATTGCGCCATCTCATGGAAGTGGTCAAGGGCCTTTTGAATATACGGGGCCTTGCTGACAACAAAGGCGTCGATTTCCCCGCAGGGGACGCCCGGATCTGCTGAAACCCACACGCTGCCATCCTTCCGCACCCGCAGATTGAGGTTTTTGACCTGCTTTCTTTCAAGACTGTATAGGATTTCGCGCCCATCGGCGGTTATGGTTCGTTGGCAGGTGATGTCCATCGCTCAGAACCTCCGCAGGGCAACAGTCTTGACATTGTCGATGATCTTGTCGATGAGATCGAACGAGAGCTTCAGACTATGCTCCTTTTCGTATTTGTAGAACAGATCGTCGATGTCCTGTGAAATGCGGTCGTGGATGGTCTTGTTGTTCGTCCAGTCCACCTGACTGTGGGAGGCGACGATTTTTGTGATCTCCTCGGAAACCTCTGCAACGAAATCGGGTGTAATCCGTTCGTCCTCCACCTCGTCAAAGAGTGCGGTCAGCACACCGAAAAAGGCCTGTGCGTGAACATTATTCTTGATGCGCTCCGGGTAGCTGACGGTGCTCCTGCCGGCGTGGTAATCCTCCATGATGGTGCGCATCTTGGCAAGGTATTCGGCTTCGGAGATGACATTTTCCTTGTAGAGCGCAAGGGCGTCCCTGATCCGCTTGGAGAAGCTGTCATAATAGGCGGGATTCTCGTCGCGCTTCTCGCTGATGCTTCGGGTCATCCGGCTGGCTATCGCATCAGCTTTTGACCGCAGCGAGCCCAGCTCCTCAAGCTCCTTTTCAAAGTCGTCCTTGTTCAGAATGTCGATGGGGCTTGTGATCTTCTTCAGCCCGGCGACAGACAGGTGCGTGTCGAGCAGATTCTGCATCAGCGGTTCATACTCTGCGTTGTCGATGGCGTCGCAGTACTGGAGCTTGACGCTGCGGCGAACCTTTGAAAAGAAGATGAACGTGTCCTGATACTTCTGCCGTTCCTCCTTGCTCAGCGCGTTGTATGCCTGCTCCGCATTCAGCACCAAATGCAGCGCCCGGCCGAAGGCACAGAGCAGAGTATAGAAATCCTGACGCATCTTGTCATCGGCGAGGAACACCTCGACGGCTTCCGCATCGCTGATGCTGCCCACCGGGGCAAAGAGCTCTACCAGCTGCGTATAGGCGCTGCGGAGATTCCCGATGGCAGACATCACATCGACCACGACGCCCTTCAGATCGCCGCCGTCGAAGTTCTCCAGACCAGCGCCACTGTACATGTCCATGGCGGTGTCGAGCTTTTCAATCAGGCCGCGGTAATCGACTATCAGGCCGTAGTCCTTGCCCTCGTGCAGGCGGTTTGTCCTCGCGATGGCCTGCAAAAGGCCGTGCTCCTTGAGCTCCTTGTCGATGTAGAGCACCTGACACAGCGGCGCGTCGAAGCCGGTGAGCAGCTTGCTGCACACGATCAGAATGTCGATTTCACCATCGCAGAACCTGTTCTTGATGGCTTCCTCGTAGCGGTCGGCATCCCCGTACTGCTGCATCATCTTGTTCCAGAAGGAGACGACCAGATCGTCCGCTCCCTCGTCGGCGTCATCGACGCCTTCGCGCATGTCGGGCGGCGAGATAACGACGGCGCAGTTCAGGTCGCCGAACTGCTCAAAGCACTCCAGATAGCGGATCGCGTCGCGCTTGTAGTTGGTGGCGAGCATGGCCTTGAAGCCGGTATCCTTATAGCCCTCAATGAAGTGCTCGCTGATGTCCAGCGCGATGCGCTTGATGCGCGCGTCGGTGGAGGTTAGGCGACGAATGCTGCTCCACTTCCTGCGCAGATCCTCCCGCTGCGCCTCCGTCAGGCGGCGGGTGGTTTGCTTAAACCAGAGGTCGATATTTTCTTCGTCCACCTTTTGCTCGACAAAGCGCCCCTCATAGATCAGGGGGACAATCGCGCCATCCTCCACGCCGTCCCGGATGGTGTACTTGTGAATCAGCCTGCCGAACCGGGCCATGGTGTTCTTTTCGCTTTTCATCAGCGGCGTGCCGGTGAAGCCGATGTAGCAGGCGTTGGGGAATACGCTGCGCATCCGGGTCGCCATGAGGCCGTAGTTGGAGCGGTGGCTTTCGTCCACGAGCACAAAGATGTCGCGGGAGGGATTTTTGATCTCCTGCCGCTCGACGGTATTGAACTTGTTGATGATGCTGGTGATGACGTCTGCCCGGGCGCTGTTTACCAGCTCCACCAGATGACGTCCGCTGGTCGCGCGGGCGGGGGTTAGCCGCGTATGAGCGAAGGTGGCGGCAATCTGCGCGTCCAGCTCCTTGCGATCCGTGACGATGACCACGCGGGGGTGGCAGTCCTTCAGCTCCATCAGGATGGTTTTCGCCAGCATGACCATGGTCAGGCTCTTGCCGCTGCCCTGCGTATGCCAGATGACGCCGCTCCGGCGGTTGCCGTGCTCGTCGCTTTCGGCGATGGTCTTCATGATTTCCCGGACGGCGAAGAACTGCTGATAGCGGCAGACCTTCTTCACGTTGGCGTCGAAGAGAATGAAATAGCGAATCAGCTCGAACACGCGCTCGCGGCTGAACAGCGAGACGGTGTTTCTGTCCTGTTCGGTGGGCATGCGATCCGGGACAAGCGCGCTCAGCCGGGCCTGCAGCCAGTCAGCATCCTGCTCCTTCCATACGCTCCAGAACTTTTTGGGCGTGCCGGCTGTCGCGTATTTGACGGCGTTCTTGTTGGTCGCCACGACGAACTGCGCGAATTTGAAGAGCTGAGGGATATACGCCGCCTGCTGGTTGCGGATCATCTGCCCGACGGCCTCTTCCACGGGGATATACGGGGCCTTGCACTCGATGACGGCAAAGGGAATGCCATTGATGAACAGCACGATATCCGGGCGGGCGTTGTGCTGCCTGTCCCGGCTGTCCACGGCGAACTCCTCCGTGACGTGGAACACGTTGTTCTGCGGATTGTCCCAGTCGATATACTTGAGGTTGAAGCTGAGCATTTTTCCGTCGCCGACGGTCTCCGGGTAGCTTTTGCCCAGCAGCAGCGCGTCATAAATCTTCTCGCTGGTGCGCACGAGGCCGTCCGTCAGCGGTTCGTCCAGATCCTCCATGGCGCGCTCGATGTTGGCGGCGGAGAACTCGTTTTCCGCGCCCGCATAGACATAGCGGTTGAGCCTGCGGAGCTGACCGCGCAGGATGTCCCGGAGCAGCACGCGATACCGGCTGCCGCGCTGCTTGTCGCAATCCGCCGGGGAAATGTAGGTGTAGCCCATGGCCTCAAACAGCGCAAGGGCGGGGCGCTGGCTTGCGTTGATTTCCAGATAGGCGTCTTTGTCCATGGAGAGACCTCCTTTCGCAAAGGGGTTATATGCAGGAATAGCGGGGCAGGGGGCTGCCTCGCTTAACTCAAATGCAGGAATGAAAAGTACAGTAATATCGTTTTAGCAATCTCTTCGGGTGTATGGCCTGCGTCGATGATATTTTTCAGGTCTTGCTTGACTTGATCGGAGTAATTCGGGCTGTTGTCAACGATGAGTTTCAGCGCTTCCTTGGTGAGGTGCTCCTGCATGTTTTCCTGATTCATCATCATACCCTCACAATCCCCGTCAGCAGAAGCTGCATCAGGGCTTTTTTCTGTCTTTTCATTTCCTCCAGCTTACGCTGATGAAGGGTGATAAGGTGGTCGAGGTTAGCGAAATACTCGCCAATCTTTTCTTGTTCGGCAACATCAGGAATAAGCACATCGGCATTTTTGATATTGTCAGAGTTCAGGGACTCAAAGGTCGAGCCACAAGACAATGCTTTCCAATATCCGTCACTATCCATTTTTGCAAGAAGTTGATAAATGAACTCGTTGCCTTTGATAGCCGCAACACCACGCCCGATTACCGCATTATAAGCGGTTTTTCCCATTGCACCTGCGGGTGCTCTTACGCTCATTATTAAGTCTCCTGCATCGGCTTTCTTTGTCATTTGTGAAGTCCAAACTCTTGGAGATACCCAACCATTCTGCAAATCTGCATTGCCTTGAACAAGAATATAATCACTCGGTACATCTGAGTAGGTGCTACCATCTGGTGATTGTCCCATCGTTATTTGAACAGTATCCCCCAACTTACGCTGTTCCCAATCGTCCGTAAATCCGGGGAATCTCTTTTCAGGAACCTTTTGCCCTTTCCTCGGGAACATCTTTTCCAGACAGCCCTTTTTGAACCTTTTCAACTCTTCTATTTTGCGCGCTTGCAGTTCGATTGCTTTGTCCTGCGTGGCGAGGATTTCAGCAATCCTCTTCTGTTCTTTGAGCAGAGGCATTGCAAGCGTTCTTTTCATCCAGTCTTGCGTTTTGAACAATAGTTTTTCGATATGAACGCCATCACTCATCAGATAGAAGAGTCTCTTATAGTGTGGCAACTGCATCATCAGGTTGAACATCTGAATATTTGTGCCATCTTGAGGAAGAAAAACATTATACTCATTAGATACGACAGCACCATCTAGCTCGGGAGGGACGATGCCGCAGGCTCCGTGCGCGATTTGTCTCTTTGAGATGATGAAATCCCCGGTCTTAACGATGAAGTAGTTCTTGACCAGTACGTTTTTGCCAAGAAAACTGCCGCGCGAATCAACACCGCCAAATCCGCGGCGAATTGTAACCAACTGGTATTCTTCTTCATCTTGTAGAACGATGGAGCGTTCCGCGAGTTTAAGCCATTGCCCAATCTTTTTTGATGCCCAGTCACGAGGGTATATGCCATCTTTATCTTTGACGTACCCCTCTGGCACAATCCCTTGACGGATTTGTTCGATTCGTTTTTTAACTTCGGGTGTCATGGTCTACGCCTCCAGAGAATTTGGAAGTTCATAAATGACCAACAACAACGTCGAAAGGAAAGTGATCACCTTTTGTGTCTCTTCTCTTTCTTTGATGACGATTTCATGATTTGCAACATTTCCTGAAGTGCGAATGTAGTCCACCCATTTTTTGCCATTCGGAGGAATATAACCTTTCTCATCCAAATAGGTTACATACCGGGCAAAGGGCAATCCCTCTCCTGCGCCCTGCTCAACGGCGATGTGCATCAACAGCGTTCGCGCAATCATTTGGGCTGATGTGTAGCATTGATTGGCATAGCATGTACGGCATTCGTTGTACAGTGTTTGAATGTTGTCGGGGAGATTCTTGATCTCTCGACCATAGGGCGCGCCTGGAATGGTTTCCTCAGTATCGATAAAGAAGAGAATGGGGTTTTTGCAGAGCGGACACTGATAAACATATCCCATATCCTTTTTGCCGCCAATTGTATCGGCATATAAATAGTATCCGATATGCGGGGCAATGTTTTGCCCGCAATACCCGCATGTTATAGGATGACTTGGAATAGAATGGCTATTGTTGTATCGTATCTGGTCTCGATAAAAATTAAAATAATCTTTCATGATTGCTCATTTCCTTTCAAGCGCTTCTTCTGCTCGCTCTCAATCTGCCTGACGCTCTTTTCCGGCGTCGGCAGGTCTTCCGGCATGGTGCCGCCCAGCTCGGCGATGGTCTGTCTGACCTTCCTGCCAACCTCGTAGTGGGTTTGATTGGCCTTTTCCTTGCCTCGAATATTCTCGCGGCGCAGCTTTTCGTCTGTCTGCGTAGCGCGGAACAGGTTAGCAGCCAGCTCGGTGCTGCCCATGTGATCAAGAATCTGTTCGTTTTCTTTGAGACCTTTACGAGCGTGGATTTCTTTTGCGCCGAGGCCTCCGTACAGTCCTTGATAGCCGTAATTCTGGAAAATGGCGAAATCCTGCCCTGCCTCGACACCAGCCATCTGCGCGGATTCAATCTCATTGCTCATAGCCCCAGCTCCTCCATGTACTTCGCCATCTGCGCCCGCACCTGCGAAAGCTCCGCCTCGATGCTTTCGATATTCCGCTTCACCTCGTCGATGTCCACCAGCTCCTCCTCCTCAAAGGTATCCACATACCGGGGGATGTTCAGGTTGTAGTCGTTCTCGCGGATTTCAGCGCGGGAGGCGCGGTAGCTGTACTTGTCCACCTTTGCCTCGCGCGCCTCGTAGGTGCTGACGATGCGGGCAATATCGCTGTCCCGCAGGAGATTCTGGTTCTTGCCCTTTTCGTAATTGCCCTCGCCGGAGGCGTCGATGAACAGGACGTCGTCGCGGGTGCGGCCCTTTTTGAACACCAGAATGCAGGCGGGGATACCCGTGCCGTAGAACAGGTTCGCGGGCAGGCCGATAACCGCGTCCAGCAGGTTCATTTCAACCAGCTGCTTGCGGATCTTGCCCTCGCTGGCACCGCGAAAGAGCACGCCGTGGGGCAGGACGACGGCCATGCGCCCGTTCTCCGCATCCAGACTGTTAAGCATGTGGAGCACGAAGGCATAGTCGCCCTTGGAGGAGGGCGGAACGCCCCAGTCAAACCGATGGTGCTCGTCCAGAGAAGCGGACATTTTCTCCTGCTTCTTGCCTTTTTCATCCAGACTAGCCTTGGCGAGGAAGCCGCTGTCCCATTTGTCCAGGCTGAACGGCGGATTGGCGACCACCACCTGGAACTTCATGAGCTTGTCGTCCTCGAGGTTCTGCGGATTGGAGAGCGTGTCGCCCTGCCAAATGCGGGCGTCATCCACGCCGTGGAGGAACATGTTCATCGTGCAGAGCGCCCAGGTCTGGGCGTTCAGCTCCTGACCATAGACGGCAACCTTGCCGCTGGGCACCTTTTTGTAAGCTTTGAGCAGCAGGCCACCGCTGCCGCAGGTGGGATCGTAGATGCGGTCATTTTCCCGCGGCTTGACGAGCGAGGCCACCAGCTCGGAAACCTGACTCGGCGTGAAGAACTCGCCGCCCTTTTTGCCTGCATCGGAGGCAAAGTTGGCGATCATGTACTCATAGGCGTCTCCGATGATGTCTGCGGAGCCGAGCTGACCGGGACGAAGATCGAGGTCTTGGAAGTCTTCCAGCAGGTTGCGGAGCGTTGCGTTCTTTTCCTTGACGTCGCCGAAGTCAACCTGGGAGTTGAAGTCGATGGCGCGAAACACGTTGCGCAGCTTTCCGCTGTTGTGATCCTCGATGTGGGAAAGGGCGACGTTGATCTTCTGGCCGATCTCTGTATCCGTGCGGTTTTCGTACAGATAATCGAAGGTGGATTCCCTGTCGAGGGAGAACCGCTCCCGGTTCATGGCGCGCTCGACGCGCCGTTCGTCACCGTCGTACTGCTCCATGTACAGGGCGCGTCTTTCGAGGGTGACGTCGCTCAGGTATTTCACGAACAGCATGGAAAGGATGTAGTCCTTGTAGCGGGAACTGTCTATTTTTCCCCGGAAGCTGTCGCAGGCCTTCCAGAGAACGCGTTCGATATCGTTGCGGGTCGTCATGGTGCATACCTCATTTCATGGTCGAATGTACATTGCGGATCAGCAGATCGTAGTAGCGCTCCTTCTCTGCCGACAACTGGCGAAGCAGCGCCGTCTCCTTTTTCGCCAGCAGATGCAGTTCGGCGATTTTCTGCTGCTGGAGGATGGACAGCGGGGGAATTTCAAATTCGGAAAAGAATCTGGCGTTGATGGCGCCCAGCATGTTGCTGCTGGTGTTTTCATAAATGGCTTTCCTGATCTTCGGCGTGTTGATCAGCCAGACCAGATATCCGGGCAGGAGCCTGCTTCGATCAACACGGATGATGACGAAGTTTGATGAAACGACCATGCCGGCGGATGCTTCGTCGATGAGAACAGCGGTGTACGGCGAGGTCAGGCGGATGATGACGTCGCCGATCTGTGTCAGGTACTCCGGTGATAACTGCTCCGCAGCGTCAAAACCATCCAGCTGTTCCATGTCGATGTATCCGTTTGGGTGGATGGCGCGAAAGCTCAGTAGGGGATACCGCATCTTGACGGGGGCGCCTTTGCGCGCCTGTTTTCTGGATAAAACCAGCCCGCTTCGGACGGTTGCCAGTTCGCCTAACTTCATGGGTTCACCTCGATTTGTCATGAGCGATAAATAACAGGTATGGACATTTAGAATCCTTTTCGCTGATGGCAGTATAACATGAAATCTCCATTTCGTCAACAAGAAATTTGTCACGATGAAAAAATGACATAGAACGACGTCCTATCAATCCATCGGATTCGTTTCTGGCTCAGATTTACATCGGTTCAATTTATTAAACCGGATCGAGCGGGTAGTATTCCCCGACCGATCCGGTTTGAAATCTTTACGCGATCATCCCAAAGAACCTCAGTGCATCTTCAATCGCCTTTTCCTTATCCGGCGGGCAGATCAGCATCTTTGCGCTCTCGGACTTCGCTTTGTTGTAGCATTCGCGCTCGATAATCCCATGCTTTCTTTTCACCTGCGCGATGTACAGCGGCGTGACGTTCAGGCCGGTCTGTTCCTTCACGCGCGCCTGAATCTCGCCGTAGGTCGCCTTGCTTTCGGCCTTGGTGACGGCGAGCTCGTCTGCGTCGATGCCGACCTTGACGATATCATCCGGATTTTGTTGGACCAAAGACATAACAGTTTCCACCGCCCCCGTCCAGCAGAACATATCGACGCACTGAACCTTTTCGGCGGCGTACCCGCCTTCGGCGAGCAGCTTGGCGTCGCGGGCGAGGGTCGGCGCGCCGCAGGAAACATAGACCACGCGCTTGGGCGCAGCGGCGATAATGGCCTGCAAGACGGCGGGATCGCAGCCCTTGCGCGGGGGATCGAGCACGATCACATCCGGGCGGAGGCCGTTTTCCACCAGTTTGGGCAGCAGTTCCTCGGTTGCGCCGACGTGGAACTCGGCGTTGGCAATGCCGTTGCGCGCGGCGTTTTCATTCGCGTTCTGAATGGCTTCCGGCACGATTTCGATGCCGATGACTTTTTTGGCCTTCTGCGCCAGCAGCAGGGAGATCGTGCCCGCGCCGCAGTACGCATCCACGACGGTTTCGGCGCCGGTCAGGCCGGCGTATTCCAGCGCGAGGCCGTAGAGTCTCTCGGTCTGTTGGGGATTCACTTGGAAGAAGGAGAGCGGCGAAACGGAGAAGCGCAGGCCGCAGAGCGTGTCCTCCATGGCGGCTTTGCCCCAGAGAACGCGGATGTCCGTGCCCAAAATGACGTTGGTACGGCGGCTGTTGACGCTCAGGCAGACGCTGCACAGGCCGGGGACGGCGGAACGCAGCAGCTCGATCAGCCGACTGGCTTTCGGGATATCCGCGCGGGTGACGACGACGACGACCATCAACTCGCAGGAGGTCGTCGAACGGGTCATAATATGGCGGACGAGGCCGCGCCCGGTCTGCTCATCGTAGGCGGGGACGTTGTTTTCACGCATCCAATTCAGGACGGCCTGTGTGGCCTTGGCGGAATCCTCGCCCTGAATGGCGCACCCGTTTTCGGGCAGGGGGACGAGATCGTGGCTGCGCGGTGCGAAGAAGCCGCAGGCAGGCGCGCCGTCCGTCTGCGCGACGGGGTATGCGCCCTTATTGCGGTAGCCGAAGGGATGCGCCATGCCCCAAACGGGCGGCACCTCGATGGAAAGCCCGCCGACGCGCCGGAGGAGATCCTGCACCTGCTGGCGCTTGAAGGCAAGGGAGGCCTCGTAGGTCATGTGCTGGCAGACGCAGCCGCCGCAGCGCTTGTAGATGGGGCAGAACGGCTCGGCGCGGCTGGGGCTCTTTTCCAGCAGCTTTTCCACGCGGCCAAAGGCATAGCGCTTTTCCGGCTTGACGATGCGCACCAGCGCGCGTTCGCCGGGCAGCAGACCGGGGACAAACACAGCCATGCCCTCGTGGCGGCAGACGCCCTGCGCATCCTGACCGAAGGCGTCGCAGGTCATTTCAAAGCATTGGTTTTTGGCGAGCATGGAGGATTCTCCTTTTCGATAAGAATGGGGCTGTCAGGCTTAAACCGAACATTTCAAGAAACAGTGTCTAAGCATTGTTTGGATATGGGGCTTTGCCCCATCGCCCCACCAAAGGGCTTTCCGGTCGCCCTTTGGAAACCTTCGGGCGCAAATACTTAGATTTACTCTTGAAATATCGGTGTTGTTAGCTTGACAGTCCCATGAAATGTTGAAATTACAGAGAGTTAATCATGTTGTACAGCGAGAGGTTGAACTCGCGCTTCTGCTTGAGCGCCTCGATGATCGGCAGGTAGTACACACGGCCATCCTTGATGCCGATGACCTGATTGCCGATGCCGTTGCGCAGCAGGTTGACGGCGAGGTTGCCGGCCTCGAAGGCGAACCAGCTGTCGTAGGCGGACGGCGTGCGGCCGCGCTGGGTGTAGCCGAGCACGGTCGGGCGCGCCTCGCACTTGCACTTGTATTTGAGCAGCAAGGCGAGCTTTTCGGTGCTGATCGGGTCGTCCTCGTGGATGCCCTTCGCGCCGTTCTCGATGAGGTAGCGGCGCCAGTCGGCGGGCTGCATGGCGTCCCACGCGCCTTCGGCGACGACGACGGTTGCGCGCGGGTTGCCCATGTCGATCAGGCGGGAGAGGCGGTCGGCGGCCTCCTGAATCGACCACGGCACCTCCGGCACGAGGCAGATTTCCGCGCCGGAACCGGCGGCGGCCTTCAGGGCGATATCGCCGCAGTGACGGCCCATGACCTCCACCACGCCCGGACGGTCGTGGGAACGGCTGGTCGCGCGGATGGCGCGGATATCGTCGATGCAGGAGTTGACGGCGGTGTCATAGCCCAGCGTCATCTCGGTATAGGCGAGGTCGTTGTCAATCGTGCCGGGGATGCCCACGCAGGGGATGCCCAATTCGCACAGCCCCATCGCGCCGTGATAGGAACCGTCGCCGCCGATGACGACGACGCCCTCGATGCCCATCTCGCGGATGTTGTTGGCCGCGTGCACGCGCATTTCCGGTCGTATGAAATCAAGGCAGCGCGCGGTGCGCAGGTAGGTGCCCGGCTGATCGGCGATATCCAGAATGGTATCCAGATCCAGCTCGACCATGTCATCCTCAATATGGTGGCTTCGGCAGAGCGTGCCGTTATAGCCGCGCTTGATGCCGATGAGGGACATGCCGTAATAGCGCGCGGATTTGGCGACCGCCATGACGGCGGCGTTCATGCCCGGAGAATCTCCGCCGGAAGTCAAAACACCGATACGACGCATAAAGAATATGCCTCCTTCATAAATTGGATGAAAAACGCGCGGATGCGCGGAAATCAGCGAGGGATCGCCGACCGGAACGCCTGCGGCAAAACCCCAATTTGGCTTTATTATACGCTGATGGGCGGGGAAAAGTCAAGTGCGGCGGAAAAAGTGTGATATTTTGCTGACAAACGGTTTGTTCCGGCGGAAATGAATCGCTTTTTGACGCTTTTTTATGGTTTTATCCGCTTTTTACAGGAAATTCTTCTTGACTTCACCGCGGCCGGTGAAGTATACTATAATCGCTTTCGCATGGAACAACGTGCCGCCTGCCGCGGCGCGATTCTACATTTGTTCAAATTCACCTGATGATAGGAGTGTGTAACAATGGCATCGTCTGTCAGAACTTATCAGCCCAAGAAGCGCCAGCGCGCGAAGGTGCATGGCTTCCGTTCCCGTATGTCCACCAAGAACGGCCGCAAGGTTCTTGCCCGCCGCCGCGCCCGCGGCCGTGCGAAGCTGACCGTTTCCAATCCCGTCTGATTGATTTGACAATCAGCGCCCGCCAATCGGCGGCACCCGTTCCGAGGCTGCTCGGGGCGTTCGGTCCGGCCCGGCAAAGACCGGGAGCGGGCCTTTTTCTTTCATTTGCCGTTTTTGGCGTCAACCGAGGAGAGCGTTGTTAATTTGCAAAGAACTTACAGCCTGAAAAAGAACGCGCAGTTCAAATATGTGTATCGCCGGGGCGCGTCCGCCGGGGCGCGGGAGATGGTGATGCTCTACGTGCGCGGCCCGGTGCTCAAGGTCGGCTTTTCGGTGGGCAAAAAGCTCGGCTGCGCGGTGCAGCGCAACCGCATCAAGCGCCGCCTGCGCGCCGCCTGTGTGCCGCTGCTCCCCCAGATGAAGCCGGGGCTGTATGTGTTCATCGCCCGCCAGCCCGCCGCGGAGGCGGCGTTTGACAAGCTCAGCCGTTCCATGCAGTACCTGCTGCGCAGGCAGAACCTGCTTCTCTCCGACGCACAGAAGAAGCCGAGACCCGCTGAAAAGGCGGCGGATTGCCCGTGATCAAGCGTTTGCTGCTGCTGCTGATCCGCTTTTACCGGCGGTTTATCAGCCCGATGCACGCGCCCTGCTGCCCGTTTACGCCGACCTGCTCGACCTACGCGATGCAGGCTGTCGAGCGGCACGGCGCGCTCTACGGCGGCTATCTGGCCATCCGGCGGCTGCTGCGCTGCCAGCCCTTTTATAAGGGAAGCTTTTACGACCCCGTGCCACCGAAACGAAGCCGAAAATCGAAAAAAACTGACAAAAAAGTCGTTTATCCCCCGGCGGGGAAGGCCGTTCGCCCAAGCGGACAGGCTGAGGACAATTCTTGACGCAAGGAGGACGTTCCGTCCATGAGTTTTCTCAATTCGCTGCTGCTCACGCTCATCAAAGCGCTGCACACGTTCATCAACAATTACGCGCTGACGATCATCGTCTTCACCATCCTGATCAAGCTGGTGGTCATGCCGCTCAACCTCAAGAGCCGCCGCTCCACCATGCGCATGTCGACCATCCAGCCCAAGGCGGCCGCCCTTCAGGCCAAATACAAGGATGATCAGGAGAAGCTCAACCAGAAGCTCCAGGAGCTGTATCGCAAAGAGGGCGTCAACCCGATGGGCTCCTGCCTGCCGATGCTCATTTCAATGGTCATCCTCTTCGCGATGTTCTACGCGCTGCGCACGTTCGCGAACGAGCAGCTGGTGTCTCAGTTCCTCACCTTCTACCACAACCCGGAGATTGACCCGCACACGCTGGTCGAGCCGTTCCTGTGGATCAAGAACCTCTGGATGCCCGACAGCCCGTTTGCGACCTACATGCCGGATGTGCAGTCCCTCCGTCTGGTGGATTACAAGGTCTGGAACGACGTGAGCGCCAAGCTCGTCGCCGACGGCGTGATCCCGCAGGCGCTCAGCTTTGCCGGCGCCGCCGATCTGACGACCTATATCAACGACGTCGTCACCCCGTTCATCAGCTCCGCGGCCTACGCGCCGTATATCGCGCCGGTGGCGGGTCTGGGCAACCTGAACATCCTCGGCCTGATCCGCTTCTCCATCTATCAGGAGGGCAACGGCTGGTTCCTGCTGCCGATCCTCTCCGTCGTTTCCCAGATCTTCATGCAGAAGCTGACCATGAAGAGCAGCCCGATGGATCCGTCTCAGGCGGGCAGCCAGAAGATGATGATCTACGTGATGACCTTCATGTCCCTCTACTTCTGCGCCAGCTACAACTCCGCGTTCGCCCTGTATTGGGTGGTTTCCAACATCTACGCCATCGTCGAACAGATTTGCTTCAACAAGTACTTTGAGCAGCAGGACCGCAAGGCGGCCAAGGCTGAGGAGGTCGGCATCTGATGAGAATCAAGGAATTCACCGGCAAAACGACGCAGGAGGCTATCGACAACGGTTTGGCCGAGCTGGGCGTCACCATTGCCGACGTGCACGTGGACGTGCTTCAGGAGGGCGCGAAGGGCTTGTTCGGCCTGTTCGGCAGCAAGCCCGCCTGTGTGCGCCTGACCGTGATGGAGGATGAGCGCGAGGACGATCACGGGCTGAGCGACCTGCTGGGCAGCTTCAGCCTGAACGAGCAGAAAAAGAAGTCCGCGCCGAAGCCCGCCGCGCCGAAGGCCGAAGCGCCAAAGCCGGAAGCGAAGCCGGACGCGCCCAAGGCCGAGGCGAAGCCGGAAATGAAGCCGGAAAAGAAGCCGGAGAAGAAGCCGGAGGCCAAGCCCGCCGCGCCGAAGGCCGAAGTCAAGCCGGAAGCGCCCAAGGCCGAGGCAAAGCTGGAAATGAAGCCGGAAAAGAAGCCGGAGAAGAAGCCGGAAGCGCCCAAGCCGCCGCGCGAGCGCAAGCCGCGCCCGGCGCGCCCCGCCCGCGAGGAGAGCGAGAAGCGCGATTTCGCGCCGATGGTTCCCGCCGAGACGTTCGCGCCGACCGAGCCGCCCGTCATCCATCCGGAGGACACCCCGGCGGGACGCGCGCAGAAATTCCTGATGGACGTGACCGACCGCATGGGCGTCAAGGTGGACGTCTATGTGGACGACAGCGAGGCGGATAACCTTTCCATCCACATGATTGGCGACACGCTGGGCATCCTCATCGGCCGCCGCGGCGAGACGCTGGACGCGCTCCAGTATCTCACCAGCCTGCAGGTGAACAAGGGGCGCGAGGGCTATATCCGCGTCACGCTGGATACCGAAAATTACCGCGCCAAGCGCGAGGACAGCCTGCGCCGTCTGGCGCAGCGCATGGCCAACCGCGCGGTCAAGACCGGCCGCAAGGTTGTGCTCGAGCCGATGAATCCCTACGAGCGCCGCGTGCTGCACACCGCGCTGCAAAATCACCCGGCCGTGACCACCCATTCGGAGGGCGAGGAGCCGAACCGCCGCGTGGTCATCATGCTCAAAAACCAGCCGGAGCGCCCTGAAAAGAGCGCCGAGAAGCCGCAGGGCGAAAAGCCGAGCCGCAGCCGCCGCAGCCGCCGCCGCGGCCCGCGCAAGCCGGTGAACCCGGCGGAAAATCAGACTGCGAACGAACCGCAGGAAACCGTTGCCGCGCCGGAAAGCCCGGCTGCCGTCGATGTGCTGGGCGTGGAGGAGTAATCCTCCCCGCCTTTTTTCAAATCAATAAGGATGAGGAAAATGATGTCTGAACAGAAACGAGAAAACGGGCTGCTCGCGCGCGGCCAGAGCCTGATTCGGGATATCCTGCTGGCGGTGTTCGGCAATGAAGCGCTGTTCCTGATCGTGACGTTTTTATACGCGACGCTCGGGGATAGCGCCATTGTGGCGTGGTATCGCGAGCCGATGAGCCTGCTGTACGGCTATATCGTCATCCCGTGGGGCGCGGCGCTGTGCCTGCTGCGCTTGCAGCGGCGCGCGTCCTCGCTCGAACCGGCGAGGGCGGACGTGGTGACGCTCTTTGTGCTGTATCTCTGGATTCTGGTGCCGTTTGCGATTCGCTTCGGCTTTACGGGCAAGAACGTGACTGCGTGGCATGGCTACGCGGTGATGTTCTTCGGCATTTATGCGTCGATTTCCGAGAGAAAGCAGCGCGAGCGCGAAATGCTGATGGCGACGATGAGCGTATTGAGCGCGGTCTTCGCCTATGTATTCTGCGGGGCGCTTCTGTTCTGCGCGTGGAGCGGCACGATTTACGCCGCCGATCTGGGGCCGTTCGGCTTCGGCGCGGTCGAGGGATGGCTGTGTTCCGGCGTGCATTACAACATCACGGGCATGATTGTCATCAGCCTGTGCATGATGTGCGTGATGGGCGTGGGCTACCACCGAAACATCCTTCTCAAGCTCTTCTGCCTGATTCCGGCCGTGATGTCGATGGCGGTTATCGTGTTGACCCAGAGCCGCACGTCCCGTTATGCGCTGTTGGCCGTGCTGGCCGCTGCCGCGTTTGACGGCGTTCGCCGTGTGCTCTGCCGCCGGAATGTCGCGGCGGGTCTGCTGGCGGCGGTGCTGGCCGGTGCGGTTGTGCTGGGCGGCGGCTATTGGGGCGCGGACAGGATGACCCGCGCGGCGGTTGCGCACTACAACCAACTGGCGTATGACGCGGCGCTTCAGGCGGCGCTGGCCGAGCAGGCGGAAGCGCAGCAGGCCGAATTGAGTGCCGAAGAAGTGCCGGAAGCGCAGCCGGTCGAACCGAGCGCCGAGGAAACGACGGCGGAAGCGTCGGTCGAGGCGGCTGAACCGCCGGCGCAGGAGGCAGCCGCCGAACCCGCAGGGCCGGAAATTCAGGTCAGAAAGATACGGGCGCGCGTGCTGGCCAACACGGATGGCTCGTTCAGCGATCGAACCGATATCTGGCGCGCCGTCTTCATGTTCTGGCGCGATAACCCGAAGATGATGATGATCGGCAACGGCGTCAACCAGACGGGGCACAAAATCGGTCAGTATATTTCCTGGACGGACGGCATAGCCGTTCACAATGCCTACTTGCAGTGGGCGGCCGATTTCGGCCTGATCGGTCTGGTACCGCAGATCGTCTTCCTGGCGATTGCGGTCTGGCAGACGATTCGCGTCTTCTTTGCGCCCAAGCGGCCGCGCGGCGCGCTGGGGCTTTGCATGATGACGTTCGCCAGTTTGCTCATCGGCATGATGGAGAGCGCGACGCTCAGCGCGATGCTGCCCATCAACCTGATGTTCATGTTTGCGCTCGCGCAGCTTTCGGCCATGAGCCGCGACGCTGCGAAAAAATAAGAAAACAACCGCCGACACCCAAAGGGGGCTTTCTCGATGAAACGACAGGCTTGTATGCTGCTGTGCGCCGGGCTGCTTGCGCTGGGCGCGGGCGCGCTCGCGCAGACGGCGACGTATGTTTTTCCCTACGAAGGATTCCGCTACACGCAGCGGGAGGATGAAACCGTGCTCACGCAGACGAATCTGGGCGAGCACGAGGCGCTGCTCAAGTCGCTGGGCACGAGCAGCGAGGCCGTGCTGGCCAGCTATGTGGCCTCGGGCATTGTGATGGAGGTCATCCCGGACGACGGCGGGCAGATTGCCGTCAGCGTGACGGACGCGGGAAAATTCGCCGACGTGCAGGACATGGACAAGATGACGCAGGAGCAGCGGCTCGCGTTTCTGGCGCAGTTTGAAATGAGCGGCCTGTATGAAACCTGCGCCTATGTCGATACCGTGCCCGCCTGCGTGCGCCTGACCAGCTCGGCCATGTATGCGTCCATGCCGGTGTACAGCCTGCGCTACGCGACGCTGCACCTGGGCAAACTGTATATGATCGAGCAGACCATCGTGGGCCGCGAACCGGACGAGGCGGACGACGCGCGCATGGAGCAGCTCCTTTCGGGCATGAAGCTGCTTTCCTCGCTCGGTCAGGCGACGCCCACGCCGCAGGCCACGGCCACGATGCAGCCGACCGCCACGCCCGAACCCATTTTGGGCAGCGCGGCGGTGGAGACCAGCGGCGGCCTGACGCTGGACGAAATCCCGGCGTATACGACCTCGGCGCAGCTCACGCTGTCCGGCCATGCCGCGGCTTCTGCGGAGATCCGGGTGGAGGAGGGCGGAAAGCAGCTCGCCAAGACCGGCGCGAAGAAGGACGGCAGCTTCTCCCTGAAGGTCAAGCTGGCGGACGAAGGCGACCATGAGCTGGTGGTGACGGCGGGGGAAGATACCGCGACGTTCACGATCCGCTACGAGAAGCCGGACGCGCGGCTGGAGATCACCGAGCCGGAGAGCACGACGTTCACCGGCGGCAGCGTGACCGTGCGCGGCGTGACCGAGCCGAACGCGACGGTGTATATCGACGGAAAGGGCATGAATACCAACGTCAAGGCAGGGAAGAACGGCGGGTTCTCCGTCCGCGTGTTTATGAACGAGGCGGGCACGGAAACATTTACCCTCCGCGCGAAGGCGGACGGCTTTGCCCAGACCACCCGGAGCATCACCCTCACGCGGGAATGGACGCAGCGCGAGCTGATCGCCCAGTTCCGGCAGAAGATGATCGCGCTTGACTACGACGAGCTGGCGAAAAAGCCCGCGCAGTACGCGCAGAAGCGCTTCATCCTGCGCGGCAAGGTGATGGAATTTACGGATTACGACGGTCAGCCGTGCGCGCTGGTCTGCGTCAGCAATCCCGCCACCGGTGTGTGGGAGGATGCGCTGTACGTCGTGCTGTCCACGGCGGACGAGGTGGAGCAGGGCGGCGTCTATACGTTCTACCTGATTGGCGAGGCCATCACCCTCCCGGCGGACGGCGCGTATACCCGTTCCGGCACGGAGCAGGAGGTACCCGTCGCGACGGCGGTGTATGTGACGAAAAACAAATGAGCGCTTTGAAAGTCGGAAATGTGCTGCGCGCCGGGCTGATGGCGTGGGCGATGTTTATGGATTTGAACGTGCGCAGCGGCGACAATTACGTCAACATCAGCCAGTCGCTGGTGGGGACGAGCGGCGCGGTGGCGCTGGCGGCGCTGGTGTGTCTTCTGGCGCTGAGCTGGGCGGATGAGCGCCTGCCCAAAGCGGGGCTTCGGGTTCGGCTGGCGGCGCTGTTTCTCGGCGTTTGGCAGGTGATCGCGGTCAGCGTGGCCAACACGAACGACCTGAATCAGCCCTTCCTTTCCAGCAGTCAGATGCTCAAGGCGGCGGTGCTGGCGCTGGGCATGGCGAGCCTGTTCGAGCTGCTTTTCCGCCTGCTGGAGGCCGGGCTGGACGGAAGGCTGGATTTGCGGATACAAAGGGACGGCGCGCTGCGCAGGGCGTATCGGGCGCATACCCTGCTGTTTTGCATGGCCGCCGTGCTGCTCTGCTGGCTGCCGCATCTGGCGGTCAGCTATCCGGCTTCCATGAATTCGGATACGCAATCTCAGTTTGACCAGATTTTGGGGCTTTTGCCGTGGAGCAAGCATCACCCGACGCTTCTGGCGTTCTTCCTGTTGGGGACGACCCGGCTGGGGCATGCGCTGGGCAGCGGAAATGCGGGCTTGTTTGCCTATGTGCTGGCGCAGGCGGTCTTTGCGGCGGCGGTGATCGGGTACAGCCAATGGATCATGCGCAGGCTTTGCGCACCGGTCTGGCTGCGGGCGCTTTCGCTTGCGCTGTGCGCTTTCGCGCCGGTGTATTGCGACAACATCACGGTGATTCTCAAGGATGTTCCTTACAGCTACGCGATGCTGTTGATGCTCTGCGAGATGGTTCGACAGCGCTTTCTGGAAAAGGAAGGCGACGGGTTCAGCGCGGGGTTTGTGCTCCGCATGACCCTGTCCGCGTTTTTGATGCTTCGGATGCGCCCGAACGGCGCGGTGGTCTGGATTCCGATTTGCGCGGCGCTGTTTTTGGGAACGCGCGGCAGAAAACGCCGGGCGGCGATTGCCGCGGTTGCGGCGCTTCCGTTTCTGCTCGGCGCGGGATTTGACGCGGGGTTTGACGCGCGCTTTCATCCGCAGGCGGCGAGCTTGGGCGAGGCGCTTTCCCTGCCGTTTCAGCAGACGGCGAGGTTTGTTTCGGAATATGCCTCGGAAGTCACCGACGAGGAGCGCGCGGCAATCGACGGGGTGCTGGTTTACGACGAGCTGGCAAAACGCTATCAGCCGGAGCTTTCCGACCCGGTGAAGGCGATGTATCGGAAGACGGCGACACCGCGCGACTGGCTGGCGTATGGACAGGCGTGGGCGAGCCAGATGATCCGGCACCCCGGCTGCTGTCTGTCTGCGACGATCATCCAAAATGCGCTGCTGTTCGACGTGAGCACCTATAATCTGGCGATTTTCACGGGAACCGGGCTTTCGACGCAGGAGGAAGAAGCGCTGGATATTCACCGAAGCGGGACGCTGACCCGATTGGAGAGGATGGAAAGCAACCTGCGTCAGGCTGCGCTGGCGCTCCCGTTTGCGCTCCAGCTCAATACGCTGGGCTTTTACTGCGCGGTGCTTTTGGGCGCTTTCGCGATTGCATGCAGCCGAAAAGTGCGCGGGATGCTGACGATCCTGCTTCCGCAGATGTTGACGATGGCGGTCATTCTCTGCGGTCCGTGCATCGAGCATCAGGATCGTTACGGCTTCCCGGTGATCTACCTCATGCCGCTGGCGCTGGCGGCGCTCTCCTGCGCCCTGCGCAGAACGCAGAGGGACTAAATGAAAAAGAGACTGTTAAACCAACAAACCTGATGTTTCAAGAATAAAACGAAGGACATGCGCCCGAAGGTTTCCAAAGAGGTTTTCGATTGTTGCTGCCAGTGGCAGAAACAAACAAACGAAAACGGAAAGCCCTTTGGTGGGGCGATGGGGCAAAGCCCCATATCCTGAAAATGCCAGATTTTAATTCTTGAAATGGTTAGGTTAAGCTTGACAGTCTCTTTTATCATATCAAGTGGAACGGGCGGCAAATTGGAAGGACGGCGGCAGGCGCATATCCTCCGTTTTGACGTTCTTCCAGTCAAACGCGCCGATCAGCGCCTCCATGGTCACGGGGCGGTTTTCGGGCAGAATCCCCGCGCTGTAAGCCAGCATGCCGAGGATGTCCTCGCGGGTGAAGCGCTTGGAGAGCGCGGACAGGTCGGTGTCGCCGTCACGCTTGGCGAGGCGGCGGCCCTGCGCGTCCTCAAGCAGCGGAATGTGCGCATAGGCGGGCGTTTCAAAGCCCAAAAGGCGCTGAAGATAGCGCTGCCTCGGCGTAGAGGACAGGATGTCGTGCCCGCGCACGATTTCGTTTACGCCGCTGAGCGCGTCGTCCACGACGACGGCGAGCTGATAGCCGAAAAGCCCGTCGGAGCGGCGCAGAATGAAATCGCCGCAGTCGCGCGCGAGATTCTCCTGATACAGCCCGTAGTGGCGGTCGCAAACGGCAATCGTTTCATCCGGCACGCGCAGGCGGTACGCGGGGCGGCGGGTTTTCAGCTTCTCCGCGACGGCCTCCGGGGAGAGACGGGCGCATGTGCCGGCGTAAACGGGCATGTCGTCGCCGCGGTTGGGCGCGTCGGCGGCGTGGAGCTGCGCGCGGGTGCAAAAGCAGGGGTAGAGCAGGCCTTTTTCATTGAGCGCGTCAAAATAGCGCCGATAGACGTCGGTGCGCTCGCTCTGCACGAGCGGCGGTTCATCCCAGGCGACGCCCAGCCACGCCAGATCTCTGGCGGCGGCGTCGCACAGGCGCTTTGGGCAGCGCGGCGTATCCAGATCCTCGATGCGCAGCAGGAAGCGCCCGCCCTGACTGCGGGCGGAGAGATACGCGATCAGCGCGCAGAGCAGGTTGCCCAAATGCAGCCGCCCGCTCGGCGTGGGCGCGAAACGGCCGACGACCGGCGCGCTCAAGCGTCCATCAGCGGGGTGCGCGGGCCGCTGTGCTTCTTTTCGCCGTCCGGAGTGAGCAGCTCGACTTCGAGCTTGTCAAAGTCGATGGGCTCGGTGAAATGCTCCTTCGTGTAAAACGTGCGGCCGAACTTCTCCCATTCGCGGTTGTGCTTGGGCAGTTGCAGCGGGCGCTGCACGTCGAAGCGGCGGCAAAGCTCCAGAAAGGCGGATTCGATATCCCCGTCGTGAATCTCGACGGTTTCGTTTTTTACAATGCGGTGGCGGCTGACGACGCGCCCCCACAGGCGATAATGCTCCATCGTGTTTCTTCTCCTTTACGCGGCGCCGGAGTTGCGCTATAATACATCTATGGATTGTAACGGATAGAGAGGAATTTGTAAAGTCATGCAGCTCAACCTTTGCCCGCTGTTTTCCGGCTCGTCGGGAAACAGCGTTTATATGGCCTGCGGCGGTGTGAAGCTCCTGGTGGACGCCGGGATGAGCGCCGCGCGCGTGGAGGCCAATCTGCGCGAAATCGGCGTGGATATTCGGAACATCGACGCGATTCTGATCACGCACGAGCATATCGACCATGTTCGCGGGCTCGGCGTGCTCTGCCGCCGGTACGGAATGCCCGTCTATGCCAACGAGGGCACGTGGCAGGGCATTTTGCAGAAGGAGACCGGGATTCCGCAAAAGTGCATGCGCACGTTTTACACCGGGGAGGATTTCTATATCGGCGCGCTCAACGTCCATCCGTTCCCGATTCCGCACGACGCGGCCGATCCCGTCGGGTTCGCCTTTGACTGTCAGGGGCTGCGCTGCGGCGTGGCGACGGACATCGGGCACATCAGCGAGACGTGGATGCGCGCGGTTTCCGGCTGTCAGGCGCTGGTGCTGGAGGCCAATCACGATGTGGACATGGTTCGCCGCGGGCCGTATCCCCAGCGGCTCAAGCAGCGGATTCTCGGCCGGAGGGGGCACCTCAACAACGAGGACTGCGCCCGCGCGCTGTGCGAGCTGGCGGAAAGCGGAACGCGCGCCGTCTTTCTTTCTCACCTTTCTACTGACAATAATTTACCTGAACTGGCATATAATACGGTATGCGGCGCGCTTTCGGCGGCGGGCTTCGACGTGGGAAACGATATCCGCGTCTGCGTTTCCAGACGGGACAGGGTTTCCGACCTGCTGACGCTGCAAACCGACGAGGCCGACGCGATGTGACACAGAACGCGGTTTTTGCGAATCTTTGCGAGGAGGGCTGGTGCATGCGCCCCAAAGTTACGATGGAAATGGAGCAGGCCACCTATGACGAGCTGCTGACGCTATCCGAAACCATCGGCTATCCGCCGGAGGCGGCGCTCAGCTATGCCGTTCGGCTGGTGAACGCCTGTATTCGGGAGGGACTGCTGACCGACGTGCCCGCCCGCGCGTGGCCCGAGGAGGCGCGGATGGAGCGGGGCAAGGTGATCGAGTTCCCCGGCGCGAAAAAAACCGAATAAAACGCGCCCTTTCCGCGCAGACTGCATGGCGGAAAGGAGTGGATGCAATGGATCGTTTTTCTCTGCTGCTGGTGATCGTCGGCGCGATCAACTGGGGGCTTGTCGGCCTGTTTCAGTTTGATCTGATTGCCTTCCTGTTTGGCGGGCAGGCGGCGATGATCTCCCGCGTGCTGTATACCATTGTCGGCGCGGCGGGGCTTTGGAGCATCTCCATGCTCTTCACCCCGCGGGAAGCCGCGCACACGGCGGGCGCGCACGCGGACGGCGCGGGCGCCTGAGCACGGATCAAGTGAAAAACACAGTTCTCCCTCCGCTCAAGAGGGAGAATCTTTTTTAACGCCTGATTCCTTCGGTCAGCTTCCCATGTAAGGAAGACCTTGTTCCCGCCATTCAAATGGATTGCGCCATATGCCTCCCTCTCAGAGGGAGGTGGCTGCCGAAGGCAGACGGAAGGAGTCGTTGCGCCTTGGGCGGCTGCCAAAGGCAGACGGAAGGCATCGTTCACAAACCGCCACAAAATTTTACAAAAATAACAAACGATAGCCCCTGTCCGAAAGAATGGCGATGGTGTATAATAGAAACACATGCCGTTATAGATGGGAGGAAGTGCCTTGAACGCGATTGGGGAGCAGATATCCGCAATCCTGTGGAACGTATTCAACAGGCCGCGTCTGATCGACCTGATCGATATCCTGCTGCTGACCATCATCATTTATGAGCTGCTCGTGCACGTCAGGCAGACGCGCGTGTCGCAGACGATCAAGGGGATCATCATTTTGCTGATCGCGACATGGCTGAGCGACGTGCTCGGCATGCGCACCATCCACGCGCTGCTGGCGTGGATGATTAACGCCGGGCCGGTGCTGCTGATCGTGCTGTTTCAATCCGAAATCCGGCGTATTCTGGAAGAGCTGGGCAACAACAGCGTGTTTGACAGCTCGACCGCGCTCGTGCAGGCGGGCAACGCCGAATTGATTATCGACGAAATGATCCTCGCGCTGGAGCACATGGCGCGGCGCAAGGTCGGCGCGCTGATCGTCATTGAAAACAAGATCCGGCTGAACGACGTGATCGCCACCGGTACCCGCGTGGACGGCGTCATCTCCCAGCCGCTGATCGAAAACATCTTCGAGCCGAACACCCCGCTGCACGACGGCGCGGTGGTGGTTCGCGGCGACCGCGTGATCGCGGCGGCCTGTTTGCTGCGCCTGTCGGATACCACGGGCGTGGGGCGCGATTTGGGTACGCGCCACCGCGCGGGTCTGGGCGTGAGCGAAATCTCGGATGCGAAGGTGTTCATCGTCTCCGAGGAGACGGGCATCATCTCCATGGCTGAAGGCGGCAGGCTCGTCCGCCATCTGGACGAGGCATCCCTGCGGCAGATTCTCCATGGCATTTACGACGCACAGGACAAGGACGCCCGTGTGCCGCTGCTGCATTTCAAGCAAAGGAGGAAGGGCGCCCATGATGAACAGCAGGCCGACAAGAAAGCCTGAGGGACGCGGCCCGTTCCGCAAGCTGCGGCGGATCATCGCCAGGGTGGTGGCCGGTAAGCCGTTTCTCATCACCGTTTCCGCGCTCGCGGCGGTGGTCTGCTGGAGCGCGCTGGTCGCCTCCGACGGCACGCTGACGCGGCAGAAGACATTCGCCAACGTCGCCGTCACGGTGACGGGCGAGGCGGCGCTCAAGAGCCGCGGATACATCGTGATGGACGACATCCTTGAAAAGGTGCCCGCCGTCAAGATGACCGTCGAGGTGACGCAGGCCAACTACAACCGCGTCAGCGGCACGGCCTATAACCCGCATTTTGATTTGAGCCAGATCACCGGCGAGGGCGAGAACGAGCTGAGTGTGACGTATTATTCCTCTCAGCTTTACGGCCCGGTCGTCTCCTGCGAACCGGCCTCAATTACCGTGAACGTGGAGCGCTACATCACCCGCCGCGTGCCCGTCGTGCTCGAAATGACCGGGACGATCCCGGAAGGGCTGTATCTGGACAGCTATAAGACCGATCCCACGACGCTGTCCGTCTCCGGCCCGCAGTCGCTGGTGGCCAGCGTGGCGCGCGTCGTGGCGCGGCTGGATCAATCCGCGCTGAGCGAGCGCCGGATGACGGATCGCTCCGCGCTGAACATCGAATTGCAGGATTCGCAGGGGAACGTCGTCGTTTCCGACAAGCTGGAAATCACCAACCAATCCGTCATCACCAATTCCGTCGTGGTGGAAACCGAGCTGGTGCCGATGAAAAACGTGCCGCTGGAGGCGCAGAGCTTTGTGACGGGCAAACCGGCGGAGGGCTATGAACTGACGGCCATCGAGCTGGCGGAGGAGACCGTGCCCGTCGCCGCGCGGCAGGAGCTGCTCGACGCGATTGACACGCTGACGACGGATTCGCCGCTGAACATCGGGGGCGCGACGGAGAACGTGACGGGCTATGTGCGCCTGAAAAAGCTGACGGGCGTTGAAAACACGCTGCCGACCGAGATCGGCGTGACCGCCCGCATCAGCGAAAAGCAGACCGAATGTACGCTGCGCCGCCTGCCGATTCAGACGGACGGGCTGGCGGATCACCTGACCGCCTCGCTTAGCACGGCGAGCGCCACCGCGCAGCTCACCGGCGGCTATACCTTCATCAGCGCGCTGGACGCATCGAGCGTGCATCTGTTTGTGGATGTTTCCGGGCTGGAGGAGGGCGTATACACCCTGCCGGTGCAGATTCATATCGACAACGCGCCGGAGTTCACCTGCGCGCTGAGCTCGCCGGAAGTCACCGTCACGCTGCAGGCGAAGCCATAAAACGGAGGAAACATGGGAACACTCGCAGATTCGCTGTTTAACCTGCTGATGGGCTGGGTGCGCGCGCTGGTCAACGCGATCTGGGCGCTGTTTACCACCGACCACACGACCCTGCTGGAATTTCTCGGCAAAAACTGGGTCCTGATTGTCGTCGTGATTCTGGCGGCGGGGCTGGCGATCGACTGGCTGGTTTGGCTGATCCGCTGGCAGCCGTATCACCTCTGGGCGAGGCGGGCGCGCCGTTTTCTGCGCATGCCCGAGCCGGAGCAGGAGGAAAAGCGCAAAAAGCGCGCGCCGAGCGGCGACGAAACGCAGAAAATGCCCGCCGCCTATGCGCAAACGGATTCAGGCGCGCCGGAAGAGGAAGAAGAAGAACAGTGGCTGCCGCTCCAGCAGCCGCAGATGGACGAGCGGCAGGCGCAGGAGGTCATGCAGCGCGCGCAGAGCGTGCCGGACGAGGAGCTGGGCGCATACCCCGGCATGAGATACGGCGCGAAGGCCGCCGAGGGCATGGCCGAAACCCAGCGCTATTCCGCCGTGCGCGCGGAAGGGCCGGGCGCGGCCGAGGTGGAGCGCCGCCGCGCGGAGATCGACGCATGGCAGCAGCAGATGCAGGAAGAGGCGCGGCAGAAGGCCGAGGCCGAGCGGCAGCGCATCGCGCAGCAAAAGGCCTACGAGGCCGAGCAGCAGCGCGTCGCCCAGCAAAAAGCCTATGAAGAAGCGCAGCGTCAGAAGGCGCAGGCAGAATATCAGCGGCAGTTGGCCGAATATGAGCGTCAAAAGGCGCAGTACGAGCAGGATATGGCGCGCTATCGGCAGGAAAAAGCGGCCTATGACGCGGAAATGGCGCGCCGCGCCGCGCAGAGCGACGAGGCGGCGCAGATCGACGCACAGACCGCCCCGCGCCGCCGCCGCGCGCCCCAGCAGAAGCCGAGAACATACAGCGATTATGTTTCCGGCGAAACGGTGGAGCGGCTGCCCGATCCGCCCCAGTGGCCGCAGGTGCAGCAAGCCGCCGAGGCGGCGAAAAAGCCGAAGAAGGGGCTCGTGAGCCGCGTGGCGAAGATGATGGAGGAGGATGACGGCAACGAAATCGCCGGGATCAACGCCCTCCCGCCGCGCGTCAGCAAAGACGAGGCCTATCACCCGGCGAAGACCCCGCAGAAAAACGGAAAGCGCAAGCGCTGAGGTGCAGGAGCATGATGGACGCGCTATCCAATCTTTTACAAACGACAGCCGCCGCAGCGTCCGCAATTTTGATGGGCGTTTGCGGCGTTTGCCTATGCGTTCGACTGACCCGCGTGATGCGGGGGGAGGAAAGCGCGTCTGGGCTGGAGAATGAAACGGTTCGGGTGCTGCCGGACGGACGGGCTATGGCGCTGGCCGCGGCGGCGGCGGTGGCGAGCCGCCTGATGCTCTACGCGCTGGCGTATGCCTTTTATAGGAAGGGCGGCGGGGCGGATTCGTTTGCGGATTCCTTCGAGGCGCTGTGGACGCACTGGGATGTGCGGCATTATCTGGGCATTGCGCGGGACGGCTATACGAACGTCGGCGACGCGCGGCTTCGGCTGGTGTTCTTCCCGCTGTACCCCGCGGTGACGCGCGTGTTTTCGGCCTTCACGGGCGGAAACCTGTTCGCGGCGGGGACGCTGGTTTCGCTGCTCTGCTCGGGGCTGTGCGCCGCGCTGCTCTACGATCTGGCGGCGATGCATCTGGGCGGGCGCGGGGCGCGGCTGGCGGTCGCGTATTTTCTGCTCAGCCCGATGAGCGTGTTCCTCGCCTGCGCGTACACGGAGGCGCTGTTTATCAGCCTGACGCTGGCAACGATCTGCCTGCTGCGGCGCGGTCATCCGTGGGGCGCGGCGCTGTGCGGCATGGCCAGCGCGCTGACGCGCATGCCGGGGGTGATTGTCTCCGGCCTGTTCATCATCGCGTTTTTGGCGCGCATCCCCCGCGAGGGGCTCCGGATGAAGACGGTGCTGCGCTGTCTGGCGCAGGTGGGCGTTGTATTCGGCGGCCTGTTCATCTACTGGGGAATCAACTGGCTGGTGACGGGCGACCCGATGACCTACTTGATCTATCAGAAGGAGAACTGGTATCAGCAGCCCGGCTCGTTCTGGGCATCGACGGCGAACACCGTCAGCTACCTGATTTCCACCTGCGGGGACGATGATTGGCTGTTCACATGGGGCTTTCAGCTTCTGGCGATGGGGTATATCTACATCCTGCTGGCGGCGCGGCAGAAAAAGCTGCCGTTTGATCTGGCGGCGTACAGCTTTGTGTACGTGGCCGTCGTGCTGTCCCCGACGTGGCTGCTTTCCGGCGCGCGGTATCTTTACGCGCTGGCGACGCTGCCGATCCTGCAGGCGCAGAGCCTGAAAAGCCGCGCGGCGCACGCCGTCGGGCTGTCGGTCTGCGCGGCGCTGCTGGTTGTGTTTACATGGGGGTATACGATCGCGGCGGCGGTGTTGTGAAGGGGGACGACTCCTTCAGTCGCGCTGACGCGCGCCAGCTCCCTCAAGGAGGGAGCTCCTTGTTGCGCATTTAAGAAAGAAGAGCGCATTGAACGGAGGGAGCGCGCGTTGCCGTGCATCTGACAAAAGACCTCCCTCTTTGAGGGAGGTGTCTGCCGGAAGGCAGACGGAAGGAGTTAAACTCCCTCAGTCGCGCTGACGCGCGCCAGCTCCCTCGGGGAGGGAGCTCCTTGTTGCGCATTTAAGGAAGAAGAGCGCGTTGCTGTGCATCTGACAAAAGACCTCCCTCTTCGAGGGAGGTGTCTGCCGGAAGGCAGACGGAAGGAGTTTATGAACCGAAAAAAGATAATCCGCATCATTTTGGCTGTGCTGGCTGTCGCCGCGCTTTTGGCTGTGGGCGGCTACGCGCTTTGGAAAAACGGATTTTTTGAAAAAATCAACTCGGTGGAGGCGCTGCGCGAGGTGATCGCGGGCGCGGGCGTCTGGGCGGGCGCGGTGTATTTCGTGCTGCAAATGATGACGGTCATCATCGCGCCGATTCCCAGCAACATTTCGATGATGGCGGGCGCGCTGGCGCTGGGCTTCTGGCCGGCGATGATTTTGGGCGTGCTGGCGGTGATCGCGGGGTCTGTGATCGTGTTTTTGGCGGCGCGGGCGCTGGGGCGGAACGCGGTGCAGCGGTTTCTGGACAGGGGCGTGATGGAAAAATACCTGCCGATCATCGAGGAAAAGCAGGATATGTTCTTATTTTTGACGATGCTCTTTCCGTTTTTCCCGGATGACGCGCTCTGCATGCTGGCGGGGCTGACGAAGATTCCGCTCGGGCGGTTTGTCGCGATCATGGCGCTGGCCAGGCCGTGGGGGCTGGTCGTCGCGGCGCTGCTGGGCAGCGGGTCGCTCAGCCTGCCGGTTTGGGCGTGGGCGGTCATCGGCGGCGCGGGGCTGCTGATTTTTGTGTTCGCCATGAAATACAGCGCGCAGATCGAGGAAGCGCTGCTTGGGCTTGTGCGGCGGATCGTGCCGAAAAGAAATCGCTCCGACAGAAATTGACAGCGACGGTTGGCAGGAAAAAAGAAGGCGCGCCGCGAAAAACAAGGGAATCACAGCCGATAAGGGGGAACTATCCGCATGATTTACGTTCAATACGACGAGGCCGTTCGCGAAATGGCGAAGGGGCTGACCCGATTCATGGGCGAGGAAGACGCGAAGCATTTTGCCGAAATCTTCGCGGGCAACTCGCTGGACGGCATTTACAGCCACGGCATGAACCGCTATCCGCGATACATCAGCGATATGGAGGGCGGGCTTTGCGACCCGAAGGTGACGAAGGCCGAGAAGGTCGGCGGCTTCGGCGCGCTGGAGGTCTATGACGCGCATTTCGGCGTCGGCCCGCTGATTGCGGAGCAGATGACGGCGCGCGCCATCGAGCTGGCCAAAGCGCACGGCATCGCCTGCGTCGCGCTGCGCAACAACAGCCACTGGCTGCGTGCGGGTCGATACGGCCTGACGATGGCGGACGCGGGGCTGATGGGCATCTGCTTCACCAACACCTGCATGAACCTGACGGCGTGGGGCACGCTCGAGCCCTCCACCGGCAACAACCCGATCACCTTCGCCATCCCGCGCGAAAAGGGCAGTCTGGTGATGGATATGGCGGTGAGCCAGTACGCCTACGGCAAGCTGGAAATCATGGCGCAGGAGGGCAAGATGCTCGATACGCCCTGCGGCTACGACGCGGACGGCAACCCCACCTGCGATCCCCAGAAGATCTGCGAGAGCGGCCGGATGATGCCGATGGCGATGTGGAAGGGCAGCGCGCTGTCCATCATGCTGGATCTCTGCGCGTCGATGCTCTCCGCCGGGCGCACGAGCCGCATGATCGGCCTGCCGATCGACGGTGAAAAGGGCATGAGTCAGGTGTTCATCGCGATTCACCCGGCGGCGGTCGTGGATATGAAGGCCGTGGAGGCGCAGATGGAGGAGACCATCGCCTTCCTGCACAGCCTGCCGCCCATCGAGAACGGCCGCGGCGTACACGCGCCGGGCGAGGGGCTTGACAGAACGCGCGCGAAGAACCGCGAGAACGGAATTCCAGTCACGGAGGAGACTTGGTGCAAAATTCTGGAACTCGGCAGGGTAAACGGGTAAAAAAATGAATGTAAAAGCAGATAAAAAACCGTCGGCGTGATTGACAGAAAAGAAAAAACAGTGTATAGTGATATTGTTTATCCAGCTCTGCCTGAAGAGCCGGATCGGAAAGCGATATTTTGACGCAGAACGTGCTGCGGACGAAATATAATTTATTATCTGGGAGGATGTATCTATGAAGAAGCTTCTTTCCATGCTTCTGGCGGCGGCCATGCTCGTTTCTGCGGGCGCGATGGCGTTTGCCGAGGGCACGTCTGAGAAGGGAACCATCGTGTATGGTTCTTCCACCGAACTCGGCGGCGACTTTGCCCCCAGCTCCTGGTGGACGAACAACGCGACCGACAAGATGGTCCGTGACCTGACCAACGATTACGGCGTCACCGTCACCAATCAGGGCGGCGAGTATGTCGTGAACCCGACCATCGCCAAGAACATCGAGTCCGTCGTCAACCCGGATGGCAGCAAGACGTTCACCGTCACCATCAACGAGGGTCTGACCTACAACAACGGCGAAGAGATCAAGGCGGCCGACTTCCTGTGGGCCGAGGTCTTCGCCTGCTCCAAGGTCGCGATGGATACCGGCGCGAAGCTGACCGGCCACCTGACCTATGTCGGCGGCAAGGACTACTATGACGGCACGGCGACCGCGGTTTCCGGCCTCCGCCTGATCGACGATTACACCTTCTCCGTGACCATCCTCGCGGACAAGATCCCGTACTACTACGATCTGCGCTACATCCAGCTTCTGCCGTTCTCCCTCAAGTACTGGCTGGGCGATGGCGTTGAGCTGAAGGACGATGGCGAGGGCTGCTACTTCGCCGGCGACTTCACCAAGGAAGGCATCGAGAAGCAGCTCGAGTACGCCCGCTTCAACGCTGGTGAGGACCGCGTTTCCGCCGGCCCGTACAACCTTGTCGCGTTCGACAAGGGCTCCCTGCAGGCGACCCTGACCATCAACCCGAACTACGCGGGCAACTTTGAAGGCCAGAAGCCGAGCGTCGAGAAGATCGTCGTCACCAAGACCGAAGACGCGACCTGGGCCGACGCGCTCAAGACCGGCGCTTTCAACTTCTACGACACCGTGACCGACGGCAACCAGATCAACACGGCGCTGGACATCATCGCCGAGGGCGGCTTTGACTACGTGCAGTTTGACCGTGCCGGCTACGGCATGCTGAACTTCCAGTGCGACTTCGGCCCGACCCAGTTCGAGGCTGTCCGTCACGCGGTTGCCCTGCTGCTGGATCGCAATGAGTTTGCGAACACCTTCTGCCAGGGCTGGGGCGGCGTCGTCAACGGCATGTACGGCACCGGCCTGTGGCAGTATCAGGAGGCCGAAGAGTGGCTGGAGATGACCCTCAATCCGTATTCCTACGATCCGGAAGCGGCCGTCGAAGAGCTGAAGGCTGACGGCTGGGTGTACAACGCCGACGGCAGCGACTATGTCGATGGCTCCGGCGAAATCCGCTACAAGAAGGTCACCGAGGTCGAGGCGGGCACCTATGCGCACAACGTCACCCTCGCCGACGGCACCATCCTGATGCCGCTGATCATCGAGTGGTCCTCTTCCGAGAACAACCCGGTTTCCGAGCTGCTCAACGTCATGCTTGCGCAGGGCACGCAGACCGCTGAGGCCGGCATGAAGATCAACCAGAACGTGATGACCTTCACCGAGCTGCTCAACTACTACTATCGCGACGCTTCTCAGGGCGACAAGTACGCCGTTCCGACCTACGGCATGTTCAACCTGGCCAGCAACTTCATCCCGGCCTACGACCAGTCCTACGAGTGGACGCTCGACCCGGACATGGTCGCGCAGGGCTACAACCTCAACCGTCTGTACAACGAGGCGATGGACGCGCTCACCATGAACATGGTTTACGGCGTGGATTCCAGCAACACGCAGCTGTACATGACCTACTGGAAGGGTTTCCAGATGCTGTGGAACGAGCTGCTCCCGCAGATCCCGCTCTACTCCAACATCTACATCACCGTCTATCCGGATTGGCTTGAGAACTACACGCAGGATTCCTTCTGGGAGTTCCAGCAGGCGATTCTCTACGCGACCGTTGCCGAGTAATTTTTGCTCAGTTCCGATCACAGAATTGGGGGCGGGCGTTCTGCCCGCCCCTTTTTTCCCTACTTTTTTGATTTTGAATGAAACGTCCTTTTGAAGGACAAGCGCCCTGCCCTTGAACACACAAAGGCGGGATAATTCAAGGGCAAAGCACTTGTCCTGCGGATGAAAATATAGATGGCGCGGGCAGGCCAAGCGGTCGTGCCCGTGCATGGCGGTATGAGCCGCACCACAAGAGAGAGAAAGAAAAAGAAAGAACACCATAGAGAGGATGGATGAGATGGGCAAATATGTTGCCAAGCGTATCGGATACATGGCGCTTGTGTTTCTCATCGTTTCGTTTTTAATGTATTCGCTGTACAACCTGATCCCGACGGACCCGGCGCGCGCTGAGCTGGAAGCTCAGAAGCAGAGCCTCAAACCGGCGGAGTATGAGCAGCTGTATCAGGAGCTGCGCGCGAAGATGGGCCTTGACGACCCGCTGGTCATTCGCTACATGCGCTGGATGGGGCTTTGGCCGGATGTTGGCGACAACAACGGCTTCAACGGCCTGCTTCAGGGCAACTTCGGCTATTCCCAGTTCTACAAGAAGGACGTGACCGAGGTGATCGTTGACCCGATGAAGAACACGATCTTCATCAACATCTTCTCAACGATTCTGGCGCTGGCGATCACGATTCCGCTGGGTATTTTCTGCGCGGTTCACAAGGGCAAAAAGGTGGATAACACCGTTCAGGTGGTGACGATGCTCGGCTACAGCCTGCCGATTTACATCATCGCCCTGATTTTCATGTTCTTCTTCTGCGTGCTCTGGCGCATCTTCCCGATTTCCGGCACGAAGACCGCGGGCGCGATTTACGCGACCAAGTGGGACGAGTTCATCGACATGCTCTACCACATCACCCTGCCGGTCATCGTTATGACCTTCGCGTCGCTGGGCGGCATGACCCGCTACGTCCGCAGCGCGATGATCGACGCGCTGAGCATGGACTACATCCGCACCGCGCGCGCCAAGGGTCTCAAGGAAAAGGTCGTCATCTATTCCCATGCGTGGCGCAACGCGCTGCTGCCGATCATCACCTCGATCATCGGCTGGTTCATCAGCATTTTCTCCGGCTCGGTCATCATCGAGAACACGTTCTCGCTGAACGGCATGGGCAAGCTCTATTGGGCGGGCCTGAGCAACCTTGACTTTGAGCTGGTGCTCGCGATTCAGATGTTCTATACCATCGTCGCCCTGATCGGCTCGCTGCTGATGGATATCAGCTACGGTCTGGTCGATCCGCGCGTGCGTGTGGACAAGTAAGGAGGAAGAACGATGAGCAACAAGAAAAAAGAATTCTTCCTCGTGCGCTGGTTCAAGCGCTGCTTCCTGCACGAGCGTCCCGAGCTTTCCACCGAGGAAGAAGAGAAGATTCAGACCCCGATGCGCGCGATGGTGAGCAACTTCACCCATCGCCCGCTGGCCATGTTCGGCCTGATCGTGTTCCTCGCGATTTTCGTATTCGTGATGGTCGGCCCGCACATCTGGGTGCTCGATCTCTCCGAGCAGGACAGCACGCTGACCAACCTGCCGCCCTCAAGCAACATGATGCAGGTGCCGAAGGCGCTGCTGGATAACGGCGTGAAGGACATCTCCTCCGGCAACACCTACGGCGTCGGCATTGACAACAAGGGCGAGCTGTATACGTGGGGACACACCCGCATCACCGATAAAATCGACGTGGCGAACATCCCGGACGAGATCAAGAGCGCCGATCTGGTGCAGATTGCCGCCGGTACGGATCACGTCGTCGCGGTGGACACGGACGGCGAGGTCTATGTCTGGGGCAACACGCGCCTTCAGCAGGATAAATTCTCCAATGACATGAAGAAGGCCATGAAGGCCGGCGGCGCGGATTGGGACGTGGTGCAGCTCGAAGCGGGCAACCAGTTCTCCGCCATCGTCTGCTCGGACGGCAATCTCTACCTCTGGGGCAACGGCAACATGGCCGATATCAAGATCCGCAGCAAGTATCAGGGCAAGGTCGCCAAGGTCGCGCTGACGGATAACGAGTATATCGCCCTGATGACCGACGGCACGGTGGCCTACACCGGCAACAAGGATAAAACCTCCCCGTTCGCCAAGATTCCGGCGGGGCTGAAGGGCAAGACCGTCGTGGATATCGCGTCCACGAGCAAATCCGTCGCGGCCGTGACCGAGGACGGCGAGGTCTACGTCTGGGGCAACGCCGTGAAGGGCGAGGCCAATGTGCCGACGCTTGAATCCAAGATCGTTCACCTCTACGGCGGCCGCTATCACTATACCGCGCTGCTGGAAAACGGCGATCTGGTTTCCTGGGGCAACAACAAATACGGCCAGATTGACGTGCCTGCCAAGGCGCAGAGCGCGGACAACATCGAAAAAATCTTCGTTTCCAGCTACCAGAACTATGCGCTGGCCAGCGACGGCACGATGTACACGTGGGGGCTCAAGGGCTTTGTGCTCGGCACGGACAGCCTCGGCCGCGACATGCTGACCCGCATCGTCAACGGCGGTCAGGTGACGATGACCGTCGGCGCGATTTCCGTCGTCATCGCGACGATTCTGGGCATCATCTTCGGCGGCGTCGCCGGTTACTTCGGCGGCCGGATTGATATCCTCATCATGCGTATCGCGGAGATCGTCGGCGGCCTGCCGTTCATCCCGTTCGCGATGATCCTCTCCGCCGTCATCGGCACGAAGCTCGATCCGACGCAGCGCATGTACCTGATTATGGTCGTGCTCGGCGTGCTGAGCTGGGTGCCGACCTGCCGCCTCGTGCGCGCGCAGATTCTGGCGCAGCGCGAGATGGAATACGTCACGGCGGCGAAGGCGATGGGTATTCGCGAGCACACGATCGTGTTCCGCCACATCCTGCCCAACGTCGTCAGCCTGCTGATCGTCTCCATGACGCTGGATTTCGCGACCTGCATGCTGACCGAATCCACGCTGTCCTACCTCGGCTTCGGTATTCCGCTGCCGACCCCGACGTGGGGCAACCTGCTCAACGGCGCGAACAACTCCATCGTCATCCAGCAGTACTGGTGGCAGTGGGTGTTCCCGGCTGTGATTTTCGGCATCTGCACCATTTGCATCAACCTGATCGGCGACGGCCTGCGCGACGCGCTGGACCCGAAGGCGCTCGAACGATAAGAAGGAGGGGAAGAATTTATGGCACTGCTTGAAATGCACGATCTGAAAACATTCTTCACCACCAAGCGCGGCGTCGTCAAGGCGGTGAACGGCGTATCCTACAAGGTGGAAGCGGGCAGGACGCTCGGCGTGGTCGGCGAATCCGGCTCGGGCAAGAGCGTCTCCGCGATGAGCATGCTCCAGCTTCTGGATGGCAACGGCTATATCGCCGGGGGCAGCATCATGTTCGACGGAAAGGATCTGACGAAGATGCCCCTTTCCGAAATGCAGAAAATCCGCGGCAACGCGATTTCCGTCATCTTCCAGGAGCCGATGACCAGCCTCAACCCGGTGTTCACCATCGAGCGTCAGGTTTCCGAGCCGTTCATCATCCATCAGGGGCTGAGCAAGGAAGAGGCGCGCAAGAAGGTTGTCGAAATGCTGGCCGACGTCAAGATTCCGAACCCGGAAGTCGTGGCCAAGCAATACCCGCACCAGCTCTCCGGCGGCATGCGTCAGCGCGTGATGATCGCGATGGCGCTGGCCTGCAAGCCGAAGCTGCTGATCGCCGACGAGCCGACCACGGCGCTGGACGTGACGATTCAGGCGCAGATTTTGAAGCTGATGAACGACCTGAAGCGCGAGCACGGCACGTCCATCCTCTTTATCACCCACGATCTCGGCGTTATCGCGCAGATGGCGGACGACGTGGCCGTTATGTACTGCGGTCAGGTGGTGGAAATGGCTCCGGCGAAGACGCTCTTCACCGATTGCGAGTTTTCCCATCCGTATACCGAGGGGCTGATGGTCTCCATCCCGAGGCTGGATACGCCCGCCGGTGTGCGGCTTGAATCCATCCCCGGCTCGGTGCCGCACCCGCTCAATCTGCCGAAGGGCTGCAAATTCGCGCCCCGCTGCAAATACTGCCAGCAGCGCTGCCTCGAGGAAGAGCCGGAGCTGGTGAACGTGACGGAGGAGCAGCAGGTGCGCTGCTTCTACCCCAGAAAGGAGGAGCGCCGTGCAAACCTCAAATAACGAGGGGAAGAAGGTGCTGCTTCGCGTCAGCAACCTCAAGCAATACTTCCCGCTGAAGAAGAAGGGCCTTTACGTTAAGGCCAACGACGGCATTACGCTGGATATCTACGAGGGCGAGACCTTCGGTCTGGTCGGCGAGAGCGGCTGCGGCAAGTCCACGCTGGGCCGCACGCTGCTCCAGCTCTACCGCCAGACGGACGGCCGGACGATGTACTACGGCCGCACGCTGGACGATCTCGCGCCGGTTTACGTCAAAAAGACGCTGCAAACGCTCGAAAAGCGCCGCGAAAAGTGGCACGAGCTGAAAAAGCATCTGGCCAATGTGCAGAAGGAATACGACGCGCTGCCGGACGGCGAGGCGAAGTACAAGAAGCACAACGAGCTGGATAAGGCGGTCAAGGACGAGAACGACGCGCTGCTGGATATGGCGAACCTGATCGGCGGCTTTGTCTGCGTGAAGGACATTCAGGCGGTGCAGAAGCTGTTCCTGGAGGAATACCGCATTTCCAAGGAGCGCGTGAAGGAGATGAACCACCGCGGCGCGGTGCAGCTCGATCTGGACGACCTGCTCTTTGACATCAAGAAGGCCGAGGAGAACGGCAAGAACACGAGCGGCCTCAAGAGCAAGGAGGCCAAGCTGCGCGCCAGCCTCGCGAAGATCGACGAAAAGCTCGCCGAGCTTGCGCGCCGGATCGGCGATGTCCGCCGACAGCTCGACGCCCAGCGGGCGCAGTACGCGGACGACGCGGAATTTGCGCGCTACGAGGCGCTGCGCGACGAGGGCATCGACCTTGCGCGCCTTGAATACGACGAGATCCGCCAGCTCCGCCGCGATTTGCAGCTCATCTTCCAGGATCCGTATTCCAGCCTGAACCCGCGCATGACGGTGGGCAACATCATCGGCGAAGGTCTGCTGGCGCACGGCTTCTTCAAGAAGAACGACGAGCGCATGCAGGAATACATCATCAAGACGATGGAAGACGCGGGCTTGGCGAGCTACTTCCTGCATCGCTTCCCGCATCAGTTCTCCGGCGGCCAGCGCCAGCGCATCGGCATTGCCCGCAGCCTGGCGGTGAAGCCGAAGTTCGTCGTTTGCGACGAGGCGGTTTCCGCGCTGGACGTGTCCATCCAGAGTCAGATCATCAACCTTCTGGCCGATTTGAAGGAACAGAGCAACCTGACCTATCTGTTCATCACGCACGATCTCTCCGTCGTCAAATACATCTCCGATCGCATCGGCGTGATGTATCTGGGCAACATGGTCGAGCTGGCGAACACGCAGGAGCTGTTTGACCATCCGCTGCACCCGTACACCGAGGCGCTGATGGCCGCGATTCCGACCACGGACGTGGAGGAGAACCGCGAGCTGCGGATTCTGGAAGGCGATATTCCCAGCCCGGTCAACCCGCCGCAGGGCTGCAAATTCCACACGCGCTGCGCGCACTGCACGGAAATCTGCAAGCATGCCGTGCCGGAGTGGAAGGAAATGGCGCCGGGTCACTTCGTCGCCTGCCACCATCCGCTTTCCGAGAAGGAATAAGCCATGGGGATGCCGTTTAAGGGGCGGTACGACCGCTTCCGCAAGCTGCAAAAGGAAAGAATGGGCGGGCGGCCGGATGACCGCGCGCCCTGCGACGAGATGGAAAAGGGAGATGGGCTGGCGATGCTGATCGCCGCCCTGATGACCATTGTGCCGGTCTGCCTCGTCATGCTGGCGATTTTGGCGCTGGCCGGATACTTTTTCATTGTCAGATAAGAAAAGCGAGTTCCTTTCGAAAGAAAGGGATTCGCTTTTTGACGCTTTCCGGCGGCCTTCGCAAGCGCCACCAAAGGCGTTACGCCTCCTTCACGGGCTTATAGCATAGATCGTGCTCGACGCAGGCCCACATATCCATCGCGGGCGTCCGGAGCTGAATCTCGACCGGAACGGAGGCATTCTGGCCGTTTAAGCAGACGGGCACGAGCATCACCAGATGCAGGCCGCGATAGCCGCTCTTCTTCGGCGCGGCGATGTAATCCCGCGCGCAGACAAACTGCCACGCGGTCGATGCGCGCAGGATATCCGCAAAATGATACACGGCCTCCACGCTGGAGAGCACGACGCGCAGACCAGCGATGTCGTGCAGGCTGGCCGCGCCCTGCGCGTTTTGCGGCAGGCCGCGGCGGAGCAGCTTTTCGCGGATGGACGCGGGCGATTTGAGCCGGAACGTCATCGAGCGGACGGCGAAGGGCGTGTGTTCCTCCTCAAGCTGCATCCGCGCCGCGCAGAGCGAGAGAAACGCGGTCTCCACCGCGGCCTTATAGGGCGCGTAAAACGAAAAATCAAAAGCGGCCTCCTTCGGCGCGCGCATCTGTTGTAGAGCTGGACGCTGCTGCAAGAAAAATCACCTCGAAACGAATCAAATGGGCGGGGCGCGCCCGCGCGATAAGGACAGTATATGCGCCGGTTGTTGCCGGAATGCGGCGGGAGACGAACAAAAATGTGAGCGAAGGAAAAAAACGGCGCTCCAAATCCATGGTATGCGCCGCGCGGGAGGAAAATGCCGCGTTGGGTGGTTTTTCGCTGTACAGAACCGCTTTTTTTCAGTATAATAAGACGATGGAAACCAACGCGGGCGCTTCGCCCGAAGGAAGGAATAAGCTATGAACAAGAACTTTGCAGACGACGCGCTGCGCGGTTTGCTGGGGCGTCGCGTGCCCGCGTGGGCGCGCTGCGCGCTGGTGCTGCTCGCGACGGCGGTGTTCGCGGTCTTCGCTTACCACGCGCGCTACGCCAAGATCGACGAATTCACCGGCTTCCGCGCGGAGGAACTGATTCGGTTTACGACCGTCGTGCTGGCCGCGCTCTATGCGCTCACGGCAGCGGTGGCGCTGCACATCGGCAGAAGGCTGAATTTCGGCGCGCAGGCGCTGTTCTGCGTGGTGATCGGCGCGATTCTGCTGGCGAAGGTTTCGCTGTTTGACTATGTGAGCGACGATTACGACATCTTCCTGAGCGGCTGGATCTACAGCTACTCCCAGATGGGCATCAAGGAAGGGCTCGGCTCGTACATCGGCAGCGATTACACGCCGCCGTATCTGTACCTGCTGCTGCTGATTTCCAGAGTCAAGAATTATCCGTGGCAGTATCTGGTCAAGATCGTCTCGCTGGCGTTCGAGGCGCTGATGGCCTACGCCGTCGCCAAGCTGGCGGGGCTGAAGGTTCGGGGGGACGCGGGGCGCGTCGTCCTCTTCTGCCTGACGCTGATGCTGCCGACCGTCGTTTTCAACGGCGCGTATTGGGGGCAGTGCGACGTGATCTATACGTCGCTATGCCTGCTGGCGCTGTATCACGCGCTGCAAAAGCGCAGCGCATGGAGCATGACGCTTTTCGGCATGGCGCTCTCCTTTAAGCTGCAAACGGTGTTCTTCCTGCCGACGCTCCTGCCGCTGTGGCTGCGCAAGGACATCAAGCTGCGCCATCTGGTGCTGATCCCGGCGGCGTATATGGCGATGATGATCCCCGCGTTCTGGGGCGGCAAGTCGCTGCACCACGTGCTGACCGTCTATCTGGCGCAGGCGGGCGGCTACAACGGCATTTCCATCAACGGCCCGTCGCTGTATAATCTGCTGCCCTCGACGATGGACAACGGCATGCTGTACGATCTCTTCGGCAACATGGCGATGGCGCTGGGGCTGGCGATGATGGTCGTCGTCTGCCTGATGCTCTGCCTGAACCGGACGCACATCACGCGGGAGGGGACGCTGCTGGCCTGCCTGCTGGTGCTGGGCGGCGTGCCGTTCTTCCTGCCGAAGATGCACGAGCGCTATACCTTCGGCGCGGACGTGCTCGCGCTGGTGATTGCGGCGTATCGCCCGAAGCGGATGGCGCTGCCGCTGCTGTTCGGGCTGGCTTCGTATATCTGCTATACGGGCGGGCTGCCGGGCGACGCGATTTTTGATCTCAAATGGGCGACGCTCTTTCAGGGCGCGGCGGTCGCGCTGACGGCGGCAGCGCTGTATAAGAGCCTGCACGAGGAGAAGACGGAAGCCGTGCTGACGGAGGTGAAGGCGTGATGAACAGGGCATGGATGCGGGACCCGCTTCGCGCGGGGATGGAGGCGCGGGTTCGGGGAACCCAAAGGCTGGCGCTGGGTGCGGCGCTGACGCTCGCGTTTTTCGCGCTGGCGCTCAAGCTCTGCGCCGCAATGGAGGGCGCGGCGGTGATCGCGCTGGTCGGCGCGGGCTGCGCGGCGCTGCTGCTGGCCGGCGCGTGGCGCGCGCTCCGGGAGGAGCCGGTGATCGTGCTGCTGTGCGCGGCGCTGCTGGCCATGCTGGCGGTGGCGGCGCATCTGGCGATGCTGGATATCAAGCCGGGGCGCATGAGCAAGGTGCTCGCGCCGATGCTGGAGGATATGTGGAATTACGACCTCGGCACGGCGATGGCGTGGGAGGACGGCGCGTGGTCGGGCGGCTATCTGATCGTGATGGCGCTGATTTCCCGGCTGGAAACCTTCCCGCAGATGTACGCCGTCAAGCTGTTTGACATGGCCTGCCAGACGGCGGCGGCGCTGGCGGTTTTGAAGCTGGCGCTGACGCGCGGCGCAAAGCCGGGCGCGGCGGTGGGCGCGATGCTGGCCTGCGTGCTCGCGCCGACGATGCTGCTGAGCGCCGGCTGCTGGGCGCAGTGCGACGCGATGTTCGCCGCGCTGGCGCTCTGGGGGCTGGCGCTGCTGCTGAAGGATCACCCGGTCTGGGGCTGCATCCTCTGGGGGCTGGCGGCGGCGACGAAATTGCAGGCGGGCTTCCTGTTCCCGCTGCTGCTCGTGTTCTTTATGAAGGGCAGGGTTTCCATCCGCCATCTGCTGGCGGGGCTGGCGGCGTTTGTGCTGGCGCAGGCGGCGTTCCTGCTCGACGGGCAGGGGCTGACGGCGGTGTTCGGCCGCTATGCCCAGCAGATCGAGGCGATTTCCTACGAGGGCGCGGGTCTGGCGGATCACGCGCCGGGGGTTTACAGCCTGATGACGGTCGCCTCCGTGCGCGAGTTCAGCGGCATGGGCATGTATCTGGCCTTCGCCTCAGCGCTGCTGGTCGCCTTTGCGCTGATCCACGCGCGCCGGGAGCCGGATGCGGACACGCTGCTGCTGGCGGCGCTGCTGCTGGCGGCCGGTCTGCCGCTGATACTGCCGCAGATGAACGCGCGCTGCCTGTATCTGGCGGGCATGCTGGCCTTTGCCTGCGTGAACGGCGCGCGGCGGCTGGCGATTGCCATCGTGCTGGAATTGATTTCGCTGTGCAGCTACATGGAGGCGATTTTCTCGTTCACGGTCATCCCGATGAACGTGCTGAGCCTGCTGACGATTGCCTGCGCGGCGGCGCTGGCGCTGGAACTGATGGGCAAATTGGGCATCAAGGGGGCGCAAATCGGTGAAAGCGACGCTTGACGCGCTGGATGAGCGCCTGCGCCGTCTGCTCGCGCAGCCCTGCGGCCGCGCGGCGAGAATCGCCTGCGCCGCGCTGGTGCTGCTGGGCTTTGCGGGCGTGATGATGACGCGCTCGCTTGCGCTGGGGCATCATGCGGCGACGGCGGTTATGATGTGCCTGCCGCTGGCGGCGATGCTCGTCTTTGCGATGCAGATTGCGCGCGAGCACGAGCAGGGGGCGCTGGGCGCGCTGCTGCTGGGCGCGCTCTGCGCGGCGGCCATGCTGGCGCGGGTCAGCTTTTTGGAGCGTTCCTCCGGCGATTACGAGATTTATCTGGCCGATTGGCTGCAAAAACTGGCGGGCGGTTCGTTCGCCGAGGGGATGCGCCAGAACATCGGCGAATACAACGTGCTGTATCAATACATCCTGTTTGTCATCACGCGGCTGCCCGTGCCGTCGCTCTACGCGGTGAAGGCGGTTTCCTTCATCGGGGATGCGTTTCTGGCGGGGGCGGCGGCGACGCTGGCGCAGAAGGACGGCAAAAAGAGCGCCGCCGCCTTCGGGCTGGCGCTGCTGCTGCCGACCGTCGCGCTCAACGGCGGCATGTTTGCCCAGTGCGACAGCCTGTACGCGGCCTGCGCGCTCTGGGGGCTGGCGCTCGCGCTGGAGCGGAAGCCCGCGGGTGCGGCGGCGTGCTTTGCGCTGTCGCTGGCGTTCAAGCTGCAAGCCGTGTTCCTGCTGCCGGTGGTCGCGGTGCTCTGGGCGGATCGAAAGCTGCGGTTGTCGGATGCGCTGGTCTTTCTGGCGGCGCTGGCGGCGACAGCGCTGCCCGCGCTGCTGGGCGGAAAATCCATCGGCGCGCTGCTTTCGATTTACACCGCGCAGACGGGGCTGTATACCGGCCTGACCTATAACGCGCCCAGCTTTTTCGCGCTGATGAACACGACCGGGCTGGACGTATACGCCTACGGCAATTTCGGCATGGCGCTGGCGTTCGGCGCGTGCGCGCTGCTGGTCGCCTGCGGCGTGAAGCAGGCGGGGCGGCTGACGCGGGAAGGGTATCTGCGTCTGGCGCTGCTGCTGCCGCTGGCGATTGTGTTCTTCCTGCCGCGGATGCACGAGCGGTATTTCTATCTGGCGGATATCCTGAGCGCCGTGCTGGCGGCGAAGGACAAAAAGGCCGCGCCGATCTGCGCGCTGGTTGCGCTGGCGTCGCTGGGCAGCTATTGGGAGACGGCGCTCCCGCTGTCTTTCTGCGCGCTGATGATGTTTGCCGCGCTGATTTTAACGCTAAGGCATACCCAACGGGAAGAAAATGTGATATAATAGACCAAAGGCAACAGAATGTCACTTTTCCCGGCAAAGAGAAGGTCTGCCGGAACGTTTGTTATCAACATAAAAAAGCAAACAAAATGAAAACCCGAAAGGGCTGGACGGAGGACTTTTGAATGAACCGGGACGAAATGCTCAATTTTCTGAAGAACGAGGCGCGCGGCATCTCCGTGATGTTCGGGCCGAACTGCGAAACCATCGTGCACGACATGACGAGGCCGGGGCATCCGATTCTGGCGATTTTCAACGGCACGGTGACGGGGCGCGAGGTCGGCTCGACGGCGGACATCTTCGGCGACATCGGCGATTACGACGAGAGCATCTACCAGAATAAGGATTACATCAACCAGATGGTGCTCTCCCGCGACGGGCGGACGCTCAAAAGCTCGACGTTCAACATCGTCGGCGAGGATTATCACTTCGCGCTGGGCATCAATCTGGATATCACGAACATGGTGCGCGCCGGGCAGATGCTCAGCGAGCTGACCGCCACCAGCGGCGACTTGCAGCAGACGCTCATGCAGGACGCCAGAAGCCAGCTCGAGGAGCTGCTGCGCGAGTGCATCAGCGCGGTCGGCAAGGAGCCGGAGGCGATGAAAAAGACCGACCGCATGCGCATCATCCGCATGCTCTACAAGCGCCGTGCGTTCACCTATCAAAAGTCCGTGGCGATTGTCGCCGAGCGGCTGAATGTTTCGCGCTATACGGTATACAAGTATATGCACGAGCTGGAAGAGGCCGAGGCGGCGGGGAGCCTTGTGCAGGATTGAGGACAATCAAAAAACACGGGACTGTTAAGCTGATAAACCGATATTTCAAGAAAAACTAAGTATTTTTGCCCGAAGGTTTCCAAAGGGCGACCGGAAAGCCC
>ERZ773260.540-NODE-540-length-55207-cov-7.457953_pt1 | contig 55207 bp, 49 predicted proteins | sample MGYA00511387_ERZ773260 | MGnify/ENA primary metagenome ERZ773260 (study PRJEB29015, sample SAMEA2737745) | human gut metagenome | biome: human gut; feature: human-associated habitat; material: faeces | place: China | collected 2012 ...
ACTTAAAATCCCTCGGTAGCGATACCGTGCCGGTTCAAGTCCGGCCACCCGCATTTTTTATATTTGCGGCTGTGGTGGAATTGGCAGACACGATGGGTTTAGGTCCCATTGGGAAACCGTGCAGGTTCGAGTCCTGTTAGCCGCATACGTAAGAGTCCTGTATTTGCAGGGCTTTTTTTGTTTCTAAAAAGACACTATATATGAGCACAGCAAACAGACCCGATGGTCACCGGGCCTGGCCTCCCTTCTCTTTTTATGATTTTGTAAAATCATGACCTTAGAATAAGCGGACGGATACCCTAAATATATTTTACAGAATCAGTCGTAATAGTGTTCTACAACATAGTGAGAGAGCGCATCTATGAAGGCGCCGTTTCGAGGCTTCTGTTCCAACTCGAAGCCGAAGACCTGGTTCAGAAGAGTACGGTCTCCATGCAGCCATATGGTGCTGATGATGGTGCGGATATTGCGTTCCACACAGCCGATGGATGTACGATATTCCGCGGATATTTCCACGTAAAGCCCTTTGGAAATGTAAATGAGCAGTTCCGGATTGGCAATAGCGCGGATGACACCATAAACTGTGTAGCGGAACCCCACGTAGGAGTTGTTGACGCCGAGGCGCCGAAGCAGGTTGCAGGTTTCTCTTTCGTATTTCATGATGATTCCTCCAGATATCGTTTGACTCCTGTAAAGTTAAACCGGGTATGGGGGTTTTATCAAGTTAGACAGGACGACAAAAAACGATAAATTATGTCGCTAAATGTCGAATGATTAGCCGGGGAAATTCGCAGGTTAAATAGTGGGGGATAAAGGGCGGTATGATATAACTGAGTATAGCAAAAGTAAGGGTTTAAATCCATCTCTTATGACAGCTGCACTCCCTGCATAAGACGGCATACGCAGGTGCTGTGTCTACTGTGGGATTTTTATTGTTTTTTCCAGGGGATGACGCTGAAAACTGGTTAGTTTCAGAAGGTGTAATCGCGGAATAGGACGCGGACGCAATACGAGGGTTAAAAACCGGCCCTGCATTCATCATAATGAACTGCAGAGCCGGTTTTTATTATATGATTATTTAATTTTGAGGAAAATTATCCCAGGATTCGTATAGTCATGACATAACTGCGCCTGTCCCCCGGGAGGAGGTGCTGTATGTGGTGTCTGTGGGAGAGCTGGTCGTCCTCGTTTTCGTAGATGCCGGATCCGTTCCAGGGCTCTACGCAGAGGTATGGGGCCGGTTCCGGGTACAGGGTCCAGAAGGCAACGGTTTCAAAGCCGGGAAATCCCACCTCCACACCCCGGCCCGTGGCCGGATTAAGAATGGATACCATCCGGGAGTTCAGCTTATCAAAAAATACAGCGTCATTCTTAAACATTTCACGGTTTAGGGAAAGGGTACAGCCCTTCAGCCTGATTCCCTGTCTGGAGGGGGAAAAGTGCAGCTGGTCCAAATCATAGGGGATGCTGACAGCGTCTTCCTCCTTTTCAAATACCAGCTGGTAATCCTCAAAGGCAAAGCCATCCTCCATGGGACAGTTAAATCCCGGATGGGCGCCGATGGCATACCACATGGCCCGCTGGTCCCTGTTTTCCACCTGATATTCCATGGACAGCATGCCGTCCTTAAGCTCATATGTCAGGGAGAGGCAGAAGGTGTATGGGTATGCTCTGCGGGTGTCCGGTGTGTCATCCATTGAGAATACTGCTTTTGACGGGGATTTTTGTGACACATCAAAGTCCCTTTCGCGGCAGAATCCGTGTTTTTCAATGGCATATATGCGGTCCTCCAGTATGGTCCTGTCGTTTCGGCAGTTGCCAACTACGGGAAACAGGAGCGGGGAGCATTTTTTCCAGAATTTTGGGTCCCGCTGCCAGATGTATTCACGGCCGGAAGGGTCTTTCAGGGAAATGAGCTGGGCGCCCGTGGAATCAATGACAGCAGTTGTTTTGGAATCCGTAAGTGTAATCAGCATGGTTTATTCCTCTTTTCTTGGTATTGTATGTTCGTGTTCCGGGCCCTGCGCCTTTTCGGCATAGGGGGCACAGCTTTCCCTGTTGGCCAGATAGAAGGGAAGGTTCATCTTGATAGGAAGCTTATGGCCTTCCTCAATCCGGTCAATGAGGATTTTTGCTGTCATCTGTCCCATCTCTTCCACGGGTATGTGGATCGTGGTGAGCATGGGGGACAGATACTGGGCCGTGTCTATGTCGTCGATGCTGATGACGGAGAGGTCGTCCGGAATCACCAGACCGGCTTCCTTGATGGCCCTCATGGCGCCTATGGCTGTGTTGTCATTGCAGCAGAATACGGCGGACACGTCGGTTTTGCGGGACAGAAGCTCCTTGGCCCCCTTGTATCCTCCCTCGGAGGACAGGGGAACGTTGACGATGTAGGACTTGGCCGGCCGCAGATTATGGGCGCTAAGGGCAGCGCAGTAGCCTGTGTACCTATCCTCAAACTGTGTTTCCCCTATGAAGCCGATTCTCGTATGGCCCAGTCCAAGGAGGGTATTCATGGCGGCCAGGCTGGCCTGGTACCCGTCGCAGATCACCTGGTCGTACTTGGCTTCCAACAGGTTGAGCCCTGTATAGGCCACGCAGTTAAAGTATTTCTTTAAAAAGCTCAGGGTCTGTTTATCGCACCGGCCAAGAACCACCACGCCGTCCACATGGTTATCCGTTATGAGGCGGAACGTATTGGGGTGGTGAATGTCAATGCCGGTAAAGGAGTACTTTAACACGTAGTTGTGTTTGAAGGCTTCCTTTTCGATGCTGCGGGCCAGTGTGGAGAAAAACAGGTCTGAGTTGGAATCTTCGGCCCTGGCGTAAAGGCAGGCAATGGAGCGGGTGGGGGAGTCAGCAGCTTTAGCTGCGCCTGTCTTCAGACTGCGGGCCGTGGCGTTGGGAGTATATCCGGTGCGGCGGACAATCTCCCAGATGCGGTCCTGGACTTCCTTGCTGGCAACATTGGTGCTATTTTTGTTTATGACCCGGGAAACAGTGGAGATGGATACCCCTGCTTCCCGGGCGATTTCTTTTAAAGTCATGTCTACCCTCCTCTTACGGGGCATTGAAGGCAAATGTTTCAATCTATTTGCCTTTAGTATACAAAAAATGAGCATGGAATACTATAAAATAATACACAAACGTTTGCGTAAAAAAATGCCTGGGAAAAACCAGGAGAAGAAGGGAAGAATCATGGAATATCAATGTTTTTTCAAGGGGTTTTGGTACGCAAACGTTTGGTTTGAATTGCCTTGCCTTGAAATGGTCATATTGCTATAATGACTTTGCAAGTTGGGTAATAAATAGTCAAAAATAAATAGTATACCGCAAATGCATGCTGTCTGAATGATGTAAATGTTAACTATTTAACGAAAATAATGAAAAAAATATGCAACTTTTATAAAGGATAAAGGCGGCTGTTTATTACGCAAAAACATGTAGCAAAAATAAGAGAACCATTTGGGGACAGGAGGTCAAACGTTATGAGAAAATCATTAGTAAAGACATTGGCAGTCACAATGGCAGCAGTCATGTGTGCCGGGATGGTATCAGGCTGCGGAGCTGGTTCAGAATCCAAGAAAGCGGATACACAGGCTGAGGCATCGGGAACAGGTGACAGCAAAACAGCGGACAAGAGTTACGAGCTTACGGTTTCGGGCATTGGGGGCAGCCTTAATTACCTTCCTATCTATATTGCGGAGCAGGAAGGCTGGTTTAAGGAAAAAGGACTGGATATTGAGGAGGTGCTGTTCACCAACGGCCCGGTACAGATGGAATCTCTTTCATCTGACGGCTGGGATATCGGCTGCACCGGCGTGGGCGGCGTGTTTGCCGGCGTTCTGGGATACGATGCGCTGGTCCTTGGATCCAGTAATACGGACGACGGAACACAGTATGTATTTGCCAGAAATGATTCAGATATCGTGAAGGCCGGCAAGGGACATAACAGTCTGAGCGATGAGATCTACGGGGATGCGGACAGCTGGAAAGGAAAATCCATCCTGTGCAACACGGGCAGCGTTACCCAGTATGTGCTGATTAAGGTACTGGAAGGCTTTGGACTTACGGTTGACGATGTGAACTTTATCGCCATGGACCCGGCTACGGCTTACAGCGCATTCCTGGCAGGCGAAGGCGATGTGTGCGTGCTGACAGGAGCAGGGGGAACCTTCAAGATGCTGGCTGAATCCGATAAGTATATACCTGTGGCCAGCGGTCCCATGGCGGATTCCGGTCTGATGTGCAGCTTTGTGGCGAATAAGAACAGCTATGCCGACCCGGATAAGTATGAGGCCATGAAGGTGTTTATGGAAGTGTACTTTAAGACCATGGACTGGATGAAGGAGAACAAGGAAAAGGCCATTGACTACTGCGTGGACATGAACGATGAGAACGGAAGCTCCATGGACAGGGAGACAACCGCAAAATATCTGGAGGCCGATACATATTACACACTTCAGGAGGCATGCGGCATGTTAAATGACAAGGCAGAGGGTTCCGACCATTCAGTTATGGACCAGAGGCTTTTAGACGTACTTGATTTCTTCATCAGCGTGGGCAACTATAAGGAAGGCGACCAGGAGAGATTCGTGGGACATACGGATGGAAAGCTGTTAAATGAGGTTCTGACCGAAACCGCAAATTAAAAAGGAGTTGAGATACCGATATGGCAACTGGAAATGAGAAATTAGAGGCTGGCCTTTTGGAGTGGAAAAAGCAGAAATCAAAGGAAGGCCTGAATTACGCCCTGTTAAGCGCGGCAGGCATCATCACGCTTCTGGCCGTGTGGCAGCTGGTAGTAAGCCTGGGTCTTGTCAATGAAAGGATGCTTCCCGCACCCACTCAGATTTTTGAGACCCTGATGTATAAGTTTGCGAATAAGGCCCCGGACGGCAACGTCCTTTGGGTGAATATACTGGCCAGCCTCCAGGTTGCCTTATCCGGTTTCCTGGCAGCCATCATCATCGGCGTTCCCCTGGGGCTGGTCATGGGCTGGTGGACCTATGCGGACCGTTTCATCCGTCCCATCTTTGAGCTGGTGAGGCCGGTTCCCCCCATTGCCTGGATACCCCTGGTAGTGGTGTGGATGGGAATTGGGCTGAAGGCAAAGGCTCTCATTATCTTTTTTACCGCCTTTGTGCCGTGCGTCATCAATTCCTATACAGGCATAAAGCTGACCAACAAGACGTTAATCAATGTATCCAGGACCTTCGGGGCCTCCAATGCGGAGATATTCTGGAAAGTGGGGGTGCCTTCCTCCCTTCCCATGGTATTTGCCGGAATCCGTGTGGCTTTGGGAAATTCCTGGTCCACCCTGGTGGCGGCAGAGATGCTGGCAGCCAGCGCGGGACTGGGATATATGATTCAGATTGGCCGTACAGTGGCCCGCCCGGATATCGTAATCGTGGGTATGGTGGTGATTGGCGCCATCGGAGCCATTCTTTCAGGATTTTTGTCCAGGGCGGAAAAATATTTCCTGCGCTGGAAGGTAAACAGGTAGGAGGGAGTAAGGAATATGGATGTAGCAAGCAAACAGCAGAAAACACTGAAAAACGTCCTGTACTACGGCCTGCCTGTACTGGCAATCCTGATGATTGCAGTGGGCTGGGTTCTGTTCTCGGGCAGTCACCCGGAGCTGATGCCTGCCCCGGCTGACGTATGGGCACGTTTTGTGAAAACATTTACCAAACCCATTGCAAAGACCTCCCTGGCAGGACATGCATGGGCCAGCTTAAGGCGTGTACTCATGGCACTGCTTATCGCATGGGCCTTTGGTATTTCCTTCGGCATTCTCATCGGATGGAATAAAAAATGCAAGGCATTCTTCGGCAGTATATTTGAGGTCATCCGCCCCATTCCGCCCATTGCCTGGATTCCCATTGTAATCATGTGGTTCGGCATCGGAGAATTTCCAAAGGTGCTGCTGGTGTTCATCGGAACCTTTGTGCCGTTAGTCATCAACACCTCCACGGGAATTGAGATGGTGGATAAAATCAATCTGGATGTAGGCCATGTATTTGGCGGAAATAACAGGCAGATACTGACGGATATCGTTATCCCCACGGCCCTGCCCTCCATCTTTGCCGGAATACGGACCTCGGTCAGCTCAGGCTGGACAACGGTGCTGGCGGCTGAGATGTTAGGCGCCCAGAAAGGACTGGGAGCACTGGTGACCAGAGGCTGGCAGGGAAGCGATATGGCCCTGGTACTTGTCTCTGTCATAACCATTGCAATTATTGGCGCCCTTTTGTCATTGGGACTTCAAAAACTTGAGAAGGTGGTGTGCCCGTGGAACAACTAAATAAACGAATGGAAATAAATGGGATATCCAAGACGTTTTTCAGCGATAAGGGATATTTTACAGCCATAAAGGATGTGAGCTTTGATGTAAACGACGGCGAATTCCTGGTAATCCTGGGACCGGGGCGCTGCGGCAAAACAGTGCTGCTCAACATCATTGCAGGACTGGAGCAGCAGACCGAAGGAAAGGTTGTGTACAACGGCAGGGAGTGGAAGGGCGTAAACCCGGAAATCAGCATGGTATTCCAGAAGCTGGCCCTGATGCCCTTTAAGACGGTTATGGAAAATGTGGAGCTGGGCCTTAAATTCCGCGGCATGTCCAAGGGACAGCGCAGGGAGATTGCACAGCATTACATAGAGCTGGTGGGCCTTAAGGGATTTGAGAAATCCTATCCCACCCAGCTGTCGGGCGGTATGAAGCAGAGGGTGGGAATCGCCAGGGCGTATGCGGCGGATCCCAAGCTGTTAATCATGGACGAGCCCTTTGGACAGCTGGACGCCCAGACCCGCTATCAGATGCAGGAGGAAATCTTAAGAATCTGGGAAAAGGAAAAGCGTACCGTCATATTTGTCACCAACAATATAGAGGAAGCCTGCTATCTGGGAGACAGAATCATCCTGCTCAGCGACTGTCCGGCCACGGTAAAGGAAGTATATCCCATCAGCATACCCAGACCAAGGGATATGGTGAGCGGGGAATTCCTGAAGCTGCGTACGGTTATTTCCGACAACACTGATTTAGCAATTTAATAGGAGGACAAAAATGCCTGAAAGAGAGGATACCCGGCCCATAAAAGTCGAGGTCAGGAATCTTACAAAGCGATTCGGCGACCTGCTGGTGCTGGACGATATGTCATTTAATATCCGTAAAGGCGAGTTCGTGTGTGTAGTAGGGCCTACAGGCTGCGGAAAGACCACATTTTTAAACTGCCTTACCAGGATTCATATGCCCAGCCAGGGCGATCTGTATATAGACGGAGTCCCTGCGGACCCGCGCAAACATAACATTTCTTTTGTATTCCAGGAGCCAAGCGCCCTTCCGTGGCTGACCGTGGAGGATAACCTGGCCTATGGACTTAAGATTAAGAGAATTCCCAAGGCTGAAATCGACCGCAGGGTGAACCAGATACTGGATCTGATGGGACTTCAGGAGTTCAGGAAGGCTTATCCGGGAGAGCTGTCCGTATCGGCGGAGCAGAGAATCATCATCGGACGTTCCTTTGCCATGCAGCCCGACCTGCTGCTGATGGATGAGCCATATGGACAGATGGATGTGAAGATGCGCTTTTATCTGGAGGATGAGGTTATACGTCTGTGGAAGGAACTGGGGAGCACAGTGGTATTCATCACCCACAACATAGAGGAAGCCGTATATCTGGCGGAGCGCGTGCTGATTCTCAGCAACAAACCGGCGAAGATAAAGGAGGAGGTACGGATTGACCTGCCAAGACCCAGGGATATCACATCCTCCCAATTTATTGAATACCGCAACTATATAACTGACAAGATTAAATGGTGGTAGAAATAAAGAATCAGGAGGATTGAAAACATGAAGGTATTATGTCTGCCGGAGCCAGGAAACCTGGTGATAAAAGATTTGCCTATGCCGGAGCTGAAAGAAGGACAGGCAATCGTAAAGATGGAAATGTGCGGTATCTGCGGTTCGGATGTGACTGCTTACAGGGGAGTGAACCCCACCATGCGCTATCCCATTAACGGGCTGGGCCATGAGGGCGTGGGCATCATCCAGGAAATCGGGGAGAATGACAAGGGGTTAAAGCCGGGAGACCGTGTGGCCCTGGAACCCTATGTACCCTGCAACAAGTGCCATATGTGCGCGGCAGGGCGTTTCAATAACTGCGCGGATCTCCATGTGTGCGGCGTACATAAGGACGGCATGATGTCCGAATATTTCCTTCATCCGGTGCAGCTTTTATATAAGCTTCCCGATGAACTGACCTTTACCCATGCAGCCCTGGTGGAGCCCTTAACCATCGGCCTTCACGGGGCCACCAGGGCCAGAGTATCAAGGGGAGAGCATTGTGTTGTGTTCGGCGCCGGTATTATCGGCCTTATGGCTGCATTTGCCTGTATTAATTACGGCGCAACCCCCATACTGGTGGATGTGCTGCAAAAGCGCCTGGATTACGCAAAGGAGCTGGGAGTACCATGCACCTTTAACTCCAAAGACGGAAATGTGGAGGAATATCTGCGGGAGGTGACAGGCGGTAAGCTGCCTGAGGCCATGATTGATTGTACGGGAGCGCCGGTGATCCTGGAGAACATGCACAATTATGTGTGCCATGGAGGACGGATTGCCCTGGTGGGATGGCCCCATGACCCGGTATTGATTAACACGGTGCGCCTGATGCAGAAGGAAATCGACGTGTGCCCGTCCAGAAACTCCAACGGGAAATTCCCGGAGGCCATCGGTCTGGTAAACGAGGGCAAGGTACCCACAGATGCCATCATAACAAAAATGATTGAACTGGACCAGGTGGAGGATACCATAAAGGATATGATTCAGTCCCCGTCCGATTATCTGAAAGTCATCGTGAACATCTGAGAAGGAGAAAAGCATGCTGACAACCACTTATGAAATGCTTCAGAAGGCTTATGAAGGACATTATGCGGTTCCCGCCATCAATACCCAGGGGGGAACCTATGACATCATACGGGCCGTATGTATGGCTGCGGAGGAGCTTCGTTCCCCTGTTATATTGGCCCACTATGTGAATACCGGGGCCTATTCAGGCCATGACTGGTTTTATGAGACGGCAAAATGGATGGCCGGCAAGGTATCTGTGCCGGTTGCAATCCATCTGGACCACGGGGACAGCTTTGAGCGCTGTATGGAGATGCTGAAGCTGGGATTCACCTCTATTATGTTTGACGGTTCCGCCCTGCCTGTGGAGGAAAATGCGGCTGCCACAGAGGCAGTGGCCAGGGTGTGCAGGTCCTTTGGCGTGCCGCTGGAAGCGGAAATCGGCGAATTGTGCCGACTGGATGACAGGGGAAACAAGATAGGCGCATCCAACATCGCGGATCCGGATGTGGTGAGGCAGTATCTTAAGCTATGCCATCCCGATTCACTGGCCATCGGCATCGGCAATGCCCACGGATTTTACAACGGGCCTGTGGATATCCGGGTGGAGGTGCTGGAGGAGTGCAGAAAGTTTACAGATATACCCTTTGTTCTTCACGGCTGTACGGGTATGGATGAGGAGCTGGTGAAGCGCTCCATTGACAGCGGAGTGGCCAAAATCAATTTCGGCACCCAGGTGCGCTGCCAGTATGTGAACTATCTGAAAGAGGGGCTGGCTGAGGGGAAGGACCAGGGCCATGCCTGGAAATTATCACAGTACGCGGAACTGCGGCTGCGCGAAGATATAAAAGACATTATCCGGCTGGCAGGTTCTAAGGAAAAGGCGTGACGCTGCCGGGGATGAAACGTCGGAAAAGGAAGGAATAATATGACATTGATTCCATTGAGGCCTCTCATGGAGGCTTCTGTTAAACATGGATTTGCCCAGGGCGCTTTCAACGTCAACGCGGTGGCCCAGGCAAAGGCTGCCATCCAGGTCCATGAGATGTTCCGCTCCGCTGCCATACTGCAGGGGGCCGACCTGGCAAATGGTTTTATGGGGGGAAGATGCGACTTTATGAACGCGACCCTGGAGGATAAGAAAAAGGGCGCTGAAAATATTGCCGGGGCCGTGAAAAAATATGGGAAGGACAGCCCCATACCCATTGTCCTTCATCTGGACCATGGACGGGATTTTGACTCCTGTGCGGCCGCCATAGCAGGGGGATATACCTCTGTGATGATAGACGGGTCCTCCCTTGCCTTTGATGAAAATGTGGAGCTGACCCGGGAGGTGGTGAAATACGCGCATGCAAGAGGCGTCAGCGTGGAAGGGGAGCTGGGAGTGCTGGCCGGGGTGGAGGACCATGTATTTTCAGAGGGATCCACTTATACCAATCCCTTAAAGGCAGTTGAATTTTTCAGGAAAACCGGCGTGGATGCCCTGGCCATATCCTACGGAACCATGCACGGGGCTTCCAAGGGAAAGAATGTAAAGCTGCGCAAGGAGATAGCGGTGGCCATCCGGGAGTGCCTGAATCATGAGGGTATTTTCGGGGCACTGGTATCCCATGGCTCGTCCACGGTTCCGGCCTATATTGTGGATGAAATCAACGGGCTGGGAGGCACGCTGACCGGCACCTATGGAATTGCCGTCAGTGAACTGCAGGAAGCGGCCAGATGCGGTATCAACAAGATTAATGTGGATACGGACATCAGGCTGGCTGTTACCCGCAATATGAAGGAGTTTTTCGCCGGGAACCCGGAGAAGAGAAACAGCAGCTCCATCGGGGCCATCTATGAGCTTTTAGAGTCTAAAAGAGAGCAGTTTGACCCAAGAGTATTCCTGACTCCAATCATGGATACGGTGATGACCGGCGTCATACCGGATGAGGACACGGCAGCCATAACGGACTGTATTGAACGGGGCGTGAAGGAAGTGGTGGGAACCCTCATCGTACAGTTTGGCTCTTACGGGAAAGCTCCCCTGGTGGAACGGGTTTCCCTGGAGGAGATGGCTGAGCGCTATAAGAAAATGCAGATTTAAGAAAATGCAGATTGAATCAATGAGAAAGGTGGTAGAGGCAATGTCGGCAAATGTTCTGGTGGTCCATGGCGGCGGCCCCACAGCTGTTATCAATGCTTCCCTGTATGGCGTAGTGGAGGAAGCCAAAAGCTCCGGCAGCATAGGCAGGGTGTACGGGGCAATTGGCGGAAGTGAAGGAATCCTGAAGGAGAATTTTCTGGATTTGATGCAGTATCCGGAGGAAAAGCTGAGTCTTCTGCTTCAGACGCCGGCCACTGCAATCGGCTCCTCACGGTATGCCCTTAAACAGGAGGACTACAATGCCATGGCGGGAATCTTCCGGAAGTATGGAATACGGTATGTACTCCTCAACGGGGGAAACGGAACCATGGATACCTGCGGCCGCATCTTTGAGGCGTGCAGGGGAGAGGACATCTATGTGGTGGGAATTCCCAAGACCATTGACAATGACATTGCCATAACAGACCATACTCCGGGATATGGAAGCGCGGCCAGGTTCATTGCCGCATCCGCCGCAGAGGTGGGAGCGGATGTCAAAGCCCTGCCCATCCATGTGTGCGTCATGGAGGCCATGGGACGCAACGCAGGATGGATTACAGCCGCGTCTGCCCTGGCCAGGAAGAAACCGGGGGATGCGCCCCATCTGATTTATCTGCCGGAGCGCCCCTTTCATGAGGAGGAATTCCTGGAGGATGTAAAACGCCTTTACGATGAAAAGGGAGGCGTGGTGGTGGTTGCCAGCGAGGGGCTTAAAAATGAAAAAGGAGAGCCCATTGTGCCTCCTATTTTTAAGGTTGGGAGAGCCACTTACTATGGGGATGTCAGCGCTTATCTGGCGAATCTGGTCATTCAGAAGCTGGGAATCAAGGCCAGAAGCGAAAAGCCCGGTCTTTGCGGAAGGGCGTCCATTGCCTGGCAGTCTCCTGTGGACCGGGACGAGGCAGTTTTGGCCGGCCGTCAGGCGCTGCGCACAGCCATGGCAGGCCGCAGCGGCGTCATGATCGGCCTTATACGGGATGAGAGAGAGGACGGCGGGTATCATGTCCATACCTCGGCCATACCCATCAAAGAGGTGATGCTTCATGAGCGGGTTCTGCCGGATGAGTATATAAATGACAGGGGCAATGATGTGACGGACGCGTTTCTGAAATGGTGCAGGCCCCTTATCGGACCAGAACTGAGGGATTTTGTGGATTTTAAAGAAGAGTATGAAAAGATGGGAGTGGGAAAATGAAACACATATTTCTGAACCTGAAACGGTTCGATATACCCAGGGAGTACGGAGGGGTCAACGGTGTGGCGCCCATGGAGGAATGGGGAAGCTATATTGTTCAGAACACCCAGGAAAAGCTGAAGGCGTACAGCGCAGAGGATGTGGAGTTCGTCATGTATTTCCCGGAAGCCCATCTTATTCCGGCAGTAAAAGCCCTGTGTGAGCACAGTCCGGTTAAGATTGGCTGTCAGGGAGTGTACAGGGATGATACGGCTGAGAACGGCAATTTCGGCGCATTTACCACCAACCGCACGGCCAATGCAGCTAAGGCAATGGGATGCAGTTCTGTCATTATCGGACACTGCGAGGAACGCAGGGATAAGGCCGGAATCCTGGAAGAAGCCGGGGTCACGGATGAAGACGCAATAGGAAGGCTGCTGAATCAGGAAATCAAGGCAGCCATCCAGGCCGGTCTTACCGTTCTTTACTGTGTCGGAGAAACAGCCGGTGAACAGGAACACTGGCAGGAAGTACTGAAATCGCAGCTGGAAACAGGGCTTAAGGATGTGGACAAGGAGAAGGTGGTCATTGCTTATGAACCCATATGGGCCATCGGACCAGGCAAGACGCCGCCGGATGAAGCATATATCACGAAGATTGGTACCTATATTAAGGAGATGACCGGAGGGATGGATGTGGTCTATGGAGGCGGCCTTAAGACGGACAATGCCAGGATGCTGGCTTCGGTTCCTGTCATGGACGGCGGCCTGATTGCCCTCACCAGGTTCCAGGGACAGATTGGATTCTATCCTGAGGAGTATCTGGAGATCGTGCGCACCTATCTGGAGCGAGACTGAATATTACGGAACCCAATTGAAAATCACAGGAGGATTATCATATGAAGTTATCATTTGAATATGGTGCGGGGCTTATGGCGGCAGAGCTTCCTGACAACACCGATGTGTTCATACCCGGCGAGACTGTGGCAGACCCGCCCTGTATCCCGGAGGACCAGCTGGTGGAGAAAACCCTGGAATCCATACGAAACCCCATGGGAATGGAGCCTCTGTCCAAACTAGCCCATAAGGGGTCCAAAGTGACCATTATTTTCCCGGACAGGGTAAAGGGAGGGGAACAGCCCACTTCCCACAGAAAAATATCCATTAAATTGATACTTAAGGAGCTGTACGGCGCGGGAGTGGAGAAGAAGGACATCCTTTTAATCTGCTCCAACGGACTTCACAGGAAGAACACGGAGACGGAAATCCACAACATCCTTGGGGATGAGCTGTTTCATGAGTTCTGGCACACGCATCAGATTATCAACCATGACAGCGAGGATTACGAGCATCTGGTGGACCTGGGCACCACGGACCGCGGCGATCCGGTGCTCATGAATAAATATGTGTATGACAGCGATGTGGCAATCCTGATCGGACACACCCAGGGCAACCCCTACGGCGGCTACTCCGGAGGGTATAAGCACTGCGCCACGGGCATCACCCATTGGCGATCCATAGCCTCCCACCATGTACCTGAGGTCATGCACCGGAAGGATTTTACTCCGGTCAGCGGAACGTCGCTTATGAGGACAAAATTTGATGAGATTGGCCAGTACATGGAAAAATGCATGGGAAAGAAGTTTTTCTGCTGTGACGCAGTGCTGGACACCAGGTCCCGTCAGATAGAGATTAACAGCGGATATGCAAAAGTCATGCAGCCCCACTCCTGGATTACGGCGGATAAGAGGACCTATGTGCCGTGGGCTGAAAAGAAGTATGATGTAATGATATTCGGCATGCCCCAGTTTTTCCATTACGGCGAGGGCATGGGTACCAATCCCATTATGCTGATGCAGGCCATCTCGGCCCAGGTCATCCGGCATAAGCGTATCATGAGCGATAACTGCGTGATTATCTGTTCTTCCCTGTGCAACGGCTATTTCCACGATGAGCTGTGGCCCTACACCAGGGAAATGTATGAGATGTTCCAGCACGATTTTATGAACACCCTGCCGGACATGAACCGGTACGGCGAATACTTCGCCACCAATGAGGAATACATCAGAAAATACCGTTACTGCAATGCGTTCCACCCATTCCACGGCTTTTCCATGATTAGCTGCGGCCATATAGCGGAAATGAATACCTCCGCCATCTATCTGTGCGGCGCCCAGGAACCGGGCTATGCCAGGGGGATGGGCCTTAAGACCAGGGCCACCATCGAGGAAGCGCTGGCTGATGCCAGGAAAAAGTTCGTGGGACAAAATCCCAATATCCTGGCTCTTCCCCAGACCTTTAAGCTGGGCGCCGTCCATCTGATGATGAAGGATGAGGCGTATGAAGGTAAGGGACAGGAGGACTGCGGGTGCGCGTGCCATATGCATGGTAAGCTGATGTAAACCTTAGGAAAACAGAATAAGAGGCAATGTACACTGCCGTATCAACACCCTCCCTTTTATGGTATTGCGTTTATTTTGCGCAAACATCCATAAAACGGGAGGGTTTTTTGCCGGTTTCTGATGACTCATAAAAACTGGTATAGAATTAAGCTATAAACCCGGCTTCCATCTTAGTTATTTTAAATTGTACAGTCAGTTGAATTTGGATTAAAATAGAAACGCGATATTTTAATGCTTTAATATCCATCACATGCAGAGGAGAAGGACTATGTCAACTACTATGGAGGAAAAGCCTGTCTCTGGCAGCAGCCAGATAAATCCGCTGGGACATCTAACGAGACAGCAGTTAAAGGAACTGGAGCAGAGGGAAAAAACACGCGGTCAGAAAATCCTGGACCTCGTTATTATGCTGCTTCCGGTTATCTGCGGTTTCATCGCTGTTATCGAGTACTGGGAGGTCCCAAACGGAAGTCCCAACAGCCATCCCTACACCTATGTGTGGGCAGTGGCAGCCTTTATGACTGCATACGCGCTCTATGCCCTTGCAGCCGGGATGAAATACAGGAAGGGGGATAAGCGGACTGCGGAGGACCTGCGCTACCGAGCGCCTTTGTTTTCTGCTTTTTTTCTCCTGCTTACCTTTTATGATTATCTGACTCTGAAAACAGGCATCCTGTCCCAGCCCTTTGTTCCGTGTATGAACAGCATATTGAACATTGCATGGGAGGACCGGGCTTATCTGCTTGAATGTACGCTTCACACGCTGCGCCTGCTGTTTTTGGGATATTTTATCGGAATTGCCCTGGGACTGGTTACGGGAATTACCTGTGGTTATTCCGGGAAAGCGCGGTACTGGATTAATCCGATAATCAAATTTCTGGGACCCATTCCCACCGCAACCTGGATTCCCATTATCATGGTTGTGGCAGCCTCCCTGTTCAGGGGAGCCGTGTTTATCATTGCCCTTGGCTCCTGGTTTGCAGTTACCGTGGCATCCATGTCCGGCATCCAGAATGTGGACAAGGATTTCTTCGAGGCCGCAAGGACCCTGGGGGCAAGTGAGGGGCAGCTTGTCTTCCGGGTGGCGATTCCTCATGCAATGCCCTCTATTTTACAGGGCTGCACCCAGGCCATGAGCTCCTCCTGTGTTGCAATCATGATTGCGGAGATGATGGGGGTAAAGGCAGGGCTTGGATGGTATATGAACTGGGCTAAATCCTGGGCGGCCTACGACAAAATGTTTGCAGCGCTGTTTGTCATCTGTTTTATTTTTACTATTGTGACAAAGGTGCTGGATTTGATTAAACGCCGGGTTCTCAGGTGGCAGAACGGAGTAGTGAAATAATGGCAGAAAATACGGTTATCCTTCGGTTGGACAATGTATCAAAAAGTTTTGCAAAGGTGGAGCACGACGAGGTTACCCACGCGTTAAACGAGGTGAATCTTTCCATGAAGAGCGGTGAATTTATCAGTCTTGTGGGGCCGTCGGGATGCGGAAAATCCACCATACTCCGCCTTGTAGCCGGGCTGATTCCGCCTACCACCGGCCATCTGACCGTTAATGGGGCGCAGATTACAGGGCCGTCGCCGGAGCGGGGAATGATGTTTCAGAAACCCACCCTTTTTCCATGGCTGACAGTGGAAAAAAATATTTCCTTCAGCTTAAAGCTGCAGGGAAAGCTGAAGGGGAATGAGGAGAAGGTAGAGAGGATGCTTAAAATTATCGGTCTTGAATCCTTCAGAAACGACTATCCGGGACAGCTTTCCGGCGGTATGGCACAGCGGGTTTCACTGGTGCGGTCTCTGATTAACGAGCCGGATATACTGCTGTTAGACGAGCCCCTGGGAGCGCTGGATGCATTTACACGCATGAATATGCAGGATGAAATCTTAAAGGTGTGGCAGGAGAAAAAGCAGCTTGCGCTCATGGTTACCCATGATGTGGATGAAGCTATTTATATGGGAACCCGGGTCATTGTCATGGACGCGCATCCGGGGCGGGTGGTTTCTGATATTAAAATAGACCAGGCCTACCCCAGGGAGCGCTCATCGCAGACCTTTGTGGCCTGCCGGAATGAAATCCTCAACCGCCTGCACTTCGGCGGAAAAAACAGAGGTCAGCAGTAAAGCGGACAGGACCCTGTAAAGAAAAAAACGCAGACCCCATGGTTTGTGTACATAAATAACTATTAAAAGCAAAAAGGAGAACAGTATGATGAAAAAGACAAATGCGAAACGCATTCTGGCGGCAGCGCTTGCGGGAATGATGGCCTTATCCCTGAGCGCCTGCGGGGAACAGGGGGGAGGCTCTCCCGCAGAAGGCGCAACCACAGAAAGCGCATCCACAGCAGCTGTGGCAGCGGAGACAAAAGCGGAAGCAGGGGCAGCGGCAGAGCCACAGGATTCCGGGAAAACCGGTGAGGAGGCAACCGGAGGCCCAGGCCGTCCGGAGGCTGTGTCCCAGGAGGATTGGGAGGCCATGCAGAAAGAGCCTGCCTTCGGAACAACATTAAATTATCTGTTTAACGGAGGGGCCTGCGTGTCTGCGGTATACCTTGCCGAGGCACTGGGCTATTATGAGGATTACGGTATTAACGCGGAATACATTGAAGGAGAGTCTGTTGTGATCACGGTTGGCACAGGGAAGTGCCTGTGGGGAACAGACCATATCGCAACCATGCTTGTGCCGGTGACAAACGGTGTGGATATGACATTCGTAGCAGGAGCCCACATGGGCTGCAAATCTATCTACGTATTCAATGACAGCGAGATAAAGACGGCTGAGGATTTAAAGGGAAAGACCATTGCCATCCATGACGGCATCGGAAACTCCGACCAGAATATTATCTACCGAATGCTGGACGGGGAGGGGATAGACCCTACCTCTGAGGTGGAATATCTTGATATCGCAGACAGCGCGGCCAGCGTTGCGGCCATGGAGAGCGGCGAGATAGACGCTTCCATTTTCTCGGATTATTTTGTAATCGCCAATTACAGGGATAAGATGCGCAAGGTATGCTCCATTACCCCCGGCGATGGGTTCGAGGGAGAGGTGTGCTGCGCAACCGCCATGAACAATGATTTTCTTGCGAAGAACCCGGTTCACGCAAAATACATTGTTATGGCGATTAAACGTGCAGGTCAGTATGCCCGTCTCCACTCTGAGGATGCCGTGCAGTTAATGTTTGACACCAATAAGATGACAGGTGAGTTTGAAAATCAGCTGGAGTTCTGGGATTCCCTGGATTTCGGCCTTTCTGACGCAATCACAGAGGAGGCCCTTGGCAATATTGCAGCCGACTACATCCGCCTGGGAGTGATCCAGAAGAAGGAGCTGACAGCAGACGATGTCATGAAGCTTGCATGGACAAACGCGTGCCCGGATGAGGCAGTCCGGGGACTGACCGTGGGAGACCCGAAAGACGTGGAGGGACGTACCGTAGAGGTTCAGCAGAAGGGGGAATAAATTAAGAGACTGGTAAGAAAGGCGCATAGATACGCTTAAAAGTTCCCGGGGAGGTGTTGGCTCCCCGGGAATTTTTCCTCCTTATGGGGATGTTTGGGCTGACTGTTTAATATATGGGCAAACGTTTGGCAAGAAAAGCGTTGATTTTTTGCGGACTTTTGCGTATAATTTTCCTAACGGTTGACAGAAGTCAACATCCAGAATGAACCAGACAAGCGCATTTTAGTGAGATTGAATAAGTTTTTAAGAAGTAAGGGATACCAGGAAGGTAGGATGTATTCTCAAGGGATACACTTATTCTGGTATTTTTTTGTGCTTTTGCGCCGGGGTGCGGATTGCGTTTATGGCATCTGCGCTTACAGGAATAGGATGTGAGCGTATGGAATGTAAGTTTATGGAATGTAAGTTTATGGAATCCAGGCATACGGACAGGGCATGAAAAAAAGAAATGGAGAGGGAAATGAGAAGAGGAATGAGAACGGGATTGAAATATGCCGTGGCAGCCATGGCGGCCGTGTCCATGGCTGTGACGGGCTGCGCAGGCAGCGGAACAGGAAACAGCGCTAAGGACAGCGGGATATCTGCGGCTGCAGACAGTGCAGGGAGCAGTGCGGGAAAACGTGCAGGAGATATAGCGGGAAACAGCGCGGAAAACAGTGCGGGAAATGGCGCCCGGGAGACGGGGAATAATGGAACAAGGGACGACGTGGTGGTTGTCATGGGGCCAACCTCAGAGCCGGAGGCCGGATTTGATCCTGCCTACGGATGGGGGGCGGGCGAACATGTCCATGAGCCGCTGATTCAGAGTACGCTGACCGTGACGACTGCTGACCTGAAAATAGGATATGACCTGGCAACCAGTATGGAGGTGAGCCAGGACGGGCTTACCTGGACCGTGAATATACGGGATGACGTTAATTTTACAGACGGAGAGAAGCTGACTGCCCGGGATGTGGCATTTACATACAATACCCTGCGGGATACCAGCTCTGTCAACGACTTTACCATGTTAGAGAGTGCTGAGGCGCTGGATGATACCACGGTGGTATTTCATATGAAACGGCCCTACTCCATCTGGCCCTACACCATGGCAATTGTCGGTATCGTACCGGAACATGCCTATGGGGCGGATTACGGTTCACATCCCATTGGATCCGGCAGATATATCATGAAACAGTGGGATAAGGGACAGCAGGTCATATTTGAGGCGAACCCGGATTATTACGGGACAGAGCCGAAAATGAAGAAAGTGACCATACTTTTCATGGAGGAGGACGCGGCTTATGCAGCTGTCATGTCCGGGCAGGCGGACCTGGCCTATACGGCTGCGTCCTATTCAGACCAGACTCTCCCAGGATATGAGCTGCTTTCCTTCGAGACAGTGGATAACCGGGGCTTTAACCTTCCGGCTGTAAAGTCAGGCACTGTAACTGACGGCAAAACCGTTGTGGGAAATGATTTTACATCGGATATACAGGTGAGAAGGGCTGTGAACATTGGGATTGACAGGGATGAAATGATTGACCATGTGCTGAACGGCTACGGAAGCCCGGCATACAGCGTGTGTGACAAGATGCCCTGGTACAATGAGTCTGCGAAAACAGAGTATGACCCGGAAAAGGCAGCAGAGCTTTTGGAGGAAGCCGGATGGAAGGCTGGAGCGGATGGAATCAGGGAAAAGGATGGTGTCAGGGCCGGATTTACACTGATGTACCCGGCCAGCGATTCCGTACGCCAGGCTCTGGCAGCGGACACGGCCAACCAGCTTAAGGAAGTGGGAATTGAAGTGAAGATAGAGGGTGTTGGCTGGGATGACGCCTATGACCGCGCCCAGACAGAGCCGCTTATGTGGGGCTGGGGCGCCCATACGCCTATGGAGCTTTACAATATTTACCATACCATGAAGGATACCGGCCTGGCGGAGTATTCTCCCTATGCCAATGACAGTGTGGACCGGTACATGGACGAAGCCCTGGCCAGCGGGAATCTGGAGGATTCCTACGAGCTGTGGAAGAAGGCCCAGTGGGACGGGACCGCGGGAGTGACCCAGGATGGGGATATTCCCTGGATTTGGCTGGTTAATATAGACCATTTGTACTGGTCCAGGAACGGACTAAAGGTGGCGGAACAGAAAATCCATCCCCATGGACACGGATGGTCCATTGTAAATAATGTGGACCAGTGGAGCTGGGAATAAAATCAGACAGAATTGTATGTGGGCAGGAAGGATAAAATTATGAGTTGGAAACAGGCGGGTGTTAATTTCATACGGATGGCGGTTCTGCTGGTGCTGGTGAGTATGGCGGCGTTTTTCCTGGTGTCGGTTTCTCCCCTGGATCCGCTTACCACCAATGTGGGGCAGGCGGCCCTTGGAAGCATGAGCAGCGAGCAGATTGCCAGACTCCAGGAATACTGGGGCGTCAACACGCCGCCTGTAACCCGTTATCTGGCCTGGGCCGGTGATTTTCTTAAGGGAGATATGGGTATCTCCCTTTTGTACCGCAGGCCTGTTGCCCAGGTAATCGGGGAGAAGCTGGCCAATTCCCTTTGGATTATGGCGGCGGCATGGATTTTGTCGGGATTGATTGGATTTCTCATGGGAATCATTGCCGGGGCAAAGAAGGGAAAGACTGCGGACCGAATTATCTCTTCCTATGCCCTGGTAACTGCCAGTACGCCGGCCTTCTGGGTGGCTCTGGTACTGCTTGTCGTGTTCGCGGTCTGGCTTAAGCTGCTCCCCATAGGACTTTCTGTTCCAATCGGGGTGGAGGCGTCGGCTGTGACCATGAAGGACCGCCTGATTCATGGCATACTGCCTGCGGCGGCATTGTCCGTTACAGGCATCTCCAACATTGCCCTTCATACAAGGGAGAAGATGGCGGAGGTCATGGAAAGCGATTATGTGTTGTTTGCCAGGGCCAGGGGAGAGTCAGAATGGTCCATTATCCGCAGGCATGGAATCCGCAACATCCTTCTTCCTGCCATGACGCTCCAGTTTGCCTCAGTCAGCGAGATATTCGGAGGATCCGTGCTGGTGGAGCAGGTATTTTCCTATCCGGGCCTGGGACAGGCGGCTGTGACAGCCGGATTAGGCGGGGATGTGCCGCTGCTTATGGGAATTACAATTATCAGCGCAGCCATTGTATTTTTAGGGAATTTCACCGCCAACCTCCTGTACGGAACGGTGGATCCCAGAATCAGGAGGAGCAGGGCATGAGCGCACAAAGACACAGATGGAACCGCCGCAAGGCCATGGCTGCGCTGCTGGCGGTATCGGTCCTCCTGCTGGCAGCCATTGCCATTGCCGGCCAGGTATTAAGGGAGCAGGCCCTGGCCACGGATTTCACCAGAAAAAATCTGCCGCCCAGCCTGGCCTATCCCTTTGGGACAGACTGGATGGGGCGGGACATGTTTGTCCGCAGTCTTACAGGGTTATCCATCAGCATACGCATCGGGCTTTTGACGGCATGCATCAGCGCGGTGGTGGCTTTCATTCTGGGAACCATGGCAGCCTGTCTGGGCAGGGCCGCGGATGCTGTCATAGGAGGAATCATTGATCTGGTCATGGGAATACCCCATATTCTGCTACTGATTCTCATTTCCTTTGCAGTGGGAAAGGGATTCTGGGGTGTACTGATTGGGATTTCACTGACTCACTGGACTTCCCTGGCCAGGCTTCTCCGCGGGGAGGTCATACAGCTTCGTGAGAGCCAGTACATACAGATTGCAAAGAAGCTGGGAAAGGGAAGGTTTTATATTGCCTTCAAACATATGACGCCCCATCTGCTGCCCCAGCTTTTTGTGGGCATGGTTCTGCTGTTTCCCCATGCAATTCTTCATGAGGCCAGCATAACCTTTCTGGGCTTCGGGCTGCCGCCGGAGCAGCCTGCCGTGGGTGTTATCCTGTCTGAGAGCATGAAATACCTGGTCATGGGGAAGTGGTGGCTGGCCCTGTTTCCCGGTCTTTTGCTGGTATTTGTGGTGGTCCTGTTCCATTTTATCGGGGATACGCTGAGCCGTCTGCTGGACCCGGCCCAGGCCCATCTGTAAAATCGCCTGTGCCGTGGCAGAGGTTTGTTGTGTAGGAGGTTGTTTTGGAGGAAAAACAAGTCATATTGTCGGTGGAGCATCTGATGATCTCATTTTCCCAGTATGTGGGGGGATGGCGCCAGAGGGAGCTTCCCGTGATTCGGGATCTGAACATAAAGGTACGGGAACATGAGGTGGTGGCCGTAGCCGGATCCAGCGGTTCGGGAAAGAGCCTGCTGGCCCATGCGGTCATGGGACTTCTGCCGCAGAATGCCGCCTGTCAGGGGACGGTTTCCTTTGAGGGAGAAATCCTGACCCAGAAGAAAAAGGAACAGCTTCGGGGGAGCCGGATGGTATTGGTCCCCCAGAGCGTGTCGTATCTGGATCCGCTTATGAAGGTGGGAGAACAGGTACGAAGGGGACAAAAAGACAGGGAGAGCGTGAAGCGCTGCCGCCAATCCATGGGGCGCTACGGGCTGGGAGAGGATACGGAAGAGCTGTATCCTTTTGAACTGTCCGGGGGAATGACCAGAAGGGTACTTATTTCCACAGCCGTGATGGAGCATCCCAGACTGGTTATTGCAGATGAACCCACGCCGGGCCTTCATATCAGCGCGGCCAGGCGTGTGCTGTCCCACTTCCGGGAGATAGCGGACCAGGGGGCAGGGGTCCTTCTTATCACCCATGATTTGGAGCTGGCTTTGGAGGTGGCTGACAGAATCGTGGTATTTTACGCAGGTACCAATGTGGAGGAGGCCCTGGCAGAGGATTTTGAGGATGAGCAAAGGCTTCGCCACCCCTATACCAAAGCTCTATTCCAGGCCATGCCCCGTCACGGATTTAAGGCAGCATCCGGGACCCAGCCCTATGCGGCGAATATGCCCGCGGGATGTCCCTATGGGCCCCGCTGCCCGGACATGGATGAAGGCTGTCTCCAGGAAATTTCTTATCGCAGTTTTCGCGGCGGCATGGTAAAATGCAGGAAGGCGGGAATATGAAGCTGGAAGCTATGAATATTTCTTTCCAATACGACAATGGGAACAGGAAAATACTGAACAATGTCAGCATAAGCCTGGAGAGCGGGGAACGTGTGGGGCTGACAGCTCCCAGCGGTTTTGGAAAGACGACCTTTTGCAAGATACTGGCTGGTTATGAGAAACCGGACCATGGGACTGTGGTGTTAGACGGGAAAAATATTTCTTCCTGTGCCGGTTACAATCCGGTGCAGATGATATGGCAGCATCCGGAACTGTCAGTAAATCCCCGCCTTAAGATGCGGGAAGTTCTGAGGGAAGGGGATTTTGTGGAGGAACGGGTGGTCCGCGGTCTGGGAATTGAACCGGACTGGCTGAACCGGTATCCGGGTGAGCTGTCCGGAGGAGAGCTGCAGCGGTTCTGTATAGCCAGGGCATTGGGGAAGCGCACCCGGTTCATTCTGGCGGATGAGATAAGCACCATGCTGGACCTTATCACCCAGAGCCAGATCTGGGGATTCCTTTTGGAGGAAGTGAAGACGCGGGACCTGGGCCTGCTGGTGGTCAGCCATTCAGAGGAGCTGCTGGAGTGTGTTTGCGGCAGGGTGGTTGATTTGAGGACGGATTAGGGACGGGGCGGCCGGATGATTTGTATGTGGAAGGATTGGAAACGGGACGGCCAAGCCGTATGGATTTGAGAGAGGAGAACGAAAGATGGATGTCAGGGAATTACTGGAGCAGGTAAAGTCCGGCAGTGTTAACATAGAAGAAGCAGAGAAGCAGCTTAAGAACCTGCCTTATGAGGATTTGGGATATGCCAAGCTGGACCATCACAGGAAGCTGCGATCCGGTTTTGGGGAAACTGTATTCTGCCAGGGAAAGCCGGATGCGTATTTGCTGGAAATATATAAGAAATTTTATGAGAGGGACGGGGAGGTTCTGGGAACCAGGGCTTCTGAGAAGCAGGCTGAGCTGGTGAGAACAGCGGTGCCAGAGGTGGTGTATGATCCCATATCCCGCATACTTAAGGTGGAGAAGCCGGGAAAGGAGCGCAAGGGGTATGTGGCAGTGTGCACAGGAGGCACGGCGGATATACCGGTGGCAGAGGAAGCAGCCCAGACAGCTGAATATTTCGGATGCAGGGTAGACCGTATATTTGATGTGGGAGTTGCCGGAATCCACAGGCTCCTGGCCCAGAGGGAGCGTCTGGACAAGGCCAGCTGCATTGTGGCAGTGGCCGGAATGGAAGGAGCGCTGGGCACGGTGATAGCAGGCCTGGTGGAATGCCCTGTAGTGGCAGTCCCCACCTCCGTGGGATACGGAGCCAGCTTCCACGGGCTGTCGGCCCTTCTTACAATGCTTAATTCCTGTGCCAACGGGATATCGGTGGTTAATATTGACAATGGATACGGCGCCGGTTACCTGGCGACCCAAATAAACAGAATGGCGGTGAGATAAAATGGGGAAGATTTTATATCTGGAATGTAATTCGGGCATCAGCGGGGATATGACGGTAGGAGCCCTGCTTGATCTGGGAGCGGACAGGCAGGTGCTGGAGAATGCGCTGGAGAGCCTGGGAGTGGATGGATACCATCTGCATTTTGGACGGAAGGTTGTGAGCGGTCTGGATGCATTTGATTTTGATGTGCATTTGGAGGAGCATGAGCATGGTCATGAGGAAGGCCACCGGCATGAGGAAGGCCACTGTCATGAGGATGGTCACGGCCATGAAGATGGTCACGGCCATGAGGAAGGCCACCGGCATGAGGAAGGTCACGGCCATGAGCATGAGCACGGTCATGAGGAAGGCCACCGGCATGAGGATGGTCACTGTCATGAGGATGGTCACTGTCATGAGGGTGGCCATGGCCATGAGGATGGTCACTGTCATGAGGATGGCCACGGCCATGAGGATGGCCACGGCCATGAGGATGGTCACGGCCATGAGCATGAGCACGGTCATGAGGATGAGCACAGTCATCCGCATCCCCACGTTCACAGGAACCTCCACGACATTTATCATATCATAGACCGTCTGGATTCCAATGAGAGGGTGAAGGAAATGGCCCGGACCATGTTCCGCATTGTGGCAGAGGCGGAATCCAAGGCCCATGGGCTTCCTGTTGAACAGGTTCATTTCCACGAAGTGGGAGCCATTGATTCTATAGTGGACATTATCAGTGCGGCAGTCTGCATCGACAATCTGGGTGTGGAGGATGTGGTGGTTTCTGCATTGTCTGAAGGTCACGGCCATGTCCACTGCCAGCACGGCGTACTGCCGGTTCCTGTTCCGGCGACTGCTAATATTGCTTCCTCCTATGGACTTAAGCTGCATTTTACAGACAATGACGGGGAAATGGTTACACCTACCGGGGCGGCAATTGCCGCCGCTCTGCGGACAAAGGACCGGCTGCCTTTTTCCTGCCGTCTGCTTAAGGTCGGAATGGGTGCGGGGAACAAGGTGTTTAAACAGGCGAATGTGCTTCGGGCCATGCTTCTGGAGACTTCACAGGAAGAGGACCGTACCATGTGGGTATTGGAGACGAACCTGGATGACTGTACCGGGGAAATGCTGGGCCTTGCTATGGAGATGCTCCTTGATGCCGGGGCCGCGGATGTGTGGTATACCCCTATTCACATGAAGAAAAACCGTCCCGCCTACATGCTGTCTGTGCTTTGCCGTGAATCATCCATAGAGGCCATGGAGGAAATCATTCTTACCCAGACCACTACCATTGGAATCCGCCGTTATCCCACGGAGAGGACCATTCTTGAGCGGAGTAAAATCCAGGTGGAAACCAGTTACGGGCCGGCGGATGTGAAGGTGTGTGCTTACAAGGGCAGAACGTTTTTTTATCCGGAATATGAAAGCATCCGGCGGATTTGCAGGGAACAGGGTGTGGATTTTCAGACCGCATATCATCAGGCACGTATAAAGGCAGAGGAAAGCCGGCAGGATTAAATGTATGGATAATGTCAGATTAGGAGATTCGTATGAATACAGTAAATAACAGTTTCAGTGATGAAATGTCATCTCCGGACCAGATGAAAAAGTGTCTGGAGGCCAGGATGGAGCAGCTGGCCAAAGAGGATATATGCCTTGCATTTTCCGGCGGAGTTGATTCAAGCCTGCTTTTAAAGACAGCAGCAGACGCAGCTGCCCATACGGGAAGAAAGGTGTACGCCGTTACGTTTGACAGCCGCCTGCATCCTTCCTGCGACCTGGAGATTGCCAGGCGCGTGGCAGGGGAGCTGGGAGGAATCCATGAGGTTATTACCGTGGATGAGCTGGAGCAGGAGTCAATAAAAAACAACCCGGTAAACCGCTGTTATCTGTGCAAGCGCCATCTGTTCTCCAGACTGGCAGAGCTGGCAGAGGCCAGGGGAATCAGGTATATCCTGGACGGTACAAATGAGGACGATATGCATGTATACCGCCCCGGAATCCGAGCACTTAAGGAGCTGGGAATCATTAGTCCCCTGGCAGAGCTGCACATAACCAAGGCTCAGGTAAAGGCCCTGGCGTCAGAGTACGGAATATCGGTGGCATCCCGTCCGTCCACTCCCTGCATGGCTACCCGCCTGCCCTACGGCGCTGCTCTGGACTATGAGGTGCTGAGAAGAATTGGGGAGGGAGAAGCCTATGTCAGGACTATGGTTCCCGGCAATGTACGTCTCAGGCTTCACGGAGATATCGTGCGCCTGGAACTGGATCCGGAAGCCTTTGAGGTATTTATGAAAGGCCGGAAAGAAATCGTCAGCCGTTTGAAGGAAATGGGGTTTGTGTATATAACCCTGGATGCAGAAGGGTTCCGCTCCGGGAGCATGGATGCAGGGCTGAACGGACCGGAAGTCCAATAAAAAACCAGAGCTCCAATAAAAACCGAATATACAAATGGAGGACAAAACATTATCAATAATTGGAGTATGTTTGCCCTGAGAGCGTACAAAGAGTATGAAACCATATTTGTCCTGTCTGCTTCGCCTGTATTATCTATATATAGATAATACAGGCGTTTTCCATTTTATCCCATAACATTTCTATTATCCAAAAACGAATATTTTCCTTTGTTTCTTAACGAAATTGAACTTTACTACCATAAAAAACCGTGTTAGAATTAAAATCGTGAGTTTGTAAATTTTACGTAAAGATAAAGTAAATAATTAAGAGAGTAGGTAAAAAAGAATTATGGACATGTCGTTTTCCTTTTTCCTGCGGCAGCTGGTGACAAATCCGGCATTGTTGATTACAGTCCTTCTGACTCTTGGGGTCATCTGTGTCAATGGTATCACGGATGCGCCAAATGCCATTGCCACCTGCGTGTCAACCAGATCGCTGGATGTGAATCTGGCCATTGTTATGGCGGCAGTATGCAACTGCGCAGGAGTGGTTGTGATGACCATGGTGAATTCCACGGTTGCCATGACCATTACCAATATGGTCAATTTCGGGGAAGATACTTCAATTGCTCTGGTTGCCCTATGTGCCGCGCTTTTTTCCATTGTGGTCTGGTCGTCCTTTGCTGTTTCCATTGGATGTCCCACCAGTGAGAGCCATGCGCTCATAGCTGGCCTTACCGGCGCTGCCGTGGCTATCCGCGGAGGATTTTCAGCCATTAACTCGGCAGAGTGGATGAAGGTGGTCTATGGTCTGATTTTTTCCGTTGTATTGGGATTTTTAAGCGGTTATCTTTCATGCAAGCTGGTGGCCTGGACCTGCCGGGATATGGACCGCCGGAAAACCACCGGATTTTTCCGGTATGCCCAGATTGGCGGAGCCGCCGCCATGGCATTTATGCACGGTGCACAGGACGGACAGAAATTTATGGGAGTCATGCTGTTAGGTATCTGTATGGTCAACGGGTCCAGCAATACCCAGGGAGTACAGTTCCCTCTGTGGATGCTTTTGTTGGGATCGGCAGCCATGGCACTGGGAACGTCCATCGGAGGAAAGAAAATCATCAAATCCGTGGGCATGGATATGGTACGTCTGGAGAAATACCAGGGCTTTTCCGCGGATATGGCGGGAGCTGCCTGTCTTCTCGGATTTTCCATTTTTGGTATTCCCGTCAGTACCACACATACAAAAACCACAGCCATCATGGGTGTGGGAGCGGTGAAACGTCTGTCGGCCATTAACTTCAGCGTGGTTAAGGACATGGTGATGACCTGGGTCATGACATTCCCCGGCTGCGGCATCATCGGATTCCTGATAGCGAAGCTGTTTATGATGTTGTTCCACGGATAAGTAAAGGAGAAGATAAGATGTCTAAGAAAAGTGATAGTTACTATTTTCAGAATTTCATAGAGTGCGTTGAGTGCGGATGCCAGGCAGCCAAAATGCTGGAGGACAATTTAAACCATTTTGATACAGGGCTTTTACAGGACAAGCTGGACGAACTGCACCGGATTGAACATGACGCGGACAAGAAAAAGCATGAGATGATGGCTGTGCTGGTCAAGGCGTTTATTACCCCCATTGAGCGGGAGGATATTATTCTTTTGAGCCAGAGTATCGACGAGGTGACGGACAAGATTGAGGATGTACTGATTCGTATTTACATAAACAATGTTCAGCAAATCCGTCCCGAGGCCCTTGCCTTCATAAAGGTCATCATCCGCTGCTGCGAGGCCCTTAAGGAGGTTATGGAGGAGTTTGCGGACTTCAGGAAATCCAAGACACTTCACGGCCTGATCATCGAGATTAACGCTCTGGAGGAGGAAGGCGACCGGCTGTTCATTGAGTCCATGCGCAGGCTTCACGCCGAGGTGACCGATCCCATTGAAATCATTGCCTGGAGGGAGATTTACGTATACTTAGAGAAATGCTGCGATGCCTGCGAGCATGTGGCAGATGTGGTGGAAAGCGTTATCATGAAGAATACCTGATGTCCGGTGCTGTCTGAACAGCCCCGGAGTATATATAGAAGAATAAAGGCAGAATGTGAGAAGGCACCGTTCCCGGATTGTGGGGAGCGGTGCCTTTTTATGGGTTGTTTTTTGCGGTGTGGTTTTCCGGTTAATAGATGCTGCCTCCTATATGCACCAGCTGTTCAAGAAGGTTCTGCATCTTGGGGACAGCGGGATGGTTTTCCAGCCCGTATTCACCGAATACCTTGTCCAGGCGGGGGAAGGCCAGCCATGTGCTTCCGGCTTCATCCTCCCATACACTGATGCGCAGGGGCAGTTCCAAGGATACGCTCTGATCTTCTTCCATGAGTCCGGTGCCTACCTGGGGAGAGCCGAATACCAGTACTGTGGTGGGACGGAGGAAAAGCCCTGCACCGGCAGCGTTCTGTCCATGGTCGAATTTGGCAAATACAGGGATACCGCGGTCTTTTAAGGCTGATTCCAGGCGTGACACTGTTTCTGCCGCAGGGAACTGGCCTTCCAGAAGATAGAGACGGTTGTCATCGTACCCGGTGGACAGAAGGTCGCCGTATGCGCCGGCTATCCTGCGCCCCAGATTGGTGAAGTCCACCCCCTCCCTGTTGCACATGAGGGTGACGCAGACCAGCTCGGAGGCGTCTGTGAAGCGGCTCAGGAAAGAAGAATAGCCATGGACGGATCCCTTTATATCCATAAGTCCCCGGTGATGGTAAAACTGCTAGCCGGATGCGGCAGGTACTGTCCTCCCGTCGGGAAGATTCCAGGGAGCATATATAAGGGCGCGGTTTTCCGGCTGATGAATCAGGACAGAACCGGCCAGGCCGATGTCCCAGAAGGAAATATCCTGGGCGGAGGCCCAAATGTCGGAAAAGCCCCGAAGCGCCGTAGTTTCTGCCGCCGTGATGGGAGTACCGCTGCTGTCATAGGATACGGCTGGCTCCGTGGGATTGATATAGAGTCTGTCCTTTTTGAATAACTGGTGGATATCAGCGGTCCGGGATATGTCTTCGTGATGGAACTGGCCTAAATCCTCCTTGAAGCCCGTGTGCCCAAGGCCCAGGAACTCAATCTGCCTTTTGGTTACAAAATCGTGGTAGCTTAGGCCGCTGGCCCGTTCGACGATCTCGGTCAGCAGCAGGAAATTGGTAGCGCACTGCTCCACATCCGTACCGGGGACAAAGTGCAGGGATTTTCCGGCAGCCAGCCGGAGCAGGGCATCAAATGTCCACGGTGTGTCCGGCCGGAATTCAGGCGCCCGGCGGTAATCCGGCAGTCCCGATGCATGGCGCAGAAGCTGAAGAACCGTGATATCCTTCCATGCATCAGGAAGCTCCGGTATATATACGCAAGCCCGGCGGTTTACATCCAGTCCGCCGTCCTCATGAAGCTGCATAACGGCCACTGCTGCAAAGGCCTGGGAGATAGGGCCGGCGGGCCACATGGTGTTGGGGGAAGCCAGGCGCCGCCGCCGGCTGTCCGAATAGCCGTATCCGGCTACCCTTGGTATGTAGGGGGCTTGTACAATGGCTAAGGTAAGTCCGTCAATTTTTTCCTGTTCCATAAAGCTCCAAATCATCTGATCAACGGTATGTCCCAGATAGGAGATATCCGGGTTTCCTCTCATCTTCATGGCTGTGTGTTCGCGGGTGTTCATAGGGAAGCTCCTTTCTCGATACTGTTAACAGACAGGTAATAACTGTAACTCTTAAAAATACATTTCGTACTGTAACTATAATACTTACAGATTGATTTGTCAAGGTATTTCCTGGAAGTATTTAATCTTTACAGTTTAATTACAGTTTGAACACACAGTTGCATAAAAATAAAGAATGAATTATAATGTAACAAGTGCAGGATGAATAATATCTGTCTGTGACAGGGCAGCCAGGGGAGAATGAAAGGAGATTCAGAATGAAGAAACGTTTGGCGGTTACATTGGCAGCAGTGGCTCTGAGTGTGGTTATGTCGGTTCCGGCCTATGCAGGTACATGGAAATACGTAAATGATCAGTGGAAGTATCAGAGAGGCGCCAATAAGTTTGCCTACAAGGAATGGATTGAGGATAACGGCAACTGGTATTATATGGATAACAACGGTGTCATGACCACAGGCTGGCAGCAGATTGACGGCCAGTGGTATTACATGGACCAGGCAGGAGTCATGCAGAAGGGCTGGTTTAAGGATAACGACAAATGGTACTTCCTGCTTCCAAACGGAGCCATGGCCACGAACACAGTGATTGACGGACGCCAGATTGGTGCGGACGGCGTATGGATTGCAGCAGAGGGAGAGGTGGAACCGGCCAATATTACAGACCTGTCCACGCCGTATCTGGTGCAGAACCTGTTGGACGGCCTTTCCACCAAGGGATACAATATCATTACATCGGGCAAGACATCCACCGGCGAGCGCTGGAATAATGCCATCCGTCTGAAAGGAAAGGGAAGCTATGTAAAATATGCTGCCAACGGACAGTACAGGCTTTTATCCGGCGTCATAGCTCCATCATCCCAGTTCAGCAGCGGAATCATGGCCAAGATAACTGTATACGGTGACAATGATACTGTACTCTATACATCACAGGATATCCATTACAATGAAAAGCTGATGTACTTTGGCGTGGATGTGACCGGACAGAATGAGATCCGCGTGGAGGTTTCTCTGGTTACGGATAATGAGTGGGATGATCCCATTATATTGATAGACGGTCTGTCACTGTACAAGTAGGCAGGATGAGGACGTCCGGAAACGGAAAAACCCAACAGAATGATAAGATAAGAAAACAGGCTGGGGACCGCACCCTTTGGTGCGGAGACCCGGCCTGTTATTTTTTTGTCATCTTTTGTCAGCAGCCCACGGTATGCGTATAGTCTCTTGTAAACTGACTTCCCGGAAGATGCGCCCTATGGGCGGTTATGCGGCAGAGGCAGCGGTTATATAATGCCGGCCATGGTGCGTGCTGCCCTCAGCACTGCCCTTCTCTGCGGCTGGCTGCTGGAGGCATTGGCGTCACGCAGCACAAGATACATTTCATCCGCTGCTTCTTCCAGCCTGGAAGCCATCTCACAGAGAAGGCTGTCGTCCAGCCCTTTTTCCGCCAGGGAACAGATGTACTCCTGCAGCCTTTCCTTTACAGGATTCCAGAGGGCGGTGTTGCGGGGATAGTCCTCTTCCAGCTCATAGGAGAGCCGTTCTAATTTCCACCAAAGGGAATCATCGCTGTACCTGGCGCTGCCCTGGGACACCTTCTGAGGAATGGCGGTTTCCATGGTAAAAGGCAGGAAAACCGAGATACAGGGATTGGACATACAGCTCCACCAGACAGGCGTTTTATCCTTTGACAGTTCCACCACGGAACCGGCAGCGGTTTTGCTGGAGGATTCATCCATATTGTGCATGCAGACAGATGCCAGGATTCCATCTGCGGGACTCCAGCGGGGCTCAATGATTTCGCCTTCAAAATGGTCCTTCAGTATACTTCCCATGTAGTCCGGCGTCAGGATGCCTTTTTTCCTGTCCAGGAGCTGGTTAAGCCTTTTATAGCGGGGATAGGCTGCACGCAGTTTGAGGTTTACGGCGCCGTAAGCCCTGGCAAAGTCAAAGGTCTGTCCTCTGTCCGCGTAGCCCATCTCATAGGCATGTTCCTGGATGTCTCCGGAGTCCTCATCCCAGTGTTCTCCCGTGCTGTAGCAGTTGGATATGCCCTCCGCATTTTTAACCCGTCTGGCAACCCAGCGCCTGTTAACCGTGTCCAGAATCCAGGCTTCACAGGTATCGGCAATCAGGAACGAATTGTGGTAGCGGAAATCCATGGTCACAGAGGCGTTGCCGCCCTGTCCGAAGGTTTCAAGAAGGTCTGTGATCACGTGGAGGGCCTCATATGCGGTTTTGGACCGTTCCAGTCCCAGGCGTACCAGGTCCATGCCCAGAAGGCCGTTTTCGCGTTCCTCCTCCTCACGTGACCACACGGCTTCATTTCCAATGGCTACGCCCCACTCGTTCATGCCGTGTTCAAATCCCCATATCCAGTAAGGCTTTGAGCCCAGAACCTTATAGGTGCGGCTCACCTGGGGAATGGATATGTAGGTGCATGATAACAGCTCCTGGTCCGGGTAGTCCTTAGCCTCAAACAGGCAGAGGGGCTGGGATTCCCCCAGGGGCCGGTCGCTGTTTTTGGCAAATATTACATTGCCGGACTTTGTACTGTTCCCAAGGGCGACCATGGTATCACATGACAGTAATTCATTCATATTTTCTTACCTCCATCTTTGCGGCTGTCCCTGGCCAGGACCGTAATCAGGGTGGATACCAGTATGCAGGCACAGCCAATCATTATTTTTAACGACAGTTTTTCCTTAAATAGTATGACGCCAAACACCACTCCGGTTGCAGGCTCCAGCATGTTGATGACGGATGCTTTCGCAGCTCCCAGAATCCGTACGCCGGTCATAAGGGTACAGAATGCAAAGACCGTGCACAGAAGGCTGACAGCCATCAGGCATCCCCACTGGTATAGGGAGCAGGGAGCCTGCAGTGTGCCTGTAAGAGTACAGCTCAGTCCGAAGAACAGACTGGCTGACAGACTGAACGCGAAGAGACAGAGCATAGGACTCAGACTGCCATAACATGCCTTTTTGTTGGAGACCACGAAGGCGGAGTAGGTGACGGCGGACAGCAGGGCATATATAACGCCGCCCGGGGAGAAACCGCCTTTTAGATCCACCATCAGGCATATGCCTGCCAGGGCGGCAGCGCATCCCCACAGCCTGGCCGGAGCTGGCTTTTCACCATAAACAGCCAGCATGATAAGGGTTACGAACAGGGGGTAGGCGAAATGCAGCACGGTGGCCAGTCCAATAGGAATATACTGGTAGGAGATGGTCAGAAACTGCATGGTAAAACCGAAGCCCAGTATGCCGAAGAGCGCCAGCAAAACCGCCTGTGGAAGGGTCACGGCCCTAAATCTCCTAAAAGCAGCCAGAATCAGAGCCGAGAACAAACATGTGAGAAAAAAACGGTAGAACACCACACTCTCTGAGTTCATTCCCGACAAAAGCAATAGCTTGGATACCACCGGCATTACACCATATGCCAACGATGCCAGGATGACAGTTCCATATCCCTTGCGGATCTGCTTAGTCATTGGTTTCCAGGCGCCTCCTTACCTCCAGCTCGGCCACAATTTCATGCATCCTGCCTTCATCCAGTTTCCATAGCAGCATGAAGGCCGTCATGATGAGATAGATGGCAGCCGGTATCAGGCAGTATATATTGAGGATGCCCCGCAGTGCGGCGTCTGTCTGCTGCTGATTGGGAACATAGCCGGCCATGTCCAGCAGGATTCCTACAATGGTGCCGGAGAATGCCATTCCAATCTTCTGGCAGAAGGTGTAGAAACCATAGTTTACAGCTCTTACATTCTTGCCCGTGAGCCACATGCCGTAATCGGTGGTGTCTGCTATCATGGTAAAGAAGATGGCCAGGGTAGCGCTCATGACAAACATGCCAATCCAGCAGGTGACTGCCACCACGGCTGTGTTTAAAGGCATAAAATAACGGATGACGCTGGACAGGGCAAAGATAACGCCGCAGCCCATCAGGGCCTTTTTCTTGCCCATGTACCTGGACACAGGAGTCACGCAGAGAGCCGCCACCGCGGAGATGGGGGCCGATATGCCCAGGATAATTCCCATCAGCTTGGCAGATCCCAGGTAGTAATTGAAATAATAAGCCATGGACGAGGAGTAAATATAATATCCAAGTGTCCTGCAGAAGAAGGCCGCGCTGACCACCAGGAGCTGGCGGTTTTTGAGGATGGCCTTAAAATACTCTTTGCCCGAGGTGCGCTGTCTGGCAGTGGGGGCCTTGGCACGCTCCACGATACCGGCAACGCAGATTAAGGTGCAGACGGTCGCAATGACTGCGAATACCAGCGCGATATTGCCATAGGTGCTGTTGCTTTCCTGTGTGCCGCTTTTCAGGTAAGGCGTGGCGAGGGATATAATCAGGGACGGAACCGCCACAATGGCAAAGCGGATAGAATTGAGGAGAGTCCGTTCCTCTGTATTCTGCGTCATGGTAGACGCAAAGGCGTTAAAAGGAATCGCGTAGCACGTATACATCAAAGTCCAGAAGCAGAAAGCGGCCAGGGCGTATACAGACTGCATTTTCGTGCTCAGATGAAAATTCGTGAACATGATGACAAAGGCCACGGCCGTGGCGATAGAGCCGTATAGAATCCAGCGCTTATAGTGACCGTACCGGTCAGAGATGTAACCCACCGCAATGTCGTTGATGCCGTCAAAGACCCGGCTTCCCATGAAAATCAGGCCGGCCAGGGTGGCGGAGATACCCAGCACATCTGTGTAGAACACGATGGCAAACAGGGCGATGAACTGAAGATACACGTTGGCGGTGATGTCTCCGATACCGTAGCAGATCATTTCCCTCATGGTCAGTTTCTTGTTTTCCATTTTCAGTCCCCCTTATTTTATAAAATTTCGGGAATTGTGCAGGCTGCAGGATGCAGGTCCGCAGTTCCCCCTTCTGTACATGTACAGTAATATTAAAAGCAAATTATATGCCAGAATGAGGGACATCGGTAAAAGAACGCTTTTATGAGGATAAAAGGGTGCTTTTGGGGCGGAACATGGATAAAACAGGTAAATCAGGAGGAACCTGTAAATAATTTTGGCGCAAATAAAATTGTCACTGCCAGGATATTATACGCTATAATCCATATTTCCTGATTTTGTGCTGGAGCGCCTGCCTGGTAATCTGGAGGGAGCGGGCGGTTGCCGTGATATTGTTGTTGTGGCTGCACAGGGCCGCTGCCAGGAAATTCTTCTCACAGGAATCCATGTAGGCTTTCAGGGGCTGGGGGCTGCGGGGAGAAACGGGGCCTGGGGCGGCCTGGCTGCCGGAAACAGCTTCCGGTTTGCTGGCAGTAAAAAAATCCCTGTAATAGTGGGAGAGATGACCTAGCTGCAAAATCTCCATATCCTTTCGGGAGACAGAGAATGCGCTTTCCACCACATGCTGGAGTTCACGGACATTTCCGGGCCAGGGGTATTCCAGAAAACGATCCATCAGTTCAGGATCTATCCTGTGGATATGACGGCCGTATTCCTCATTGAAATGCTTGAGAAAATAGCTGCACAGCAGAGGAATGTCACTTTTTCGTTCCCGCAGGGGTGGTATATACAGAATACAGGAGGACAGGCGGTAATACAGGTCCCGGCGCAGCTTTCCGTTCTCTATACATGCCAGGGGGGCTTCGTTTAAGGCGCAGAGAATACGGCACCGGATTTCCCGCTCCTTCATGTCTCCGATACGCCGCACGGTTTTATTTTCTATGACCTTTAAAAGCTTTGCCTGCAGGGAGATGTCCATGCTGTTGATTTCATCCAGGAACAGAGTGCCGTTTCGGGCCTGTTCAAAGAGTCCGGTGGTGTTGGCGGCACCTGTATAGGAGCCTTTTACCGTGCCGAAAAACATACTTTCCAACAAGGTGGAAGGTATGGCGGCGCAGTTGACCGAGATAAAGGGGCCGTTCTGATAGGGGCTTGCGTTGTGAATGCTCTGGGCAAATAATTCCTTTCCGGTCCCTGTCTCTCCGTATATGAGCACGGTGGTCTGGTTCCGTGCTACGCACTTGGCGTCCGAGATTGCCTCCACAAACCGTATATCGCTGCCCACAATGCTTCGGAAGGTATAGCGGGTACCGTTGTGGGGAGTGTTTTCCCTGAAATAATCATAGAGCTCCAGGCTCTGTTCCATGGACTTCTGTATGACAGGCAGGTTCTTAATCAGGGAGAACACAGCCATGGTGCGGCCATGGATATTGACCGGGTACATGCGTTCCACCACATTCATTATCTTGTGTGATGATTTTACAACATATTGGTTCAAATGTTCGTTGGGGGCAATGCCTGTGTTGAGGACAGCGGCATGGCTGTTCTTCTTTTTTCCGTTTCCCACAGGGAGATAGAGCTCCTCCATGCGTTTGCCCAGGGACATCCGGGCATCCACGCCTTCAATGGCCTCTGCGGCGCGGTTGATGAATATGACCCTGTTCTCATGGTCTGATATGACAACTCCCTCCTCCACCTCGTTGAGCACGGATTCATATATTACAGGCAGCCTGTCATTACCCTGGGAAAACCCGGAGGCAGAGGCGGTCCGGGAAAATGTAAACATGCAGCAGGTGTATGGTCCGAGAGGAAATACCTGGTATCCCGGAAAGCGGCTTGCGGCCTTTTGGGCTGCCGCAGGTGATTCCGTCCCGGGAGCCTGCTCCCGGAAAAATTTCAGGCAGTCATCATTACAGTAAAGGACAGATGTGTCATCACAGGCAAAAAAGCAAAGCGGCATAGCGGGTTGACCTCCATTTGGACTGATACTGGTCCCATTATATCATAAAATTTGAATAAGATTAAGAGCAAAAAGGACTAAAATCAGTCCAGATATTCAGGGTGGAAGAATGGATATAATTAAAAATGATGAGAATACGAATATAGGGACCAATATCCGAAGAATCCGCAAGGAAAAAGGGATTGGACAGACAGAGCTGATTCAGAAGATTGACCTGGAAGAGTGGGACTTTGAGGTGAATCTCACCAGGGAGGCACTGGTAAAAATAGAGCGGGGCATCCAGCATATCAAGGTGTCCCAGCTAAAGGCCATCAAGGTCATACTGGAGACGACCTATGATGAGCTGTTGCAGTAGGCGGCGGTCAATGCCGGCAACCGTTTTGCAGTGGTGCTTTGCGGAATGGACGGCAGTGCATGGAAATATTACCGGGAGCATTTTCTGGAAGGACTGGAGCAGGCCATGGAGTCGGAGGGATACGGCAGGGAAGAAAACCATGCCTATCTGGAGCAGGCAGGGGGGATCCGGGTCACAAAGACCCATGGCAGGCGTTCTGTGGCCGGGCTTAACCAGATGGACAACTGTCTGTGGAAAATCCCGGCCCTGGTAAAGAAGGGGCAGCTGTTCCAGCCGGTCCACTGTCATGAGGTGAACCGGGAACGCTGCCGGATGGCTGGATATGAGGGGTATCAGTATCCAGTGCAGTGCTTTAAGGCGGATATGGAGCGGATGGTGGCCGGGCGGCAGGATGAGCTGGCATCATTTCATGATACAATCCTGCAGCAGTCATAGGTCAGGGCCAGAACCGCGTCTCCGGCGTCTGAATCCATGAATATATGTACAGCTATCATGAGCGCCATATACATCCCCTTACAGTTCTCTGTGATGTCCAGACCGCCGCTGTTGCGGAATAGGACGTCGATGGTCCCGTTATCCCGCTCAATCTGCAGCAGGGAAGAGGTCATCTGGGCATATTCCTTGAAGATGGGAAGAAGGGTGTGGTCGAACCACGCATTGTACCGCTCGAATTGGGCCAGCTGCGCGGTTTCACGGATGTTTCGGACCGCCTCCCTGGCCATCTCCAGTTCCTTTTCCGACATGCAATCCAGTAATCCGTAGATATCTTTGGCATTGCCGGTGTCTGTAAAGTCATACTGTTCCATAGGGTCACCTCATTGAATTCTTTAAATGATGGACTGGTTTTGGTCCCATTATAACATAAAATCTCCATAATATGAAGGGTGAAATGGACTGAAATGGGTTCATGAAGTGAGTTTATGGAATGGAATCATGCGTACGGGGGAAGGGTAATGGATGTGATAAAAAATGATAAAGGAACCAATGTTGGCGCCAACATACGCAGAATCAGGCTGGAATCCGACATCGGCCAGACGGACCTGGTCCGTATCCTGCAGCTGATGGGGGCAGACATTACAAGAGAGGCATTGGTGAAAATTGAAAAAGGGACGCAGCATATAAAGGTTTCTCAGCTGAAAGCCATTAAAGCAGCTTTGGGAACCTCTTATGAGGATTTGCTGGAATAAGAAGGAGGGCCGTACACCCAACCCAAGGTGTACGGCCCTCTTAGCGTGCGGGCAAAAGAACATCCACATGGAATCAACAGAAGATTAACAGGATATCCACAAAGTTATCCACATTATCCACCGAAAACACTAGATATTTTATGTGAATCGTCTGAAAATACCAGGTCTGGTACTGTGTATAACTGAATTGAGGGGAGAATGATTGTGGATAAGTCAGGAGGGTAGTTCTGCTCTTACGCTTTATCACCCACATTCTGCATCCGCCGGATGCTCTGCACCACGGCATCCATCACAACACCGCGGAATTTTCCTTCTTCCAGGGTATGTACGCCGGCTATTGTGCCGCCTCCGGGGGAACATACCCGGTCTTTGAGAATACCGGGATGTGTATTTGTCTTTAATACCATTTTTCCGGCTCCGATGAGACACTGGGCTGCCAGGCTTAGTGCCGCGTCACGGTTGAGTCCCATCTCCACACCGCCGTCAGCCAGGGCTTCAATAAAGAGATATGCAAATGCAGGACCGCACCCGCTGATTCCGGTCAATGGATCGATTAGTGATTCAGGCAATACATAGCTGCTTCCGATTACATTAAAAATTGAGGTTACCAACTCCTCTGTTTGGGAAGTGCAGCGGGCGCCCAGGGCAATACCCGCGGCACCTTCCATTACCAGCATAGGTGTATTAGGCATCACCCGTACCACTGCCGCGTTTTTGATATACTCTTCTAAAAAGGAGAGTTTTACCCCGCCCATGATTGAAATTACAGTCTGATCCGGCCGGAAGAGCATGCCTGCTTTAGAGAGTGTTTCTCTGGCATCCTGGGGGCGTACGGACAAAAACACAATATCTGCCCATGATACCAAATCTTCATAGGCATGGGCGGAAGGTGTTAGGATGTTTGTGCGGTAACGGCTTTGCAGGTCTGTAAGCCGTGATTCGTTTACATCATACAACAGGATATGCTCCGGCAAAATGGAACCGGAACTGATAAGACCACTAAAAATTGCTTCACACATCTGGCCTGCGCCAATATATGCGATACGTTTTTGAATAGCTTGGCTCATAATAACCCCTCCAATTTTGAAATTATACTATAATTTTATTTCATTTTATATTCAAGGCGGTATAAAGTCAAGGAGAGAGCCTTTAAAAAACAATTCTTGTGAAAAGTATACAAAATATACAATAAAAAATTGATATAGTCATAGAATTTGTGATTATGTGGAAGAACTGTCTTGTAAATAACATGTATATATGATACTCTTATGGCATGAACAAAAGCCTATATGAGGTTGCAAACAAAACCAAATTATTCTTTTGTTAAATAAAATTTTAGTGGAGGTAAAAAATGAAGGAAGATTTAATCATTGATGGTTGCGCGTTTACCGAGACCGAATTTACAGGTGTCACCGAGGATGTACTGCATTCTAAAATGGACGCGTTTTTTCTGACCATTCCCGGGGAGGGGGATGGGTATGTTGCCAGCACCAGGAGTATTGGTAAGATATACAATATGCTGGACAACCCGAAATATGGCCTCATGATTGCAAAGTCTGTAGCCGATATCTATAAAGCAAAGGAAGATGGAAAAAAGGCTCTTATTTTAGCGTTCCAGAATCCTAACTCAATCGAGAATTCACTGGAGCAGCTCCGCGTTTTTTATGAATTGGGAGTGCGGGTGATCCAGATGACTTATAATGATGCTAACTTCATAGGCACGGGCTGCTGCGAGTCTCAGGACGGCGGACTGACTGACTTTGGCAAACGGGTCCTTAAGATGATGAACCGTCTGGGCATGCTGGCCGATCTGTCTCATGTGGGTAAAAAGACCACCATGGATATTATCCGGCTAAGTGAAAAGCCTGTTGCCGTTACCCATGCCGGTGTTTATAACATCACACCCAGCGTACGAACCAAAACCGATGAGGAAATGCTTGCTATCAAGGAAAACGGCGGTGTCATGGGAATTTCCCCCTGGGCTCCCCTGATTTGGAAAAAAGAGAAGGGCTGCCGTCCGGATGTGAAGGATTATGTAGACCATGTGGATTATGTGGTCAATCTTATTGGTATTGACCATGTGTCGTTCGGCGCTGACAATACCCTGGATGGTAATAAGGATGACAAGGGAACCGCAGACCAGGCTGTGCTTTATCCGGCAGTGGTAGGAGCGTATAACAGCTGTGTGGGCACCCGGTCGGATGAACGCCATGCCAAAGGGTTTGAAGGCTGCTGGCAGCTGGAAAACGTGATTGATGAAATGAAACGGCGTGGTTACTCAGAGGAAGATATTGCAAAACTGACCGGCAAAAATCTGCTGCGCGTACTGAGGGCGAATTGGAACTGACACATCACAACGAATATGTTCGATTAAGGAGCAATGTATATGCAAAAGAATAAAAATGTACACACCAATGGCGGAACTGCGGCCATAGCACGCAAGCCCATTAAAATACCGCATGTCTATGTTATTATCTGCGCTATCATTCTGTTTGTGGCAGTCTGTACCTGGTTTGTTCCGCCGGGCCAGTTTGATACCCAGACAGTGGAAGTGGAGGGAGTAAGCCGCACACTGGTTATTCCCGGCACCTTCCACACCCTTGAGGAAAAACATCCGGCCGGACTGGTGACCATTCTCAGTTCTCTCCACAGGGGCCTTGTCAGCGGTGCGGAAGTAACCATGCTGATATTCCTTGTTAACGGTGCGTTTAGCATGGTGCTTAAAACCGGCGCATTTAACGCATTTCTCGGTTCGCTGCTGCGGAGATTTTCGTCCAGGGCAAAGCTGGTAATCCCGGTTTTCTTCCTGACATTTGCTGTACTTTCTTCAACCTTTGGTATGTGGAATGAGTATAATGGATTGATACCCGTGTTTATGGGGCTTGGTGTGGCGCTGGGCTATGATGCCCTGGCTGGATTTGCCATACTGGAGCTGGGCAAGGGAATTGGCTGGTCTGCCGCCACGCTCAATCCGTTTTCAGTACCCGTATCACAGGGAATCGCAGGAGTTCCCATCTTTTCGGGAATGGGAATCCGTGTGGTATCCTTTGTGATTTTCAGCACACTGGGAATTGCTTATATTTTCTACTATGGACAGAAAGTAAGCAAAAATCCATCTAAGAGTCTGATTCTTGGGGATAAGCTGGATATTAACTTTAACCGTGAGGAAATCATAAACACAAAGACCACGAAAAAGCAGATGTGGATTCTTCTGGAAATCCTCGTATCCCTGGTTGCCATTTTTTACGGCTCTCTGAAATTAGGATGGGGCAACGCGGAACTGGCTGGTATCTTTGTGCTGATGGGCGTATTTGCAGGCGCTGTCAGCGGATGGGGACCAAGCAAAATGGCTGAAGAATTTCTTGAAGGTGCGTCCTCGGTTGTGATGGGGGCTCTGGTTGTGGGCTTTGCAAAGGCAATCCTGGTTATCCTTCAGGGCGCCATGATTATTGATACAATCGTGTTTTACGCCTCCCAGGTGCTTCAGGGAATGCCGCCAATCATTGCAGCTCAGGGAATGCTGATTCTGCAGACACTGATTAACTTCTTTATTCCATCCTCCACCGGACAGGCTGCCACTGTGATTCCGATTCTGGCGCCTCTGGGAGATCTGCTGGGAGTCAGCCGGCAGGTAACCTGCCTTGCATTCCAGTTCGGCGACGGTTTCTCCAATATTCTGTGGCCCACATGTTCCCTTGCCATTTCCATCGGTATCAGCGGAATTCCAATGCACAAGTGGTGGAAGTTTTTCATGCCGTTGTTCGGCATCCTATATATTGCACAGGCACTGATTTTGTCAGCAGCTGTTTTAATGGGAATATGATTTTTAGCTCCGTTTTTCGTTTGAAAAGAAGAACGTGACTCCAGCGATAATCCTTTTTGCTAAAATTTGCAGTCAGATACTGTCGGAGTTTTCGGAAATATGGTAAGATAAGCTATGGCATGTGGAGGCGTTGTCTGTCCTGGCCTGTGAAAGACGCATTTACTATGGGACAATGCTTGTTTGTATAACAGGTCCTTGGGGAATTGCCGTCGCTCAACGAATTCTAGTAGAGGTTGCATTATGGTTGGAGAAAAAATTAGAAAATTAAGAAAAGAAAAAAAACTGACGCTGAAGGATATTGCAGAGGCCACAGGACTTTCCATTGGATATATTTCCCAGTTGGAACGCGGAGCGGTTGAACCGTCCCTGGCCTCTCTCCGCAAAGTGAGTGAGTTTCTGGGGGTTTCACCGTATTTGCTGGTGGACCAGTCGGAACATCATCCTGCCATGGTAAAGAGCGACCAGAGACCAATTATCAAGTTTCCCAAAAGTGAGATATTTTACGAGATTGTTTCTCCGATGTCAGCACCGGAATACACACCGTCATCCATGGTGATTCAATTTCAGATTGAACCGGGCGGCCATGACTCCGAAGAATTTTTGACTCACCCATCTGAGGAAATTGTCATTCTGCTGCAGGGGGAAGCCGATATGGTACTGGGAGAGACAACTTATCATCTGAATGCCGGTGATTCACTGGTGGTGAGGCCCAACATGCCTCACAGAACCATAAATACAGGTGAAACACCTGCAATCGGTTTCTGCGTGATGACACCCATGGGGTGGACGACCTAGCGGTTCTTTCGGCGGTTTTAGAGGGAACAAATATGAAAAGCGATTCTTCTCTGCGCAGGCTGCTTCCCTTTGCCGCCTATTTTAACATCTGCTTTTTCTGGGGGACGGCCGGCGTGGCAAATAAGCTGTCCTCCAGCATGATTCATCCGTTTTTTGCCGGCAGCCTGCGTTTTCTGATTGCGTCTGTATTGATGGCGCTGTGGGTGGGCTTTCGGCATGAGTCCCTTGCTGTCGGCTTACGTGACGGAAAGACCCTGGCAGTGGGAAGTGTCCTTATGTATTTTCTGAACACGGTGCTGCTTTTATTCGCCTCCCGGCGTGTGGATGCGGGAATAAGCACGGTCATGGTCAGCCTGATTCCCATTACGATTTTGCTGGTGGACTCCCTTGCCGCCCGTAAACTATGCGTCAGCTGGGTGGGGATTGGGGGGATTATCGGAGGGTTTGCCGGTATCGCTGTGGTGGTGGTGGGCAGTATTTCCGGCGGAAACGCTGACCCTATTGGAATCGCGCTGCTGCTGCTTGCTGATATCGTGTGGTCGGTGGGAACCGTCTATCTGAAATATCAGTCAATTAGCGCCTCCGTACAGGTGCAGATTTTTTACCAGTCCGCGATTCCCGCAATCCTGTTTTTTTTCTGTGCAGTTTTGACCGGAAATTTTGACCTGGGGAAGTTATCGTGGCGCGGCGCCCTTCCCATGGCATATATGGGAATTGCAGATTCCATTGTAGGATTGACCTCCTATCTGTATCTGCTGCGCAGGTGGAAAACTTCTGTTGTTTCCACGTATGCGTACATCAATCCGGTGGTGGGAATCCTCTTAAGCGCCCTGCTCCTGTCCGAGGAGATTACCATGGCTAAGGTGGGAGGGATGCTTCTTATCCTGGTGTCTGTGTTTGTGATCCAGAGAGAGGATTGGCTGAGCGGGTTGCTGACGCGAAGGGTAAAAAGGATAGCTGATTAAGGGAATGCATAATAAATGCATAATATAGCGGAATCAGAGCTGCTGCGGCATGATGTTGAGCTGCGGCAGCTCTGATTCTGTTTAGAGGGAATGGATTTGTTTCTGCTGAGTCAGGCAGCACATTTCCCCATTATCTGATTTTCTATTGAGCTGCGTCCATCCATTGAGAGGACCGGCATGCTTGAAGAAAAGGTTCATATATTTGTTATTCTGTCAAGGCTTAAAAATCATATCTTGTATCTTTTTTGGTTCGTCGTTGTGTTTTATCGGAATTCTGATAGTATCCTCCTGTGTTTTGATTACCTCCTGTGTATTCATTTCCATTTCCGGGGCAGTAATAAGCCGGATCCTTCAACGGTCATGCTTATTCCCTGATTATGAAAAGTCAGCGCAGGAATCAGCGCAGGAGTCAACGCTCACGCACATAGAAAATGGATGGAATAATTTAGCAGAACGTGGTATAATCAATCGGGACACGGTGCTGCTGTTAATCACTTTGATGAAAGAAAACGCTGTATGGCAGTACGCCGGGACAAAAGGGCTCTTTTTCAGAGGATTGCGCAGGAATTTGTGCACCGGATGTATATGGAAATGTTTTGCTCGGAGTTTGGGTGAGGATATTCTTAAGATATAGTTTGGATTCAGATGGAAGCCTGCGGGTACAGGGTACAAAAAAATGCCAGAATCCTTATAAGATAAAGATTCTGACATATAACAAGTGAATCGGAGTAACAGGATTTGAACCTGCGACCTCTCGGCCCCCAGCCGAGCGCGCTACCAAGCTACGCCATACTCCGTTCTCGAACCTCAATTATTATATCAGATAATTTTCATTTTGAAAAGACCTAATTTTAATTTATTCGGAGAATTTAAAAATGACACAGAAACCAAGTAAGAAAAAGCGGATTGTCAGCTTTGATTTGGATATGACACTGCTGGACCATAAGACCTGGAAAATTCCGGACAGCGCCATGAAAGCACTGGAACTGCTGCGGAAGGACTCGGTCATTGCCATAGGAAGCGGCAGAAACATGGACCATGATATGAGTGTGGTATACCGGGATATGATTATGCCGGACGCGGTGATACACATGAACGGAACGCGGGTTGTGGCTGAGGGAAATGTCCTGTTTGAACATCTGATGGACAAGGAAAGGCTCCGGGCATTGCTGGAATACGGGGATGCCCACGGAATTTCCCTGGGCGTCAGCCAGGAGGGAAAGGATTATTATATCCACCCGGAGGGCGTGGTCCGCATGGACCGGCTTCGCTGGGGTGTTTCGGAGCGCAATTTCATGGATGGATGGGAATTGTTGGATATGCCGGTGAGGACATTGGTTTATATCGGCGGTCCGGAAGGAGCCAGGGAGCTGGAAGCCCATTTTCCTGAATTCAAATTTCCTATGTTCTCCGGGAACATGGGGGCGGATGTGGTGGAGCAGGAGGCTTCCAAGGCAGAGGGGCTGAAACGGCTGTGCCAGTACTATGACATTGGCCTGGAGCAGACAGTGGCCTTTGGAGACAGCATGAATGACTATGAGATTGTCCGTGAGGCAGGTATCGGCATTGCCATGGGCAATTCCGTGGAGGAGCTTAAGGCTGTGGCGGATTACGTGGCAGATGATATTGACCGGGACGGGGTATGGAAGGCATGCAGGCATTTGGGGCTGATTTAGGCTTGCCTTCTTTGAAGAAATGCTTGGAAGAAATTAATTGAAATATAATGTAATCATGATAATTTAAAAGAATAATTTACAAGAACATAAGGGAGAACGGGTATGGCAAGAGAATTTGACGTAGTGATTATAGGAGCCGGGCCAGGGGGCTATACGGCAGCGCTTAAAGCAGCGGAATTTGGCCTTAAGGTTGTGGTGATAGAGGCAAAGAAGATTGGAGGCACATGCGTAAACAGAGGATGCATTCCAACCAAGGCGCTGCTTCACGCCTCTGATATGTTTCATATGATGCAGAGCTGCGATGAATTTGGCGTGTCCACGGATTTTATTTCCTTTGATTTTGGGAAAATGCAGAAGTATAAGAAAAGTGCGGTGGTCAAATACAGGGACGGCATTAAGTACGGCTTTGAGAAGCTGAATGTGGAAATTGTTTACGGAACAGCGGTGCTTCGCAGGGACAGGACCGTGGAGGTGGAGCTAAAGGAAGGCGGCCGCGAATTCTTCCGCGGAAATGCTGTCATTATAGCTACAGGCGCAGTGCCCTACATGAGCCGGATTCCCGGCGCGGACCTTACGGGCGTATGGAACAGCGACAGGCTGCTGGCAGCTGAGAGCTGGAATTTTGACAGGCTGACAATCATGGGCGGAGGCGTTATCGCGGTGGAGTTTGCCACCATGTTCAACAACCTGTGTTCCCATGTGACGATTGTGGAGAAGCAGAAGCATCTGATGGCGCCTATGGATGATGTGATGTCCGCGGAGCTGGAAAAAGAGCTGCGCCAAAAGGGCATTGACGTATACTGCGATGCCACGGTTACTGAGATATTGGAGGAAGAGGGCGGGCTAAGCTGCGTCATCACTCCCAACGGGGAGGGAGAACCCATCAAAATGAGGGCAGGCCAGATACTCATGGCCATCGGACGCCGGCCCAATGTGGAGAAGCTTTTAGGCAAGGATATTTCTCTGGAGATGGAAGGCGGGAAGATTGCCGTAAACAGCGATTTTGAGACAAGCGAGCGGGGAATCTACGCCATCGGGGATGTGTCCGCCAGGACACAGCTGGCCCACGTGGCAGCGGCCCAGGGTACATATGTGGTGGAAAAGATAGCCGGAAGGCCCCACAGCATTAAGCTGGAGGTAGTGCCTAACGGTATGTATGTGTCCCTTCCGATTGTGCCAAACTGTATCTATACGGACCCGGAGATTGCCACTGTCGGCATCACGGAGGAAATTGCCAGGGAAAAGGGGCTGAAGGTGCGCTGCGGTCATTTTTCCATGAGGGAAAATGGAAAATCCATTATAACCGGAGGGGAAAATGGATTTATCCGTCTGGTATTTGAGGCATATTCAAATACCATCGTGGGAGCACAGATGATGTGCCCCAGAGCTACGGATATGATTGGGGAAATAGCCACGGCCATAGCCAACGGACTGAGCGCAGAGGAAATGTCTTTTGCCATGCGGGCACAGCCTACGTACAATGAAGGTATTGGAGCGGCCATAGAAGATGCCATGAGGAAGAAATAAGTGCAGGGAGACAGATGATAAGTTGGGGATTTGAGATAGAGGGATTTGTGGGATAGGGATTGGCGAGACAGGGGGAGTGGAATAGAGGTAGTGGAATAGGGATTAGAAGAAAAGGGGTTAGAAGGAAAGGGGTTAGAGGGAAAGGATAGAATGAAACGGAAGGATGGAAATGTTATGAATGTGATTCGGGACAGATTGGATGCATTGCGGAAATTGATGAAGGAGCGGGGCATGGATGCGTATATGATACCCACGGCAGATTTCCACGAATCCGAATATGTGGGAGAGCATTTCAAATGCAGGGAATATATGACCGGATTTACCGGCTCGGCCGGTACGGCTCTGATTACAATGGACGAAGCATGCCTTTGGGTAGACGGGCGTTACTATGTGCAGGCAGCGGCCCAGTTAAAGGATTCCACAGTGACCATGATGAAAATGGGGCAGGAGGGCGTCCCTTCACTGGGAGCATATCTGGAAGATAAGATGCCTGAGGGCGGATGCCTGGGATTTGACGGCCGGGTAGTCAATGCGGCTGAAGGGCTTGCTTTGGAGGAAATGCTTAGGGAGCGGGGAGCGCGTATTTCCTACGGGGAAGACCTGGCAGGCATGATATGGCAGGAACGGCCTGAGCTGTCGGCGGAACCTGCATGGGTTCTGGATGAGAGGTATGCGGGAAAGAGCGCATTGGATAAGATCGCAGATGTGAGGGAGGCTATGGAAAAGGTACATGCATCTGTTCACGTGCTTACCTCCCTGGATGATATAGCGTGGCTGTTAAATATCAGAGGCAATGACATCCTGTATAATCCCGTGGTGCTGTCGTACGCTCTGGTGACCATGGACCAACTGTATCTGTTTGTCAACAGCAGTGTGCTGGAAGGAAAAGCTTATCCGTATCTGGAGGATGCAAAGGGCATAAGCGTGAGGGAGTATCTGGAACGGACGGGCGTCACAGTGATGCCTTATGACGGGGTATACGACATGGTGGAGGGGCTTAAAAACGAGAAAGTCCTGCTGGAGAAATGCCGTGTCAACTATGCTGTATACCGCCTGATTGACGGGTCCAATAAGGTGATCGACAGGATGAATCCCACTGCTTCCATGAAGGCGGTTAAAAATGATGTGGAGATAGAGAATGAAAAGCGGGCCCACATCAAGGACGGCGTGGCAATGACCAAGTTTATTTACTGGCTGAAGAAGAATACGGGGCGTATTCCCATGGACGAAATCAGCGTGTCGGATTATCTTGGGAAGCTGCGCATGGACCAGGAGGGATGCATTGGCCTGAGCTTTGCAACCATATCCGCATATGGAGCACATGGAGCCATGTGCCATTACTCTGCCACACCGGAGAGCAGCATCCCTCTGGAGCCCAGGGGACTGTATCTCATTGATTCCGGCGGCCAGTATTATGAAGGGACCACCGACATTACCAGAACCATTGCCATGGGGCCTGTGACTGATGAGGAAAAGGAACATTTTACCTTGGTGCTTATGAGTATGCTGCGTCTGGGAGATGTGAAGTTTCTTCATGGCTGCCGCGGACTCAGCCTTGATTATGCGGCCAGAGAGCCGCTGTGGAGACGGGGGCTTAACTATGAACACGGTACCGGACATGGGGTGAGCTACCTGTCCAGTGTACATGAACGTCCCAATGGAATCCGCTTCAAAATGGTCCCGGAGCGCCAGGACAATGCGGTGATGGAAGCGGGTATGATTACATCGGATGAACCTGGTGTGTATATTGAGGGAAGCCATGGAATCAGGACCGAGAATCTGGTTTTGTGTGTTGAGGATGAGAAGAATGAATACGGCCAGTTCCTGCGGTTTGAGTATCTGACGTACGTTCCCATTGACTTGGAGGTAATTGACAGGGAGATTATGTCTGAGCGGGATGTGGAGCTACTGAACCGGTACCATGAGCAGGTGTATGAGAAGATTAGCCCTTATCTGGATGAGGATGAGAGAGTGTGGCTGGCGGAGGCTACGAGAGCAGTTTGAGAGATGAGGAGGATTGAGAAGCGGGGAGAAGCCTTGAGATAAAGCAGGAGCGGTTGATGATGTCCGGATTGGAAAAAGGCTGGACAGATAAAGATAGTAAATGGATGAAAAGGCTGGGTAATCCCGCGGCATTGCAGAATGCAGAGCAGTGCTGCGGGAAATATCCGGTCTTTTTTGCGGGAAAGGGTGTGGATTTGTGGCGGGGCGGATGGGGATGTGGGGACAGGGCATTTATAACAGGTATGGCAAAATTTTATGTTATCCTGTTATTGACAGCAGGGAGATGTGTTTTTTAGGATGTAATTTATTCGGTTTATATGGTTATACATTAGGGGAAATATATGGTAGAATGGCCATATGGATTTTGATTTAGAGAAGGTTAAGTATGTTTGAATGAAGTTGACAGTAACTTTGAATTTGCTGTAGGCGCATAAAATTATGGATGAATACGAGGAGATAGAAAGATGGATAAAAGAGCGGATAGAGGAATGTCCGGTAAAATGGCTGGAAAGACGGTTAAAAGAGTGGGGATAGATTCGGGTACAGGAAGCAGGAAAGGCGTAAAGGGAGATAAGGGCGGAGTGAGAGGCAGGGTGAGAGACAACGTGAAGGGCGGAGTGAAAGACAGGGTGAGAGACAACGTGAGGGACGGAGTGAAAGACAGGGTGAGAGACAACGTGAAGGACGGAGTGAAAGACAGGGTGAGAGACAACGTGAAGGACAGAATGAGAGACAACATGAAAGACAGTAAACACAAGGTGAGGGACGGAGAAGGTAAAAACGGTGCAGGTGAGAGCGGGAAACGGTTTGATGGGAATGAGGGCGCATTTTCCAGGCAGCGCAGTGGAGAAAAACGCAGGGATGGCAGCTCACCAAGGGTACGCAAAGGGGCGGATGGATTGTCAGTCTCTAAAAAACAAAATGGAGGGGCTCTTAATGCTGAAAGGCGGAGTGAGGATTCCAAAAGAGGAGGCTCATATGGGGGACGGGGAAGCAGACGGAGCAACAGTATCTGCCCGGTGCTGAATCTGTGCGGAGGCTGCCAGCTGCTGGATATGGAGTACGCCAAGCAGCTGGCGTTCAAACAGAAGCAGGCGGAAGAACTGCTAAAAGGACTCTGTCCTGTAAAGCCTATTATAGGCATGAAGGATCCCTTTCATTACCGCAATAAGGTACATGCTGTATTTGACAGGGACAAAAGAGGAAATATCATTTCCGGAATATATGAAGAAAATACACACCATGTAGTTCCTGTGGAGAAGTGCCTTATAGAGGACCAGAAAGCAGATGAAATCATCGGTACTATACGCGGAATGCTCAAATCTTTTAAAATCAGGACCTATGATGAGGATACGGGCTTTGGGCTTCTCAGACATGTTATAATCCGCAAGGGTTTTTCCACAGGGGAAATTATGGTAGTGTTGGTTACAGCATCTCCGGTGTTTCCGTCTAAGAATAATTTTGTTAAGGCTTTGCGGGAGAAACATCCGGAAATTACCACCATCGTCCAGAATATTAACGGAAGAGGAACAAGCATGGTTCTGGGGGATAAGGAGCATGTGCTGTATGGCAAGGGATATATTGTGGACGAGCTGTGCGGATGCCGGTTCCGTATATCATCAAAGTCATTTTATCAGGTAAATCCTGTGCAGACGGAAATCCTTTATGAAAAGGCATTGTCACTGGCCGGTCTTACCGGGCAGGAACTGGTGGTGGATGCGTATTGCGGTATCGGAACCATTGGGATTATAGCAAGTAAGACGGCCGGGAAGGTTATTGGCGTGGAACTGAATCAGGATGCAGTCAGGGATGCTGTTAATAATGCGAAGATGAACGGAATTGAGAATATCCGCTTTTATTGCAATGATGCAGGACGTTTTCTGGTGAATATGGCTGAACAGGGTGAGAAAGCGGATGTGGTTATCATGGACCCTCCCAGAAGCGGAAGTACGGAGGAGTTTATGGACGCCGTAGGGAAGCTGGGAGCCGAGAAGGTGGTGTATGTGTCGTGTAATCCGGAGACGCTGGCCAGGGATGTAAGGTATATGAAGAAGCTGGGGTATCGGGCGGAGGAGGCTTGGTTGGTGGATATGTTTCCGGGGACGGTGCATGTGGAGACGGTATGTCTTTTGTCCAAACTCAATGCGAAGCAACATATCGAGGTTGAGATTAAGATGGATGAGCTGGATCTGACTTCAGTGGAGAGTAAGGCTACTTATGATGAAATTAAGGCATACATACTGCAAAAACATGGGTTGAAGGTTAGTAGCTTATATATTGCACAGGTAAAGCAGAAATGTGGTATAATAGAGCGTGTAAATTATAATAAACCAAAGTCTAAGGATACTAGACAGCCCCAGTGTCCATTAGAAAAGGAAATAGCTATAATAGATGCATTCAGGTATTTTAAAATGCTTTGATTAAAATATGTGTATGGTTTGCTGAGGTCAATCCTTATTGTTTCGTAAAAATATACTACAGAGAAAAGAGGAATTGTTTAATGATCGTTATTAGTTTTGTGAATATGAAAGGTGGAGTAGGGAAAACTACCTTAGCAGTTAATGTTGCTGATTTTCTTGCCAAACGTCATTCAAAAAAAGTGTTACTTGTTGACATGGATCCACAATTTAACGCCACACAATGTTTAATGAGTAGCGAAAATTATATTGAATATTTAAGCCATGGTGGAACTACGGTTGTTGATGTATTTAAGAATGTAAATATAGCTAATGTATCAGTAGTGGGTGGTGTGTCATCTTCTGTTGAATGTCCTTATGAAAATATTCGCCCATATACTACCGACAGATCTTTTGACTTAATTCCAGGACAACTTGATTTATTTCGATTTGAAATGGCGCCTGGTCAAGGAACAGAGCTACGTTTAAAAAATTATTTGAATCATATAAGAAAAAATGATGCATATGATATCTGTATTATTGATTGTCCGCCAACACCTTCAGTTTGGATGACAAGTGCTATAATTGCTTCAGATTATTACCTTATTCCATCTAAACCAGATCCAATCAGTATGACAGGCTTGGATCTTCTTGATAGTATCATTAGAGAACGAAAAGAGAATTATGGTTGTACATGTAAATGTCTTGGGTTAGTACTTACTATGGTTGAAACTAACACTACAATTTATCATGATACAAGAAAATATTTTTCAAGCACAGGTAAGTGGAAACAATATTTATATAGGTGTGATGTTCTGAAGCGTACATCTGTAGCAAAAGGGCAATTAAATGGGACTTTTATTTCTGATATCGATGATAACAAACTCAACTTTCAGTTTTCTGGGGTGGTTCAAGAATTTTTAAAAAGATTGGGGATGCAATAATGGTAAACGATAAAAAAAGACGAATAATAGATGGCGATTTTCAACGATCAATAAATTTTTTTGAAGAGTTATGTTGGTTGCTTGATTCTAATAAAGATATAAATTTTAAGGACGCAAGCAAGACTTTAAAACAATGGCGAAATTTAATGATACATGGAGAATGCGAGACCAACAAGGTAGAAAAATCCTATAGCCTGATAGGTGTATTGCCGTCTCTTTTAAAGGATAAGGAACTTTTTCCCAACAATGCAAAGTTAGCACAGTTTTCAGAGGAAGTATTATCGTTGTCCATTCTTAGGTGGGATAAAAGATCTAGAAATGAAATCATTGGATTAATTATTTGTGAGGTGGAGGATACTAACAAGCAACGCATAGATCAATTGTCGCAATGGGTAGGAAACATTTTGAATCATAAAGTTCAAGTTAAAGATATGCAAGAAAACGCTGAAAAAACTGGTAATCTTTTTTCATGGAATGAAGCAATTCAAAGACTGACCGGAGAAACAAATGAGTAGACGTATAAATGATGATTTTTTATTATTAGAAGATTTTATTACAAACTATCAGCTTTCCAAATATAACTCCGATCCAGAACAAATTGAGAAATATAAATCTATGCATAAAAAATTATACGCATTCTTAGTTTTTGTAGCAGAGTTCGAAAGACAAAGCATCAATAAGAATAGCGATAAGTTTCTTTCGGAAGTATCTTCAGATCTTATGTTATCACTTTTTTGTGCTATACAGGGAATGTATAAACCCGCAAAGCTTCAATTGCGCTGTGGAATCGAAAATTTTATTAAAGCTATAATAATGATTGATACACCCCAAATTGTTGTTGAAACCAGTGTGTATGCAATTTTTGATGCGGCAACTAAAGATAAACATTTTGCCACGGTGACAGGTGATAAAGTACGACAAAAAATTCGTAACGCTTATACAATTTTATGCCATACAGTACACGGTGATACTTCTGTAATGCATCCGCTCAGTGCTTTATCATTGTTGCCGGAATATGACGAAAAGCTTTTGGCAGAATTTGCGAATATTTACATAGGGTGCGTTGAACATTACTTAGAGATATTCTATTTAAATTATCCTATGGTTTTAGATAATATGCATCCATATAATAAACAAGATGTGCTGGATGCTATGTCGAAAAAAACGAAGTCGGAAGTTATACATGAACTCTACGAAAAGTAAGAACTGCAAGAAACGCTTTGCTTTATTGCTGTAGAATATTGTTATAATCAAAAAAATTCATAATAACATTACTCTGCAGGAGCAGCCAGTCCGAAAATTCCTTTGGGCTGGCTTCTTTCTTTTTCACAGCCTGTTTCCGCTGCAAGGCTTCCTTTTTGAAGGATTCAAAAGCAGCCAGCATTTCTTCCAGACACTCAGAAGGAAAACCAGAAGTTTTCTTTGCCTTATTGATTTTGTTTCGCCAGTTCTGACACTCATTTTTGTAAAGCAGATCATAATTGTTTTCTCTGGCTCGTTCATCAAATTCACGCTTGTTCTGGAGAGATTGCTTTTTACGACACTTATCACTGCACAGCTCATACCGCTGGCTTTTGGCAAGGAATACTTTCCCGCAGATTTTGCATTTCCGGAAATAAAGCCCCCAATCGTTCAGTCGGTTCAGATAATAGATCATCAGCGGATACAGGGACGAATAGGCGGCAACACACTCCATTTTTCGTTTGCTGTCTGGATACCAGAGGTCAAGCCGGGTATCTTCCTGCGGCACAGAGCCATAAATATGTGTGGAAATATTTAGTCGTTTTGGCTTCCCTGTATCCTCGTCAAAGTCAAGGGGTGGATTGCCCATAAATAAGGCTGTAAAGCCATTCATTTTTTCGATAAAACGTTCGCAGGCAGATTCCCGATCTCGTGGTTCTCTTGCCTTCAAATATTCATTCCAGATACGAAGTGCCACATACATTCTCACCGGATCACCGGTGAGATATTTTTTTGCCAGAAAATCACCGGAAGCCTGTTCCAGTTCGGGCTGTTTCCAACGATTGGAGTGCAGGGCTTCTCTCAGTGGTATTAAACCAAAACGGTTCCATTCGCCGCCCGAATCATGCTCAAAGGCTGAAAGCATAGTTCCCAAAGGGCGTGTAACATCACAAAGCACCTCTGTATCGTCATATCCCTGTAAACGAAATCGGATTTGCAGTTCTTCTCCAATTAAAATACGCTCTTTCATTTTCTGCCTGTCCAGCGTCAGCACCAGCAGAATACGGT
>ERZ773260.558-NODE-558-length-53979-cov-9.996866_pt1 | contig 53979 bp, 36 predicted proteins | sample MGYA00511387_ERZ773260 | MGnify/ENA primary metagenome ERZ773260 (study PRJEB29015, sample SAMEA2737745) | human gut metagenome | biome: human gut; feature: human-associated habitat; material: faeces | place: China | collected 2012 ...
AACGGTACGCACGGTGGTGTGAGAGGACGGGACTAAACGTCCCTCCTACTCGGTTTTAACTTTTCTCGCAACACCGAGCTACCATTTCCTCCATCATGCCCTGCCGCAGGTGGCACAGCAGCCGGAACTGCTCCACGATGTCCGCCTGCATGCCCTGACTCATCCATAGCACGATCTGGCCATAGCACTCGCACTGGTAAAACCGCACCAGCACCTCCCGGTCCGCCTCCGGCAGCGCCTTCCCGGCAAACGCCGTGTCAAAATAGCTGCCCACCACGCTGTGGCAGATGTCCATCAGGCTGTGCTCATAGGCCTCGTGGCTGGCGGAATTGTAAAGATGCAGCACGGCCGTTCGGTTCTGCAGGGCAAATTCCACGGCGATCTCCAGGCACTGCTCCAGCGAGTCGACCGTCGGGTACTCCTGCACGATGCGCGCGGCCTCGTCCTTGACGATCTCCTCGGCCAGCGCGGGAATATCCGTGTAGTGATAATAGAACGAATTGCGGTTGATGCCGCAGTCCTCCACGATGTCCTTCACCGTGATCTTGTTGAGCGGACGCTCGTTGAGCAGCTTCAAGAACGAAGCGCGGATCGCACGTTTGGTCAGCGATGTCACGGGACGCACCTTCCTTTCCTGCCCATTATGCCACAGACCGGGATTTTTTGCAAGAAAAAAAACAGGGCCGCCGGAGCGGCCCCGTTTGTGGATCATTTTGCTGCGTTGCGCAGGATGCACTTGAGCGTGCGCACGGCAGCCTCCATGTCCTCGACCGGGACGTACTCGAACCTGCCGTGGTAATTCTCGCCGCCCGTGAACAGGTTCGGGCAGGGGAGCCCCTCGTAGGACAGGCGCGCGCCGTCCGTGCCGCCGCGGATGGGCACGACGCGCGGCGTCACGCCCGCGTCGCGCATGGCCTGCTGCGCCGCCTCGACGATGGCCATGTGCGGCTCGATCTTCTCGCGCATATTATAATAGCTGTCGCGCAGCGCAACTTCGACCGTTCCCGCGCCGTATTTCGCGTTCAGGAAGGCCGCCGCCGACTCGAACAGCGCCTTGCGCGCCTCGAACGACGCGCGGTCGTGGTCGCGGATGATGTATTCGAGCGTCGCCAGCTCCACCTCGCCCTGCATGGCGCACAGGTGGCTGAAGCCCTCGTAGCCCTCCGTGGCCTCCGGGCGGTCGTGCACCGGCAGCATGCCGTGGAACTCCATGGCGATGAGCTGCGCGTTGATCATGCAGCGCTTGGCCGAGCCGGGGTGGACGTTGCGCCCGTGGACGGTCACAACAGCGGAGGCGGCGTTGAAATTCTCATATTCCAGCTCGCCGAGCGTGCCGCCGTCGACGGTGTAGGCATAGTCCGCGCCGAAATGCGCCAGATCGAAGCGGTCCGCGCCGCGGCCGATCTCCTCATCCGGCGTGAAGCCGATGCGCAGGGACGCGTGCGCGCCGCCCTCGGCCAGCAGCTCCTCCACGGCGGTCAGAATTTCCGCGATGCCCGCCTTGTCGTCCGCGCCGAGCAGCGTCGTGCCGTCCGTGACGATCAGGTGCTTGCCGACGCTGCGATTCAGGATCGGGAAATCCGCAGGGCTGAGCGCCGTCGTGTCGTTCAGGGCGATATCGCCGCCCGTGTATTCCACGATGCGCGGCTTGATGTCCCTGCCGGAGCAGTCCGGCGAGGTGTCCATATGGGCAATGAGGCCGATGGCGGGCGCACCGGGCGTGCCGGGCACGGAGCCGTAGACATAGCCGTCCGCGTCGATGCGGGCGTCCGCAATACCGAGCGCGCGCATCTCCTCCACGAGCGCTTCGCCGAGCAGCTTCTGCTTCGCAGTCGAGGGGCAGGTTTCCGAGCTTTCGTCCGACTGTGTGTCGAAGGAAACATAGTGCAGAAGGCGTTCCGTTACCGTCATATCCGTTCTCCTTTCCAATTGTCGAAAACTGCCCCGGCGTTTGGCCGGGGCAGAAATTTTTTCTTACTTGCCGCAGAGCGCTGCAGTGTCCTGCGCGATCATGAGCTCTTCGTTCGTGGGGATGACCCAGACCTTCACGCGGGAATCGTCCGCAGAGATGAGGGCTTCCTCGCCGCGCACCTTGTTGCGCTCCGGGTCGAGCTTGACGCCGAGGAATTCCAGACCTTCGCAGATGGCGGCGCGGTTCGTGCAGCCGTTCTCGCCGACGCCGGCCGTGAAGACCAGGCAGTCCAGACCGCCGAGCGCGGCAGCATAGGCACCGATATACTTGCGGACCTCGTAGCAGAACTTGTCCAGCGCGAGCTGGCAGGCCTCGTCGCCCTTGTTGGCGCCGGCCTCGAGATCACGGAAGTCGGAGGACACGCCGTTCGACAGAGCCAGCACGCCGGACTTCTTGTTCAGCATCGTCAGGCACTCGTCGGCCGTCATGTTGTACTTGTTCATGATGAACTGCGCGACGCAAGTGTCGATATCGCCTGCGCGGGTGCCCATGGGAACGCCGGCCAGCGGGGACAGGCCCATGGATGTATCCTGGCACTTGCCGTCCGCAACGGCGGAGAGGGAGGAGCCGTTGCCGAGATGGCAGACGACGATCTTCAGCTCGCTTGCGGACTTGCCCATCAGCTCGATGGCACGCTTGGAGACATAGCGGTGGGACGTGCCGTGGAAGCCGTAGCGGCGGAGATGATCTTCCTCATAATACTTCGTGGGAATGGCGTAGCGATAGGCCTTCGGGGGCATGGTCATATGGAACGCAGTGTCGAACACGGCGACCTGGGGCTTGCCCGGCATGACCTTCTCGCAGGCCTCGATGCCCATGAGGTTGGCAGGGTTGTGGAGCGGGCCGAGGGGGATGCAGTCGCGGATGGCCTGCTTGCAGGCTTCGTCGATGATGCAGGATTCGACGAACTTGTCGCCGCCGTGCAGCACGCGATGGCCGATGGCATCGATCTCGTCCGTGGACTTCAGAACGCCGTACTCCGGATCGACAAGGATGGACAGGACGGCCTCAATGGCTTCGGAATGCGTGGGCATGGGGATGTCGCGCTCGACCTTCAGACCGGTGGCGGGGACCTTGTGTGTCAGCTTGCCATCGATGTAGATGCGCTCGCACAGGCCCTTGGCGAAGACCTCACCGGAGGTCGGGTCCATCAGCTGGTACTTCAGCGAAGAGCTGCCTGCATTGATCACGAGAATTTTCATGGTTGTGTCAACTCCTGTAAAAACATTGTTTTCTTTTCTTCAATTTCGTGATAGTATTAACACATACGGCTTTATTCTATAATAAATTGGCGCATGATACAAGTGCTTTTTTGGGAAATGAGGAATTTTTTGTGAGGATCGCCGGAATCATCTGCGAATATAACCCCTTCCACAACGGCCATGCCCATCAGCTCGCCGTGCTGCGGGAGGCGGGCTATGCGCCGGTGTGCGTGATGAGCGGGGACTATGTCCAGCGGGGAGAGCCCGCTGTCATTCCGGCTGCGGCACGGGCCGAGGCCGCCGTTCGCTGCGGGGCGGCGCTGGTGCTCGAGCTGCCGCCGAGCTATGCGCTCCGCTCGGCAGAGGGCTTTGCGGACGGCGGCGTGGAGCTGCTCGACCGTTTCGGCTGCGCGGAGGCGCTGTGCTTCGGCAGCGAGAGCGGCGATGCGGAGGCCCTGCTGGCTACGGCGCAGACGCTGCTGTCTCCGGAGCTTGTGCCGCTGCTGAAGCAGGAGCTTGCGGGCGGCGCCTCGTTCCCGGCGGCGCGGCAGCGGGCGCTGGAACGGCTTGGCGCGCCCGGTGCGGCGCTGCTGGAGCGGCCCAATTCCATTCTTGCGGTGGAATACTGCAAGGCCCTGCTGCGGCGCGGGTCCCGCATGCGGCCGATCGTGCTGCACCGCGCGGGGGATTATCACGGCGGGAGCGCTGCGGATGCGCCCTCGGCCAGCTTCCTGCGTGGGCAGGCGGACTGGGCGGGCTATATGCCGGAGGCTGCGCGGGCCGTGCAGGCCGCTGCACCGCGATATAGGCTGGCGGCGGGGGAACGGGCCGTGCTTGCGCGTTTGCGGGCCATGGGGGAGGACGAGTTCGCCGCGCTGCCGTACGGCTCCGAGGGCCTGTGGCAGAAGGTGATGCATGCCTGCCGCACGGAGGCGTCGCTGGAGGGCATCCTCGCGGCCGCAAAATCGAAGCGCTATCCGCGCACCCGGCTGATGCGGATGCTCCTGTGCGCCTTCCTGGGCCTGACGGAGCAGCAGCTGACCGAGCCTGCGCCCTATGTGCGCGTGCTGGCGCTCGATGCGGACGGCCGGGCCATCCTGCGGGCGGCGCAGGGCAGGCTCTCGCTCCTGCATGCGGGAGAGCGCGCACAGGACTGCGCGTTTGCGGAAACGGAGCGGCGCTGCCGCGCGCTTTACGGCCTGTTCCGGGAGAACGGGCCCGCGGAGCCTGTACCGAAATCGCGCGTCTATGTGCAAAGGGATTGACATTGGGCAGCATTTCCCATACAATCATTTCCAGATGCGCACGGCGCACGGAAAAGGAGAGAGAAAAATGGCAATTATGCTTCGGCTCAAATGCCCGTCCTGCGGCGAAGTCATGAACGCGGCAGGCTTCTGCAATTGCACCAAATGCGGCACACCGATCCGCTACAACGGCTGGGGAATGCTGCAGATCTACCGCATGGGCTCCCCGGTCGGCATCGCGGCAGGCTACGGCATTTATCTGGACGGCCAGCCCTACGGCCATCTGGCCAACAAGGAGAGCATCCGCATTCCGCTCCCGATGGGGACGCACACGCTGCACATGACCTGCGGCATGACGCGCCGCTGCGAGGACCTGACGTTCACACTGACGCCGGAGGCCCCTGCCGCCTATGTCAAGGCGTCCATCCGCATGGGCTTCTGGTCGAACACGATCCACCTGACTCCGGCCGATTCGTCCGAAATGCCGCAGGCGTAAACCGGTTTTTCCAAGGAAAAAAGCAAAAATAATGCTTGCAATTCTGCGAAAACTGTGATAAGATAGTCGGGCATTGAAAATAAGAGGGGCATCATGCCCTTTTACGAAACGAGAAAGAGGTGAAAGCAATGAAGGAAGGAATCCATCCGAAGTACGAACAGACGACGATTCGATGCGCGTGCGGTGAGATCATTGAGACCGGTTCCACGAAGAAGGACATCAAGGTCGAAATTTGCTCCAAGTGCCACCCTTTCTATACCGGCAAGCAGAAGCTGGTTGATACCGGCGGACGCGTTGACCGCTTTAACAAGAAGTTTGGCCTGAAGTAAAGAATGAACGAAAAGTCTGCATCGTATCGGTGCGGACTTTTTTCATACTTTTTTCGGGAAAATACGCAGCTCCTGCCGCCGGCCGCACCGGTCAGCGGCTGTGGGGAGCCCAGTCAGAATTTTGGAGGTAGTCATGCAGCAGAATGATCGAGTCAAAGCAGAGAAGGCCATCCTGGTCGGCCTGAGCGCGGACTGCTTCCGGCCGGAGGAGAACGCCACGGACGAGTCGCTGGACGAGCTGGAGGCTCTCCTCGAGACGGCGGGCGGCATCTGTGAGGCAAAGGTGCTGCAGAACCGCCACACGCCGGACCCGCACAGCTTCATCGGCGAGGGAAAGGCGCAGGAGGTGCGCACGCTGCTTGAGAGCACGGGGGCAACGCTCGTTGTGTTTGACAACGACCTCTCGCCGTCCCAGATCCGCGCGCTGGAGGAGCTGACGGATGCGACCGTCCTGGACCGCAGCGCCCTGATTTTGGATATCTTTGCCCAGCGCGCCAAAACGGCCGAGGGCCGCCTGCAGGTCGAGCTGGCGCAGTATCAGTATCTGCTGCCGAAGCTCTCCGGTATGGGCACGTCGATGTCCCGCCTGGGCGGCGGCATCGGCACGCGCGGCCCCGGCGAGACGAAGCTCGAAACGGACCGCCGCCACATCCGCGAGCGCATCACCCGCCTGCAGGCGGAGCTGGACGAGGTGCGCCGCGTGCGCGCCACGCAGCGTGAGCGCCGCGTGAAGAACTCCATTCCCGTCGTGGCGCTGGTCGGCTACACGAATGCAGGCAAGTCCACCCTGCTCAACGCTCTCACGGGCGCGGGCATCCCGGCCAACGACCGGCTGTTTGACACGCTGGACACGACGACACGCCGCCTGAAGGTGTCGGATCATCTGGAGATCCTGCTGTCCGATACCGTCGGCTTCATTGCCAAGCTGCCGCATCATCTCATCGAGGCCTTTCAGGCCACGCTGGAGGAGCTGCAGTATGCGGACCTGCTGCTGCATGTCATCGATGCGTCCGACCCGCACCGTGAGGCACACATCGAGGTCGTCGACCGGCTGATCGAAAAGCTGGCCAAGCCCGGCGTGCCCGTGCTGCGCTGCTATAACAAGGCCGACCTCGTCGGCGACGTCTCGAATCTCCCCATCGGCGAGAAGAACATCCCCATGTGCGCGCGCAGCGGCATCGGCATGGACGAGCTGCTCACGCGCATCGAGGAGACGCTGACGGGCCGGCTCCACCGGGCCGTGTTCCTGCTGCCGTATTCCGACGCGGGCGCGCTGGCCCAGCTGCACGAGCAGGCGCAGGTGCTCCGTGTGGATTACCTGCCGGAGGGCGTCGAGGTCGAGGCTGTCTGCCGCGAGGAGCTGTTCGGCCGCCTGAAGCGCTTTGTAAAGGAGCCGGAGGCATGAAGGAGTATCTCGTCCCCACCGGCGACGGCGAGGCACAGTTCATCGAGCGCCGCTCCCGCTTCATCGGGCACATCTTCCTGACGGAGACGGAGGAGGAGGCGCTCGCGCGGCTGAAGCAGATGCGCGAGCAGTACTGGGATGCGACCCACAACGTCTACGCCTACATCATCCGCGACGGCGCAACGCGCTTTTCCGATGACGGCGAGCCGGGCGGCACGGCAGGTATGCCGGTGCTGCAGGTGCTGCAGCGGGAGGAGCTTTACAATGTAACGTGCGTCGTGACGCGCTATTTCGGCGGCATCCTGCTCGGCGCGGGCGGCCTTGTGCGCGCCTATGCTCACGGAGCCAAGATCGCCGTGGATGCCGCAGGGCGCTCCATCAAGCGCATCTGGACGAATGTCTATCTGCCGTGCCCCTACAGCTGGTATGAGCGCATCCGCCTCGAGGTCGCCGCATTCGGCGGCATGATCCGCGAGACGCAGTTCGGCGCGGATGTCGAGCTGGATCTGCTGCTGCCGGAGGAGCAGACGCAGGGCTTCCTCGAGCGGGTGACCGACCTTTCGGCCGGGACGATCGAGGGGCTGATCGGAAAACAGGAATACCGCGCGTTCCCGCTTCCCTGAGCGGACGCGCCGGGCGACAGACGGGAGGAAATGCCGATGACGATCCGGGAAGAACTGGAATGGACCGAGCACCTTTGCCTCAGTGAGCGTGCGCAGTTTTCCGATGCCACGCGCGGCCGCCCGCGGCCGGAGGAGCCGCAGGAAAACGACGTGCGGACCTGCTATCAGCGGGACTCCGACCGCATCCTGCACAGCAAGTCCTTCCGCCGCCTTATGCACAAGACGCAGGTCTTCCTGCAGCCGGAGGGCGATCACTACCGCACGCGTATGACGCACACGCTGGAGGTCGCGCGCATCGCGCGCACCATTACGCGCGCCCTGCGTCTGAACGAGGACCTGGCCGAGGCCATTGCCTTCGGCCACGATCTCGGCCACACGCCGTTCGGCCACGCGGGCGAGGTTGCGCTGACGGAGGTCATGGGCGAGCCGTTCCGCCATAACGAGCAGTCTCTGCGCGTTGTAGACGTACTGGAGAAGGACGGGCAGGGCCTGAACCTGACCTATGAGGTCCGCATGGGCATCCTCGGCCATTCGAGCCACAGCCGCATGCCGGAGACGCTCGAGGGCCAGATTGTACGCAAATCCGACCAGATCGCCTATATCAACCACGACATCGACGACGCCATGCGCGCCGGGATCCTGACGAATGACGACATTCCGCGCGAGATCTCCGACGTGCTCGGCGAGACCCACCGCGAGCGCATCAATACGCTCGTGACGGATATGATCTTCCACTCACGCGGCACGGGAGAGCTGGGCATGACGCCCGAGATCGAGCAGACCATGCAGGCCCTGCGCCAGTTCATGTTTGAGCGCGTCTACAAGAATCCGATCGCCAAAGGCGAGGAATCCAAGGCCCGCCGCATCCTGCAGGAGCTTTATACCTATTACATCGCCCATCCCGAGGCGCTGCCGCAGGATTTCCAGCCGCAGCTCACGTTCGAGGGGCTTCCGCGCGTCGTGTGCGATTATATCGCGGGCATGACGGACAAATATGCCATGTACAAGTATGACGAGCTGTTCATTCCGACCGGCTGGCAGGTGCGTGGCTGAAAGGAGGCAGAGCCGTGGCTTTTCCCCCGGCATTTCTGGATGAACTCAACGCCCGGAATCCCATTGAGGACGTCGTCGGGCAATATGTCGCGCTGACGCGCCGGGGCAGCAATCTGTTTGGCCTCTGCCCCTTCCATGGCGAAAAGACGCCATCGTTCTCCGTCGCGCCGGAGAAGGGCATTTTCTACTGCTTCGGCTGCCACAAGGGCGGCGGCGTGGTGAATTTCATCATGGAGATCGAGAATCTCACCTACGGCGACGCCGTGCGCTTTCTGGCAAAGCGCGCGGGCCTCGAGGTCCCGGACGATGGCGCTTATCAGTCGCAGTATAAGAAAAAAGAACGGCTCTGGGCACTGTGCCGCGCGGCGGCACAGTTCTATCACGCCCAGCTCAAGACCCCGGCGGGAGAGGAGGCGCGGGCCTATCTGCAAAAGCGCGGCGTCTCCGGCCAGACGGTCACGCGTTTCGGCCTCGGTTATTCGCCGAATCGCTGGACGGCCCTGCTCGACGCCATGACGGCAAAGGGCTACACGAAGGAGGAACTGCTCGAGGCGGGCCTCCTCAGCCAGAACCGCGACAAGGGGACGCTCTATGACCGCTTTCGCAACCGCCTGATGTTCCCCATCATCGACGTGCGCGGCAATGTCATCGGTTTCGGCGGCCGCGTCATGGACGATTCGACGCCGAAGTACCTGAACTCGCCGGAAACGATTATTTTTAACAAGCGGCGGAACCTTTTCGCCATGAATGTCGTCAAGAAAAGCAAGCGGGAATTCATCATCCTCACGGAGGGCTATATGGATGCCATCGCGCTGCATCAATATGGCTTCGACTGTGCGGTGGCCTCGCTCGGCACCTCGCTGACGCAGGAGCACGCGGACATGCTGTCCAAATATACCGATGAGCTTGTGCTGACCTACGACGGCGACGAAGCCGGGCAGAACGCCACCCAGCGCGCCATCCCCATGCTGGAGCGGACGGGCCTGCGGGTGCGCATCCTGCGGATGCGCGGCGCAAAGGACCCGGATGAATTCCTGAAGAAATACGGCGCGGACCGCTTCCGCCTGCTGCTGGAGGGCTGCGAAAATCAGGCAGAGTACCGCCTGCGCTCACTGCAGATGCGCTTTGACCTCTCACAGGATGAGCAGAAGGTGGAATTTGCCAAGCAGGCCGCCGCTCTTATCGCGGGCTTCGGCACGGCGGTGGAGCGCGAGGTCTACGGCACGCGTGCCGCCGAGGCGGCAGGGCTTTCGCCAGACGTGCTGCGCATGGAGATCGACCGCGCCCGCAAGCGCCTGCTGCGGCAGGAGAAGCGCGAGGAGACGCGCCGGGAGATGGACCCGGCCGCAGCCGTTCAGCCGTTCCAGCGCGAGCTGCGCTACGACAACGTCCGCTCCGCCGTGGCGGAGGAGGGCCTGCTGCGCATGCTGTTCCGCGAGCCTGCTCTGCTGGCGCAGACGGAGGGCCTGACGGCGGAGGATTTCTCCGTGCCGCTGTTCGGCCGGGTCTATGCCGCTCTGTGCGAGCGGTGGCAGAACGATCTTGCCATCACGCCTGCGGCGCTGGCGGAGAGCCTGAGCCCGGCGGAAATGGCGCATCTGACGGCCGTGCTGCAGAAGCAGGAGCCGCCGCTGTCCGAAACGGCGCTGGCGGATTACCTGCGCATCCTGCGTGAGGAGCGGGCCAAGGCGCGCGTGAGCGACGCCAGCGACCTGCTTGCCATGCAGCGGGATCTGAAGAAGAAAAAAGGATATGGAGGTTCGTAAGCGATGGAAGAACAGGTGCAGATGAACGAGAAGCTCCGCGCGCTTTTGGAAAAGGCGAAGCGGGAGAAAAAGATCGCCTCCAAGGACCTCATCGATACGCTCGAGGCGATCGATGCGGATGAAAAGCAGACGGAGCTGATCTACGAGGCGCTGGACGAGGCCGGAGTGGAGATCGACGTCTCCGACGTCGTGGAGCTGCTGTCCAAGCCGGAGGAGATGCTCCCGAGCGAGGAGGACCTCGAGCTGATCGAGGAGGAGAAGATCATCGACACGGAGGATCTCTCCGAAAATATGAGCCTGAACGACCCGGTGCGCATGTACCTCAAGGAAATCGGCAAGATCCCCCTGCTCACGCTGGAGGAGGAGCACAAGCTCGCCGTGCGCATGGCCGAGGGCGATGAAGAGGCCCAGAAAAAAATGACAGAGGCCAACCTTCGTCTCGTCGTTTCCATCGCAAAGCGTTATGTCGGCCGCGGCCTGCCGTTCCTCGATCTCATCCAGGAGGGCAATCTCGGCCTCATCAAGGCCGTCGGCAAGTTCGACTACACGAAGGGCTATAAATTCTCCACCTATGCGACCTGGTGGATCCGACAGGCCATTTCCCGCGCCATTGCCGACCACGCCCGCACGATCCGCATTCCGGTACACATGGTCGAGACCATCAACCGCGTCTCCCGCGCCAACCATGAGCTGCTGCAGGAGCTGGGCCACGAGCCGTCGCCCGAGGAGATCGCGCACAAGCTGCATCTCCCGCTGGAGAAGGTCGAGGAGGTCATGCGCATCGGGCAGGAGCCCATCTCACTCGAGACGCCGGTCGGCGAGGAGGATGACAGCCACCTCGGCGACTTCATTCAGGACGACGAGGCCGAGGAGCCTGCGGATGCCGCGTCCTATGCCATGCTGCGCGAGCAGCTGGCGGGCGTGCTGAAGACGCTCACGCCGCGTGAGGAGCGCGTGCTGCGCCTGCGCTACGGCCTGACGGACGGCCGCATGCATACGCTGGAGGAAGTCGGGGAAGAATTTAACGTCACACGCGAGCGCATCCGCCAGATCGAGGCGAAGGCTCTGCGCAAGCTGCGCCATCCGTCGCGTTCTAAAGTGCTGAAAGACTTTTTAGGATGACAGCTGGAACGCCCCTGAAAAAATTTCTCTTGACTTTACGGAAAAAATCCGTATGATATAGAGAGGAGAGAGGCGCGACTTTGCAGCGCGTCAAAGACAGGAGCGAAGAACGATGTTTGAACGGATCACGACATATCTGGCAGAGCAGTTCGATTTCCCGAAGGATTCGCTGCACTGGGATACGACGTTTAAGAGCCTGCAGCTCGACTCGATGGACATGGTCGAAATGATGATGGACATGGAAGAAGAGCTCGGCGTGGATTTTGACCAGAACGATATGGCAGAGCTGACCACCATTGGTGAGCTTGCCGATTACATTGAAAAGAAGCTGAACGAGGGCTGAATCAGGCCATTCCGGTCTGTGACAAGGTCGCACTAGTCGGGGAGATAGCGGTGCCCTGTGACCTGCAATCCGCTATAGCAGGGATGAACTCCCATACCCGGGTTCGTGCTGTTTTGCTGTCCGAATAAGCGGTGTTGAGGCATCGGTCTTGCGCAACGGGCTCCCGTGAACCATGTCAGGCGGGGAACCGAGCAGCATTAAGCGGATCTGTCCGTGTGCCGCAAGGACGCCGCTGCTGAGCTGGCTGTTCGGGAAACGGAAATGGTTCCGGATTCAAATATGGGTGTGCGATCTTGTCATGGATCGGAATGGACAATAAAACGCGCGGAAGGGACGCCCCTCCCGCGCGTTTTTTGCAGCGGCGCGATTGCAATTTGCGCCGTTTTCGCGTATACTATGCACTGGGAGATGATGACATGTATCAGGCACTTTACCGCAAATACCGTCCGCAGACCTTTGACGACGTCGTCGGTCAGCAGGGCGTGACCCAGACTCTGAAGAATCAGCTCCAGACCGGCCGCCTGAGCCATGCCTATCTGTTCACGGGCACGCGCGGCACCGGCAAGACGACCTGCGCCAAAATTCTGGCCAAGGCCGTGAACTGCGAAAACCCGCAAGACGGCAACCCCTGCAACCGCTGCGCCGCCTGCCGGAGCATCGATGCGGGCGCGTGCATGGACGTGCTGGAGATCGACGCCGCCTCGAATAACGGCGTGGACAGCGTCCGCGCCCTGCGCGACGACGCCGTCTATACCCCGGCGGAGGTCAAAAAGCGCGTGTATATCATCGACGAGGTGCATATGCTCTCGCTGAGCGCGTTCAACGCCCTGCTCAAGATCATCGAGGAGCCGCCGGAGCACCTGCTGTTCATTCTGGCGACGACGGAGCTGCATAAGGTGCCGGCCACGATCCTGTCGCGCTGCCAGCGCTTTGCCTTCCGGCGCATCGTGCCGGAGGATATCGTGGGCCGTCTGAATTATATCGCCTATCAGGAGAGCATCGAGCTCGAGCCGGATGCGGCTGCGTTTCTGGCGCGGCTGGCAGACGGCGGTCTGCGCGATGCGGTGAGCCTGCTCGACCAGTGCGCCTCCGCTGCGCAGGGCGCGGTGACGGTCGATGAGGCCTGCAAGGTCCTCGGCCTCGCGGGCGCGCGGCAGACGGCGGCGCTCATGGAGGCCGTTGGCAGGCATGATGCGGCTGCAGCACTCTCGATTTTCAACACGCAGTATGCCGAGGGCAAGGACCTCGGCGCCATGCTGGACGAGCTGTGCGCCGTGGCGCGCGACCTGCTCATCCTGCGCACGGCCCCGCAGGCCGGGATCCAGATGATCTCCGGAATCTGCACGCCGCAGGAGCTGCGCACGCTGCAGCCGCTGCTCAGCCCGGGCGAGCTGCTGCGCATCACGGCCGTCCTGCGCGATACGGCGGCGGGCTTCAATGCCAGCGCGAACCGCCGCATCGACGCCGAGCTCTGCCTTGTGCGCCTGTGCGAGCCGGAGGCCAGTCTGGATGCCGAGTCGCTCAATGCCCGCCTGTGCCGCGTGGAGGAGCGTCTGGCGCGCGGTGTCGTGCCCGTCGCTGCCGCACCGCAGCAGGAGGAGCAGGCACGGCAGGAACAGGCAGCGCCGGAGGAGCCGGAGACGGCCCCGGAGCCGCAGCAGCCTGCACCGTCCGAGGCCCCGCCGGGCTTCTGGCCGGAGCTCGTCAAGCGGCTGAAAACGACGCTCCCGCTGCCGGAGCAGGCCATGTTCTCCACGCAGGACAACGCGCCGGTGCGCGGTACGCTGCACGGGGACGTTCTGGAGCTGCGGATGGAGACGGAATTCGTGCGGAACCTCATCAATAAGCCGGAGGTCCTTCAGCCGGTGGCGGATGCCGCCACGGCCCTGCTGGGCAGGCCTGTGCGGGTGCGCATTGCTTCCGGAAAGGCAGAAAAGCCGAACGAGGGCTTTGCACGGCTCGTGAGCTTCGGGGAGGAGCACCCGGAACTGGTCGAGCTGAAGTAAGAAAAAATTCCAACTTGAAAAAGGAGAATGTCACTATGGCAAAAGGCGGTTTCCGCGGCCCGATGGGCGGCGGCATGAACATGAACATGATCAAGCAGGCCCAGAAAATGCAGCAGGACATGCTGAAAATGCAGGAGGAGCTTGAGGTCAAGCAGTATGAGGCTGCTGCGGGCGGCGGCGTGGTCAAGGCCGTCGTGAACGGCAAGCACGAGGTCGTCTCCCTGACGATCGACCCGGAGGCCGTGGACCCCGAGGACGTCGAAATGCTGCAGGATATGGTCGTCGCCGCGGTGAACGAGGCCATGCGCAAGGCCGAGGCTGAGGCGTCACAGAATATGTCCCGCCTGACCGGCGGCCTGAATCTCGGCGGCCTGTTCTGATGCGCGTTTTTCCCGCCGCATTGGAGCGGCTGACAGAACAGTTTGCCAAGCTGCCGGGCATCGGCGGCAAGACGGCGCAGCGGCTGGCGTTCTACTTACTCTCCCAGCCGCAGGAGGAGGCGGAGGAATTCGCCGACGCCCTGCTCGAGGCGCGGAAGTCTGTCCACCTGTGCCCCGTGTGCCAGAACCTGACGGACCGTGACATCTGCCCCATCTGCGAGGATGAGGAGCGTGACCACGGTCTCGTCTGCGTCGTGGCGGAGCCAAAGGATGTTGTCGCCATGGAGCGCGCCCGGGAATACCACGGCGTGTACCATGTGCTGCACGGCGTGATCTCCCCGCTGAATCAGGTCGGTCCGGACGATCTGCGCATCCGCGAGCTGCTCGAGCGCGTCGGCAGGGGCGGCGTGCGCGAGGTCATCATGGCCACGAATCCGGACACGGAGGGCGAGGCGACCGCCATGTACCTTTCCCGCCTGCTGCGCCCGCTGGAGGTGCGCGTGACGCGCCTTGCCTACGGCATTCCCGTCGGCAGCCAGCTGGAGTATGCCGACGAGGTCACGCTGCTGCGCGCGCTCGAGGGCAGAAGAGATATCTGAAAAACCGCTGCGATCCGAGCAATGGACCGCAGCGGTTTTTCTGTAATTCTATGAATTCTATGTGGCTCAGCGCGCTGTTCCGAGGAAGAACAGGGCCAGTGTGCCGGGACCGGAGTGCGCGCCGATGACCGGGCCGACGTAGTTGATCTCGATGCGCGGGACGTGCAGGCGGCGGCGGACCTCCTGCGCCAGGAATTCCGCGTCTGCAAGGCAGTCGCCGTGGCTGATGAAGACGGTCTGCTTTTCCGGCTCAATGGCGCTTCTCTCCATGCGGTCGACCAGCGCGAGGATGGAATTTTTGCGGCCGCGGGCCTTCGAGACGTTGATGAGGTGGCCTTCGTTGTCCACATGGAGCACGGGCTTGATGCCGAGCGCGCTGCCGACGAGGGCCGTCGCCGCCGAGACGCGGCCGCCGCGCTTCAGGAAGAACAGATCGTCGACCGTGAACCAGTGGCACAGGTGCAGGCGGTTGTCCTCAGCGTACTTTGCGGCTTCCTCCAGCGTTGCGCCGTGCTTCAGCTCCTGCACGGTCAGCCAGACCAGCAGGCCCTGGCCCATGGAGGCGCACAGCGTGTCGACCGTCAGAACTTTCCGCTCGGGATAGCGCTCGCGCAGCTCCTGCGCGGCGATCTCGGAGGCGCTGTAGGTGCTGCTCAGACCGGATGAGAAGCCGAGATACAGCACGTCCTTGCCCTGCTCCAGATGGCGGGACATTGCCGTGAGGAACGTTTCGACGTTCGCGGCTGCGGTCTTGGCGTTTGCGCCGCTGCGCAGCATGCCGTAAAACTCGCTGGTTTTGATCTCGCGCTCATCCGGATAGTCCAGGAAGGTCCGGTCGCCGCAGTTGACACTCAGCGGGATGATATCCACGCCCAGCTCCTGCTCCAGTGCCGGATTCAGGTCAGCAGAGGAGTCGGTCATCACAACATAATTCTTTTCCATCGTTCTTACCTCCCGGAGTTCTTTACATAATACAGAAGGATCTCCGCAGATGAGCGGATGATCTTCATTTGTGTTGCTTCGTCGATCAGAATGCGGAAATTGACGCCGCCCGTGAGCAGGTTCACGAGATTGAGGTAGACCATCTCAAGATCGAGGTCGCGGCGGACGGAGCCGTCCTCCATGCCGCGCACGAGCGCCTCGCGCCCCGGTTTGTCCAGCCCGGTCGCCACGGGGCGGCTGAAGCACATGTAGCGCACGGATTCCGTCAGCTGCTCGCGCAGGGCGTAGAACGCCATGTCCTGCAGAAAGCGGATGTATTCCGGATGGGCCTCGTAGGTATCGATATATGCACCCAATATGCGGGAAAACGTCTCATAACCGTTCTCCGGCGCGCCGCTCCGGGCGGCCTCGCAGCGCGCACTGTGCTCGGCGAGATATGCGTCGAGCAGATGATTGGCGACGGCGACGGCAATGGCCTGCTTGCTGCCGAAATAGCGGTAGACGGACATCGGCGTCAGATCGGCGTCCTCGGCGATCTCGGCGATGGTGGTCTTGTCAATGCTCTGGGCGAGGAAGCGCCCCTGTGCCGCCCGAATGACGGCGGCGCGGTTCTGCTCGCGCAGCTCCTTTTGGGTCATAAGGCACCCCAGCTTTCTGATAGTATCACTATCTATCTGTGATACATTATAACAAAACGGCGCGGGCCTGTCAACACTTCCGCGTCGAACAGACCCGCGTCAAATCGGGAATATGGTTCAGCCGAAGATCAGGATCGTGCCGATGGTCAGCACGGGCTGATGCAGCATGTAGATGAGCAGCGAATGCCGCCCGCAGAACGAGAAAAAGCGGATGACGGGATTTGCGGCGTTCACGCGCGGCAGCAGGCTCTGCTTTTTGCGGTAGGCGGTGCGGCCGATAACCGCGCCGAGCAGGAACCAGCCGAAGCCCGGCAGCAGCGGGAAATAGTCGCCGCCGCAGTAGAAGCCCTGGGCCCGCAGGCCGAGCGGGAACAGAAACTTCACGGGGATGTAGAACGTCTCGAACCAGGCGCCGAGCGCCACAAAGGCCACGCCCAGCACGGCCAGCGCCCATACCGGCAGCCGCTTGAACAGCGGGAAGAGCATCATGCACACGCCGAGCATATGCAGGATGCCGAACCAGATGAGCATGTCGCTCGGGAAGTTCAGAACGTTGACCATGAAGAACGTGACATACGAGATCACGAGAGCCGCGCCGAACACATACACGCCGCGCTGAAAACTGCGCGAGGCCAGCGTAGCGCACAGGCCGGAGAGCAGGATGAACAGAATGTGGCCGTACTGCCGGCAGAACAGAAACCAGCCGGGCAGGTCAAAGGCAAAGCCGCCGAAGGCGCTCAGGTCCCAGAAGGCATGGATGGCGACCATGCACAGGATGCACAGCCCGCGCAGGGCATCCAGCTCCCAGATACGCTGCTTTGCGGGAAGGGAAGTCTCTTTCGTCATGCGTGCTGCTCCTTTTCCGCTTCCTCCTCCAGCACGCGGTAGGCGACCTTGCCGACGAGCGTCTTGGGAAGCTCCTCCCGGAATTCGATCTCATAGGGCATTGCATATTTGGCGATGCGCTTGCGGCAGTAGGCCATCAGGTCCTGCCGGACAGCTTCCGTCGGGGCGACGCCCGGCTTCAGCACGACGAAGGCCTTGACCTTCTGCATTTTATAGGGATCCTTCACGCCGATGACGCACGACAGCAGAACGTTTTCGTTGCCGTCGATGATATTCTCCAGCTGGCTTGGATAGACGTTGTAGCCCGAGGTGATGATCATGCGCTTGATGCGCTGGCGGAAATAGACGAAGCCGTCTGTATCCATGCAGCCGAGGTCGCCGGTGTGCAGCCAGATGCGGCCGTCGTTGTGCCGCTGCAGAACGAGCGCCGTCTCCTTCGGATTGTCGAGATAGCCGAGCATGACCGTCGGGCCGGACAGGCAGATCTCGCCCTCCTCGCCGGGGGCGACCTCCTCCGTTGTGCCGGGGCGGACGATCTTATAGAAGGTGTCGGGGAAGGGAATGCCGATGGAGCCGTCGCGCGCGGTGTCGACCGGCGTCAGGCAGCTGGCGGTGACGCACTCCGTCGTGCCGTAGCCCTCGCGGATCTGCACCCTGGCATTGTGCGCGCGCAGAAAGGCGTCGACCTTGTGCTTCAGCTCCACGGACAGCGAGTCGCCGCCGGAGAATACGCCCATGAGGAACGACATGTCGAGCTTTTCCAACCCGGTCGTGCGCAGCAGAGCCTCGAACAGCGTCGGCACGCCGGGAATAAAGTTCGGGTGCTTTTTGCGCAGCAGGTCGGCATAGGTCCGGATGTTGAAATTCGGCACGAGGATGCAGCAGGCTCCGCCGACGAGCGCCGTATGGATGCCGATGCCGAGGCCGAAGCCGTGGAACACGGGCATGACGGAGAGCATCGTGCAGCCGCGGATGCTTTCATAGCCGCTGGCTGCGATGGTCTGCAGCGCAAGAGCGTTGAAGTTGTAGCTGGAAAGGCAGATGCCCTTCGTTGTGCCGGTCGTGCCGCCGGAATAGAGGATGCTGGCGCAGGCGTCGCACCGGCCGTCGTCCGGCGGAAGTGTTCCGGCGGCTTTGCGCAGCAGGTCCGTCCAGAGCGTATAGCCCTCCTGCGGGAGCTTCGGTGTTTTGCGGCCCTGCGTCAGGTCATAGCCGAGGCGCATGAGCGGCTTCAGCTCCGGCTGCAGGCGGGCGATCCAGAGCTTCGGCTTGCGCTTGGCCCGTGCGGCGGCCGCGGCTACCTTGCCGTAGAAGCGATCGAGCGTTAAAATGGCCTGACTGCCCGAGACATCGAGGTAGAAGCGGATCTCCTCCTCGGCGGATAGGGGATGGATCATATTGGACACGGCCCCGATGCGGTTGAGCGCGTAAAAGCAGTCGAGCGCCTGCGGCGTATTCGGCATGCAGATCGTCACGCGGTCACCTGCGCGAATGCCTGCGGTGTAGAGCGCGAGGGCGGCGCGGTCGATGCGCGCCAGAAAATCGCGGTAGCTCGTTCTGCGGCCCATGAACTCATAGGCGGGCAGATCCGGGCATTCCCGCGCGGTCTGCGCGACGAGCTGGTAGATGGTCAGGCGCGGATAATTCAGCGTGCGGGGAATCGCACCGTAATAATTCAGCCACGGTGCTTCTGCAGAGATCGGCATAGGCTTGCCTCCTGAAATCGGTTTTCCTCATTATAGCAGAGAATTACCGGAAAGAAAAGGTACAATCGACGTCAAATGTCAGGCCGCCCGGAAAGAGCAAGTGATATTCCGGGCTTTGCCCGGAGTGATATTTTCCTATTCGGAAAGTGATATAAGAGCCTCTCGGTTTTTGTGATATTATATTCGCCCGTTAAACTGCCGCAGGCAATATCACGATGCGAAGTATCCTATCACTGTCCGAAGGACAATTTCACTCGCTGTCAGGCGAATATAACTGAGGCGCACTTCCTTCCAGAGTGCGCCTCTCGGCAGGGCATTTTCATTTTGCGGGTGTGCTGCTGTGGCCGGGCAGCAAAATCGGGCTTTCTTTTTTCGCGCGGATGTACTAAAATATAAGGGTAAAAACAAGGATAAACCATTTCGCCCTACAGCCGATCCGGCCGGGGTTTCTTGACAGGGAGTAATTATGACACAGGAACTGGAGCAGCGCTTTTGCGCCGCACGCAGAGATTATATCGCCTCGCGCTTTTCGCGTATGAATCCGCGTCAGCTCGAGGCCGTTCTGACCACGGAGGGGCCGCTTCTGCTGCTGGCCGGCGCCGGCAGCGGCAAGACGACCGTTCTCATCCACCGCATCGCCAATCTGATCCGTTATGGCTGCGCCTCGGACAGCACGGAGGTTCCGCCGGATGCCGTGCCGGAGGACATCGATTTTCTGGAGGAGCAGGCAAAATACCCGACGGAGGAGGGCGTGCAGCGGGCGGATGCCCTCTGTGCCCTGCGCCCGGCAGCGCCGTGGAGCATTCTGGCCATCACCTTCACGAACAAGGCGGCAAATGAGCTGCGCGAACGCCTGACGGACCTGCTCGGCCCGGAGGCGAACGACGTCTGGGCCATGACGTTCCACTCGGCCTGCTGCCGCATCCTGCGGCGCGAGATCGAGCGCCTCGGCTATGACCGCAGCTTTACGATCTACGACACCGCGGATTCCGAGCGCGTGATGAAGGATCTCCTTCGCGAGCGCGGGCTGGACGAGAAGACATTCCCGCCGCGGGCCGTCCTCACGCAGATCTCCCGCCTGAAGGACCAGATGCAGACGCCGGAGGAGTTTCTGGCCTCCGTCAGCTCGGATTACCGCCTGAAGTGCATCGGTCAGCTCTACGCATCCTACCAGAGACGGCTGCAGGAGGCGAACGCCGTGGATTTTGATGACATCATCCTGCTGACGGTCCGCCTGCTGCAGGAATATGAGGATGTGCGCGACCACTATCAGCGCAAGTTCCGCTATGTCCTCATCGACGAGTATCAGGATACGAACCACCTACAGTATCTGCTGGCCTCGCTGCTGGCCGGCCGGCACGAGAATATCTGCGTCGTCGGTGACGATGACCAGAGCATCTATCGCTTCCGCGGCGCGACGATCGAGAACATCCTGAATTTTGAAAACGAGTATCAGGGCGCGCGCCTCATCCGGCTGGAGCAGAACTACCGCTCGACGCAGTGCATTCTGGATGCGGCCAACGCCGTCATTGCCAACAACCACAGCCGCAAGGGCAAGAAGCTATGGACGGAGAACGGGCAGGGGGACCGCGTGCGCATCTACGAGGCCTCCGACGGCGTGGAGGAGGCCAACTACGTCGCAAACCGCATCCTGACGGATTCCCACGGCCGGAATTACGGCGATTTCGCCGTGCTCTACCGCATGAACGCGCAGTCGAACGCGCTGGAATATGCCTTCAAGCGAAACGGCATCCCGTACCGCATCATCGGCGGCACGCGCTTCTTCGACCGCGCGGAGGTCAAGGACATGCTGGCCTATCTCTGTCTCATCAACAACCGTGCGGACGATCTGCGCCTGCGCCGCATCATCAATCAGCCGCCGCGCGGCATCGGCGGCAAAACGCTCGAGGTCATCGAGCGCCAGAGCGCGGCGGAGGGCCGCCCGCTGTATTCCGTGCTGTGCAATGCGCGCTCCTACCCTGCGCTTGAGCGGGCCGAGGGCAAGCTGCAGCAGTTCGCGGAGCTGATCGAGTCGTGCGCGGAGCTTTCCCGCACGATGCCGCTGCCGGAATTCTACGACGAGCTGCTCATCCGCACGGGCTACGCCGCCATGCTCGAGCAGAAGGGCGATGTGGAGAGCCGCACCCGTCTCGAGAACGTGCGCGAGCTGCGTTCCTCCATCCTGACGTATCTGGAGAATGCGGATGCGCCGAGCCTCAGTGGCTTTCTGGAGGAGATCGCGCTCTATACCGACATCGAGCAGTATGACCGCACGGCGGACGCCGTCGTCATGATGACGGTGCACTCGGCCAAGGGCCTGGAATTCCCGGAGGTCTATCTTGTCGGCGCGGAGGACGGCCTGTTCCCGAGCGCCCGCGCCATCGGCGAGCCGGAGGAGATGGAGGAGGAGCGCCGCCTGTGCTATGTGGCTATCACGCGCGCCAAGCGCCGCCTGACCATCACCTGCGCGCACCAGCGCATGCTCTACGGCCGCACAACGGTCAGCCGTCCGTCCCGCTTCCTTGCGGAGATTCCGGAGGAGCTTGTCGAGCGCAAGCAGCACACGCAGCCGCGCTTCGTGCAGCAGGCCAAGCCGCGCCCGCGCCCGACCATGCCCCACAGCGACACGCTCGGCTCGCACCATGCATCCGGACCCGTGATCGACTTCCGCAAGGGCGACACGGTCGAGCACGACGTCTTCGGCCGCGGCCTTGTGCTGTCCGTCCTGCCGACGGGCAATGACAAAATGCTCGAGATCGCCTTTGACCAGATTGGCACGAAGCGCCTGATGGCGAACTTTGCCGCCTCGCGCATGAAGAAGCTATAAACATACCACGCCCGCGCCCCGCATAAGCTGCAGGGGGTGGTGGGCAGAATGACATTTGTGCAGCGGAACCGCTTGCGCGCGGCGCTTGCCGTGCTGCTGGCGGCGGTCTCGGTCCTTGTGCTGCTGACGCGGCTTCACTATGCGCCCGTGCTGGCGCAGCTGGCGGCGCTGCAGCTGGATAATCAGGCCTCGGCGGCCATCAACGACGCCGTGCAGGACACGCTCACGGCGGAGGAGATCACCTATGACAAGCTCGTCGAGCTGGAGAAGGATACGCAGGGCAATGTCACGGCCGTGCGGTCGAACGTGGCGGGGCTGAACCGCTTCCGCACGGCGCTGACGGCCCGGATCGACGAAAATCTCGCGGACCTGTCCGTTGAGGAGCTTGGCATCCCGGTCGGGAGCGTCGTGCTGCCGGAGCTGTTTTCCGGCATGGGGCCGCGGCTGGTCGTGCGCGTGCTGGCCGTGCGGACCTCGGACGCCGCGTTCCGGAACCGCTTCAGCACGGTCGGGATCAACCAGACACTGCACCAGATTTTTATCGATATTCACGTTACGGTCACGATCCTGTCGCTGGCCGGTACGCAGGAGCTCGCCGTCGATGTGACCGTCCTTGCGGCGGAGACCGTCATCGTCGGCAATGTGCCGTCCACCTACATCGGGCTGGGCGGCCCGGAGGAGGAAGGAACATGAACCCACGCGAAGAGATCGCGCACCTGACCGAGGTGCTGGAGCGGGCGAACCATCAGTACTATGTGCTCGATGCGCCCGAGATGGAGGATTATGAATATGACCGGCTGCTGCGGCGGCTGGAGGAGCTGGAGGCCGCGCATCCGGAGCTGGCATCGCCGCTCTCGCCCACGCGCCGGGTCGGCGGCGAGGCGCTGAGCAAGTTTGAAAAGGTCGAGCACGCCGTGCCGCTCGAGAGTCTGCAGGACGTGTTCTCGCCGGACGAGGTCCGCGAATTTGACGGCCGGGTGCGCGAGAGCGTGCCGGACGCCGTCTACAGCGTCGAGCCGAAGGTCGACGGCCTGTCCGTTGCGCTGGAGTATGTGGACGGCGCGTTCGTCCGCGGTGCAACGCGCGGCGACGGCCGCATCGGCGAGGACGTGACGGAGAATCTCAAGACGATCCGCTCCATTCCCATGCATCTGGACGGCGCGCCGCACCGTCTCATCGTCCGCGGCGAGGTCTTCATGCCCCGCGCGGTCTTCGCGCAGCTCAACGAGGCGCGCGAGGAGGAGGGCAAGCCGCTGTTTGCCAATCCACGCAATGCCGCAGCGGGCAGCCTGCGCCAGCTCGATCCCGCCGTGGCGGCGGAGCGGAGGCTGGACATTCTCGTCTTTAACCTCCAGCTTGCCGAGGGGCGGGAGTTCACGTCGCACATCGAGACGCTGGAATTCCTGCAGGCGCTGCGCTTCCATGTTATCCCGCACACGCGCTGCGCCACGGCGGATGAGGCCCTGCAGTGCATTGCCGGGATCGGCGAGACGCGCGACGGCTTTGCCTTTGACATCGACGGCGCGGTGGTCAAGCTCGACAGCCTGCCGCAGCGCGCGCAGCTCGGCAGCACGGCAAAATTCCCGCGCTGGGCCTGCGCCTATAAATATCCGCCCGAAATTCGTGAGACCCTTGTGGAGGACATCGTCGTGCAGGTCGGGCGGACCGGCGTCCTGACGCCGCGCGCTGTCGTCAGCCCCGTCCGGCTGGCGGGCACAACGGTCACAAGCGCAACACTCCACAATCAGGACTTCATTTCCGAAAAGGATATCCGCATCGGCGACACCGTCACCATCCGCAAGGCGGGCGAGATCATCCCGGAAATTCTTGCGGTCGTGCCGGAAAAGCGCCCGCAGGACGCCGTGCCGTTCCGTCTGCCGTCCGTGTGCCCCGTCTGCGGCGCGCCGGTCGAGCGGGACCCGGACGGCGCTGCCGTGCGCTGCACGGGCGCGGAGTGCCCGGCCCAGCTCAGCCGCAACATCGCGCACTTTGTTTCGCGCGGCGCCATGGATATCGAGGGCCTCGGCGAGGCCCTTGTGGACCAGCTCATCGCGGGCGGCCACATCCATTCTCCGGCGGATATCTACTACCTGCAGCTGGATGACCTGAAGAGCCTCTGGAAGAGCGGCACGCGCGCCGCGCAGAAGCTGCTGGACTCCATCGCGGCCAGCCGCAGCGCCGATCTCAGCTGCCTGATCTATGCGCTCGGCATCCGGCAGGTCGGCGAAAAGGCCGCCAAGGTGCTTGCACGCACGTTCGGCTCCATGGACGCGCTCATGCAGGCGGACGAGGCCGCGCTCACGCAGGTCAGCGACATCGGGGCCATCACGGCACAGAGCATCGTGTCGTGGTTTGCAAGCCCGCAGTCGCAGCACATGCTGCGCCGCCTGCGCGAGGCAGGCGTGAATTTTGAGAGCACGGCCGCGCCGTCGGACGACCGCTTTGCGGGCATGACATTCGTGCTCACGGGCGCTCTGTCGCTGTTCACGCGCGATGAGGCCACGGAAAAGATCGAGGCGCACGGCGGCAAGGCCTCCGGCTCCGTCTCGAAGAAGACGACGTATGTCGTGGCAGGCGAGAATGCGGGCAGCAAGCTGCGCAAGGCAGGCGAGCTTGGGATCCCTGTTCTGACGGAGCAGCAGTTCCTCGATATGCTGCAGGAATAAAACACATGACGCCCCCGTGCCGCATAGGATAGAGCACGGGGGCGTATAATTTTTCCGGCCCCGTGGGACAATATGATTACCCGCGGTACTTAGAGGAAGCTCTGCATAGATCAGCTGCGGCGGATGCCGGATATTTTTCGTCAATCCATCGGTATGAAAAACTTGAAATATTGCGCAGCCGTTGGCGGCTTTGCCGCCTTACGGATGCGGCATGCCCCTTGCGGGTACACAAAGTATTCCTGCGTTTTCCATACCTTGACTTGCCAAAAAATCTCTCGCCATCCACTCTTGCTGATCTAAGCAGAGCTTCCTGAAAGCAATCTGTGTAACGGGTGATATTTTTCTCGGAGCGTGAAACGGAAATGGATATGACTGTCAAGCGTGGCGATATTTTCTATGCCGATCTCAGTCCGGTCGTCGGCAGTGAGCAGGGGGGCACGCGGCCCGTGCTCATCGTGCAGAACGACATGGGCAACCGGCATTCTCCCACGGTGATCGCGGCGGCGATCACGAGCCAGATGAACAAGGCAAAGCTGCCGACGCACATTGAGCTGACCGGCCGGAACGTCGGCCTGACGAAGGACTCCGTCGTGCTGCTCGAGCAGATCCGCACCATTGACAAGCGCCGCCTGCGCGAGCACATGGGCAGGCTCGATGCGGCCATGATGAATCAGGTCGACAACGCCATTGCGGTCAGCTTTGGCCTGCCGAAGGGCGAAACGGAATGATGCGCCACCCTCCCGCATAGGCTGTGCGGGAGGGATTTTTGATGATGGAATTGAGCGTTTGGGAGCAGGGCGAGCAGATCGGTACCGTAACGGTGCAGCAGGAAGGCCTGTTCTATATTTTTATCTGCAAAATTTCCCAGCATGCGGAACAACTGCGCCGCATTTACGTCATATCTAAATGGAGAGTGGAGTATCTCGGCATTCCGTATCCGCGCCGTGAGGGCGCGGAGCTGCAGGCCTGCATCCCGGTGTCACATTTTCCGGACGGGCTGACGGCCGCTGCGGCGGCTGCCATGCCGCGCGGCGCGTGGCTTCCGTGGTGCGGCGAGGCGGACGGCGTTCCCATCCGCAACGGCCTGCTCAAGCAGCTGGAGGACGGCTATGCGCTTGCCCTGCTGCCCGAAGAGGCGCAGCAGCTCCCGCAATGGCTGCCGCAGGCGGCGGAGCAGGAGCTTATGGGCCGGGCGCGGCTGGTGTTCCGGCTCGATGCGGCGGGATGCATGCCCTCCATAGAAATGACAGAAAACGGAGGAAGTACCGATGAAGCACAGAATTTTAGCGATCCTTCTGCTGGCGGCGTGCCTTCTGACGCTGCTCCCGGCGACGGCGATGGCCGTGCCGGAGACGGAGACCCGCTCAAAGGGCGGCAAGCTGATCGCCCTGACATTTGACGACGGCCCCGGACCCTATACGCGCCGCCTGCTCGAGGGGCTGGCGAAGCGCGGTGTCAAGGCGACGTTCTTCATGCTCGGTCAGCAGGCCGAGAACTACGATGTGACGGCGGGCCTCGTCCGCGACGCGGGCCACCAGATCGCCTCGCATACATACGATCACCCGCAGCTGAGCAAAAAGACGGACTCGCAGGTGAGGTGGCAGATCAGCCATACGGCCGATATTCTCAACCGCATCACGGGCTATGGCACACATTATCTTGTGCGTCCGCCCTACGGCGATTATAATTCCCGCGTGCTGTCGCTGCTGGACAATCCGGCCATTCTCTGGTCCGTCGATCCGCTGGACTGGAAGTACCGCAATGCCGACACCGTCTGCACGAACATCGTCAACGGAGCACATGACGGCGCGATCGTGCTGGCGCACGACATCCACTCCACCACGGTGGACGGCGTCCTGATGGCCATTGACAAGCTGCAGGCCAAGGGCTATGAATTCGTTACGGTGAACGAGCTGTTCCGTCGCCGCGGCGTCTCGCTGGAGAAGGGCCACACCTACAGCTCCTGCAAGCCGACCGGAACGGATCTCGGCCCCGTAAATGCACCGACCGTCACGGAGGCGGGCGGAAAGGTCACCATCACGGCCGACAAGGGCGCAGTGATCTACTATACGCTCGACGGCTCCTCGCCGCTGGCCTCCGGCCGGGTTTATTCCGGTCCCATTGAGGCAAAGGCAGGCCAGACCCTTCGCGCTGTGGCCGCCTTTAATCTGAATGGCAGTGCCAGCGCCGAGACCGCGGTCAAGGTGCGCGGCATTACGCTGAAGGAGCCGACCGTCTCCGTCCGGAACGGCAAGGTCCTGCTCTCGAACCCGAATCCGAATTCCGAGCTGCGTTATACGCTTGACGGCTCTGCTCCGACGGAGCGCTCGGCGGTTTACCCTTCCTCCGGTTTGGAATTTTTTACCGGAATTCTGCGCTATCGCGTGTTTGCAAAGGAGGGATGTGGCCAGACGTACACGCTCTATCTGAGCAAGTCCGGCCATCTCTTTCGCGACGTGCCCACAAATTCCTGGTATTTCGAAAGCATTGACCGGGCAGTCTCTCTGGATCTTCTTAAAGGCGTGGGAGACTTTGCGTATGAACCGGATGGAGGCCTGAACCGCGCCATGTTCGTTACGATGCTGGCGCGTGCCGTCGGCGAGAGCCTCCCGGACAGCGCAGCGGGCTTTTCCGACGTGAAGGGCGGCCAATGGTACACGGCAGCGATGAGCTGGGCCCTGCGGAAAAATCTGATCCGCGGCTATGAGGATGGCTCCTATCGCCCCGAGGCGCTCATCACGCGCGAGGAGATGTGCGTCATTCTCGACCGCCTTATGCAGCAGCGCGGCGAGACGCTCCACACCGGAAAGCTGAGCTTTGCCGACACGGCGTCCATTTCCGTCTGGGCGCGAGACAGCGTCGCGCGCATGACGGCCCTCGGCCTTATCCGCGGCGCGGAGAACAACCGCTTCTTCCCGCAGCGCACGACCACGCGCGCCGAGGCTGCGACGGTCATGCTCCGCATCTACGACCATCTGCACTGAAACACAAAGTGCCCCTGCCATGCTTTCGGCGTGGCAGGGGCATTATTGTGCTTTAGACCATCTCTTCGGGATGGAACAGAGCGTCGAACTGCTCGCCGGTCAGGTAGCCGAGGCGCAGGCATGCCTCGCGGAGCGTCAGGTCCTCCCGGTGGGCGAGCTTTGCAGTCTCGGCAGCCGCTTCATAGCCGATCGTGGGGCTGAGCGCCGTGACGAGCATGAGGGAGCGGCGTAGATTTTCCGCCATTTTCTCGCGGTTGGCGCGGATGCCGTCGGCGCAGCGCAGGCGGAACGAGCGCATGCCCTCGGCCAGCAGCCGCGCGGACTGCAGGAATTCGTGCGCCAGAACGGGCAGGAAGACGTTCAGCTCGAAATTGCCCTGCGAGGCCGCAAAGCCGATCCCGGCTCCGTTCGCCATGACCTGCACGGCGATCATCGTCAGCGCCTCGCACTGCGTCGGGTTGACCTTGCCGGGCATGATGGACGAACCGGGCTCGTTCTCCGGCAGGAACAGCTCACCGAGACCGTTGCGTGGGCCGGAGCCGAGCCAGCGGATATCGTTTGCCAGCTTCATCAGGTCACCTGCCAGCGCCTGCAGCGCGCCGTGGGCGAAGACCAGCTCGTCGCGGGAGGTGAGGGCGTGGAACTTGTTCGGGGCGCTGCGGAAGTCCTTGCCCGTCAGGCGGCTGATCTCCGCAGCGACCTCTTCGGCAAAGCCTGCGGGGGCGTTCAGCCCCGTGCCGACGGCCGTGCCGCCCAGCGCAAGCTCCCGCAGCGGCGGAAGCGCCAGCCGAATCAGCTCCGCATCGCGCTCGAGGCTGCTGCGCCAGCCGGAGATCTCCTGCGGGAACGAAATGGGCGTGGCATCCTGCAGGTGGGTGCGCCCGGCCTTGATGACGCCCTCATTTTCGGCCTCGAGGCGCTTGAGAGAGTCGATCAGCTCCGTCAGCGCGGGCAGGACGCCGTCCTCGAGCGCGCAGACAGCCGCAATATGCAGCGCTGTGGGGAAGGTGTCGTTGGAGGATTGCGAGCGATTGACGTCGTCATTCGGGTGCAGCAGCGGCTTTCCGGCCAGCTCGTTGCCGCGGTTTGCAAGGACTTCGTTTGCGTTCATGTTCGTCTGCGTGCCGGAGCCGGTCTGCCAGACGACAAGCGGAAAGTGGTCTGCCAGCTTTCCGGAGATAATTTCATCGGCTGCGGCGCAGATGGCGCCGCATTTTTCGGCCGTCATGGCCGTGGGGCACAGGCGGGCGTTCGTTATGGCGGCCGCCTTTTTCAGGATGCCGAATGCGTGGATGATCTCCGGCGGCATGGGCTCGCGGCCCTGCCCGATCGGGAAGTTTTCAAAGCTGCGCTGCGTCTGCGCGCCCCAATAGCGGTCCGCAGGCACGCGGACGTCGCCCATGGAGTCGTGCTCCATGCGATATTCCATATCCTTCACCTCAGAAGCGGGCCGTGTGCCCGCATTTTTTCTGCCGTTACCATAGCATTCCCGGCGCGCGCTGTCAAGACCGGAAAAAAGTGCGCCCCGCAGCGTGGGCAGCTGCGGGGCGCGGGAAGGGGGGTGAAACGGTCAGGTTATGCGTTTGCCTTGACGTAGCGCATGAGGATGGCGGCTGCCTGCTCGCGGGCCGCAAGGCCCTGCGGGGCAAGATAGGTGCCGTCCGCTTCCTTCGAGCCGGTAACGAGGCCCGTGGAAACGGCCCATGCCATGGCGTCTCTGGCGTAGGTGCTGATGGCTTCAGCATCGGGATAGCCGCTCAGCACGTCTGCCTCGGGCGCTTCGGCCTTGGCATAGCGGAAGAAGATCGCAGCCAGCTGCTCGCGGGTGACCGGCTCGGACGGGGCGAACTTGTTGCCGCCGACGCCGTTGACGATGCCGTTTGCGGCGGCCCAGGCGATCGCATCGGAGTACCACTGGCCGTCAGCCACATCCGTGAAGCCGGACGGAGCGTCGACAGCCGGGCTGCCCGCCATGCGGTAGAGCACGGTGACGAGCATGGCGCGCGTCAGGGTGTCCTTCGGTGCAAACGTCGTAGAGGTCGTGCCGACCATGAGGCCGTTCTCAATCACGAAGCAGATGCCTTCCTTCGCCCAATCCGTCGGGATGTCGGTGTAGGCAGCGCACTTGTGGCCGAGGGCCGGGGTCTCGCTGTCCACATAGCTGTCGCCGCAGCGGCTGCAGGTGTGGGTCGTATAGCCGCCCTCGTCGAGCGTCGGAGCCGTCACGACAGCCTGATAATCATGGCCGAGAGGGGCGGTGATCTCCGTGATGACGCTGTAGTCGCAGTGCTTGCAGGACTCGCGGACAAAGCCGTAGCCGAGGCAGGTGGCCGGGACGGTCTCCGTCTCGCAGTCATGGCCGACAGCGTCCACATAGTCCGCAACATAGCTGTCGCCGCAGGCAGAGCAGGTGTAGGTGGTGTAGCCCATCTTGTCGCAGGTCGGGGCGGTCACAACGGCTTCGTAGCGGTGCGCGACCGTCGGGATGGCCTCGGTGTAGGACTTGCCGCACTCGCTGCAGGTGAAGGTCTTCACGCCTTCCTCGGTACAGGTCGGTTCCTTCGTGACGACGGCTGTGTAGGTGTGTTCGAGCGCATCGGTGTAGCTGCCGACATAGCTGTCACCGCAGACGGAGCAGGTGTAGGTGGTGTAGCCCATCTTGTCGCAGGTCGGGGCAGTCACGACGGCTTCATAGCTGTGGCCGGTGGCCGGGACGATGGAATCGACGTAGCTGTCGCCGCAGACGGAGCAGGTGTGCGTGGTATAACCGGCATTCGTGCAGGTCGGGGCAGTCACGACGGCATCGTAGCTGTGGCCGGTGGCCGGGACGATGGAATCGACGTAGCTGTCGCCGCAGACGGAGCAGGTATGTGTGGTGTAACCGTTGTTCGTGCAGGTCGGAGCCGTCACAACGGCTTCGTAGGTGTGGTCCGCCTTTGCCAGAGCAACGTCATAGCTGTCACCGCAGTGCGAGCAGGTGAAGGTTTTCACGCCCTCTGCCGTGCAGGTCGGCACGCGGGTGATCTGCCAGACATAGTCATGGCCGGTGGCCGGAACGATGGTGTCGATGTAGCTGTCGCCGCAGACGGAGCAGGTATGCGTGGTGTAACCGGCGGCGGTGCAGGTCGGGGCAGTGACGGTATCCTCATAGCTGTGGCCGGTAGCCGGAACAATGGAATCAACGTAGCTGTGGCCGCAGACGCTGCACAGATGCGTGGTATAACCGGCGGCAGTGCAGGTCGGGGCAGTCACGGTGAGCGTGTACTGATGACCGGCAGCGTCGACATAGTTGTCGCGGTAGCTGTCGCCGCAGACGGAGCAGACGTGGTTCGTGTAGCCGTCCTTCTCGCAGGTCGGGGCAACGACCGATTCCTCGTAGCTGTGGCCGTTGGCCGGGACAAAGTCGGCCTTGACGGTCTCGCCGCAGGCGGTGCAGGTGTAGATCGTGTAGCCCTGCTCGGTGCAGGTCGGGGCGACAACGGTCGTCTTCTCCAGCGTATGCTCGCTCTGGCCCTCAGCCAGCTTCTGCCAGACAAGGATGGGATAGCCGCCGTTGACCTTCTGCATGCAGGTGCCGTCAGCCTTGAAGGAAGCGCCGAGCTTCGTGACGAAGCCGGAGGCTTTCATGGCCTCCGCCGACATCTCTACAAAGACGGACGGATCATGCATCGTGGAATAGACCATCATGCCGAGGCCTTCGAGGCCGCAGGCGCGGTAGTAGACGTCTTTCACTTCAAGGTAGCTGCCCTCGGAGTAGTCCGCGTGCATGACGCCGATGGCAGCGCCGGGGTTACCGGCTGTCTTCAGACCGAGGTCGGTCACGGTGCCGGTGTTGTAGCAGTTGTGAACGTAGCTCTGCTCATAGACTCTCGAGGAGCTGGCGTCGAGCTTGCCGACAAGACCGCCGATGCCGCAGTAGTACTTGTCACTGTGGCCGGTGATCGCGCCGGAGTTGTAGCTGTCGACGATGTAGCTCGGGCCATTCGTGGCATCGGAGCTGCTGCCGACCGAGCCGACGAGGCCGCCGACATAGCAGTCGCCGGTGACGGCGCCGCTGTTGTAGGAGCGAGTGATGGAGGAACCATAGCGGATCTCTGCGAACAGGCCACCGATGGCCTGCTTGCCCGTGCCGTAGGCAATGAGGCCGATGGCGCCGGTGTTGCAGGAGTCAACGACCTTCGTGGATTTGACCTCAGCGCCGAGACCACCGATCTTTGTGCGGCCGGTGATCGCACCGTTGTTCGCGCAGGCGGTGTAGGTTGTCGTCTCACTCTTGGGCACGAAGCCGGAGACGTAGTCGCCGTCGGAGGTCACGCTGCCGTTGTTCACGCAGCGCAGGAAGTCTGCGTTCTTCACCGTACCGGCAAAGCCGCCGACATAGCTCCAGGGATAGGGAGCCGTGCCCTGCTTGGCCGTGACGGTGACGTCCGTTGTGACGTCCGTAAAGGAGACGTATTCCGCAGCGCCGACAAGGCCGCCGGAATAGGCATAGGAGTTGCGATAGTTCTCCGTGATGGAGAGCGTGCCGGTGAGCGTCAGATTCTTGATCTCAGCCTTCTGCGCTTCCGTGCCCTTCACATAGCCGAAGAGGCCGAGGTACGGAGCGCCGATTGACTTGTCATCGGAATCGAAGGTGATGCTCATGCCGGTGATGCTGTGGCCGTCGCCGTCAAAATTACCGGTGAACGGCTGCTTCAGGGAGCCGATCGGGGTCCAGCTTTCAACGCTCGTCAGGTCGATGTTGGCCGTCAGCTTGCCGCTGATGCCGGTCTCACCGCTGTTGACCTTGCTCGCGAACCAAAGCAGCTGGCTGGCGTTGCCGATGAGGTAGACACCGTCTTCATCCTGGCTGGGCAGGACGTCGAGCTCGAGCTTGGCCGTCTTCGTCTTCAGGCCGTAGTTGGCGCTGTCGAAGCCGTAGGTGTAAGAGAGGATGATGGAGGTCTGACCCTGTTCGATGGGGCCTTCCTGCCAGGTCACATAGTTCGTGATATCCCGCTCGAGACCGTTGGCCAGCTTGGCAACGACCTTCATGCCGGAGGCATCGAACGTCTCGCCGGCCTTATAGGTCATCTTCTCCGGGCTTTCCGTGACCTCAATGGACAGAATCTTCGAGGTGATGGCCATCATGTAGCAGGAGTCGTTCTTGTAGTAGATCGTGCCGGTGCTGTCTGCGATGGTGGAGCAGATACAGTACTGTGCCAGGGGGCTCTGCGGCGTGAAGATCTCGCTGTAGCCGGAATCCGTGGCCGTCTTCGGCTCGGTCTGGCCCGGGCGATCCATCAGGACGGAAATGCCGCCGGGGGTATAGTTGTAGGGGAGGTAGATGAACACATAGCCGTCGCCCGCGCCGTCGCCGTCGAAGTCCTTGTCGACATAGGCCGTGGAGACCATGGCCGAGGTCTGCGGATAGCCGATGATGCCGTAGGAATAGGCATAGCTCATTTCGCCAGTTGCAGTATCCAGATCAATGACCTCGATGCAGTGGCCGCCGTTCTGGGAGAACTGGCCCTTGCTGCCGGAAACGCCAAGGTAGATGCGCCCGTTGTAGACGGACGGCGTGCAGGTGGACATGATGGCACCGGGCTTTTCCTCACTGGTGTAGCCCTCGGCGTCCTTGAGCGCCAGAGACTTGAAGTCCGTGATCTTGCCGGTTTCCCAGTCGATGGCGGCATTGTAGATGTAGCCGCCCTTGGACGTGAAGAACACGCGGTCAGAATCCGGGTCGTGGGAAACGTTGGAGCGGATATCACCCTTGCAGCCGTAGTGGGAGTCGAGCAGCTTGCCTGTCAGGCGGTCAAAGACCAGCAGGGCGGAGGTGTTGATATAGTCGCCCTCGCCGGAGCCGTCGTCCGTGCCGACGATGCAGAGGTTATCCGTCACATAAGCGCCTGCCCAGTAGAAGCCGCCGACGCAGGCATAGGACCAGGAGGCGAGCTTGGCTTCATCCGTCTTCATCGGGTCCTCGTCCGTCACGGAGATGGCAACGAAGTTGCCGGGCTTGCTCTCGCCGTTCCAGAAGCCGACATAGATGTAGCCGTCGTGGTATGTCGGGGAGGTATTGGGCTGGCCGCCGAGCGGATCGGTGTAGATCCACAGGGATTCGAGCGTCTTGGCGTTGAAGGCCTGGATCTTGCCGCCGGACAGGCCGACAAAGATCATGCCGTCGGCATAGGTTGCCGGGTTGATGGAGAAGCTGGAGGTACCTGCCATCGTGCCCTCTGCGAGCACCTTGCCGGTGTTGACGTCGAGGCGCTTGATGGTGCTGCCGGTGTAGGTGATGAGGCCACCGTCCACCAGAATGGGGGAGCCGGGAGCGGCCGCCCAGCCTGTGCCGTACTTCGCAGCCCACAGCAGCTCACTGTCCTCACTCGTGTAGGGCGTGGGGGCGTTCGTGATGCCAAGGTGATTGCTGCCGTTGCGGAAGTTAGGCCATTCGGCGGGGAGATCCTTGACAAGGGTCGTGTTCTCTTCGGCTGCGGTCAGCGTGATCTTGAGCACTGGCTCGGCCGCGCTGGCAGTCAGGCTGCCCGACTTGCCGACATAGCCCTTTGCCGTTGCGACATAGGTGTAGGCCGCGCCGTCCATCAGGGCATAGTCGCCGTTCTCATCCGGATAGATGCTGGTGTTGAACGAATCATACATGACCAGCAGGGCGTTCTCCGGGTCAAGCTCTGCACGCACCTTGCAGATGGCGTGCTTCGTTGCCTTGACGGTGTAGGAGGTCGACAGGCCGTCTGCGTTGGAGACGACGACGGTCATGACGTTCTCGCCGTCCTGCAGGGTCCATTCGCCGGACTCCGCACCGTTGTAGGTCACGGTGTAGCCGTCCTGATACGGTGTGGCGCTGAGCGTGATGGAATCTGCCGTCGTGTCGATGGTGTATTCCGCCGTGCGGTGCGAGAACGTCTCGTTCATGCGCGCGCCGGTCACGTTCAGGGCAGACAGGGTCGGAGTGCGGAACGAGGTGAGCGTGTAGGTCTGCGTATTGCCGTCAACGCCGACCGTCAGGGTGACGGTGTTCGGCTTGGCATCGCGGCTGAAGTTCGCCAGGCTCTGGCCGGAGGTCTTGCCGGACGTAATGGCCGTGGACTGGGTTTTGCCGTTATACAGATTCGTCCACTCGGCCTTGATGGTGGAGCCTTCCGGGGCATTTTCGGACAGCGTGGCCCACAGGAAGGCGCTGAAGCCGTCCGCATCGGGGACTGCAACCTGATATTCGGCCGTCTTACCGTCGAATTCCGGCGTGAAGGCATAGTCACCGGAACCGTTATAAGCGGTCAGGCGGAGCGCGGACAGGTAGGCGATCTTCTCACCGCAGCGGCTGCAGATGCCGTCTTCGCCGACATTGTGGCCGAGAGCCGGAATCTCTTCCGCCTTCGTCTCGCCGCAGGCCGTGCAGGTGTAGGTCTTGGAACCGGCCTCGGTGCAGGTCGCGTCGACCGTTGCGGTCACTTTAAACGTGTGCTCGCTCTGGCCTTCGCCCAGCTGCTGCCAGGTGAGGACGGGGTAGCCGCTGTTGACCTTCTGCATGCAGGTGCCGTCAGCCTTGAAGGAAGCGCCGAGCTTCGTGACGAAGTCGGAGGCCTTCATGGCCTCTGCCGTCATCTCTGCGAAGACGGACGGATCGTGCATTGTGGAATAGTTCATCTTGCCGAGACCTTCGAGGCCGCAGGCGAGGTAGTAGACGTTTTCCACTTCGAGGTAGCTGTCCGTGGAATAATCCGCATGCATCAGACCGATCGCCGCACCGGCGTTGATCGTCTTCAGACCAAGGTCGGTCACGGTGCCGACATTGTAGCAGTTGTGAACGTAGCTCTGCTCATAGGTTCTCGAGGAGCTGGCGTCGAGCTTGCCGACCAGACCGCCGATGCCGCAGTAGTTCTTGTCGCTGTGGCCGGTGATCGAGCCGGAGTTGTAGCTGTCGACGATGTAGCTCGGGCCGTTCGCGGCGTCGGAGCCGCTGCCGACCGAGCCGACGAGACCGCCGACATAGCAGTCGCCGGTGACGGCACCGGTGTTATAGCAGCGCGTAAGCGTCGAGCCGTAGCCCATCTCGCCAAACAGACCGCCGATGCCCTGATTGCCGCCGTTGTAGGCTGCAAGGCCGATCGTGCCGGTGTTGTAGGAGTCGACCGTCTTCGTGGACTTTACGGCGCCGCCAAAGCCGCCGATCTTCGTGCGGCCGGTGATCGCACCGTTGTTCACGCAGGAGGTGTAGGTCGTCGTCTCACTCTTGGCCGCGAAGCCGGAGACATAGTCGCCGTCCGTGGTCACGGTGCCGTTGTTGACGCAGCGCAGGAAGTCTGCATTCTTCACCGTACCGGCAAAGCCGCCGACATAGCTCCACGGATAGGGGGCAGAGCCCTTCTTCGCGGTGACGGCAACGTTCGTCGTGATATCGGTGAAGGAAACATATTCCGCACCGCCAACGAGGCCGCCGGAGTAAGCGAAGGAGTTGCGGTAGTTTTCGGTGATGTCCAGCTTGCCGGAGAGCATCAGGTTCTTGATCTCCGCCTTCTTGTCGGCCGTGCCCTTGACATAGCCGAAGAGGCCGAGGTACGGAGCGCCGACAGATTTGTCATTGGAATCGAAGGTGATGCTCATGCCGGTGATGCTGTGGCCGTCGCCGTCAAAGCTGCCGGTGAACGGCTGCTTCTGGGAGCCCATCGGGGTCCACGCTTCGGTCAGCTCGATATTGGCAGTCAGCTTGCCGCTGATGGCGGTATCGCCGCCGTTGACCTTCGCTGCGAACCACTGCAGCTGCTTCTCGCTGGCGATGCCGTAGACGCCGCTTTCGTCCTGCGTGGGGATCGCGGGGTCCTTTTCACCGCAGCGGATGCAGGCACCGTCTGCGCCGAAGGTGTGGCCGAGGGCCGGAAGCTCTTCCGTGCGGGTCTCGCCGTGCACGCTGCAGGAGAACGTCTTGACACCGGCCGTCGTGCAGGTGGGCTCCGTCGTGACGACGCCTTCGTCCCACTGGCAGGGCTGAGGTGCCTCGCTCGTGAGAACGACCTTCGCCGTTGCGGGGGCGTAGCAGGCGTTCTCCGTGCCGTAGTTCGGGTCATAGCCCAGCAGGTAATAGGTACCGGCCTTCAGCGAGGCCGTGTCGAGCGTGTAGCTGCTGCCTTCGCTCGTAAGCTCCTGCTGCTGTTCCCAGTTTTCATTGTAGAGCTTCACATTGAGACCGGTGATCGGCTCAAAGGACTCCGTGCCGCCGTCGGACACGGACTTGGTGTCATACTTCTGCGTTTCGAATGTGATCTTTTCACCGACCTTGGCGGTGTAGTCGTCCTTGTCAAAGCGGGCGAATGCGCCGTAGGTCCAGAAGCTCCAGTTGGAGAACATGGCCAGATCGATCGTGTCGTTGTCGGACAGCAGAATGTAGTCTGCCGTGGAGCCCCAGCCCGCAGACATCAGGGGATAGACGTGGTTGCGGTAGTACATGAGGTTCTCGTCATGGCCCCAGAAGTTCTGCATGTACATGGACGTGGCGCTGCCGGAGATGAGCAGCGCATTCAGCGTATCCTTATAGGAGCCGCCGAGCATGTCATTCACGCCTTCGCCGCTGCCGGTGAATTCCAGCAGGCCGGATGTGCCCTTGCCGCAGTCCTTCTCGGCCACGCCGAGGTAGTAGCGCTCGAGCATATAGATGTAGAGGTGCAGGAGCGTCGGGCGCTGCACGATCTCGTTGTCCGTATAGCTTCCGGAGCCGTTCTCCGTGTGGTAACGGTTAAAATCGTCCAGACCGTACAGGGACAGAGGGAAGTACGGGACCTTGACCTCCAGATGCGACAGGATGGTGCCGCCGTCGTCCTTGCCGATGATCGGTGCGCCGTCGCTCGAGATGGTCACATAGACGGTGACGGAGGCCTGGTCGGTCTCGTCATAGCCGTACTGGTTCTTGCCGCCGTCCTCCACAGCCTCGACCGTGATGGGAACGACAACCTCAGCACTGCCGCCGCCCGTGCAGGTAGCGGTAATGCCGATGCGGAATTCCCCTGCCTCGGCAGAGGTGAACTGCAGCGTATTGTCCTTGATATAGACCTTATCGCCGTAATCCGCCTTCAGCGCGTAGCTGAGAGCGTGCCCGTTCGGGTCGGTGAACACCGTTCCGAGCGGGAGTTGGTACAGTGCGCCGACCTTGACGGGATCGGGCGCCGGGGTACTTACCGTGATGTCGCAGTCCGCCGCGAAGACCGCGGGAACCATCGACAGAAGCATGGCAAGCACCAGCAGGATGCTCAGGATTCTTTTCATGCTGCTTTCCTTTCTTTTGGGGAAGCCATTGAGGATACGATTAGTGGCTTCCCGATTTTATTTATCCTTAGACCGTGTTCGGTCCAAAAGATCAGCGCAAAGCCCAACGGGCGGGCCGCAAAAAAACAGCCTGACAGGAAACTACATGGGAGCCATGGAGTTTTTGGCAAGCTGCTGCATCGTGGGGCGGGTCGGCGGCACCCGACCCGCCCACAGGAGGAGAACACCCGGTCAAACGCAGCGGGAACGCATCCGCTGCCCCGAATCGGGTACAAAAAAACGGCTGAAAGGATAGATAGACTATCCCCTCAACCGATTCGGGCAAAGTAATGCATCACAGTAGGTCTTCTGGGTCGCGCATCCGGGAGCAAAGCCCCCACGGCCGCTGCCCTGCCTTCTCAGGGTTCCCCAATGACCGGCTTTCGCCGACGGACAGCGGACTCAACGCTCACAGCGACGGTTATCCCAGAGGCGTATCGCGCCTCCCTCGGGGTATTATCCCCGTTCCCTTGTTTACCCGTATGCCTGACGGGGTCGCCCCGCGCCGTTGCGTACATACGGTCTCTGCAAGCAGAATATTCAGTTCATGCCGCACGGACTTCGTGCGGACTACTTTGATTATAGACCATGCGGGCGCGCCTGTCAAGCACCGAAATCCGTATTTTTTTAGCGAATGCGAAAACACATCTCGGAACGGGCTTGACAAAAAAATCGGCCCTTGTTATACTGAGAGCAATGGAAGCTTCAAGTGCTTCCGCTGCCGTCCGGGCAGCGGGAGAGGATAGGGAACCGGGTGAGAATCCCGGACGGTACCGCCGCTGTATGCGCGGAGGCCGCGTGCAGGGCGAAAGCCGGTCATTGGGGAACCCTGAGAAGGCGCGCGCGGCCGTCGAGGCGTGAGTCAGAAGACCTGCTTGGGGAGGCTCTGCCCGCATGGTGCGGGAAACGGGGCATATTGTTGTGCGCAAATGCGGACGCTGCAACGATTGTTGCAGTGTCCTTTTTTCTGGGGGTCGTGCCATGAGACGGAAAACAATCTGGGGCCGGGTCTGCACGGCCGTGCTGATCCTTTCGCTTCTGGCCGGTGCGGTGGCTGTCGTGTTCACGGGCGGACGGGTGCGCCCGCCCGATCCGCTGCCGGAGCAGGCGCAGGTCCTGCAGCCGGACCGACAGGAGCGCGGCGGCAGCGGCGGCACATCGGACGACGTGCCCCTCACGCAGTCCCCGGAGCCGACGGAGCCGTCCGAAGAGCCGGACGAGACGGAAACGGCCGAGCCATCCACGGAGCCGGACGAGCCGACGGATGCGACGTCCGCCACGCAGACGACACAGACGCCCGAGCCGAGCGAGGAGCCGACGCGCAGCACCGGCGGCGGAACGGAGCCGACGGAGGAGCCGGGTCCTGCCCCCACGGAGGCCCCGGGCCCCGAGGAGCCGCATATCGTGACGGATCTCGTCAGCCGCGTCTGGCGCTCTGGTGAGCTGGACGGCGATACGCTGCGGTTTTATGCCTATGCTGCGGGCAGCGGAGACCTGAGCCTGCGGGTATATTATAAGGAGTCCGGCTCCACCGCAAACAACGGCACGCGCCTTCTGCCGGCGGACGACCGGAACTTCTCCGTCCGCCTTACCTTAAATCAGTCCTATGCCTTCTCCTTATATTTATATCGCGACGGCCGCCGCGTCGGCGATGCCGCGGTCTACTATGTTTCCTATCGCGCAAGGCTCGCAGACGACGATCAGCCCGAGATCGGCGATGCGCCGCCCATCATCACGACGAGCCGCGACGGCCGGACCGACCCCGTCTCCGTGCAGACGATGACGTTCGTCGTCTGGGCGAGGACGGGCACGGACGGTTCACCGATCTACACGAGCCATCTGCAGGTCTCGATGGACGGCGAGCTGCTGACGAACCCGACCGGCAGCGCCGCGTCCGGCTATGAATATGTGCTGCGCTTCTCCGCGCCGCTCGTCGGCGATGAGCGGGAATACACGCTGCGCATCCTTGCGTGGGACGATGCCGGAAATTCCGCCATGCGCACCGTGAAGATCGTCTATCAGACGGTCTCGGAGGGCGACGACATCGGTGAGGCGACCATCCGCATCGACGCCACGACCGTCGGCCTCGGCATCGTCGACGAGGAGACCGTCCGCATCAAACAGGGCGACACGGCCGCGCAGACCGTGCTGCAGATGCTGGAGGACTGCGGCTATGAGGCAGGCTATGACGGCCTTGCGGAAAAGAACGGCGGTTTTTATCTCATGCGCCTGACGCGCGGCGACCTGCTGTATCGCGCGCAGGTGCCGGAGCGCCTCTGGACACTCATCCAGCGCGACGGCATCTCACTGACGGGTGCGCCCGGCCGCGACAGCCTCGGCCAGCACGACTACACCTGGGGCGCGGGCTGGATGTATGATGTCAACGGCTATTACCCCGGCAAGGGCCTGTCGGAATGGATGCTCGGCGACGGCGACGTGCTGACGCTGCGCTTCACGCTGGCCTGGGGCAAGGATATCGACGGCTTCGGCGCGACGGGCGGCGGCTACGGCGTGCTGTCCAGCTACTGCTATGTCTGGCGCGACGGGCAGGAGATCCCGCTTGGCCACGACTGGCAGGAGACGGCCCGTGTCGAGCCTACGGAGACGGAGGACGGCTATGCGGACTATGTCTGCACGAAGTGCGCCGAGACGCGCCGCGACGTCCTGCCGAAGACTGGAACGGTCGACCCAACGGATCCCACGGATCCCACGGATCCCACGGATCCCACGGATCCCACGGAGCCCACGGATCCCACGGAGCCCACAGAGCCGCCAACGGATCCCACGGACCCGACGGAGAACGGAAACGAGAGGAGCATGTTCCTTGAAGCAAATGCGAAATATTCTGATCCTGCTGCTGTGCGCTGCACTGCTGGCGGGCTGCGGCGCAAGATCGGCGCCTGCAAAGGCACTCGAGGGCTGCCGGGCGCTGCTCGGCGTGCGTGAGGGCTTTCTGAAGGACCGCGCAGCGGAGCTGGCGGGCAGCTCCATCGGAGATTGGCTCGCCATGGCGCTGCTGGCCTGCGGTGCGAACGAGAGCTATGACGCTTATCTTGCTGCGCTTGAGCGGCACGTCACGGAGTGCTATGCCGAGCAGGGCACGCTCGATGCGCTCATGGCGACGGAGTATTCCCGTACGATCCTGACCGTCGCCATGCTCGGCGGCGACCCGGCCGCCTTCGGTACGCGGCCGGACGGCACGACCGTGGACCTGCTGGACGACGGCGTGTGGAATTTTGCGGGCGAGCTCGGCGCGCAGGGCCTCAACGGCCTGATCTTTGCCCTGCTGGCGGTCGATGCCGGGACCTATCCGGAGCCGGAGCGGGCGAAAAACACGCGCGCCGGGATCGTGGAGGCCATCCGCGCGGCGCAGGAGCCGGACGGCGGCTTCGGCCTCGTTTCCGGCGCCTCGGAGGCAGACCTGACGGCCATGGCCCTGCAGGCCCTTGCGCCCTACGGCCGGGACGAGACCGTGGAGCGGGCGCTTGCCTGGCTGAAGGATCAAATGCAGCCGGACGGCACCTTCCTGGCCTACGGCGAGCCGAGCGCCGAGAGCTGCGCGCAGGTCCTCCTTGCGCTGGCTGCGCTCGGCATCGATCCGGAGCAGGAATTCGGCAGCGTGAACCCCGAAACAGGCCTTGCAGAATTCCGGAAGGCGGACGGGAGCTATGCGCATCTGCTGACGGACACGGAAGGAAATCTCATGGCGACGGAGCAGGCCATGCTGGCCCTCTGTGCGCTGGAGCGGCTGCCGGACGGCGGCTGCGTATACGAATCGAAATATCGGGAGGCGGCATGATGGAACAGAAACAATATGAGCTTGCGGCGCAGGTGCTCCGCGAGGTGCAGAAGGTCATCCTCGGCAAGCGGGAGATCGTGGAAAAGGTCCTGATGGCCGTGCTGGCGCAGGGCCATGTGCTGCTGGACGACGTGCCCGGCGTCGGCAAAACGACGCTGGCCATGGCCTTCGCGCGCGCGCTCGGGCTGGAGACCCGCCGCGTGCAGTTCACGCCGGACACGATGCCGTCGGACATTCTGGGCTTCTCCGTCTATGACAAGCAGGCGGGAGCCTTTTCCTACCAGCCGGGCGCGGTCATGACGAACCTGCTGCTGGCGGACGAGATCAACCGTACCTCCACCAAGACGCAGGCGGCCCTGCTGGAGGCTATGGAGGAGCGCCGCGTGACCGTCGACGGGAAGACGCATCCGCTGCCGCAGCCGTTTTTCGTGCTGGCGACGCAGAATCCCGTCGGCTCGGCCGGAACGCAGCTCCTGCCCCCGGCGCAGCTCGACCGCTTCCTGCTGTGCCTGAGCATGGGCTACCCCGACCGGGAAAGTCAGGTGGAGCTGATGAAGGAGCGCCACCACGCCGACCCGCTTGCGCAGGTGCGCCCCGTGACGGATGCCGCCGCGCTCGGCGGCCTGATGGATGCCGCCGCCATGACGTTCGTGGCGGACCCGGTCTATGATTATACGGCCCGCCTGCTTGAGGCCACGCGCTGCCATGAGAGCCTGCAGCTCGGCCTGAGCCCGCGCGCCGGTCTGGCCCTGTGCCGCGCGGCCAAGGCGCGCGCGTTCCTGCATGCGCGGGACTATGTCCTGCCGGAGGACGTCGCGGAGGCTGCGCCCGATGTCTGTGCCCACCGCCTTGTGCTCGCGCCGCGCGCCCGCCTGCATGACGAGACCGCGCGGTCGGTGCTTGCCGAAATTCTTGAGCGCGTCCCGCAGCCCGCGGTGCGCGAATTCAAAAGCTGATGCGGAAGCGGATGCTGCGCGCCTGGCTGCTGTGGCTGCTGGCGGCGGCCTGCTGTGCGCTGGCCTTTGCTTTTACCCATGCCGGGGCGGCGCTGGCCGCGCTCTGCGTGCCGGTGCTGGCGGCGCTGGCGGGATTCGTCGTGCTGCGGTGCAGCAGGCTGCCCGCGCTTTCGCTCCGGCTCCCGGCAGGCGGCCGGAAGGACGGCATGATCGCGGGCGAGATCGTGGCCTCCCGCCGCGCGCCAGGCCGCGTCCTGTGCCGCATCGAGGTGCGCAATGACCTGACGGGCGAAACAACGGAATTTTTTGCGGAGGAACGCTTCTCGTTCCGCGCCGAACACTGCGGCCGCCTGACGGTCCGCATCCGCAGGGCCTGGCTCCTCGGCCTGCCGGGCCTGTTTGCCCGGAAGATCCGGACGGACGCGGCGGCGCATGTCACGGTCCTGCCGGATACGTTCCCGGCCTCCGTCCATGTGACGATGCCGGAGGTGCAGAGCCCGGACAGCGACACCAGCAGCCCGGACCGCCGCGGAAGCGACCTGACGGAGCCGTTCCGCCTGCGCGAGTATGCGCCGGGCGACAGCCTGCGCCAGATCCACTGGAAGCTCTCCTCCAAGCTCGACCGCCTCGTGATCCGCGAGCCGGGCATGCCCGCCGCGCGTACGCTGCTCGTCTTCTGGGACCGCAGCGGCGATGCCGCCGCGCGCGATGCGCAGGCGGAGGCCGTGTTCTCCGTCTGCCAGAGCCTGAGCGAGCAGGGGTATGCCTATCAGCTCGGCTGGCCCGAGGGCGGCACGGCCCGCTTTGCGGAGGCAGGCTCCACGGAGGAGCTGCTGCGCGATCTGCCGCTGCTGCTGCGCGGCGGCGCGGAGCCTCTGCAGGAGACCGGGGCGCTGCGCGGGTTCGGCAAGATTCTCTACTTTACGGCCTCGCCGGACCCGGTCTGGCGCAGCCTGACGGCGGGTGCGGAGCCGGTCCTGCTGCTGTGCGGCGTGCCGGAGCAGCCGGATGTCCGCTGCATCTGCTATACCAAAGAGGACTATGCTGCCGCGCTGCAGCAGCTGGAGCTTTGAGCATGAAACGAACGAACGGTTTTCAACTGGAACGTGCCCCTGCCGGGGGGCAGACTCTGCCGCCGTGGGCGGCCGCGCTGTGCGGCGGCCTGTGCGCTGCGGGGGCGCTGACGCTGCTGGCGGGGTCCTTTCCCGTGCTGCCTGCGTGGGCGGCCATGCTGCTCGGCCTGCTGCTGGGGGCCGGGCTTGCGCTCCTGCCGCAGCGGGCGTGGCTGACGCCTGCGCTCTGCGGTGCGGCGGCGCTGTTCTGCCTGTGCGCCTTTGTGCCCGTCACGGCGGGCCTGCGGCAGCTGGCCGACTGCGTGCGCCGCTGGCTGACGGCGCGGACCGGGTACATCTATTTGACATCTTCTGGCGGAATGCGGCAGGGCCTCTGGGCCTTCCTGCCGCTCGGCTTTCTGACGGCGCTGGCCTCCGGCCGCTGCGCCCGGCGCGGGAGCGTATGGTTCGCGGCCGTTTCGCTGCCCCTTGCGGCAGCTGGCTGCACCATTGGGCTGTTCCCGTCGTGCTGGGGCCTGCTGCTTCTGGCGGGCGGCCTGACGGCTCTGCTGCTGTTCCGCACGGACCGGGGACGGACGGCGGCCCTGCTGCTTGCGGGCTGCCTGCTGCTCAGCGCGCCGCTCGGGCTTCTCTCCCTGCCGGAGAGCGGGACCGGGGCGGCGCTGGCCAGCGGGCTGCATGCACTGCGCTATGATGCGGCGGCCAACTCCATGCCGGAGGGAAAACTGCACGATCTTTCTGCGTGGGAAAAGAACGGGACGCCCGCGCTGCGCGTGACGATGGAGCAGCCGCAGCGGCTTTACCTGCGCGGCTTTGTCGGCGAGGTCTACACGGGCCGGAGCTGGCAGCCGCTCGATCCGCAGACGCTGGCGGACGAGGCCGGGCGTTTCTATTGGCTGCATGAAAAGGGCTATTATGCCCAGAGCGCCGTCGGGACTGCGGCGGTGCTCGCCGGGCAGACGCAGGTGCAGACCGTCACGGTCACAAACCTGTCTGCCTGCGGCGCGCAGGCCTATCTGCCGACCGGGCTGGCCGATTCCGCTCTGCTGGAGGCGGATTGCATCGGCGACCGCGTGGCAAAGGCGCCGGGGAAAACGTATTCCTATTCCTGCGCCGTCGGCGGCCTGCGCGACTGGTATGCCGCGCAGCAGGCGCTGGCGGACGATCCGGACGGCGCGGCGCAGTGGCTCACGCTGGACGAGGGCTACCGGGCATTTGCCGAGGCACAGTTCCTTGAGCTTACGCCGGAGGCGGCCGGAGCCGCGCAGGCACTGCTGGGGAGCGAAATGCAGGGGAAGACCCTGCCGGAGATCCTGCAGGCCATCCGACAGACGCTCACGGAGCACTTCGTCTATGACGAGAGCGTCTCGACGCAGAACGGGACGCAGGACTTTTTCCAATATGTGCAGTCCGTCACCGCGCGCGGCTACAGCGTGCACTATGCGACGGCCGCCGTGCTGATGCTGCGCTATTGCGGCGTCCCGGCGCGCTATGCCGAGGGCTACTACCTCTCCGGACAGGATGCGGCCTCCGGCGAGCAGACGTTTGAACTGGATGAGACGCACGCCCATGCGTGGGCGGAATATTATCTGACCGGCGTGGGCTGGGTCCCGTTTGAGGTCACACCGGGCTATGTAGAGGCCGAGGACCTCGGAGCAGGCGGCGAGGCGGGTGGAAAGCAGTATGAAAATACGCAGCTGCCGCCCGTTGTGGAGCAGCCGGAGCAGCAGGCCCCACAGGAGGAGACGCAGCGCAGTTTCCGCTGGTGGCTCGCTGCGATCCCGCTTGCCGCGGCCCTCCTCGCGCTCGTCCTGTGCCAGCTCTGGCGCAGACGCCGCCTGCACCGCCGGATCGCGGCCATGGCGGCGGACGAGCCGCGCGAGGCCGTGACGCAGCTCTATGGCTACGCCGTGTTCCTGCTGGCGCGGACCGGCGCGGCCCCGCCCGCAGGGCTGGAACAGGCCCGGCAGGACAACGCCGAGGCTATGTTCAGTGGGCACGCCATTCCTGCGGAGAAGGCCACTGCCATGCAGCGCTTCGTGCAGGAGGTTCTGCAGGCCTGCCGGAAAAAACGCAATCCGCTCCAACGGTTCGCGGACCGCTGGATCCGTATCTGGTATTAGGTTTAGGAGGCAATGCTTATGAAGTCCATTCGATTTCTTGCCCTGCTGCTGTGCGCAGCGCTGCTGCTTCCGCTCTTGCCCGTGCATGCGGCGCAGAGCGGCGGGAGCTTCTATCTGACGGCCTCCACGGCCGGGCAGACGCTCATTGAGCCGGTCGCCGTGCCCTATACGGCCGGGCAGACCATCCGGGATGCCCTGCGCGGCAGCGGTTATGCCTTCGGCGGCATCGATACCGCGTTCATCACGGACATCGAGGGCGTCGCGGGAAACTTTACGGTCTATTATGACGGCGGCGCGTATTCGCTCGATGCGATTGCCAGCCCGGAGACCGTGACGGCCGTCGTCTTCTCCGAGCGCGAAAGAGGCTTTCCGGTCCTGCTGGATGCCGTGACGGAGCTTGGCCGCTTCCGGGAGCGCACGGACCATGTGCAGAATTACCCGGCGGCGCAGCAGGCCTATGCGGCGGCGCTGTCCGGCCTGCGGACGGCGGACGAGGCGGGCCTGACGACGCTTCTTGCCGCACTGCGCAGCGCCGTGGCGGAATACGAGGCCATTCTGAACGGCACAAAGTACCCCGTGACCTTTACGGACACGGCCGGGACGGCCGCGCAGCTCACGCTGACGGACAGCTACGGCAATGTGACGCAGGTACAGGGCCTGCGCGCCGAGGTCGTGGCAGGGGAGTACACGTTCAGCCTGTCTGACGGCGGCGCGAACCGCGTTGACGGAGCGCTGACCGTGGCAGGCGCGGTGGAAAAGCAGGTCGCGCTGCCGACGGGCGACTGGTTCGGCACGATCCGCCTCCACAATGCGTCCGGTGCATCCGCGGGTGCCTATCCCGGCACGCAGGATGAGAAGACCCATACGGCACAGTTCCGCGTGGAGGACTTCCGCACGCTGGCCTATCTCTATGCCGAGCGCGGGGTGGATGCCCCTGCGGACGCGGCGCTCTACAGCTGCTACATCGGCCAGAACGGCAAGGACTACGGCGACGGCAGCCAGCCGTCGAACCGCAAGAGCTGGTCGAGCTATCAGACGGCGCTCGTGTCGCTGCTCACGGCCGGAATGACGGACTGCGAGGTCCGGCTCGAGGCCCGCAGCGCCTCCGGCGCGGATACGCGCATCCAGTCCTATACGCTCCGCCTGCACCGTGTGCCGACGCTCGCGTCGCTTGCCGTCTATGGCGAAGGTACGCGCCTGCCGCTGGACTTTGACCCGGCCGGGACGGACTATGCGGTGACGACGGTCTCCGACCGCCTGAGGATCGAGGCGGCTCCGTTCGACACGGAGGGCTATTCCGTCACGGTGAACGGCGGCACGTCCGCAGAGGTCCCCGTCGGGACGATCACGGTGCAGGTAGCCCACACGAACGGAGAGCGCACCGCCTATACCATTGCGGCGACGAAGGTCGACTCCGTCGAGGTGCGGATCACGGTGCCCGTGGGAACGGACACTGCCGTCTTCAATGCGGCGGACAGCGAGATCGCGCCCGTCGGCAGCGGGACCTACCGCCTCATCCCCGGCGAGCGCTATACCTGGATCACGACAAAGCAGGAATTCTATCATGCGGCGGGCAGCTTTGAGGCCGCTGCCGGTCTCACGGTGCAGGCGTCGGAGCCGGACACGACGGACCGTCTCAGCGCGCTTGCCTCCTACAGCGCGCGCAATCCGAAGAACGGTGTGAGCTATGAGAGCGACGTGCCGTTTTCGGCGGCGCAGCACCGCTATACGCTGACGGTGCCGGATGCGAACTCCACGTTCTATCTGCAGGCGACCCCGACGGGCGGCTATGCCGTGAAGGCGCGCTACCTCCGCCAGACGACGAACACCGGCACGAACGGCACGCAGGCGGAAATCAACGTCACGGCGACCGTCGATCCCGCGAAGACCGCCACGGCCTGCGGCCAGAGCCTTGCGGCGAGCGGCTATTCCAACACCGTGACGCTGCGCCTGAGCCGGACGGCGGGCAGTGTGGAATATTATCAGGACTACACGCTGCTGCTGCGCCGCCGCCTGACGCTGGGCGGGCTCAGCACCGCCGTGGACGGCGTAACGCTGAACCTGCTGAATGCGAAGGGCGAGGCGCAGAGCTTTGACCGCGATGTGACGGAATACTGGACGCGCGTCGACGTCAGCGCCCGCACGCTGGACTTCACTGCCTCGTTCCGCAGCCTGCCGACGGAGACGAACCCGAACAGCGGCGGCTATCTTGCGGACATCAACGGTACGACGTATGCGGAAGCGCCGTCCGCCGCCCTGACGCTCGATCCGGAAAAGACCGCAGAGGATGTGACCGTGACCGTGCACCATGCAGACGCGGCGGCGCTCCCGACGACCTACACGCTGCATGTGCAGAAAACGGAGCCGACGATCGTGAGCTTCGTGACGGAGCCGAAGGATGCGACCGTCTTCCTGACGAATGAGCAGTCCGGGCGGCGCGCGGAGCGGGCCACAGACGGCAGCTTCGCCCTGACGCCGGGCGACCGCTACACCTATACCGTGACGGCAAAGGGCTATGTCGGCACGACCGTCCAGCATTACACGGCCCCGGAGCAGGCGGAAACGGTCCGCGTCACGCTGCAGAAGGCGGCGGAGAACACGGGCCTGCAGCAGCTTCCTGCCCAGTGGCCCTCGTTCCGCGCGGATGCCTATAACAACGGCGTCATCGACGCCAGAACGCCCGTTTCCTCGGAGAATACGGTCCTCTACTGGGCCACGCAGCTCGGCAGCGGCTATTCCTCCGATGCCTGCGGCTGCCCGATCATCGTGGACGACTGCCTGTATACCTACGGCGGCGAGACGATCTACAAGCTCGACAAGCGCACGGGCGAGGTGCTTGCGCAGGGCAAGATGGACCATAAGTCCAGCTTCGCCATCAATTCGCCGACCTATGCCGAGGGCATGATCTTCGTCGGCCTGGCAAACGGCTGCGTGCAGGCGTTCGATGCCGTGACGCTCGAGTCTCTGTGGCTGTACGAGGACCCGCTCGGCGGCCAGCCGAACTGCCCCATCACCTATGAGGACGGCTATCTCTACACCGGCTTCTGGAACCGCGAGGACGGCAACGCAAATTTCGTTTGCCTGACCGTGACGGATGAGGACCCGGCGAAGACGGATGAGAGCAAGCTGGCCTCGTGGACCTACACGTCCCGCGGCGGCTTCTACTGGGCGGGCGCTTACGCCTGCAAGGACTTCGTGCTCGTCGGTACGGACGACGGCGAGGCGGGCTACACGACGGGCCATGCCCGCGTGCTCTCGTTCGACCCGCGCAGCGGCCGTCTGCTCGGCGAGCTGACGCTGCCGCAGACGGGCGACCTGCGCAGCTCCGTGACCTTCGTCCCGGACAGCGAGGGCGGCCTTGCCGGTACGGCCTATTTTACGACGAAGGGCGGCTATTTCTACGGCCTGCATGTCGAGGCCGACGGCACGTTCACGGAGGGCTCGCTGCGCGCGCTCAAGCTGGCCAATTATGCCAACGATCCGAAGAACCCGGCCATGAGCACCTGCACGCCGACGATCTATAACGGCCGCGCCTACATCGGCGTGTCCGGCACGGCGCAGTTCGGCGCGTATTCCGGCCACAACATCACGGTCATCGACCTTGCTTCGATGTCCGTTGCCTATTCCGTCCGCACCCAGGGCTACCCGCAGACGAGCGGCATCCTGACAACGGCCTATGAGGCGGAGAACGGTTATGTCTACGTCTACTTCTTCGATAACTATACGCCGGGCAAGCTCCGCATTCTGGCCGACAAGCCGGGCCAGACCGCGCCGGTCCTCATCACGCAGGAGACGGACGAGAGCAGCGGCAAGCATGTTACCTATGACACACCCTATGTTCTGTTCACACCGAGCGGCGCGCAGGCGCAGTATGCCATCTGCAGCCCGGTCATCGACGCGGATGGCACGATCTACTTCAAGAACGACTCGGCCTATCTGATGGCTGTCGGCAGCACGATGGACCGGCTCGAGGTCACGGCGCAGCCGGAGAAGACGGTCTACCACGCCGGCCAGACGTTTGAGGCCGCCGGTATGCAGGTCACGGCCGTTTGGCACAATGGCGTAAGGACGGATGTGACGAAGCTCGTGCAGTGGTCGACGGACCCGCTGACACTGGACGACAACGACTTCCAGATCACCTATTCCCATGTGCTCTATCAGGACCGTGACGGCGCGCCGGGCACGGCCTATGCGGCCCCGGTCGGCCTTGCGGCGCTCGATGTGCGCAAGCATATTTACGACCGTGTGGAGACCACGCCGGAGGGCCACCGCGGCACCTGCAGCTATTGCGGGCAGACGGACGAGGCATTCCAGCCACATGAATTCGTCTGGGTCATCGACCGTGAGCCGACGGAGGAGGAGACCGGCCTGAAGCATGAGGAGTGTTTCTGCGGCTACCGGCGCAGTGAAAACACCGAGATCCCGAAAAAGGAGCACGAGCACACCTATGTGGCCACGGTCGTCGCGCCGACGTGCACGGAGCAGGGCTACACGCTGCACACCTGCTCGTCCTGCGGCGATACCTACCGCGACGCCTGGACGGACGCACTGGGTCACAGCTGGGATGCCGGGCGCGTGACGATCCCAGCAACGGAGGATACGGACGGCGAGCGCACGTTCACCTGCACGCGCTGCGGGGCCGAGCGCACGGAGGTCATTCCGAAGACCGGCGAAACGCCCTGCGACGGCGGCGCGAATTGTCCGGGCAGACGCTTCACGGATATGCCGGCAGCCGGGAATTGGGCACACGCAGGCATCGACTTTGCCCTGAAGCAGGGCCTGTTCAACGGCATGTCCTCCACGACGTTCGAGCCGGACGGCAGCATGACGCGCGCCATGCTCGTCACGGTGCTGTGGCGTCTGGACGGCAGCCGGGCACCCGCCGGGCGGAACACGTTTACTGACGTGCCGGGCGGCCAGTGGTTCACCGATGCGGTGACCTGGGCGGCGGAAAACGGCGTGGTCAACGGCGTGGGCAGCGGGAAGTTTGAGCCGGACGGCCGCGTGACGCGCGAGCAGATCGCAACGATCCTGTTCCGCTATGCCGCAAAGCGCTATGATACCTCCGCGCGGGCGGACCTGTCCGTCTTCCCGGATGCCGGACGGGTGAGTGCCTATGCACGCGAGGCACTGGCATGGGCCAACGCTGCAGGCCTTGTGAACGGCACGGACAACGGCTTCGGCCTGATCCTCGACCCGCAGGGCGACGCGACCCGTGCACAGGTCGCCGCCATTTTGATGCGGTATGTAAAAAATATTGTTCGCTGATACTAGAATCTGATAAAAAGCTTTAAAAGCTTTTTATAGCGCCGAAGGCGCGTCAGATTCTGCATGAGACGGCGCAGCGTGCGTCAGCACGATGTGAGTGTGCGTAGCACACGGGATTCCTGATGAAATGTTTTAATCAGGAATCAGTATGAGATGACGGCAGCGAGAAAACCCCGCAGGAGAAAAGCCTCCTGCGGGGCCGTTTTATATCCTGTAAGGCGGTCGGTTGACCCGGCTGTAAAATGGTTTGCGTAGAGAAATGTAAAATTATATAAGCTCCGAAACATATGGAACTGTCGGATAAAATTTTCAAAAATTTTGAGGAAAACATATTCACTTTAGCATGTTTTGCCGTATAATAATAGACGCTGGTTGCCCAAAACAACTTTATCCGGCCGCTGACTGAAAACGTTTCTCCCGGCGGACGAGCGCCGGGAAGACAACAGAGCACGAAGAGAGGAGAAAACTTATGATCACCGCTGAATCCCTGTTTTTTGCGATTCTGGGAACGACCCGGGCCGAGATCACTCCCTCCGTCCTTGCAACGGAGATCACTGCCGAGCTGCTGTTTGACGAGAACCTCGGCTTTGACGACTTCCGCATCACGAAGGATGTGTATCCCACCGTGGCCAAGCTCCTGCGCCGCAGCTCCGATTCGGTATCCCGAAGCGTCGAGCGCATGACTGCGCGCCTGTGGCGCTGCGGAAGCCCGGAGCAGCTGCGAAAAATCACCGGGCAGGAGCGGCTGCTGCCGCGTCCCGCCCGGGAAACGATCCTGTATCTGGCGTATTATCTGCGTGCGGAGCGTCCGATCTCTGCGCTGCGGTACGGAACGGATGTCCCGCCGAACCGGGATCAGCGCGTGATGATCGCCTCGCGTTCCGCGCCGACGGAGACGTAAGAAATGTGGCAGCCGATGGCCTTTTCCACGGTCTCTACATAGTCGCGCGCTTCCTTCGGCAGGTCCTCATAGCGGCGCACGCCGGAAATGTCGCAGTTCCAGCCCGGCATGGTGCGGAAGACGGGCTTTGCCTCCGGCAGGATGGCAGGGAAGGGGAAATCGTCCGTCAGCGCGCCGTTCAGCTCATACTGCACGCACAGCGGGACCTCCTTCATGCCGGACAGCACGTCCAGCTTCGTCAGTGCGACCTCCGTCGCGCCCTGGATGCGGCAGCCGTAGCGCGTGGCCACAAGGTCGATCGGGCCGACGCGGCGCGGACGGCCGGTGGAAGCGCCGTATTCGCCGCCCTTTTCACGCAGGTTCTCGGCCTTCTCGCCAAACCACTCTGCTGTGAACGGGCCTTCGCCGACGCAGGTGGAGTAGGCCTTCACGATGCCGACGGTACGGTCCACATGGCTGCCCGGCATACCGGCGCCGACGCAGGCATAGCCCGCAATGGATGAAGAGGAGGACGTGTAGGGATAAATGCCGAAATCAATGTCGCGCAGGGCGCCGAGCTGGGCCTCGAACATGATATTTTTGCCGGCTTTTTCGGCCTCATAGAGGTACTTGGGCACGTCGCACAGGAACGGGCGAAGCTTGCCGCCGAACTCCGCGCACCAGGCGAGCATGTCCTCGAGCTTGTAGGGCTCTGCGCCGTAGACATTGTGGATGATGAGGTTCTTCCACTCCAGGATGGTGGCCAGATGGGCCTTGAGGTGCTCCGGGTAGAGCAGCTCACCGAGCATGACGGTCTTCTTCTGATATTTATCGGAATAAACGGGCGCGATGCCGCGCAGCGTGGAGCCGTACTTCCGATCCTTCAGACGGGCTTCCTCCAGACCGTCGAGTGCGCGGTGGAAGGGAAAGACGATGGTGGCACGCTCCGAGATCTTCAGATTCTCCGGCGTGATGCGGATGCCGTGCGCACGGAGATTGTCGATCTCGCGGCACAGGTCTTCCAGATCGATGACGACGCCGTTGCCGAGCACATTCACAACGCCCTCGGAGAAAATGCCGGACGGGATGAGATGCAGGGCAAACTTGCCGTACTCATTGACGATGGTATGACCGGCGTTGTTGCCGCCCTGATAGCGAATGACAATATCATAATCCTTTGCGATGAGGTCGACCATGCGGCCCTTGCCTTCATCGCCCCAGTTGATGCCGACGACTGCACAATTGCTCATAATACTTCTGCTCCTGTTTCTGCCCGATGGGCTTGATTTCACACAACGCGCCTATTATAATACAAACCGAGGCATAAGTAAAACATGAATATCTTATGCAAGACATCAATAATTCTGATGGGGTGTGAGACCATGACAGCCAAGCTGGAGCAATACCGGATATTTAAAGCAATTGCCGACACGGGAAATATCTCCCGGACGGCAAAGCAGCTCTATTTGTCGCAGTCGGCCGTCAGCCAGTCGCTGCAGCAGCTTGAAAGCGCCCTCGGTGTGCGGCTGTTTTCGCGGACGGCGCGCGGCGTGACGCTCACGGCGGAGGGGAGCGTGCTCTATGACTATGCGGCGCAGGCGCTGTCCCTGCTCGAGGCGGGGGAGGCGCGCATCGCACAGTCGCGCGAGCTGCTGAAGGGCGAGCTGTCCATCGGCGTGAGCAGCACGCTGACGAAATACTATCTTCTGCCCTTCCTGCGGGACTACCATCAGCAATATCCGCATATCCATGTGCGCATCCTGAACGGAACGAGCCGCCGCGTGCTGCAGCTGCTCGGCAGCGGGCAGGTCGAGCTTGCGTTTGCGACCTACACGCCGGATGCAGACAGTTTTTCCGTTTTCTCGTGCTTTGATACGCACACGGTGTTCGTGGCGGCGCCGGATTATCCCTGCGATTTTGACCGCGTGTATACGCTGCAGGAGATCAGTGAATTCCCGCTCATCCTGCTCGAACGCGAGGCAAGCTCGCGCCGCTTCCTGGAGGACTGCTTCCTGCAGCGAGGCCTGCGCCTGCAGCCGGAGATCGAGCTGGCCAGCCATAACCTGCTCATCTCGCTGGCGCGTATCGGCCTCGGCGTGGCGGGCGTGACGGAGGAGCTGTCGCTCTCCGGCCTGAACCGCGGCGTCGTGCGCAAGCTGCATTTGGCCGAGGAGATCCCGTCGCGCCGCGTCGTGCTGTGCACGCGCCGCAATACGCCGCCGTCGGCCGCGGCAGGGCGGTTCATGGAGATGATCCGCGCCAACCACGGGTTCGACCGCCCGGCGGAGCAGGACGGTTAACGGCCGGCTTGTCAAAAAAGTCCCGTCGGGCCTTTTTTGCCAAGCTGCTTTCAGAATTGCAAAATCAATTCTTGTATCATGATTTTGCAATTCTGCCGCTGCAGCGGGTGATGGAACGCGAAAGGACACCCT
>ERZ773260.568-NODE-568-length-53686-cov-9.571871_pt1 | contig 53686 bp, 54 predicted proteins | sample MGYA00511387_ERZ773260 | MGnify/ENA primary metagenome ERZ773260 (study PRJEB29015, sample SAMEA2737745) | human gut metagenome | biome: human gut; feature: human-associated habitat; material: faeces | place: China | collected 2012 ...
GGTTTTCAGGGCGCGCAGGGACCGGCCGGCGCGACGGGCGCACCCGGCCCCGCGGGGCCTGCCGGCGCGGCTGAGCTTTCCGCCTATGCGCTCGGCAGCGCGCAGGGCGCGTTGAATGTGGCGGCCAACACGCCGATTGCCTTCCCGTCCTTCGTCGCCCAGCCCGCCGCATCTGTAACGCAGAACGCGGGCACGTTCACGCTCGTCACGCCGGGCACCTATCTGGTGACCGCCGTGCTCAACCCGCCGCCCAGCTCGGCGCTCGCGACGGACGCGGTTCTGCGCGCCAACGGAACGCCCATTTCCTCCACGCAGACGCGCATCGCCAACGGCGACAACGCCGCTTCCTACACGCTTCAAACGCTGGTCACATCGACCGGCACAACGACCGTCAGCCTGACCGCCTCCGGCGCGCTGGCGCTGACCGGAACGACCCCCGAGGATACGCTCGCTTCCATCACGTTCCTGAGAATCGGATAAACGCAAAGCCCGCCCGGCAAAGCCGAGCGGGCAGCTTGTTGACATAAGCAAACCTGGCTTGAATCGCAAAATCAAGAAATTCAGCTATTCTTTCATTTGCAAAAAGGGCTATTCTCCCCCCGAAGGGGGGGAGAATAGCTTTTTGTCTACAGTCTGCCCGTCCGGCAAAAGCCAAGCGGGTTGATGTGTTATTGGGGAAAATCAGTCGCCGAAGCCCGGCAGACCCTCGATCGCATACGCGCGAACCGGGCAGGAATCCGCGCCGATGATCGGCAGCGGCGAATAGCTCATAAAGAACGTATCCTTCTCCAGATATTCAAGGTTCTTGAGCACCTCGAGGAACACGCCGTCATAGGCCATGATGATGTCGTGGAAGGGCTTGACGTCCGCCTCGCAGTTCTCGATGGACACGCCGTCGCCGAAGCCGACGCACTTAACCTTGTGGTCGCGCATCCAGTTTGCGGTTTCCGCGTTGACAAACAGGCGCTTATCCGCCGGGCTGTTGGTTTCCGGGGTGAACGGCGGGAACTTCCAGTTGCTATCCAGAATGACGATATCGCCCTCCTGAATGCGGTCGCCGCAGGCACGGTCGAGATCCGCGCCAGAGATGTGGCTGTTCGGCTCGAGGAAGTCGATGTTGACGTAGATCGCGCGCCCCATAAACGTGGTCAGCGGCAGCTCGCCGACGGACTTGCCATCCTCAAAGTGATGATACGGGCACTCGCAGTGGGTGCCGAGGTGGCTGGTCAGATCCAGCGCGGTGTGGAAATCCGGAATCGGGCCGCCGGTGTTATAGCGGATCAAATGGCAGCGGCGGCTTTCGGTCTTCGGGTCGAGTACCTTCGTCAGATCGACGATACGCAGGTTGCCCATCTTGTATACGCAGTCAGGCATGGGGATTCCTCCTTTGGAGAGCTTTTGAAATCTTTGATACCTTGCGATTTTATTATAACAAAAACCCGTGTTTTGTCAATCGCGAACCGGCAGGAATTGCTTATCGACAAACGCGGCCTTTGGGTGTATGATGGATGCGTGAGAAAAGCGTTTCCCATTTGATTGGAATCGACCCATTTCGGCATTTTTTGTTTGAGGAGATTTTCATGCCTGCATCGTATGTTCACCAGTCCGTCGCGGCGCACGCCGCCGACGCGCTTTCCCTTTTCACCTCCGACGCGGAGCGCAGCGCGCTGCTGGCGGGCGCGGAGGGGCCTGACCCGATGTTCTTCTGCTTCCGCCCCGGCAAGCCGTTCGCGCCGGTCGTCGCCTCCCTGCTGCACACGCAGAAAACAGACGATTTTCTGCTCGCCCTCTGCGATGCATGCGCGGGCGACGCGCTCCTGCGCGCGTACTGCTGCGGCTTTTTCACGCATTATGCGACGGATACCACATTCCATCCATTCGTCTACGCCCATTCTCTGACGGCGGCGGGCAAGTATTCCGGCAACGCGCACTGTACGCTGGAACACCAGCTCGAAACCCTGCATTACCGCCGCGAAGGCCACGCGACCGGCCTGCCGGTTCAGATGGGCGGCTTTGCCGCGCTGGATGCCGCGCAGCGCAAAAAGATCGCCGACGCGCTTTCCGCCGCGCTCGCGCGCGTGTTTCCGGATTCCGTCCTCTCGCCCGCCCGGCTGGAAAAATGCTTTTCGGACGCGGTCGGCCTGTGCCGCTTCCTCCGCTCCGAGGACGGCAGGCGCTACCGCACGCTGGGCGGCGTGCTCTCCCCCTTCAAGCTGGATGAAGCGCTCCACGCGCACATGATGCCCGCCAAGCCGCCGCAGGCGGATATCGCCAACGACGCGCATGCCCCGTGGTCGTCCATCTGGACGCCGGACGAAGTTCGGCATGACAGCTTCGGCGACCTCTTCGCCGCTTCCGTCGCCCGCGCCGAGGCGCTGGCTTCCGCCGCGAACGCGCTGATGCTGGGGCGCGGCTCATATGCCGCGCTGCGCTCGCTGCACGGCGGTTTGAGCTATGATTCCGGCCTTCCGTGGCGGGAAACCTGCCCGCCGTCACAGGCGCCGGGCGCGGCGGCGGATTGAGCCCGCCCGCGCACCTGAGCCGCGCCGTTTCCCTTTTGCAAAAAATTCCAAGAAGCCATTGCAATCCGTGCCCCGATTGGGTATAATGCTCCTGTCACAAGCGATTCGTGAAGATGGCAGGGCGCTGCTTCGCGCAGCGACGGTACGGATGCGTTAAGTGCTCGTGTGTGGGAAAAACACGGGACGAAGAAACAAGGCTTTCGCGGTATCCCTCCGGCCCAGAACTGTCTCTTTATTACGGTCATCTCTGCGAATCATCCCTGCCCGGCTCGCCGGGTCTATGATACGCGGAGGTGTTTTTTTGATGCACGGCTTTTTTTCTCGTTTCCTCAAAAAATTTCCCGATTCGGCGCACACCCTGCGCCGCACGCAGACGCTGACCACCGTCGGCCTGTTTCTGGCCATTCAGATGGTGCTCTCCTCCTACGGCGTGATTCAGCTCAACGACAGCCTTAAAATTTCGCTGGCGCATCTGGCGCTTGCGCCGACGGCCATGCTCTTCGGCCCGGTCGCGGCCGCGCTTCAGGGCGCGCTGAGCGATATTCTGGGCTTTCTGCTCAAGCCGACAGGGCCGTATTTCCCCGGCTTCACGATTTCGGCGGCGCTGGGCGGCGTGATTTACGGCGCTTTCCTCTTTGAAAGCGACCGCAGGCTCTGGCAGATCGTCCTCGCCCGCGCGGTCATCATGGTGTTCGTCAACATCGCGCTCAACACATTTTTCCTCACGATGCTTTACGGCCCGTCTCAGGCGGCGATGCTTCCGGTTCGCGCGCTGAAAAACGCCATGCAGTTCCCGATTGACTGCCTGCTGCTGACGGCCGTTTGCCGCACCGTGCAGCGGATTCCCACGCCCGCAGGGGTTCGGTAAGCGCCTGAAATTCTTTTCCCCCGTCTGTTAAAAGACCGGCACTTCGCGAAAGCCGCCCGCTTTCCCGAAACGCCGGTTTTTTCATCCAATTCAATGCGTAAATCCGAAATTCTGCATAAATTCCAATAACGGGCGCGCAATGCGCGCCCCTACAGGTGCGGCGCAACTTATTGCTTAAGCGGAAAATAACCTGAGAAGAGCTCCCTCTTCGAGGGCGTGGAGCTTGCCGCCCGCGGCGCGGGAGGCAGGCAAGCGGAACGCCGAAGGTCTGGCACGGCGCAGCCGTGACTGAGGGAGTCCGATATGCGCGCCCGTTTTTCAGTATTCAATGCCTTCTCTGGCCGCCAGCTTTTCCGTCTGAAACGGATGCTTTCGCGCGATGATTTCCGAGACGTAATCCGCCTTTTCGCGCAGCCACTCCGGCGCGTTGCGCCCGGTTGAAACCACGTCGCCGAACATCAGCGCCGCATCGATCAGCCTTTCCGCGTTTTCCCGCGTCACCATGCCGCAGGTAAGCGCCACGTTCAGCTCGTCCAGCACCGTCAGCGCGGGGCAAAGCCTTTCCGCCTCGCTTTGAATATCCGCCGCCTGCGCGTTCTGCTGCTTCGCGGCCTCTTCCTTCTGCGCCGCCGTCATCGCGAACACAAAGCCCGAAATCGGTTTGGCGGGGTACACCGTCGCCCGTTCAAACGTCTTCAGTGCCGCCAGCTCGCCGCTCCGCCCGTCCTTCAAAAACTGCGCGATCAGCACGCGCCGCCCGTGGCCGAGGCTGCGCAGCGCCAGCCCCATCGCCGCCGTCGTCTTGCCCTTGCCGTCGCCGGTATACACATGCAGCTTTCCCGTCATGGCATAACCCTCCGATACATCCCCACAAACAGCTTCGGCGAGAGCAGCAGCAGCGCGCCCTGCGCCGCGATGGCCGCGTCTCCGCTTTTCAGCGCGTATCGCGCCAATTCCCACCGATGCGCCTTCAAAAAGGCCATCGCTTCCCCGGCGACCGTCGGCGGCAGACGGTATGCCGGAATGTTTTTGCCCACGTTCAGCGCGATCTGCCCCACGCGCCTTTGAAGTGCCGCCCTCGCCGCGCCGCTCGGCAGCGTCCGCGCCAGCGCATCCAGCCGCGCGCACACCTGCGCATAGCTGGCGCACCACCTCGCGCTCCTAGCGAACGAGGCCATGATGCTCCCCGGCCGCTGGCGGTATTCCAGAATCACCGCGTCAAACACCGCCGCGCGCTTCGCCCGACTCAGCGCGGGCGCTTGAAACAGCTCATCTTCAAATAAAAGCCCTTCCGCCATGCGCAGGCCGTTTTCCAGCAAAAACGCGCGCCGATACACGCACTGCCAGACCATCGGCTCGTATGTCCCGCTTTGGCATTGCGCCGCAAGCAGCGCCCCGCCCTCCAGCACATCGGTCGGGCAAATGGCCGCGCCGTCGGTCAATTCGCCCGTTTCGTCGTTCAAAAAGCAAAAGCGCGCCTTCGCTATGTCCAGCTGCTTTTCCCGCGCCGCCTGCGTCAGCCGCCAGAGCGCCTCCGCGCGCGGCACATCGTCGCTATCCAGAAAATAGACGTATTCGCCCCGCGCCGCGTCCAGTCCCGTGTTGCGCGCCGCGGAAAGGCCGCCGTTCTGCGCCCTGCGAATCACGCGCGCATTCGGATGCGCCGCGCAGTATGCCGCCGCAATCGCCGCGCTGCCGTCCCGCCCGCAGTCGTCCACCAGCAGAATTTCGCTTTCCTCCGCCGGAAGCGCGGCCAGCGCGTCCAGACACGCCCCAATGTATTTTTCCACCTGATAAAACGGAATCACCACGCTCAGCTGCATGCCGTTCCCTCCCTCCGGGCGGCAATTCCGGCTTGTCAACCGCCCCGTTTTGTGCGATAATAAACGATGTATGTATTATAGCATATTGCTGCGCAGGAGGAAAGAGCGTTGATTAGCGTCATTGTCATCGGCAAAAACGAAGGGGAGCGGCTTGTCGCCTGCCTGAAAAGCATCCAAACCGCGCTGAGTGCGTTGGCGCACGAGGTCGTCTATGTGGATTCCTGCTCGACGGATCAAAGCCTGCAAACGGCCAAGGCGCTGGGCGCGCGCTGTTTTCTGCTCGCCGAGCGGAAGACGACCGCCGGTCTGGGGCGCTTTGTCGGTGCGAAGGAAGCGCGCGGCGAATATCTGCTGTTTCTGGATGGCGACATGCAGCTTCAGCCCGGTTTCGCGGAAAAGGCGCTGATGGCCATCGCCGCCAAGGGGTATGACGGCGTGTGCGGCATCCGCGAGGACGTGTATCTGCGCGGCGGGGAGGTTGTCTGCCGGAACGACAATTATTTCGGCTGCACGCAGGAGCGCCTCGCGCCGGAATTCGGCGGCGCGCTGATGATTACCCGCGACGCGCTGGACGCCTGCGGCGGCTGGGCGACGGACACCATCGCCTGCGAGGAAGCCGAGCTGTACGCGCGGCTCAAGGCGACCGGCTGCCGTATCGCGGAAATCCCCGTTCCGATGATCCTGCACACGGACGCGGTGCGCGACAGCCGCAGTCCGCTTTCCACCATCTTCTCCGCGCGTCGGCTGGGCGAGGGTCAGGCGCTGGCCTGCGCGATGAAGGCGCGTCGGGCGCGCGCCTATATCCGCCACGAGCGGGAAAAATTCACCTTTTACGCGCTGGATTGGCTGGCGCTCGCGCTGCTGGCGCTTGTGCCCGGTTTCGGTCTTGGGCTGATGATGCTGCTTGAGTGCATGCAGCTGGGCTGGCTGCTGGCTCAAAAGCGCCCGCGCGCGTTCATATCGCAGAAATTGTTTTTCTTCGGGCTGCCGCTGGGGCTGATGACCTATCGCGAGCGCAGCCGCGCCTATGCGGCGGAATAATCAGACGGGAGACTGCCGTATGACAAAAATCAGTTTTATCGTCGTGGCTTACAACGCCGCGCAAAGCCTCGACGCGCTGCTGGGCGACCTGCTCTCTCAGACGATCGCGCCCGAACAACTGGAGGCGCTGCTGGTGGACAGCGCCTCCACGGACGACACCGCGCAGATCATGCGGCGCTTTGCCGCGCGCGCACCGTTTGAGGTGAAGCTGCTGGAAAACCCGAAGCGCTGGCTGGCCAGCGGCATCAACGTCGCGCTGCGCGCGGCGACGGGCGACGCTGTGATCCGTCTGGATGCGCATGCGCGCATGCCGAAGGATTTTCTGCAAAAGAATCTGGACGCGCTCGCCCGCGGGGAGGATATCGTCGGCGGGAGTGTCTGCGGCGCGCCCCCGGAAACCGCATGGGAGGCCGTCACCCGCGCGCTGGATACGTCCCGATTCTGCGGCGGCGCGGCGCCCTTCCGCAACGGCGGCGAAGCGCGCTACGTCGATACGCTGGCCTACGCGCTCTATCGCCGCGAGGTCTACGGCCGCGTGGGGCTATACGACGAGCGCCTGCGCCGAACCGAGGATAACGACATGCATTACCGCATGCGCAAGGCCGGCTATCGCTTCTTTTTTTCGCCGGATATTGTTTCGTGGCACGCCGCCCGCAAGACGCTGCGCGGCCAGCTCAGCCAGAAATGGGGCAACGGCTATTGGATCGGCCGGACGATGCGGATTCAGCCGCGCTGCTTTGCCCCGCGCCATCTCGTGCCCGCGCTGTTTGTGCTGGCGCTGATCGTGCTGGCGCTGCTCTGCCCGCTCTCTCCGCTTCCACTGACCGCCATGCTCCTGCTCTACGGCGCGCTGGATGTGCTTTACGCCGCCAAGGCCGCGCTGGAAGCGCCATGCGGAAAGCTGCTGACCTTCATCTGCCTGCCCTTCCTGTTTCCGGTCGTGCATATCGTCTACGGAACAGGCACGCTCTGCGGTCTGCTGACCGGAAAGGCCGAAAGCCATGCTTGAGTGGATCGACGATATCACGGCGTTCATCTTTCTGCACGACGCGCCGCAAAAGGCGGATATCCTCTTCATTCCCGGAAACGGCCACGCCGAGCCGTCCGAATACGCCGCTCAGTTATACCATTCGGGATACGCGCCGCTGATTCTCCCCTCCGGCCGCTTCTCCGTCACGACAGGCGAGTTCGACGGGCAGAAATCCGGCGCAAGGCGCTACGAAGGGCGTTTTGAAACGGAATGGGCGTTCATGCGGGCGGTTTTGCTGGCCAACGGCGTGCCGGATCGCGCCATCCTGCGCGAGGACGAGGCGACGTTCACCTATCAAAACGCCATTTATTCCCGCAGGCGCACGGACACGGAAAAGCTGACCGTTCGCCGCGCCATCCTGTGCTGCATGCCGGTTCACGCCCGGCGCGCCAAGATGTATTATCAGACGCTCTTCCCCGAAACCCAGCTTCTCCTCTGCCCCGCGCCGGGGACGCCCGTCACCCGCGAAAACTGGATGCTCGAGCCGGACGGCATTGACCAGACGCTCGGCGAGCTGACCCGCTGCGGCAGCCAATTCCACGATATTCTGCGCGAAATCACCCTTTGACGCAGTTTCGCGCCAAATCTTGTAAAAAACCGGTTGACAAAAATCGGCTTTCATGTTATACTGAGCAAGTGCTTAGGGGTATGGTGTAATGGTAACACGTGGGTCTCCAAAACCTTTGTTGAGGGTTCGAGTCCTTCTGCCCCTGCCAAAAAGGTCGGTTGCAATGCAGCCGATTTTTTTATTCGCTTCTTGCAGAAGGACATTTTTCCAATTCCGAATTTTTAAGAAACGCAACTAAATTCAGTTGCATTTTCATCCTTTTGTGCTATACTATATGAGAAAGGGAGGAATGCAGCTTGGGACAAAAAGAAAAGCTCATCAAAAAGCTGAAATCCGTTCCGAAGGACATGACCTTTGAAGAGGTCGAAACCCTCTTGCGTTATCTGACCTATCTGCGTTCCAACAAAGGAAAAACCAGCGGCTCGCGCGTCTTATTTTCCAGCGACTCTCACCCGCCGATCTTGCTGCATAAGCCCCACCCCCGCAAAGAGCTTCTGGCGTATCAAATCAAACAGCTCATCGAAATCTTGGAACAGGAGGGATTGATATGAGCAATACCATGGAATATAAAGGCTATGTCGGCAGCGTCGAGTTTTCGCAGGAAGACTCCGTTCTTTTCGGAAAAGTCATGGGCATTCGCGCCCTGATTTCCTACGAAGGTCAAACCGTTCAGGAATTGGTCAATGACTTTCACGACGCGGTCGATGCATATCTCAATCTCTGTGCTGAGGAAGGAACGCCGCCGGAAAAAGCCTACAAAGGCTCGTTCAATATCCGCATTTCCCCCGAACTCCATCGCCGCGCCGCCCTCTATGCAACGGCGCACCAAACCACGCTCAACCGCGTTGTTGAAAGCGCGCTCGAGCATTATGTTCCCGCTTATTGATAACTGCCCCGCATATTTTCCCCGCCTCCGGCCAAACTACCGCCGGAGGTGTTTTTTATGAGCCCGAAAGAATTGCTTTATATCGACGATGCGCTCGGCCACGAGCAGTTTCTCATCGCCCAATGTCAGGAAGCCGAGGCCGCGCTCAGCGACCCGAAGCTCAAACAGCGCGTTCGCCAGCTTCAAAGCGCCCACCAGCAGATCTTCAACCGCCTGATGGCGCTCGTTTAAGGAGGGATGGCCATGAATAACGATCAGCAGATTATGGAAAACCTGCTCTTGACGACAAAGGGCGTCTGCGATTTGTATCTGCACGGCGCCATCGAATCCGCCACGCCGGACGTGCATCAGGCGTTTGACGGCGCGCTGGGCGAAAGTCTGGATATGCAGTCGGATATCTATGCCGAAATGTCCAGCCGCGGCTGGTATCAAAACCAGCAGGCCGACACACAGCAAATCGCGCAGGTGCGGCAGAAATTTCTGATGAACTGATTCTTCACGCAAGCGGGTTGATCCCGCCCTTCCCTCCGCCGGTGTCTGCAAAACGTCAAAATCTTGCTCATGTCGGCGGTTTTATGCAATTTTCCATACGTCAAAATAGGCGCTGTCAAGCTCAACCGGAATTGGCTTGACAGCGCCTTTGACATTTTCATTCTCTTTTAGCGCTTCTTTGGGCGCTTTCTTTTTGCGCGATCTCCCCGGACGCATCCTCTTTTTCGCAGATCATAAAGGGATAATCCCCTTTTCCCTGCTGAATCATCGCGGCGAAGCGATACGTCTTCTGCGTCGTCTTTTCCTCGCTGTTGGGGTCGGCGACCAGCAGTTTCCCATCCTCGGTGATGCCGCAAAGGACGACGTAGTGCCCGTTTTCCGTAAAATATCCCGCGCCGACGTATTCGACAATCGGGGTTCCCTTGCGCAGCGTGTTCTCAATCGCCCGCGCGTCCATCTTGCGCCAGCGCCCCTCGACGCCGTACTCGTCCAGCAGCAGCCGCAGTGCGTCTCGCCCCAGTCCGTCGCCACGATACAGCCCGAGCTCCCCCGCCAGGGACATGACATCGTCCGGTTCGGGCGCGTCATCCGGCTCAAAATACCCGACGACCATCGCCACGCAGACCGCGCCGCAGCCCGATTCCTCGACCGTAACATCCCGCTCGTGCCACGTAAAGACCGGCTCTGCATAGTCATGCTGATTGTAGAGCGGCATGGGGAGCAGAAGCGGCTCGACCTTGCGCTTTTCCGCCGCCGCGGACGCGCCAAGGAGCAGCGCCGCCGTCAGCATCAGCGCGAAAACACCTTTCATTACAGCACAATGTCCCCCGGCCGATAGCCCTGCGGCAGCGGTTCTTCCTCGTCAAACACGACCGACGGGTCGCGCAGGGTCGGAAGGAACGCTTCGTAAGGAATACGCGGAAATTCGCAGCCATAGCTGCTCGCGCCGAACCATCCGCCCTCGTGCGCGCGCAGATTCAAATCGCGCGCAAACTTTGTGCGGTTGGAGCAATCGTGAATCAGCGGCTGCCACCGTTCGCGCGCGGCGGTTTCCATCAGTTTCAGCGTCAAATCCCGGCTCCAGATGGGCGAAATATACCCCTGACGCGACATATACAGGCTCTCGCCCTCGTAATTGCCGATGTTGTTCGGATTCAGATGCAGCTCGGCGCAGTTCATAAAGTCAATCCCCGTCGCCAGAATCTTCTCCTTTTTCTGCATGAACGTCTCGTACAGTTCCGGCGTGATTGGCGTTTCAATGCCCACATATCGGATGTATTTCTTGGCCGTCGCCATGTTTTCGATCACGCGATCCGCGCATCCGGACGCGCCGAGATTGAAGCGCAGCTCGTCCAGCCCCGCTTCGCCCAGCGCGCGCAGATTTTCCTCCGTCGCCAGCGTTCCGTTGGTGTACATGTGCTGGTGAACGCCCGCCTCATGGAATTTGCGGATGATTCCGTAATATTTTTCAATCTCCATGAACGGCTCGAGGTACACATACGCGACGCCCGTCGGCTTCTTCTGGATGGACAGCAGCAGGTCGATGTCATCCTCATAGAATTTCGTGCCGCCGATCTCCCACATGCCCTCGCCGATGGGCGGCTGCACATCCAGCTCGCCGTAATTATAGCAGAATTTGCACTGCACGTTGCAGCGGTTCGTCTTGCGAACCGCACTCAGCCCCGTGCCCAGCAGGCAGGAGCAGCAGCCCCGCGGAAATTTCGCCCGATCGCCCACGAAATATGTCCGCCCGGACAGGCTTTGCAGCCCGTCGATCCGAGACGCCATCGCTTCGCGCCGCTTGTTCACTGCGGTTTCAATCTGAGCCAGCGCCGCAAGGGCAATCTCCTGCTGATGGGGCATCAGCTCTTCCTCCTCGGGCAGAGCGGCAAAAAACTCAAACCACATCAGCGCATCTTTTTTTGAAATCTTCATGGTCATACCTCCCTGTGCGGCTTTTGACGCAAACAAAGGTATTTTATCACAGAATTTCAAAAAAGTACAGCGCTCATTCGGCGTTTCGGACGGTCTCAAACCGTCGGAGGTTTTTGCCGCTTATTTTTTGAGAAAGGCTTCGACGGCCTCGCACGCCTGCGCATAGGCGTCTCCCTGCATATCCAGCCAGACGATATTCGGGTTGCGGCGGAACCACGTCATCTGGCGCTTGGCGAATTTCTTGATCGCGTGTGCCAGTTGGGCGAGCATATCGTCCCTGTCGGGGATTTCGCCGATGAGGTACTGCGTGATGAAGCGATATTCCAGCCCCAGCCCGAGGAGGAATTCCGTGCTTGCGCCTTCGTCCATCAGGCGCTGCACCTCCTCAATCATGCCCTGCTCAAGCCGCATGTCGATGCGCTCGTCTATGCGTTTGGCCAGCACATCGCGCGGCCAGCTCACGCCCAAACGCAGGCTGTCAAACCGCGCCTGCTTCGCGGGCACGGCGTCGTCGCCGTCGTGGATGCGCTCAAGCATCCGCATGACGCGGTTGCGGTTGTTGCGCTCCACCTGCACATCCGGCATGAGCGCGACGAGCTGCGCGTACAGTGCGGGCGTGGTCAGCTTTTCCAGCTCCGCGCGGTAGGCCAGATCCGGCTCTTTATCGGAGAGCAGATAGCCGTCCAGCACGGAATCCACATACAGCCCCGTGCCGCCGACGATCATCGGCAGATGGCCGCGCGCGCGGATTTCGTCAATCTTTTCATAGCTCATCCGCTGAAAATCCGCCATGGAAAAAAACTCGCCCGGCTCGCGCACATCAATCATGTAATGCGGCACGCCCTGCATCTCTTCGGGCGTAATCTTGCCGCTGCCCAAATCCAACCCGCGGAAAACCTGCCGCGAATCCGCCGAGATGATCTCCCCGTCAAACGTTCCGGCCAGCCGCACGCCCAGCGCGCTCTTGCCGGATGCGTTTGTGCCGACAACCGCCACAACCTTCGGTTTATTCATAATGCTTCCCCTTTATCCTGCGTTCTTGCTCCAATTCATTCAGCAGCGCCTCGCAGCCCGCGTCCACCTCGTCATACACCACGTCGTAGCGGTCGGTATACCACGGGTCCTCGATCTCGCGCGGCTCGCCGGTATACGCCATCAGCAGCGCGATTTTGTGCAGCGGGTCGCCGCCGAAAATACGCTCCATGCGGCGCAGATTCTCCCTGTCCATGCCGATAAACAGGTCGTATCGGTCGTAATCCGCTTTTCCGAGCTGCCACGCACGGTGCCCGCTTCTGGGCAGGCCATGGCGCGCAAGCTCCTGCTGCGTCCCCGGATGCACGGGATTGCCGATTTCCTCCGCGCTGACCGCCGCCGAATCCGCCGTGTACGCCCATTCGAGCCGACGCTCCCTGACTTTTGCCGCAAAAACAGATTCCGCCATCGGGCTGCGGCAGATGTTGCCGTGGCAAATAAATAGAACTTTTATCATCTTCTTATAGCTCCCTCTGTACCCGTTTCGGATTCCGTGGTTTTTCACTGACCGCCCCAGAAACGGATGGGCTGAATCGCAGCTCATAGTAGTGATTTAATACGAAGTCATAAACCTCATAGTCTTTTGGTTCTGCACCGAAAGTTACCTTTGCCACTGATAGGCTGCCATTCTATATCCGTTCAAAAATCCCAATCCAGAACGGTTTTTCGAAAAATACGGTCAGTTTGTTCGTTGCCTTGTCCATAATCATCCCTCCAAATTAATTTTATGAACAAAGAACGGACAACCCGGAGGGGCAGGTTACTTACCATGTCTGGGGACAGGACGGCTGGGCTACCTACCGGCTCTGGAATATCCAGCGGATATACGTTGCGTTTTTATCTTTGTTGTTTTCTATAAAGCACTTTGTGCTATATATCTTTTTTATGCAAGCATTAGCCTTGAAGCCCTCTTGCCTGTCTGTCCATATCCTCAACTACAATATCATAGATTTCTCCCAGCGTTGAACAATATTCCAGCACTTTCCACGGTTCGTTGGTATGGAAATGGATTTTGATTAAATCTTCATCGCCAACTGCCAACAGGCAGTCTCCTTTGAAATTGTTGGTAAAATAATCATTGATAACATCTTCGTCAAGATTCTTTCCCTCAATCATTAGCTGTGTGTCATACTTAAATTCCAACATATAGTACCTCCATTGTTTTTATATCCATCAGCGACCATTCATTAATCAAATGTAAATCAATCAAGATTCTTCGCACAATTTTCGTAAATAGTTTGGATTAATTTGTTTGTCAAAATATAGTTTCCTCTTTATCCATACAAAACCATCGCCTTTTGACATTACCGCTACATCTGTAGGCCCACCTACGGTTTGTTGATTTCCATCGATTGCAAAAGTGCGTTTAAGAGCAGTTATATTTACTAAGTTTTCCGCTAAAAATGCCATTTCGGGCAATGGAATTAACTGAACACTATTTAAAATAGGAATTACATTCTCATTTTGGATAGTCGCAGTAATTGCAGATTCTATTTCAAATTTCGAAGAAGCAAATATAGAGCGCAACTCATTTTTTTGTTCATCAGAGTACGTTGGAGGAAGCGAATCTATCTTATTACTAATAATTGATTCGACCTTTTGCGGAATGTAGTTGATAAATGTATTGGAGATTCCTTTACAAAAAGTCAGAATAACATCTCTTTGCGCTAATGGAACAATTTGAGCATGATTATTACTTTCTTCATATTGTTCAATAAGCTTATATTTTACTTTTCCGCCAACTACTCTATATACTTCAATATGTATGAACTTTGGAAATGAATCCATTTGACCATATCCAGCCAAAAACAGGCCTAAAGCATGACTCGTTTCAATTGCAAGTGACAAATTGAAATAGTTGCAAATATAGCCCCACAGCCTATCTTTTTGTACAGTAAAACCATTTAACTCAGGAACAATCATGTTAATAACCGAGTTAAAATAATCGGAATACGTTTCTTCTATATAGTTACTAACATTGTAATTGTCAATTTTTAATGAGTCACTAATTTTCCCCTGCAATTCATTCAGTATATCATTTATTTGGTTTTCTACATCATTACCAGAAGCAACAGATTTTATCTTATTTCCCCATTCAACTACGAGTCCTTTAATAAGTGATTCACAATGTTCCCTTTCTGCGGAATCAAACTTGTAATACACATTGTTTTCGGAAATAAATTCTTCAAACAGCGGAAGAATTTCAAAAAAATCGGAGCGTTCTTCTTTGGAATCCAAATATGAACGAAATTCCTTTAATACTTGGTCAATAGAAACATTGTAGATTGTAGTTGCTCCATATGTAATTGCTCCATAAATATATTTTCTCGAAAGTGAAAAAACCTTATTCATGGAATTGTAAAACATTTTGTTTCCGGTATATGTGCCAGCACTATCCGCTGCTAAGGCAATACCATTTCTATTTATTATACAAACGCCTACGCTCATATTTTACCTCCTTAGTATTAGTAAATGCTTATTTAGTAGGTACTTTCCTCTCTCCCATCGATTTCTTCAATTTGGCAATCTTCTCATTTTAGTCCCATAATCTGCAAGTCCAGCTCTCCAGAAATATTGGTAAATCGTTGGTAAAACTTCGCTTGAAATACAAAAGGTGCTTGATTTACAGAAGTTTTTCACTCCCGGTAAATCCTGCCGTGGCAGACAAAAAGAATGCGGGTCATGCTGATGCTTTCATTCCCATCCATTCAGATTTTCTCTATTTTATCAGATTTCCATTCGGAGTTCAACCCACGCAAAAGAGACCGCCCATTTCAAGCGGTCTCTCCGGCTTGTTGACATAAACAAACTTGGATTGAATAGCAAAATCAAGAAATTCAGTTATTCTTTCATTTGCGGAAAGGGCTATTCTCCCCCCTCGGGGGAGAATAGCTTTTTGTCTACAATCTAACTAAAGAGACCGCCCATTTCGAGCGGTCTCTCTGCTATGTTCGTATGAAAAATTACTTCTTCATCGCTTCTTCGACAGCAACGGCCACCGCGACGGTCATGCCGACCATCGGGTTGTTGCCCGCGCCGAGGAAGCCCATCATCTCGACGTGCGCCGGAACAGAAGAGCTGCCCGCGAACTGCGCGTCGGAATGCATGCGGCCCATGGTATCGGTCATGCCGTAGGAGGCAGGGCCGGCAGCCATGTTGTCCGGATGCAGGGTACGACCCGTGCCGCCGCCGGAAGCGACGGAGAAATACTTCCTGCCGGCCTCGAGGCGCTCCTTCTTATAGGTGCCGGCGACCGGGTGCTGGAAGCGGGTCGGGTTGGTGGAGTTGCCGGTGATGGAAACATCCGCGTTCTCGTGCCACATGATGGCCACGCCCTCGCGAACGTCGTCCGCGCCGTAGCAGCGAACCTTCGCGCGCTCACCGTTAGAATACGCGGTCTCCTTGACGATGGACAGCGCATGGTCTTCCTTCACGTCGGCGGAGAGGTAGTCATACTTGGTCTGCACATAGGTGAAGCCGTTGATGCGGCTGATGATCATGGCCGCATCCTTGCCCAGACCGTTGAGGATCACGCGCAGCGGCTTGGTGCGCACCTTGTTCGCGTTCAGCGCGATCTTGATCGCGCCCTCGGCCGCCGCGAAGGACTCGTGACCGGCGAGGAAAGCGAAGCACTCGGTGTTTTCATCCAGCAGCATCGCGCCGAGGTTGCCGTGGCCGAGACCGACCTTGCGCTGATCGGCGACAGAGCCGGGGATGCAGAACGCCTGCAGACCCTCGCCGATGCGCTTGGCGGCTTCGGCGGCGGTCTTAACGCCTTCCTTCATCGCGATCGCCGCGCCCAGCTCGTAAGCCCACTTCACGTTCTCGAAGCAGATCGGCTGGGTGCTCTCCACGATGGAATACGCATCCACGCCCTTGGAGTTGGTGTAGGCCTTCACTTCGTCAAAGTTCTTGAAGCCATACTTGTCAAGCACCGGCTGGAGCTGAGGCATACGACCTTCATAGTTTTCAAAAAGAGCCATTGTTTCGCACGCCTCCTTCTTATTTGTCCGTCCGCGGATCAATCCACTTCACAGCGCCGTCCTCCGCCTTGAAGCGGCCGTAGGTGCCGATGTTCTTCTCGTAGGCCTCGTTCGGGGACATGCCCTTCTTGATGGCGTCCATCATCTTGCCCAGAGAGAGGAACTGATAGCCGCAAACCTGATCGTCCTTGTCCAGCGCCATCTTGAGCACGTAGCCCTCGGTCATTTCGAGGTAGCGGGTGCCCTTCGCCTTGGTGCCGTACATCGTGCCGACCATGGAGCGCAGACCCTTGCCCAGATCCTCCAGACCCGCACCGACGCGCAGGCCGTCGTCGGAGAACGCGGACTGGGTGCGGCCATAGACGATCTGAAGGAACAGCTCGCGCATGGCGGTGTTGATGGCGTCGCAAACCAGGTCGGTGTTCAGCGCCTCAAGGATGGTCTTGCCCGGCAGAATCTCGGAAGCCATCGCGGCGGAATGGGTCATGCCGGAGCAGCCGATGGTCTCCACCAGCGCTTCCTCGATGACGCCGTTTTTCACGTTCAGGCTCAGCTTGCACGCGCCCTGCTGCGGCGCGCACCAGCCCACACCGTGGGTGTAGCCGGAGATGTCTTCGATTCTCTTCGCCTGGATCCACTTGCCCTCTTCCGGGATGGGCGCGGGGCCGTGATTAGGGCCCTTGGCGACGCAGATCATTTCTTCCACTTCTTTGGAATACTGCATTTTGGGTTCCCCCTTATTCTTGGAAAGTTGGTTGATAGAGCTTATAAAAGCCACCGATTCATTATAGCACATCCCCCATGCAAAAAGGAACACTTTTCGCGGATTTTTTCACAGGGAGTCAAAAAACGGCTCCTTTCGGCATAACTCCTTCCGTCACGGCTTCGCCGTGCCAACCTTCGGCGTTATATTCGCTTGTTTCCGCCACAGGCAGCAGCGAATACAACGTCCCTCAAGGAGGGAGGTCTATATCGCTAAATACGGCACTGTCATGCTTAAACCGAATATTTCGGGAAACAACTACTTAAAGCACCGTTTGGATATGTCGCATTACCGCCGCTTGATTCGACGTCGGAATGAGTATTCCGCATCCGTTTGTTTCCTAGCAAAACAGACCTCCCTCTTCGAGGGAGGTGGCAGCGAAGCTGACGGAAGGAGTTCCCCTCTTCGAGGGAGGTGACAGCGAAGCTGACGGAAGGAGTTTCCCCCCTATTCTTAAATCATCAGGGAAGCGCGTCTTTTTTTGTCGGAACAACCAATATTTCAGCGTGGGTCTTGTTTTGCGGCGGCGGGTATAGTATACTGTTCTATTATGAATACTCATCAGATGAAGCAGTTTTAAGGAGGGATTCCCATGGCAGAAGAGACCCGGGAAAAGACCAACTTTATTTGGGAGGCCATCAAGGCCGATATCGCCGAGGGCAAGAACGGCGGCCGCGTTCAGACGCGCTTCCCGCCCGAGCCGAACGGCTATCTGCACATCGGCCATGTCAAGGCGCTTTCCGTCGATTTTCTGACGGCGGAGCGCTTCGGCGGCGTGTGCAACCTGCGCTTTGACGATACCAACCCGACCAAGGAAAAAGAAGAATTTGTCGAGGCCATCAAGGACGATATCCACTGGCTCGGCTTCAATTATGCCAACGTCTACTATGCCTCCGAGCAGTACGACCAGATTTATGAATTTGCGCTCGACCTCATCCGCCGCGGGCTGGCGTATGTGGACGACCTCTCCAAGGAGGAAATCCGCGAATACCGCGGCACGCTGACCCAGCCGGGCAAAAATTCCCCCTATCGCGACCGCACGCCCGAGGAGAATATGGATCTTTTCCTTCGCATGAAGAACGGCGAGTTCCCGGAGGGTTCCCGCGTGCTGCGCGCGAAGATCGACATGGCCTCCCCGAATATCAACATGCGCGACCCCACCATCTACCGCATCAAGTATTGCACGCACCATCGCACGGGCGACAAGTGGTGCATCTACCCGATGTATGATTTCGCGCACCCGATCGGCGACGCGCTCGAGGGCGTGACCCATTCCCTCTGTTCGCTGGAATACGAAATCCACCGCCCGCTGTATGACTGGGTGGTCAACGTCTGCAACTTTAAGGAGAAGCCGCGCCAGATCGAGTTCGCGCGCCTGAACCTGACCAACACCGTGATGAGCAAGCGCTTCCTGCGCCGTCTGGTCGAGGAGGGCTATGTCTCCGGCTGGGACGATCCGCGTATGCCGACGCTGGCTGGCATGCGCCGCCGCGGCTACACCTCCGCCGCCGTGCGCGATTTCATCGACCGCGTGGGCGTATCCAAGGCGGATTCCGTTGTAGACGTGCGCCTGCTGGAATACTGCGTCCGCAACGACCTGAACGAAACCGCGCCGCGCGCGATGGCCGTGCTCAATCCGGTGAAGGTCGTGCTGACCAACTACGAGGCGGGCAAGGCCGAGGACTGCGTGATCGAGAATCACCCGAAGAAGCCGGAAATGGGCACGCACACCGTGCCGCTCACCCGCGAAATTTACATCGAGCGCGAGGATTTCATGGTCGATGCGCCGAAGAAGTTCTTCCGCCTCAAGCCGGACGGCGAGGTTCGCCTCAAGGGCGCTTACATCATCAAGTGCGAGCGTTACGACGTAGACGAGGCCGGCAACGTGACCTGCATCTATTGCTCGGTGGATTTCACCAGCAAATCCGGCTCCGAGGGCGCGGATCGCAAGGTCAAGGGCACGATTCACTGGGTCAGCGCCGAGCGGAACATTCCGTTCGAGGGTCGTCTGTACGACGTGCTGATGCGTGACGACGACGAGCAGACCGAAATCGCGCCCGAGGAGGAGACCGACGAGGAATCCGCCGCCCCGGCGAAGGATTTCACCGCCCGCCTGAATCCGGATTCCCTCAAGACCATTCGCGGCTTTGCCGAGCCTTGGCTCGCCGAGGCGAAGGTCGGCGACGACTTCCAGTTCCTGCGCATGGGCTATTTCTGCAAGGATAAGGATTCCACGGCGGATATGGCCGTCTTCAACCGCGTCGTTCCGCTGAAGGACAGCTATAAGCCGGAATAAGTTGCGGGGGCTGCGTTCGGGGCTTTGCCCCCAATCGTCCACCAGAAAAGTATATTAGATTTGCATCCGAAGGTTTCCAAAGGGGTTTTCGGTTGTTGCTGCCGGTGGCAGAAACAAACAATCGAAAACGGAAAGCCCTTTGGTCGTGCCCACAGGCACGAAATTCCTTCGAGGATAGAAAGAGGAAACATCATGTCTGATGAAGTTCGCACGCGATTTGCGCCCAGCCCGACGGGCTATCTGCATCTGGGCGGCCTGCGCACCGCGCTGTATACCTATCTGTTCGCCAAGAAGCACGGCGGCAAGTTCATTCTGCGCATCGAGGATACCGATCAGGAGCGCGAGGTGCCCGGCGCGGTCGATCTGATCTATAAATCCATGCGTCAAGCCGGTCTGACCTACGACGAGGGCCCGGATGTGGGCGGCGAATACGGCCCGTATATCCAGACCCAGCGCCGCGACCTCTACCCCAAGTTCGCTTGGGAGCTGGTCGAAAAGGGCGGCGCTTACTGCTGCTTTTGCACCAAGGAAGAGATCGAGGCCGACCGCAAGGCCGCCGAGGCCAAGGGCGAAACCTACAAATACAACAAAAAGTGCCTGCACAACGTCAGCCTTGAGGAGGCCAAGCGCCGCATCGCGGCGGGCGAGCCTTACGTCATCCGCCAGAACGTGCCGACCACGGGCAAAGCGTCCTTCGACGACATGCTCTACGGCCACGTCGAGGTGGATTGCGACACGCTGGATGACAACGTGCTCATCAAGGCTGACGGTCTGCCGACCTACAACTTCGCCAACGTCGTGGACGATCACCTGATGGCCATCAGCCACGTCATGCGCGGCACGGAATACCTCTCCTCCGCGCCGAAATACAACCTGCTCTACGAGGCCTTCGGCTGGAAGCCGCCGATCTATCTGCATCTGCCGCCCGTTATGATCGAATCCGTGCTCAAGGATAAGGAAACCAAGCAGCCGATTCTGGATGAAAACGGAAACGAGCAGCCGATCGTCCGCAAGCTCTCCAAGCGCTGGGGCGATCCCTCCTTCGAAGATCTGCTGCAAAAGGGCTACCTCAAGGAAGCGATCATCAACTACATCGCGCTGCTGGGCTGGGCGCCGAAGGACACCAACGAGGAATTCTTCTCGATGGATGATCTCATCCGCATCTTCGATGAAAACGGCATCAACAAGAGCCCGTCGATCTTCGACACCAACAAGCTGACGTGGTTCAACGCCGAGTATATCCGCCGCCTGACCCCGGAGGCCTACGCCGAAATGGCCAAGCCGTGGCTCTCTCAGGTGCTCGACCCGCAGAAGTTCGACCTCGACCGCCTCTGCCAGCTTTTGCAGGCGCGCACCGAGATTTTCAGCCAGCTTCCGGGCATGGTGGATTTCCTCGCCGAGATGCCGGCGCTGGATATGGCGCTGTTCACCAACAAAAAGAGCAAATCCACGCCGGAAACCAGCAAGGCGGCGCTCGAATTTATCCGCCCGATTCTCTCCGGCATGGCCGATTGGACGGAGGCCAACCTCCACGATACCGTGATGGCCGCCATTCCCGAATCCGGCATGAAGAACGCCACCGTGCTCTGGCCGCTGCGCATCGCCATCACCGGCCGCGCCGCTACCCCCGGCGGTGCGTTTGAAATGGCGTATCTGCTCGGCAAGGACGAAACGATGAAGCGCCTTGACGACGCGATGGCCAAGCTCTAATTTCATTCTTTATCCGTTAGGAAAACCCCGATACCGCGCGCGGTGTCGGGGTTTTGTTATGCTTGTCAAAAGAGGGAGGCCGTGCGGCGTATCCGCATTACATTTTTTCGATGATCCTGTCAAGCAGATTTCTGAATTGTCCCTTCACGCGGTTGGCCGTTTCCGTCACCTCCGCGTGGTTGAGCGGCTGGTCGAGAATCCCCGCCGCCATGTTCGTGATGCAGCTTATGCCCAGCACGCGCATGCCGCCGTGGCGCGCCACGATGACCTCCGGCACGGTGCTCATGCCCACCGCGTCCGCGCCGAGCGTGCGCAGCATGCGGATTTCCGCCGGGGTTTCATACGTCGGGCCGGTCATCTGCGCATAAACGCCCTCGCGCAGCGCAAAGCCCTGCTCGTTTGCACATTCGTGCGCCAGCGCGCGCAGCTCCTTGTCAAACGCGCAGCTCATATCCGGAAAGCGCGGGCCGAACGCATCGAGGTTCGGGCCGATCAGCGGGTTCTGCGCCGTCATGCTGAACATGTCGCCGATCACCATCAGCTCGCCCGGATGGTAGCCGAGGTTCACGCCGCCCGCCGCGTTGGTGACGACCAGCGTCTTCACGCCGATTTTCTGCATCACGCGAACCGGCAGGGTCACGTCCTTCATGCCGTATCCCTCGTAGTAATGGAAGCGCCCCTGCATCATCACCACGCGCTTGCCGTGCAGCGTGCCGCAGCACCACATGCCCGCGTGCCCCGCGACCGTCGAGCGCGGAAAGCCGGGGATTTCGCTGTACGGCAGCTTGACCGCGTCTTCAAGCGCCTCGGCGTAATCGCCCAGACCGCTGCCCAGAATCACGCCGATATCGGCCTTGCCGCAGACGGCAAGCACCTTCGCCGCCGCCTCGTCGATTCTCTTCATTTCATCCATCATTTCAGTTCCTCCAGAAAAGAAGTTCCGCGCAGCGGGTTCGCCAGACCGAAATAATCCAGCACCGTCGCGCTGATGTCCGCATATGTCGCGCGCACGCCGAGGTTCACGCCGCCCTGCATCTTCCTGCTCCAAACCAGCAGCGGCGTGTGCTCGCGCGTGTGGTCGGTGCCGCTGTGGCACGGGTCGCACCCGTGGTCGGCGGTGATCATCAGCAGATCGTCCTCGCCCATCTTTGCCTGAATCTCCGGGAGCTGTGCGTCGAATGTCTCCAGCGCGGCGGCGTAGCCTTTCACATCGCGGCGATGGCCATATACCATATCGAAATCGACCAGATTGACGAACAGCAGGCCGTCAAAATCCTCGTCCATCGCCTCGAACGTCGCCTGCATGCAGGCCGGGTTGCCCGCCGCGTGGTTGCTCTTGGTGATGCCGTGGTGATCGAAGATATCCTCAATCTTGCCCACGCCGTAGACCGTCTTGCCGTTCTCTTTCAGAATGTCGCACATCGTCTGCGGCGGCTGCGCGCTGAAATCGCGGCGCGCGCCGGTGCGCTTGAACGCGCCCGCGTGGTCGCCGACGAACGGACGCGCGATGACGCGGCCGACCTCCAGCTCGCCCGTCAGCAGCTCGCGCGCGATTTGGCAGTCGCGATACAGCTCCTCCAGCGGCACAATCGCTTCGTTCGCCGCGATCTGGAAGACGCTGTCCGCCGAGGTATAGACGATCAGCTTGCCGGTTCTGATGTGCTCCTCGCCCAGCTCGTCGAGGATCGCCGTGCCGGAGGCGGGCTTGTTTCCCAGCGTGCCGCGGCCGACGGCCTTTTCAAACCTCTCGATGAAATCCTGCGGGAAGCCGTTCGGGAACGTCGGGAACGCCTGTGCAAGCTGAACACCCGCGATTTCCCAATGGCCGGTCGTGGTGTCCTTGCCGGCGGAAACCTCGCGCAGCTTGCCGAAGCAGCCCTTCGGCGCGTCCACCCTGCCGGGGAAGCTCGCGCCGTCAATGTTCGCCAGCCCAAGCTCCATCAGATGCGGCAGTTTCGGATGGCAGGTGTTGATGATATGACCGAGCGTGTCCGCGCCCTTGTCGCCGTAATTCGCAGCGTCCGGCAGTTCGCCGATGCCCACGCTGTCCAGAACGATAACGATTGCTTTTTTGTTCATATGCTCCTCCTTTGCGTTTTCTTCCAAAAGAAAACGAGTCCGATACGGTCATTATACCGCATCAGGCTCGTTTTTTCAATCGCCATCGCGTCAATCCTCCGGGGTCACGCGCATATACTGCGCGAGCATCCCGATCATTTCCGCGTTGGTCGGCTTGCCCCGGATCGGGTCGATCGAGTTGCCGAAAAAGCCGTATACGCGCCGCACACCGAACGCATCCATCACGCTTTCCACCGCATGGCGGATCAGCCGCTCGACGGCCTGCTCCGTCGTTCCGAAACGCAGCGCCACCGGCTTGTACAGCATGTCGCCGACTGCGTCCATCCGGCTTTCGTCCTCCCACGCGAGCGCCGCCGCGCTGGATAGGTATTCGTATCCACGCAGCGTCGATCTCATGCCCATTTTGCTGAGCAGTCCGGCGGCGCGTCGGCAGGCCGGCTCCATCCGCGTCCAATCCGCTTCGCCGCGCACCTTTTTGAGCATCTGCGTGAGCGCCTCCGTCAGCTCCTGCGCGTCCCACGGCACGCGCACCTGACAGGTCACGCCCCTGCGCAGAAAGCCGTCCCGCGCGAAGGGCATCATCACCCCGCCGATGACCTGCGGCATCCGCTCGCCGTAGATCTCCCTGAGCCGGTCAATCGTGCCCAGCCCGTCCATCAGCGGCAGCACCGCGTCGATCACCAGAATATCCGGCCTGCATTTTTTCGCCGCCGACAGCGCTCCCTCCCCGGATTGCACCATGCGGAAGGCGCAATCCTGCTCATCCTCCAACGTCCGAAGCGCCGGAATCACCGCGCTGCCGTCGCGCATCGCGCATAGAATTTGCGTTTTCATTCCGCGGTCACCTTCCCCTGTACATTTACGCTGCCTGCGCCTCCGCATCCAGCGCATCGCTTTTTTCGAGCATCCACTCGATATACATGCCGTATCCCTGCGTCGCGTCGCTCAGATAGACGTGCGTTACCGCGCCGATGATCCGGCCGTCCTGCAGGATCGGGCTGCCGCTCATGCCCTGAACGATGCCGCCCGTTCGATGCAGCAGCCGCTCGTCCGTCACGCGCAGCACCATGCCCTTCTGGCTCGGTTCGCTCTGGGGGAAGCAGCGGACGATTTCCACGCCGTATTCCTGCGGTTCGTCGTCCTCCACCGTCGCGATGATGCTGGCCGCCCCGGTGTGGACGGCGCTCCGCGAGCCGACGCTCAGCCCATCCGGGTAGAGCGCGCTCCGGGGCGCATCCCGCATCACGCCGTAAATGCCGTATTCGCAGTTTTCCAGCAGGCTGCCGATCTGCCGCCCCTCCTTGAGGAAGTTGCCCTTCAGCTCGCCCGCCCTGCCGCTCTGCCCTTTCGCAACGCCCACGATGTTCGCCCGCAGAATCGCGCCCTCGCGCGCATCCAGCAGCTTGCCCGTGTCCGCATCGACAATCGCGTGCCCCAGCGCGCCGTAAGCGCCCGTCTGCGGGTCCACATAGGTCAGCGTGCCGACGCCCGCCGTGCTGTCGCGCACCCAGACGCCCAGCTTCCGCCTGCCGTCCGCCGCATCGACGGAAGCCGCCGTTTCCACCGTGATCGTTTGCCCGCCGCGCATCACTTCGAGCCGAACCGTGTCGCTCTGCGCCCCACCGATGACGGCGCCGAGCTTCTTCGCGCTCTCCACCGTTTCGCCGTTCGCGGAAAGGATCACGTCGCCCGCGCGCAGCAGCCGCCCCTTCGCCGAATCGGAAACGACCAGCACGCCGCGCGTCTTGAGCGCCACGCCGACCGCCTGCCCGCCGGGAATCAGCCTGCGCGCCTCCACGACGTTCACCCGCGTCTCATGCACGGGAATCAGCCCGAGCAGCGAAAAGGTCACGCTCGTCTGCCCGCCCGCCTCCGCGCTGAGCGTCACGCGCTCATCCTGCGAGGCCAGCACGCTGACCGCCCCGCCCGCCGACGCGGCGCGCATCGGCAGACCGGTCTGCACCACAAGCCGCTGCCCGGAAGAGAGCGTCAGCGCATCCGGCAGCGCAGCCGCGTTTCGCACCCATGGGGAATAATTGCATACAAAAGCCATCGCGCTCAGCGCAATGCCCAAGCCGTGCCGAACCGTTTGTTTCATGCCCAATCCTCCGTTTCGAGGTTTAGCATGACGCGGCGGCTTTCGGTTTATTCCTGCGGTTTTTTCTGGCTGTCCAGCAGGAGCTGAAGCTCCTCCATGAAGGATTGCACATCCTTAAATTGGCGATAGACCGACGCAAAGCGGATATACGCCACTTCGTCCAGCTCCTTCAGGCCGTCCATCACCATCCGCCCGATCTGCTCGGTGGTCACTTCTTCCTCCGGCTGCTGGCAGACGCTGGTTTCCACCCGGCGCACCAGCTTTTCGATCTCCTCCAGCGGAACGGGGCGCTTTTCGCATGCCCTGAGAATGCCGTTTCGCACCTTCGCCGCGTCAAACGGTTCCCGCCGCCTGTCCTTTTTGACGACCAGCACCGGCAGCATTTCAATCTTTTCGTATGTCGTAAAGCGTCTTTTGCATTCCTCGCACTCGCGGCGGCGGCGAATCGCGCCGTCCTCCGTCGGGCGCGAATCCACCACGCGGCTCTCCGTGCAATTACAGTATATGCACTTCATGTCGATTTACCCCTCATTTTGAAAAAATTTGCATTTTCCCATTCGCTTATTATACCCGTATTCCGAAAAAAGGTAAACCCCCTTCAGCAGCTCCCCGTCGAAACCAGAATCACGTCGTCGCCGATGCAGGCGATCTGCCGCCACGGAATCTCCATCTGGCTTTTCTCGCTTCGAAAAATGCCGCAGCCCCCGCAGACGATCAGGCCGAGCGCCTGCCCCGTCGCCGGGTCGAGCACCACGTCGCACGCGCGCCCGATCACCCGTCCGTCCCCGATGCAGATCATATCCTTTTTCTTCAATTCCGAAAACGTCATATTCCTTCCGCCTTTCGCGTCTATGCGCTTTTCCCCCAAATATAACCACGCGCCGCGAGAATATTTTTCCTTGACCGCCGTCATAATGCAGTTCAAGAAAGCAAGGGAGGCGACGATATGGCCATCGGCAAAGTTGAAATCTGCGGCGTGGATACCTCTACGCTCCCCGTCATCAGCAACGAACGGATGCGGCAGCTCTTTCCCCTCGTCCACAGCGGGGATATGCGGGCGCGGGAAGAATTTATCCGGGGCAATCTGCGTCTGGTGCTCAGCGTGCTCCAGCGGTTCCACCACCGCGGCGAAAATGTGGATGATCTGTTTCAGGTCGGCTGCATCGGGTTAATCAAAGCCCTCGACCATTTTGACGTGACGCAGAACGTGCGCTTTTCGACCTACGCCGTGCCGATGATTATCGGCGAGATTCGGCGCTATCTTCGGGATAACAACGCCATCCGCGTCAGCCGTTCGCTTCGGGATATCGCCTATAAATCGCTCTCCGCGCGCGACCGCCTGCAAGCCGAGCTGGGGCGCGAGCCGACCGTGCAGGAAATCGCCCGAAAGCTCGAACTGTCGGCGGAGGACGTCACCCTCGCGCTCGAGGCCATCCAGGACCCCGTAAGCCTGTGCGAGCCGATCGGCGGCGAAGGCGCGGACGCGCTGACCATCGGCGATCAGGTGCGCGACGACAACGTCAGCGCGGAAAACTGGCTGCAAAACATCGCCATTCGCGAGGCCATGGATCGCCTGAACGAGCGCGAGCAGCGCATTTTGAACCTGCGCTTCTTTCAGGGGCGCACCCAGATGGAGGTCGCGGGCGAAATCGGCATCAGCCAGGCGCAGGTTTCCCGCCTTGAAAAGGCCGCGCTCAGCCACATGCGCAAGCTGGTCTAGTTCCGCGCCCTGTACGCGCGTTCAAGCGCCTCCGCGATGATCGGGCACGCCGCCAGCGCCTCCGAAAGCGTGTTGCGGTTGTTGCCGATTTCAATCAGCAGCGCGCCGGTGGAGATATGCTGATTGAAGCGCCCGCTCTTGATCTTCACCTCGCGGCAGATGCCGGGCGCAAGGGCGTTCGCCGCCTCCGTGACGGCCTGCGCCAGTTCGAGGTTTTTCGGCCAATCCGGCCGCTCGTCAAAGCCGGACCCCGTCGCGCCCGTGCCCTTGCCCACCAGCAGCATGACGCGCGCGGCGCTTCCGCCCTCCGTCTCCACGCTGTTTGCGCCCCGGTATGACTCGCTGTATGCGTCGCGATGCACGTCAAGCCAGTAGTCATACCGTTCGCCCGCGTCGAGCCGCGTTCTGAGCATCGCCAGCGACCGCTTGTAGGCGGTGGACAGCGTCGGCGGCTCAAACGCCGTCGTATCGTGCACGACGATGAAGCCGCGCGCGGTCAGCGCCCGCGCCAGCGCGTCCCCGACCGCGATCATGTTGTGGTTTTCGTCGCGCGTGCGCCATTTTTCCGTCGGCTTGTAATTTTCCGTCTCCGTGGCCTGATACGCCTCGTAGGTATGCGTGTGGTATATCAGCACCCGCGGCGCTTCCGCCTGCGCGACGGCCTGCACCGCCTCGCGCTGCTCCTGCGCCGTCACGCGGATCAGCAGCGGCGGCCGCAGGCGCTCAAGCCCGACCCAGCCCGCAGCGCCGGCCGCCAGCAGCGCAAGCGCCCACCCCGCCGCCCTTCTCCGCCATCCCCGTCTCCGCATACCGCGCCCCTCCTCGCCGCCGATGTCCTTACAGTGTATGAAGCGGCGCAAACCGGCATGACAAGAGACGGCGCTCCCGCCCCGGAAGCGCCGTCCTTTGGGTTAAATTCCACGCCGCCTAGCATTTGCAGCCGCACGTTCCCGCGCAGCCCATGCCCGCCGCGGTCGTCGCGCAGCCCAGCCCCGTGGAGCTGGCATAATTGCCGCAGGTGCAGCTCACATTCCGCGCCCGCAGCGCATCCTCGTCGCAGACCGCCTGCGGGAAAAGCGGCAGGCTGAAGAATTCATCGCACACCGAATCCGCAAACTCCTCGCACGGCGGCACCTCGCAGTAGCCGTAGCTCGGCACGAGCACCTCGACCTTCGCCAGCACCTTGAGCACCACGGTCACGCAGATTTCCAGCTCAAACACGTTGTTGCGCAGATATGTACCCGAGACGCAGATGGCGGAAACCATCGACTCGATGTTGTACGGCACGATGGATTCATCCGGAATCGAGAGCAGCACGTCGCGATCCACCGTCACCATGCCCCGGCCGATGTATTCCCGGCAGGCCGCGTCTGTAAACAGGATGTCGATGGGCACGTCGATCTGACAGCGCACCCGGCCAAAGCACGGCCTGTCGCACAGGCGCTCCACGGACAGGTTGCGGATCACGCCCTCCGTCGAGGTCGAGCGGCAGCTCTCAAAAGTGATCGGCATCGTCGGCTGGGTGTTCGCGTTTTCCTGCTGCTCACCGCACGACCCGTTGCAGCAGGGCACGAGGCCGTAACTGAGCAGCGTGACCTTCTGCTCTTTGAGCTGCTCCTGCATCAGGCAGCTGTCGTAGACCCGCTGAACCTGAATACAGATCTTCTCGTTCAGCCCGCTGAACACCTCGTTGCCGCTCAAATTGCAGGGACAGTGCGTCGATCCGCTGTTCTTATAGCTGTAAAACGACATAAAACACACGCCTCCTTGGGGCAGTCTCGTGAGGGAAATTCCTCACGATTCCACATTATGCCCATCGGGAAGGCGTGTGCCTGATTATGCCTTTTTCTCTTCTTCGTCGCGCCGCTGAATCCGCTTGAGCTGTTCAAACGGCCCCCTGTGCCGCCGGGATGCGGCGGTCGGGTTGTTGCGCAGCGCGTGCTCGGCGCGCAGCAGACGGCGCTCGCGGTTCCTGCGCAGTTCCTCGCTCTGGCGGTCGTACTTCGCTCTGGCCGCCTCAACCTCCGCGCGGAGCGCGCTGACGTCCGGCAGATAGCTGGCCGCTTCGTTGAGAACGCGCTCAAGGTTGGCAAAGCGCTCCTTCGCGCCGTCTTCGAGGCTCAAACGCTTCTGATCCATCATCTCGCGCACGCGGTCGCGGGCGGCGGTGACACGTCTGGCGCTGGCCGCCAGCTCCTCCTGCCTGCTGTCCACATGGGCGGCAAAGTCGCGGATCATGCCGCTGACGCGCTCGTTGATGGAATCCAGCCCGCCGTGCAGGGCTTGCAGCTCTCTGGCATAGCGCTCCATGGATTCCAGCAGCGCGCGCAGATCGAGGGCGCGGCGAACGGCAAAGCCGGTATCCACCACGGCAAAGCCCGTGAAAATCGCGGCCGCGGCATCGGCCATCGTCAGCGGAATCATATAGATATAGTTCTTGACGAACGGATTGACCACGCTGACGATGAACACGGAGAACACCGCCCACGTCGCCGCGGACAGCGCGCAGATATAGCCGTTCACATTCAGCGGCCGCTCGGAATAATCCCAATAGCGCACGTGGAAGATCGCTTCCATCAGGAAGCCGGTCACATATTCCAGCAGCGAGGCGGCGATCGTACCCACCAGCGCCACCAGCGCCATGTTCCCCTCCACCGGCACGCAGGTCAGCAGAATACCGACCGCGCCAAAGCCGTAGATCGGCAGAATCGGCCCGAACAGAAAGCCCCGGTTGACGAACCGGCGCTCCTTCACCAGATACAAAAAGACCTCCCAGCACCAGCCGCAGAAGCTGTATAGAAAAAACAGCAGCACCCATTGGCTGACGCTGTATTCCTCCAGCAGCATCGCCCTAATTTGCTCCAGCAATGTATTCCCTCCCGCATATTCACTGGATTGATTATACAAGAATTCCTATTTTCTGTCAATCTCGCGTTAAATTCTGGCCATGCTTTCCCACTTTCCCTTTTCAAAGCGCCACGTATAGACCGCCGCGCGAACCACCCAGTCCACCAGCATCGCGAACCAAACGCCCAGCGCGCCGTAGCCCATCCTCACGCCGATGACATAGCTCAGCGCAATGCGGAAGCAGACCATCGACCCGATGGAAAGCACCATGGTGAATTTCACGTCGTTGGCGGCGCGCAGCGCGTTGGGCATGGAGAGCGCCAGCGGCCAGAGCAGCATGGCGAAGCCGTCGTGGATGAAGATCAGCTGCGTCGCCAGCGCACGGGACGCGGGCGAAAGCGTGTACAGGTTCAAAATCAGCGGCAGCGCAGCCAGCAGCACGACGTTCACCACAACCATCATGGCGTATTCGATTTTGAGCAGCTTGCGCGTGTAATAGCGCACCTGATCGTTGTCGTGCGCGCCGACGCAGCGCCCAACGACGGTCAGAATCGCGAGGTTCATCGCCGCGCCCGCCAGCACGCCCAGCCCGTCCAGGTTGTTCGCCACGGCGTTGGCGGCAATCTGCACCGTGCCGAAGGTCGAAATCATGCTGACGACGACGATGCGCCCCAGTTCAAATATGCCGTTTTCAATGCCGCTTGGGATGCCGATATAGAGAATCTGGCCGATCAGCGTCGGCTGGAAGCGCGCCATCTGGTCGGGGCGCACATACAGCTGCCGCTCCCGGTTGAGGCTCAGCGCGAACATCACCGCCGCCGCCATCACGCGGGAAAGCAGCGTGGAAATCGCCGCACCCGCGACGCCCCACTTCATGCCGAAGATGAGGATGGAATTGCCGATGAGGTTCATCACGTTCATGCCGAGGGAAACCACCGTCGGCGTTCGCGAATCGTTCATCGCACGGAACAGCGCCGAGCTGGAGTTGAACGACGCGAGGAACGGGAAGCTCAGCGCAGACACCGTCAGATAGGTCAGCGCGGCGTCCATCACGTCCGCGTCGATTTGGCCGAAGAGCAGCGAGAGCAGCGGCTTTCTCGCCGCGAGCGACAGCACCGTGAACAGCAGCGCGCAGACCGCCGTGACCACCATCAGCTGGCTGGACGCTTCGCAGGCCTTCTTCCGGTCGCGGTGGCCAAGGTATTGCGACGCGATCACCGCGCCGCCGGTTGCAACCGCCGCGAAGACCGCGTTGATGAGCATGTTAATCATATCCACCAGCGACACGCCGGAAATCGCCGCCTCGCCCACGGAGGAGATCATCATCGTGTCGGCCATGCCGACCGTGCGCACGAGCACCTGATCGATGACCAGCGGAATAATCAGCCGCTTCAAATCCTCGTTTGAAAACAGCAGCGTCCGCCCGCCGTCCAGAACCTTCTTTTCCAGTTGCTTCTCTGTCATAAGCTACTCCCGTTTCCGTCTCCGCTTCAAGCGCCTTTGGCTCAACGATTGCACGATAAAAGAAATACGCTGACCTTCTCGGAAAGCGTATCCCTATTATATACGAATTTTTGCGGCGCTTTCAAGCGCAGAATTGACCAGATTTCGCCTGCTTTTTTATTTATGCGTCGGCCGCCGCCACGTCAAAGACGATCTTCCGCCCGAAGACATAGCAGGTCACGCGCAACATTCTCGCCGCGCCGTTCTGCGCCCCGGTTCGCCGGAGCACCGTCAGCTGCATATCGCCCATGCTTCCTGCCGGGAGCGCGTGTCGGCTGTCGTCCGGCAGGGCCAGCACGTCGCCGTCCGCCGGTTCGAGCAGCTCCATCGAAATCCACTCCGCCGGGAAAAAGCCCCTGTTTTTCAGCCGGACGGTGTAGGTCACAAACGCACATTCCTCCGCGCGCAGGTCGCCCGTCCCGCCGAAGATTTTCCCTCCGAACGTGTTGTTTTCAAGCTGGCTGACGAGCGCGGCGAACGTGTCCGCCGCGTCCTGCGCGCGCGTCTCGCTTGCCGCCGTCTGCACAACCTGCGGCCTGAGCGTGTTGACGCCGTAAAGCACCGCGCCCGCCCCGGCAATCGTCGCCACCAGCGCGAGAATCGCCAGAATTTTCATGCATCTGCCCACGTCAATCCCCCTGCGCGCTTCCCTCCAGAATCGCGCTCATCTGGTCGATCATATCGGAATCCTTCATGCGGAACTTGATCACCACGCGGCGCGAGGCATCCAGGTTCACCGTGCCGTCCGCGTTGTAGACCGGGTCCGCGTCCGCGCGGCCGTTCGCCGTCATAATGGATTTGAACGTCTCCTTGTCCGTATAGCTCAGGCCAACCATCTCGTCGCTCAGGCAGTAGGTCGCCACGGCGAGCGCGCGCTGCTGCGAAAGCGCCAGATTGTTGAGGTATTGACCCGTGGTATCAGTATGTCCCTCGACGATGATTTCACCCACATAGTCCCGATATTCCTCGCTGAGCAGCGTGTGGATATACACCGGGATGCAGGAATTGAGCGCGGCCTTGCCCGCCTCCTTGATCTCGTTCCTGCCCGTGTCAAAGAGGACGGAGCTTTCAAACGTCACCGCGCCGGTCTTGCGATCGACGGTCACGCGCTGGCCGACGTCGCTCAGGTTGTCGCGCAGATCCTCGATGATCTGGCTTCTCAGGCCGACCAGCTTGTCAATCTGCGCCTGTTGGGCGGCCAGCAGCGCCGCCTGTTCCTCGATCTTGCTCTGCTGCAAGGCCAAGCTGTCCTGCGCGCTGGTCAGCGCCGTTCGGTTTTGATCTAGCTCCTCCTGCTGCTGCTGCAAGGCGAGCGTCGTCGCGGCCAGCAGCTCTTCCTTGTCCTTCAGCTCGGCCTCCTGGTCGATCAGCAGGCTCTGCTGGGTGGAAAGCTGCGCCTCCTTGGTTTGCAGCTCAATCGTCTTTTTCTGCTGCAAATCCACCAGCTGATACACCGCCGCGAACAGAATCAGCGCGAAGACGAACAGCATGCCCGCCATCATATCCGAATACGACGTCCAGTAGCTGTTGTCGCCGCCGCGCGGGCGCGTCTTTTTTCCCGGCCGCATGGCTTACTCCTTTCCGTCCATCGTCTGGCTGAGCTTGTCCATCGCCTTTTGCAGCCGCACCAGCGCCGTCACAAACTGATCCACCTGCTCGGCGTAGCGGTCGCGGCTCTGGCTGAGGAGCTGCGGCATGCCGCGCGTCATATCGCGCATGGAATCCAGCGTCTCGTTGAGCTGGTGGATGGAGGAAGAAATGCTCTCGTCAAACAGCGCGGTCGTGCGCGCCAGATTCTCCTGCGTCTGCTTGGTGAACTGCTCGTAAGCGCCGGAGAGCGTCCGGCTGCCCTCGTGCATCTCGCCGACGACGCGATCCATCTCCTTGCCGGTGATGCGCGTCTGCTCCTGCGCGCTGGCGAGGAAGCGATCCGTCCACGCCGTGTACTGCTGGGAGGCCGCGGTGAGCGCCGCCTGATACTCCTGCAATTTGGCCAGATAGAGCGCCTGCTGGCCGCTGGTCTTGCCCATCGCCTCCAGCAGCTCGATGGTCTTGCGGTTGGTGTCGTCCACCTGCGCGCGGGATGCGTCCATATCCGCCACATAGGCGCGGAAATGCTCGAGCACGCCCTGCGAAAGCTGGTGCATGTTCACCACGTCCTGCGTCATCTGGCCGATGGCCTCCGTCGCGGCGCGCAGCTCCTGCTGGGTCTTCTGCTGCTCCACGCCCGTCTCGGCGAGCACCTGCCGCAGGTGGTCAAACTCGTTGCCCAGCGCCACGTTCATCCGCTGGACGAACACCTGCGCGATGCGATCCACGCCCTCCACCTGCGCCTGCGTCGCCGCGAGGATGAAGTTATCCATCGAGCGCTGCACCGGCAGCATGGCGCGCATGATGCTCTGCTCCATCTGCACGGCCATCTTCTGGCTCATATCCTCCACCGCCTGGCGGATGTAGGCCGTCTGCTCCTGCTGGAGCGCGAGCATGGCCGTGTCCTCCGAAACCGGCTTGGGCATGGCGTACAGGCTGAATACCTCGCAGAAGCGGTCAATCGCCTTCTGGCATTTATCCGTCGCGCGGTTGTTGAGCAGGTTGAACAGCAGCGAGCCGCACACGCCGACGATCGAGGTCAGGAACGCCGTGCTCATGCCGCGAATCAACTGATCCATCGCCGTCAGCACGACCTCGGTATCCGCCCCCGTCAGGCTCAGGCCGGAAAGACCCATCACCAGCCCCAGGAACGTGCCGAGGATGCCCAGCGAGGTCATCACGCCCGGCGCGAGGCCGGCAAAGCCCGTCCGCCCCAGCGCGTAAATCACCGTGTCTTCATTGATGTACTGCGTCACGTCGCAGGTCTCGCCGTGCGCGTCGCGCATTTCGGCGTTTTGCAAAAAATCCGCCCACGTCGCGGAAAGAGAATCGCCGAGGAAATGCATGTCGTTCCACGATTTTTTCTCTTTGTTCTGCTTGCTTTCGGTGACGATGGTTCGCGCCGCGCGGCGCAGTCTGGCCGCCACGCGGGAGAGCGGCATGGTGCAGCGCACCAGCGCCGTCGCCGCGACAAGCACAATCGCCGCGTAGATGACCATATCCACCGAGAAGAATTTTTGAAGAAGTGTAAGTGCCTGCATATCTGCTGTCCTCCAAAATGAAACCGAAGGAATCATGTTGCATCCATTGTACCCGATTTTCACCGTTCTGTAAAGCGACGGCAAAACTTCTCACCGCTTTGCGCGCGTTTTTCCGCCGCCCCGCGTTCGTTCTACATTCAGAATTACACGAAATGAAACATCTTTTTTATAACCATTTGCCGAAATCCAGAAATATTGTGATTACATTAGATTTTTCCCTTGCGAAATCAGCATAAAACAGTTAGAATATACATCGTTTGCATTTTATTGCCGTGTGCTATGTACGGAAAAAAATACTAGATCAGGAGCGATCCCTTTATGACCAAGAAACGCACGCTCGACCCCGAAATGATTGATTCTGTCGCACAAAACATGTTCTACGCCCTGCCGCTGATTAAAAAGCGCCTGCTTCACATGGATATCGTTCAGAAGGAGCACGGTACGCCCCTCTCCCATGTGCAGGTGCTCGCCATGCTTCAGGATGTGGGCATGATGTCCGTTTCCGAGATTTCCCGCCGTCTGGGCATCGCCAAGCCGAACATCACCCCGCTGGTGGATCGCCTGTTCGAGGCGGGCTACGTCGATCGTCAGCACGACGAAAACGACCGCCGCGTCGTGAACATCGTGATCCTGCCCGCCGGCATGGAGAAGCTCGCTTCCATCCGCGCGACCATCTCCCGCCAGATTCAGACGCAGGCGGAGGATCTTTCCCTCTCCGAGTTCCGCGAGCTGCATGATTCGCTGGAAAGCGTCGTTCGCATCCTCTCCTCGCTGTAAGTCAACATGTACGGCCGCCGTCAGGCGGTCTTTTTTTGTCGCTCCTTCTCTTTTATAACGAACCTCTCCGCGCTTTTCTTCCCGATTTTTCCAATTTTCTTTTTCTGAGCACAAAAAGCGGAGGTCTTCGCCCCCGCCTTGCTTTTTTACTTGTTCACATCCTCCCACGTCAGAAAGCCCGGAAACATCGAGCGATCCTTTGCGTCGCTCTGGCCAATGATTTCGCCCGTCTGCGCATCCACAAGCATTTGCGTATAGGCAAGGGAATTGCGCTCATCGTTTTCATAAAATTCTTCGAGCGCCGCCTGTGCGCTGGAAGCCTGCAAGCAATTCACTCGCCACATCGGCTTGACATCATAGAAAATGCTGCTGTAATCTGCATTTTGTCCCCATTCGTGATATGCACCCGGCTCACAATAAAGCACATAACCTAGGCTGATTTCGTAGATTTTTCGAACTCGGCCTTTTTTGATTTCCTGCTCAAGCGATTTTTGAATCATGTCAAATGAGCAAAGCGGCACATCTTCCGCCATGGTTTCAATGGGTAACAAATGCCGTATGCACAAATCCGACATGCAGCCCATAATGCCATCGTAACACGTGCTGGTTCTCAAGTTATCCCGAAAACCATCTTCGCGTCGGCGTTCTCCGCGTGTGTTTCGCACTACATCCAGGATATGCGCGTAAATCGTTATACCGTTCAGCTTTGGATAAAAATCCATGATCAGATAGCCCGGCGCGGCGTTCTCCGTTGTGCCCGCAAAATACCATTGGGTCAGCTGGATGCGATTTGGCGTTGTGAAATTGAAATCCTCGGGCGGATAACCAAACCTCGTCAATTCCGCTCTAATCATGTCGATCATTTCCGAATAGGTTACATCGCACATTGGAATGTAGGCTCTGTCCGGTTCGCTGATATCGTGCCAGATACCCGTAACTTTGCCATTGCCAACCTTTTTACCGTCGATCTTGCGCGGTGGTTTTCCCTTATCCGCATCTTGGCAAAGAATAAGGCCATTCACATCGTAGGTATCATCTACTTCGTCCCAGCCGCTTTCCTCCGGCGTCAAAAGCGCGTGATGAAGGTCGTAACCGACCTTCATCACGGGGATTGTCTCCACGTCCGGCGTGACGATCTCCGCGTTGATGTCAACATCGCGCCACTTGGTTTCAACCTTCGTCGTCCAGCGTGCCGGAACGCTTTCGCGGAGCTGTGAAACGGTTTGATACTCCTGTGCGTGAGCAGTCGCCGTCAACGTCAACGCAAAAGTCAGACCGGCTATAAACCGTTTCATGGGCGTTTCACCTCTATCCTTATTTGTTCACATCCTCCCACGTCAGAAAGCCCGGAAACATCGAGCGATCTGTCGCGTCGCTCTGCCCGATGATTTCGCCCGTCTGCGCATCCACGAGGAACTGCGTGTAGGCAACCGTGTTCCGTTCGTCATCCGTGACCATTCCATCCGAATAGGCTTCTTCCAGCTCCTTTTGCGCGCCGGAGGCTTTCAGGCAGTTGACCCGCCACATCGGCTTGACATAGTAGAAGATGTCGGCGTAATCGTATTCGCCCGAATCGGGAACATATACGCCCGGTTCGCAATAGAAAATATAGCCCAAACTGATTTCATAGATTTTGCGAACCCGGCCTTTCTTGATTTCCTGCTCAAGCGATTTCTGAATTTCATCGAAGGCGCAGAGCGGCACATCCTCCGCCACGGTTTCAACCGGAACCGGATGCCGAAAGCACAAATCCGACAAACCGCCGCGTATCCCGTCATAGCATACGTGACTTCTCATCTTCTCCCAGAAGCCGTCCTTGCGTCGGCGTTCGCCGCGCGTGTCATGCACCGCGTCAAGAATATGCCCGTAAACCGTCACGCCCTTGACCTTGGGATAGAAACTGATATCGAAATAACCCGGAGCAGCGTCTTCTCTCGTGCCTGCAAAGCACCATTGAAAGAGCCTGAGTTCCGCGGGCGTTTCTAAATCGAAGTCTTCAACAGGATAACCGAATCGTTCCAATTCCGCTGAAACCATGTCGATTATTTCCGAATATGTCACATCGCACATCGGAATATACGCCCTGTCCGGTTCGCAGGTATCATACCACGCGCCCTTGGGCACGGCCATGCCGCCAACCTTCCGCCCCTCTATTTTTCGCGGCGGTTTGCCCAAATCGTCGTCCTGATAAATCAGCATGCCCGCCGTTTGGTAGGAATCGTCAACAATCGTCCAGCCGCTTTCCTCCGGCGTGAGCGGAGACGGGTGAAGGTCGTAACCGACCTTCACCACGGGGATTGCCTCCACATCCGGCGTGACGATCTCCGCGTCGATGGCGACGTCGCGCCACTTGGTTTCAATCGTCGTCGTCCAGCGCGCCGGAACGCTTTCGCGGAGCTGCGAAACGGTTTGATATTCCTGCGCGGAGGCTGCCGCCGTCAGCATCCGTATCAGCGTCAGCGCGAAAGCCAGCCCGGCTATCACCCTTTTCATAGCGTCCTCCTCCGCGTCAATTCAGCCAGATTTCTTCTTCCTCCGTGCCCGCGCCGCCGTCATAATAGATCGGGCGCAGAGACAGGGATTCGGTGCTGCTCGGCAGGTCATAGCGCAGTTCGACACGGAATTGACCCGTCTTGGCGTCCACGCCCCATCCGCCGTCAATCGGCTCGACGGCCTGTCCGTCCGCAATCAGTTCGTAAGCGTTGATGATATCCGGCATCTGCGCGTCTTCGCCCTTCATCATCTTGCTGTCATATTCCTTATAGGCCTCCACAAACTCGGCGTTATCGAAATAAACCTGACCGGAAACATCCACGTCGGAAACAAACAGCGTCGCCTGCGCGGAATAGGCGTCGGTCGTCACGCTGCCCGCGCGGATCTCGGCCTTCTTATCCACCTTGACGGTGAACGGCACGCGGATGAATCCGCGATCCTCCGGAATACTCGCCGACGCGCGCCTGAAGTCCTTTTCGGTCTGATAATACACGCCGCCGTATTCGTTGATGGACAGCACGAAGTCGAGCGTGTCGCCCACGGTCACATCCTCCGGAATTTCGACCTCCTGGAAGCCGCGCTTGGTGCATGCGTCCACCTGCTCGTCCGCGCTGTCCAGAATCATCAGATCGTGCCCGTCCGGCGTTCTCGCGCCGTCGCCGAGGCCGAAGCCGTTGAAGAGCTTGTAGGCGACCTTGTGATCCTCAAACCACGCCTTTTCCTCGCCTTCGAGCGTCATGCAGTCGTTCGCGGTCTTGCCTTCCTCCACCCATGTGTAATTGAAATCGCCCGTCGGTTCGCCCTCGCCATAGGTCGCCGCCATCGGCGCGCTGCGCTTGAGCGTGTAGGAATAATACAGCTTGTGCCCGTCGCAATACGCCTGATCGAGCGTCAGCTCAAACGTGTGGCTGTATTGCTCCAGCAGCAGCTTGTCGTACATGGTGTCGCCCGTCACGGGGACGGCCGGGGTCGGCATGGCGGCGGCCTTCGTCGTTTCGTATGTGTCGGCCAGCGTCTCCAGCTTTTCCAGCCGAGCGCCGTTGTTGTTCTCCTGCGTCTGCCTGAAATGCCCGAACAGCCCCAGTCCGGCCGCCAAGGCCATGCTGCCCATCGCAATCACCATTACAATCGCAAAAACCAGCGCGACGGAAATCTTTTTCTTCATAATCGGTTGCTCTCCTCTCACGATGCGGTGAAACATCTGCGCCTGCTGCCGCTCCGAAACGTGCAGACCGGAGAGATGAGCGTCCAGACTGTTTTGGATGTCTTTATCCCAATTCATGTTCTGCTCCTCCTTCCAGCTCGGCGCGAAGCAGTTCATACGCCTTTTTCAGTCTCCTGCTGACGGCGGGGCGGCTGACGCGCAGCGCGTCGGCCACCTCCTCCATCGTCATGCTCTGGTAGTGGTACAGAAGCACCACCTGTTTATACTTGTCCGGCAGGCTCATCACGGTCAGAAACAGCTCGCGGGAAACGCTTGTCGTCGGCAGCACGGCCTCCGGCAGTTCGTCGATCGGGCTGGTCTGGTTTCGGTGACGAAGCCACTGTGTGCGGCGGTAATCCTTGCAGGTATTGACGGCAATGCGCATCAGCCACGTTTTGGGCGAAGCGTTTTCCCGCCCCTCGAACTGGCTCATGTTTTTCCATGCCTTTGTGAACGTATCCTGCATGGCGTCCTCCGCGAGTGATTGATCGGATAGCAGGACGAAGCATGTGCGCAACACATCGTCGCTGTAACGGCTGATCCACTCCTTCAGCCGGATTTCACTTGGTACCGAAGTGAATCCCATCTTTTGTTGCCCCCTTTCACCTTATTAGACGGCAAGAAGCGCGGAAAATGTAACGCAATCGGAAAATTTTTTCTTCCTCAAAATTGCTTTGCTCGACAGCTTCCTCTTCGAGTGCCGTGTCCGCAATAAAAAAAGCCGTCAAGCTCAAACCGAACATTTCAAAAAGCAAATATCGAAGCATTTTGGAATATGGGGCTTTGCCCCATCGCCCCACCAAAGGGCTTTCCGTTCGCCCTTTGGAAACCTTCGGGCCCGAATGCTTGATTTTTCTTGAAATATCGGTTTTGTTAGCTTGACAGCTCTCACGGCTTAACCGGCAGCCTGATTTTCGTTTTTTTGCAGAAGCTCCGCCTTGTTATCCGGGCGGTTCTTTTCATCCGGGTGATATGTCGGCACGATCTCGGCAATCGCCTCCACCGCGCGCTCGTCGTTCTTATCCTCCACCGTCTGCAGCACCTGCATCATGTGGTCGTACTGCGCGTCGTCGATCTTATCCACGTTGGCGACGAAGATCTTCTTGTGCGCGGTTCGGGTCATCTTGTCGCGCTCGGAATCCATCAGCAGCTCCTCGTAGAGCTTTTCGCCCGGGCGCAGGCCGATGATCTTGATGGGCATATCGACGTTCGGCTCGTAGCCGTAGGCGCGAATCAGCTTCTTGGCCAAATCCATGATGCGCACCGGCTCGCCCATGTCCAGCACGAAGATCGAGCCGCTTCTGGCAATGCCGCCCGCCTGCAAGACCAACTGCGCCGCCTCCGGGATGGTCATAAAATACCGTGTGATATCCGGATGGGTGACGGTGACGGGGCCGCCCTTGCGAATCTGGCTTTCCATCAGCGGGATGACGCTTCCGTGGCTGCCGAGCACGTTGCCGAAGCGAACGGCCATGCACTTCATGCTCGTCTTTTCGCCGTAGCGCTGGATCAGCATTTCGGTGATGCGCTTGGTCGCACCCATCACGTTCGTCGGGTTGACGGCCTTATCCGTAGAGAGCTGCACGAGGCGCTCCACGCCGTGCGCGCTGGCGGATTCAAGCAGGTTGCGCGTGCCGAACACGTTGTTTTTGATGGCCTCGGCCGGGCTGAGCTCCATCAGCGGCACGTGCTTGTGCGCCGCCGCGTGGAAGACGACCTCCGGGTGATACAGGTCAAAGACCTCGTCGAGGCGGTGCTTGTCGCGAATCGAGCCGATCAGCGTGATGACCGGGCAATCCTTGCCATAGCGCTGGCGCAGATCATACATCAGCTCATACGCGCAGTTTTCGTAAATTTCAAAGATAATCAGCAGCTTCGGCTTAAACCGCATGATCTGGCGGCAGATTTCCGAACCGATGGAGCCGCCGCCGCCCGTCACCATGACGACCTTGCCGGAAAGGTAGCCCGCGATGGAATCGGTATCCAGCTCCACCTCCTCGCGGGAGAGGAAGTCGGAGATATTCAGCTCGCGGATGAACGGGGTCGATTCGCCGGAGCTTTGATCCGCGTCCGTCGGCTCGGAGAGGATGCGCGTGTGGCAGTGCGTCTGGTTGCACAGCTCGAGGATTTCCTGCATGCGCTTGCCCGACCCCAGCGACGGAATGGCGACGATGATCTCCCGAATCCCATAGCGGGAGACGAGCTTGGGGATATCCTTCGTCGAGCCGCGAACCGGCACGTTCTGAATCCTCAGCCCCTGCTTGTTGCGCGCGTCGTCCACCAGAATGACCGGCTTGCCCAGCTTGCGCGGGTTTTTGTTGCAGACGTTGACGGCATACGCGCCCGCCTCGCCCGCGCCGACGATCATCACCGGCATGGCGTCGCCGAGGCTGCCGGAAATGCGATCCTTCGAGCAGACGCGCCAGATCATCCGGCTGCCGCCGACGGCGATCGTCGCCATCAGCGCAATCAGAATCAGCACGCCGCGGAAAAGCCCCAGCGCCAGAAACTGGTTCAGCGCCAGCGTCACGCCGCAGGCAATCGCGCTCAGCAGGCAGAGCCTCGCCACATCGCGAACGCCCGCGTAGCGCCACATGATCTGATAAATGCCGCCGAACACGTAGCAGGCCATGTATACCGCAACCACCAGCGGCATCGCGGAAAACATCGTCTGCGCGTGCCGCGTCGGGATATACATTTCAAAGCGCAGTTCCATGCTCAGGTATACGGAAAGCAGAATCAGCACAATATCCAGCAGCGCCATGCCCACCTTGCGGAACCATGCGTTGTTTTTCAGCTTATTCATTCGTTGTCTCTCTCCAATAAAAGCGCGCAAAAAAGGCGCGCAGATTCTCCCAGTCTCGCTGATTGTAGATTATAGCATATTCCGCTTCCGTTTTTCAAGTAGGCGCAAACAAAACAGCCGCTTCTCTTTCGAAAAGCGGCCGTTCGTCGCGTTATTCAGCCTCCATCGGCATCATCACAGCGCCCTCGGGGCGAACCATCAGCGCGGTGCAGCTCCCCGCGCCGAAGGCGTCTTCCATCAGCTTCTTGTAATCGGCCAGACGGGCGAGCGGCACATACGCCTGAATCGTGCCGGCAAAGCCGCCGCCGTGCACGCGCTGCGCGCCGTCGCCATGCAGGAAACGGCGGCTCAGCTCAATGCCCATCGCCATCTGCTCCTCGGTCGGGCGGGCGTAGACGTTTTGCAGCAGCTTCCAGCTGCTCTCGCCGCTGCGGTTCACCGCGTCGAAGAACGCGGGCAGATCGCCGCCGCGAATCGCCGCCGCCTGCTCGAGCACGCGGGCGTTTTCATCGTAATAATGCAGCGCGCGCAGCACGGCGCGGTCGCCGCAGGCCCTGCGCACCTCGCCGATGCGGCTTTCCACCGTCTCCGGCTCGACCTCGCGCAGCACATGCTTGCCGAAGTGCGCCGCGACGGCCTCCATCTCCTTGCGGATCGCCGCGTAATCGTCGGTCAGATCGCCGTGGTCACCGCCGGTGTTGACCACGCAGAGCGCGTAGCCCTTCGCCGCAAAATCGCAGGCGATGGCTTCCACCTTCGCGTCCTTCTCCTTGAAATCAATGGTGACCATGCCGCCCACGGAGGAGGCCATCTGATCCATCAGCCCGCACGGCTTGCCGAAATAGACGTTTTCCACCTTCTGCGCGATGACGGCGCGGGTCTTCGCATCCACGATAAAGCCGTTGTACAGCCCGTCGAGAATCGCCGCGATCAGCACCTCGAACGCCGCCGAGGAAGAAAGCCCGCTTCCGCGCAGCACGGAGCTGGAAATCGTCGCGCGGAAGCCGCCGACCTTGTAGCCCATCTCCTGCATCACGCCCGCCGTGCCGCGAATCAGCGCCAGCGTCGTGCCAAAATCCTTTTCGCGGATATCGAGGTTATCCAGCTTCACCGTGATCGGCGCAAAGCCCTCGCTGTCCACGACGATGGTGTGATCCTCCGTCGCGCTCACGCAGGCAATCGTGTCCAGATCGACCGCCGCCGCCAGCACGCGGCCGTTGTTGTGGTCGGTGTGGTTGCCGCCGATTTCCGTGCGTCCCGGCGCGGAGAAGAAGCACAGCCCGCCCTTTTGCGCGCCGAAACGCGCCTCAAACCGCTCCACCAGCTTGCCGTAACGCGCCTTTTGCAGCGCCAGCACATCCTCGCCCGCGCCGTAAAGCGTCGCCACGCGGTCGGCAAACGCCTTTGAATCCTGATACGCAGCCCACTGTTCGTTCATCTGTCGTTCCTCCGTTTCATCCGCCCTAAGACGGATGGTTTCTTTTGTTTCTATTATTGCCGTTTTTTCCTGCTTTGTCAATAGCGGGTTTATGGTTCATTTTGTGAACTTTTTTCGTCAAATCGCTTGACAATTCCCTTTTGTCGGTTTATGATGATGCACGTCGTTCACTTTTTGAACCATATGAGGAGGCTGCTTCATGCCGTATACCCCCACCACGGGCGACCGCCTGCTGGCCGCCTGGCTCTCCCTCACCTCGACGCTTTGGAACAAGCGGCTCGTTTCCACCCTGACGTATAACGAGGCGCATGTCCTCGGCATCCTGCTCCGCGCGGAGGATACCACGCGCGTATGCACCGCCACGACGCTGATCGCGCAGACGCGCCTGCTCAAGAGCCAGATGAACAAGCTGCTCACCACGCTGGAGGGCAAGGGCTTCATCTGCCGCGCGCGCAGCGAGGAAGATAAGCGCGTCGTGCTCATCCATCTGACGGACGCGGGCAGGGCGGCTTATCTGGCCGAGCACGAGCATATCGCCGGGATTCTCAGCCAGCTGATCGACACGCTGGGCGAGGATCGGGCGCGCGCGCTGACGGACGGCATCAATGAAGCCGTTTCCGCGCTGGAGCACATCGTTTAATACTAATTCGCAGTTAAAATGCTTAACAGAGCGCATCAGATTTTTTGTTCTGACGAAGCCAAGTGAAGTGAGGCGTACTGGAGGTACGTTGAACGGAACGAGGCAAAGTCAGAGCGAAAAAGATGGTGCGCGGATTAAGCCATTTTAACAAGAATTAGTATAATACCGTTTGACGAAAGGATTTTTGAGCATATGATTCGTATTATCACCGATTCCGCCGCCGATTTTTCGCAGTCGGAGCTGCAAGCGCTCTCTGTTCGCTGCGTCCCGATGACCGTCTCCTTCGGCGAGGACAGCTACACCGACGGCGTGGATCTGCCGCAGGAGATCTTCTGGCAGCGCATGGAAGCCGGTCAAAACCCGAAGACCTCCCAGCCCTCGCCGGACGCCTTTCTGCGCGAGTTTGAAGCCGCGAAGGACGCGGGCGACAGCGTGGTGTGTATTCTGGTTTCCTCCGCGCTTTCGGGCACGGTGCAAGGCGCGCTGATCGCCGCCGGCATGGTCGAGGAACTGGATATCGCGCTGGTGGATTCCCTCGCCGCGACGGCGGGTCAGCGTCTGCTGGTGCAGGAGGCCTGCCGCCTGCGCGACGCGGGCAGTGAAAGCGCGCAGGATATCGCCGACGCCGTCCGTCAGCTCGTGCCGCGCATCCGCATCGCCGCCTGTCTGGATACGCTGAGCTATCTGGCGCGCGGCGGGCGCATCCCCAAGGCCGCGGCGGATCTGGGCAAGCTGGTCAACCTCAAGCCCATCGTCACCCTCAGCCCGGAGGGGCGCGTCGCCATGGCGGGCAAGGCCATCGGCCGCCACCGCGCGGGCGACGCGCTGATTAAGCTGATAAAGGCCAGCCCCGTCGATCCGCGCTATCCGATTCTGCCCCTCTACACCGCCGGGCGCGAAAACTGCATCGCGTTCCTGCGGCAGGCCGCGCAGGCGGGCTATGCCTGCACGATTGACGATGCGATTTCCGTCGGGCCGACCATCGGCGCGCACGTCGGCCCCGGCGTATTCGGGCTGGCCTATGTCTCCGCGCAGGCTTGACAGCCCTTTCCGTTCCATACAAAAATCCCCGGCCGATCCGGGGATTTTCTTTACGCTTTTTTCTCGTTGACCTTCAGGTGCTTCATCACCATCTGCGCCACCACGCCGGTCAGCACGCCCGTCGCCACGCCGGAAACCATCAGCACCGGCAGATAGGTCACGATCAACTGCGGCGTGTGGAGCATCGCCACCGCCATGAGAATCTGGCCGATGTTGAAGCCGACCGCGCCCAGCGCGCTCACGCCGATGACGCTCACGCCCTTGATGCGGCTGAGCGCGATCATCGCCAGCAGCGACAGCACGCCGCCCGCCAGCGAATAAAACATCGCCTGCATGTTGGTGTAAATCAGCCAGCTCATCATCGCCTTGAGCAGCATCAGCACGATGGATTGCTTCACGCCCAGCATATACAGCGCGTAAATCAGCACCGAGTTTGCCAGCCCGAGCTTGATGCCGGGGATGGCCGCCGTCAGCGGGAACTGGCGCTCAATCAGCCCCAGCACGAGCATCAGGCTGGTCAACAGGCCGGAGACGGCCACCCGCTGCGCGCTTCCGTTTCGCATGATGTTTCCTTCTTTCCTATCGCCTTATTCGTCGGCCGGCACCATTTCAATCGTCACCTGATTGGGCAGGCAGATGATGTAGGTGCTCAGAATACGATCCTTATACGTATTCACGTTGACCTCGCCCTCGCCGATGCAATCCTGATTTTCGCAGGTGGAGGACTCCATCTCGACGTATTCCGGCGTGATGTGAATCCGGTTGATCGCGCCGTTTTCCTGCTTGACGGTGATGATCTTGTCGCGATCCATCGGGATCGGGTCGCCATACTGCCGCCCCGCCACGGTGATGACGACGTGGCCGCGCACCTTCTCGGTCTGCTTCGGCATCATCGGGCCGACCATGTTCGCGCTCTGCGGCGCGTCCGTCGCCTCGGGGGCTTCCGTCGCAGCCGGCGCTTCCGTCGCGGCCGGTTCAGCCGTCGCTTCGGGGGTCTGCGCCGCCTCCGGCGCATCCGTCGCGTCCGGCGCGGGCGTTTCGTCGAGGTATTCAATCGCGTCCGGCGCGAGCGTCACATCCGCCGTCTTGGTGGAAAGGTCAGTCTTGGGCAGCAGCTTCGAACCGGCAAACAGCGCGACAGCCGCCAGCAGCACGACCGCGATGAGGAGAAGATCCTTCTTTTTCAGCATGGATTACGCCTCCGCCGCCGCGCCTGCGCCGTCCAGCGCCACCTCAACCTCGTTGGCGCCGTTGCTCCACAGGCGCTCGAGCTGATAATATTCGCGATCCTGCTCGTGGAAGATATGCACCATCACATCGCCGTAATCGAGGATGCACCAATGCCCCTCGTTCACGCCCTCGCGGCGGCGGGCAAACAGGTCGAGCTTCGCCAGCTCCTCCTCCACGTTTTCCGCCAGCGCCTTCACCTGCGGAACGGAGCGGCCGGTCGCGATCACCATATAATCGGTGATGACCGTCATCTCGTCCACCTTGAGCACCACAATATCCTTGCCGCGCTTCGCATCCAGCGCCTTAGCCGCAGCCAGCGCAATCGCTTTCTGATCCATGTTTGTTTTTCCTCCTTCAAAATATGAACAAATGCGTGTTTTCGCAAGTTGTCTTTTTGCCTTTCCTTGTCACACCAGCCCCGGCTCATACTCGGCCAGCGCCGCCATGGTGTCCGGGTGCAGGGGCTTCCCCTGCTCGCGCACATGGTCAAGGCTCATCAGCAGCGCCATGTGCATCGCCTCGTCCAAATCGGTCATGCAGAGCTTTCTGAGCGCCTCCAGCCCCGGATAGGGCTTTCGGTTCGGCTCGATCATGTCCGCCAGATAGACGATCTTTTCCAGCTTCGTCATGTTCGCGTGCCCGGTCGTATGCCAGCGGATCGCGCCGAGCACCTCCGGGTCGTGCACGTCGTAGACGTCCTGCGCGACGTGCGCCCCGGCAACCGCGTGCATCAGCGCCTTGGATTCCTTCATCACCGGGTCGAGCTTTTCGTTCTTCGCCGCCTTCGTCATCTGGCTGAGCGGCATGCACTTGGCGCAGTCATGCAGCAGCCCGGCCAGCGCGGCCTTTTCCTCGTCCACACCGAATTTTTCGGCCATCTCGCGCGCCGTCTTCTCCACGCCGAGCGTGTGCGCATAGCGCGCCGCGTCCAGCTCCTTTTTCAGCCTGTACGCCATTTTTTCGCGTTTCATCCGTTTAACTCCATGCCTGATTTTGCCCCGTAAAGGCCGCGCGCGCGGATATAGTCCGCCACGGCCTCGGGCACCAGCCGCTCAAACGGCTGGTTCTTCCGTATATATTCTCGGATCTGCGTCGAGGAGATATCCATCTTTCGCGCGTCCAGAAAGTCGATCTGCGCGCCCCGGCTCACCCAGAGCCCGGCCAGACGGATGACCTCCTCCCGCGTTTCCCCCTCGCGCATCATCACCAGAAATTTGCAGCGCTCGATGACCGTTTCCACCCGCCGCCATGTTCCCAGCGCGCGCAGCGTGTCCGCGCCGATGAGATAGGTCAGCGAGCAATCCGGCATTTTGCTTTGCAGCGCGGCCAGCGTATCGACGGTGTAGATCACGCCGCCGCGGTCGATCTCCTCGCGGCAGACCGCCATCCCCGCCTCATGCGCCACGGCCAACTCCACCATGCGCAGACGGTCGAATTTATCGGCCAGTCCTTCCCGCTTGTGCGGCGGGTTGCCCGTCGGCAGAAAGAGCACGCGCTCCACCTTTCCGCTGTCCAGCGCGGCGCGGGCGAGCGCGACGTGGCCGCGATGAATGGGGTTAAAGCTGCCGCCCATCAATCCGATTTCCGGCATGCAGCTCCCCTCCCTTCGCTTTTTCGGCGCATGATGATTGATTATACCAAATTCCGCGCGCGCGGAAAAGAGGAAAGTGCATACATTTTGAAAAAAGCGCAAAAATTAAAGCCATCTCCATGCGTTGACGGGGGTGGCTTATGGCATGATGAGCCCTTTTGACAGCAAAAACCGCGTCGCGACCGCGCTGGATCGGCTGGCGCTCCGGGTTTTGCTGTTTTTTCTGAGCGTCGGTTATTTCTTCGCCCTCTGGCACAGCGGCGCGCCCAGTCTGCTGGCCGGGAGCGCCCTGTTCGCGCTGGCGATGCTCACCCTGCTGCTTCTGGAGCGGCGGACGCTGGCGCGGCGCGACCGCGCCCTTCGTGTGCGCGTCGGCGGCGCAATCGCGCTGGAAGAGCTGATGCTTCTACCCGCCGCCGAGGCCGAGGGGCGCGTCTGCCTGCTGCTGGCCGAAACGCTGGGCGGCGCGGCGCAGGGCTCCGTCCTATCCTATGCGGGAAAGACGTATCTCGTCCGCTGCGCGCAGACCCTGCCCGGTTCCGCCGCCGGGGAGGGCGACGTGCTCGCCGCCCACCGGGCGAAGGCCGCTTCCGGCGCTGAGCTCTGTATTCTGGCCGGAACGGGCGGCTTTACCCCCGCCGCCCGGCGCGCCGCCGAGTGGATGGAGCCGCCCATCCGCCTGATCGCGGGCCGTCAGCTCGCGCTGCTCTTCGGGCAGCAGCACCCCGCCACCGACGCGGAAATCGCCCGCCGCGCGCGCAGGCAGCGAACGCCGTTTTCCCGCGGGCGCATCCGCGCGCTGGCGCTCGCCCCGGCCAAGCAGGGGCGCTATCTGCTCGTCGCCTTTCTGCTGGCGCTGCTCTATCTGTTTCTGCGTTCGCTTTTGTCGCTCGTGTTCGCGCTGACGGCGTTCGTTCTGGCCATGCTCTGCGCGCGGGAAAACCGAAAGGTGTTTCGGTTATAGCTCCCCGTAAATCCGCCGCATTTCCTCGGTGAAGCCGCCGTCCGCCGTGTGCGTGACGAGCATCGGCAGCAGGTGCAGCCCCGGCCTGCCGCGCTTTTTGCCCTCGACGAGCACCAGCTTGGGCGCACTCTCCGGTCTGGAAACGATGAAGCGCACGCGCTTGGGCTCGACCTTCGCCCCGCGCATCGCGTCGCAGAGCGCCAAAAACCGCGGCGCGGGAAAGACGGCGCACAGCCGCCCGCCGTTTTGCAGCACGCGCGCGCAGGCCGCCATCCAATCCGCAAGCGGGCAATCCGAATCGCTTCTGGAAAGCGCGCGGGTTTCCTCCTGGCTGACCAGCCCCGCGCCGAGCGCCGTATACGGCGGGTTGGTCACGACGAGCTGCACGGTCTCGCAGCCGATGATTCGGCCGGCCTCGCGGCAGTCGGCGTGATGCACGCGAATCCGCGCCTGAAGCCCGTTGAGCGCCACGCTCCTTTGCGCCATATCCGCCACATCCCGCTGCACCTCGAAAGCGTCGAACGTCGTTCCCTCCGCCCGCGCGCTGAGCAGCAGCGGCAGAACGCCCGTCCCCGTGCCCATGTCGCAGACGCGCTCGCCGCGCCTCACCGCCGCGAAATCCGCCAGCAGCACCGCGTCCGTGCCGAAGCGGAAGCCGCCCTCCCGCTGGATGATGCGCAGGCCGTCGCGCTGCAAATCGTCAATGCGCTCGCCCGCCTTCAATGCTGTCTCCACGTCGTCTCTCCCTTCGGCGCGCCGGAAAGTCCGATTTTGCGCCGCTGAAACTCCCTCGATCGGCTTGACCAACGGCTCCTTCAAGGCGAAGGCTCTGTCGTATCCGCCGCTTGTCAAACGTCCTCCGCATTGCGAAAGGCGTTTCATTATATCAAAAAACACGGGTCGATTGCAACCGACCCGTGAAAAAAGTACCGCGTCCGCGAAGGATTTATTGCGCCCCGAACGGCGTGACGTAATCGCCGGAGACATAGCCCGTGTAGCCGCCCCACTGCACGTAGAGGAAGCCGTTTTCGCCCTCGCCCAGCACGGTCAGCACCATGCCGTAGGGCAGCACGTAAAGCACCTCGCTGCCCGCGTTCGGCTGGGCGCGCAGGTTCAGCCCGTTGTCGCTTTCCACAACGACGCGGTAGCCGCTCGCGCTCGGCGCGGGCGTGGCCGTCGGCGCGGGGGTCGCGGCGGCGTCCACGTCAAAGCGGATGTAATCCGCGCTGACATAGCCGCTGAGTGTGCCGATGCGCACGGGGTAAAACCCGCTGACGCGCTCGCCCGTCACCGCCACCTGAACGCCGTAGCCCAGCGTCGCCAGCACGTTGGCATATTGCGAGGAATCCGCGCGGAGATTCAGGCCGCTCTGCGCCGTCACCGTGCCGATGCGCCCCGTCACGGGGCGGCTGGCCTCCGGCGCTGCCGTCGGTTCGGCGGTCGCCTGCGGGCTGTCCGCGTCCAGATCCAGGTATTGCGCGCTGGCGTAGCCGCTCAGCTCCCCATAGCTGACCGCGTAAAAGCCGTTCACGCGCTCGCCCGTCACGGTCACAACCGAGCCGTAGGGCATCGTCGTCAGCGTGGCGGAGGACGTATCGGGCTGCTGGCGCAGCTTGAGGCCGCCGTAGGCGCGAACCGTCGCCTCCCGCTCGTCCTGCTCAGGGGCTTGAACCGGCGGCTGGGTCGGCGCGGGGGTCGGCGTTGCGCTGATGGCGGGCGTGGCCGTCGCCAGCGCTTCATCCGTCACATAGACGTAATCGCTGCTGACATAGCCCGCCACAGAGCCGAGCAGCACCGGCAGCATGCCGTTGTCGCGCATTTCGCCGGTGACGGTCAGCATCGTGCCCTGCGGCAGCACCATGATGACGCCGGAGGCCGTGTTCGCCCCCGCGCGCAGGTTCAGCCCGTCGGAGGGCAGCACGATGGCGACCTGCGCGGCCGCCTGACCGCCGCCGTTCCCGCCGCCGTTTTCATCGCCGTTTTCATCGCCGTTCGGCGCGTCCGAATCGCTGTCGCCCGCGTCGTAGACGACGTAATCGTTCATCACATAGCCGCTGAGCGTGCCATACTGCACATACGTCCAGTTGGCGTAGCGCTCCAGCACCGTGAGCGTCTGGCCGTGGCGCAGGCGCGAGAGCACGGCGGCGTTGGTTGTCGGCGCGGCGCGCAGGTTAAGCGTCTGGCTCTCGTCGGAGAGTGCGACCGTCGCCGTGCCGCGGCTGACCACGCCGGGGGGCGTTTCGTCCACGCTGTCCTCCTGCACGATCAGGTACGAGGCCATCACATAGCCGGTCAATGTGCCGTATTGCACGCGGCTCCATTCGCCCTCCCGGCTGAGCAGGTTGATCTGCGTGCCGTGCGGCATGCGCGCCAGGATGGAGGCGGCCGTCGTCGGCCGCTGGCGCAGGTTGAGGCTGTCCAGCGGGTTTTTGAGCGTCACCACGGCGGGCTTCGCGTCCGCAATCGGCTCATCCGGGGTGCTGGGCGCGGCGGGCGTGCCGTCCATGCTGTCAAGCAGCGTGCGCGTCATCGTGTAGCGCGTGCGCGTCAGGCCGGGATAATAAAATTCGAGAATCTGGTCGTAGGAAAAGCCCTCGTTGGCCATCTGCTGCGCGCCGCGCTGGCTCATACCCACGCCGTGGCCGAAGCGCCGCGCCGTCAGCTTATAGCCGCCGACGGCCTCCGTCACGGTCAGCGTCTCGTTTTTGAGCACGTTGATGGACATGGAGCACAGCCCTTCCACCTGTGAAAAATAATCCAGCGCCACGCTGACGTCGCCGTAGCCCGAAAGCGTCAGGTTGACCAGCACCTTTTTGTATACGCGGGAGGGCTCGCCGTACTTCGGTTCGGCCAGCGTCACGCCGTTGATCGACGCGATTTCCACATTGCCCGCGCCGACGAGCATCGCCGCCTCGGTACGCAGCAGCTCGGTCAGCGCCGAAACGCTGGTCGTGCCGTTGCGGTAGAAGGTGACGGATTTCGCGATGGACGCGCCGTTGCGCAGGTCGTAGGGGTCGTCCTTCACCTGCAAATAGCTGTACGAGCCGCTCCCCCATGCGTTTTTGACCGATTCGGTCTGGCCGCCGTTGGAGGCCGTGTAATAGCTGGCCATATATTCGCCGCCCACCGTGCCGACGATGCCGCTCGTCTCCTGCACGGCCTGCGCGCAGCGCGCGTTGCCCGACGGCGTGCCGTTGTAAACCTGATCGCTCGTCGTATCCACCACGTCATACGTCGCGGCCTGCACGCTCATCTTCTTGAGCGCATACGTCCGGGCGGCGACGGCCTGCGCCTTGAGCGCCTCCAGCGGGAAGGAATTATCCATTTCATACGGCAGAACGCCGAGCATGTAATCCTCCATGTAGACATGGACGACGATCTGCACGTTGCCGCCCTTGGCGATAAACTCGATATCGCCCGGATACAGGCTCGCCGGGTAGCGCGCCTGCGCGATGCGCACGCCGTTTTCGCCGCTGGTCTGATGGCGGCGCAGCTTGAACCGGCTGCCCATCGTCTGCGTCTGCCCGTTTGCGGTCATCATCAGCGTGCCGCCGCTGTTGCTCACGCGGATATTCTGCCCCCGCGAGAGCGCGCGGCTCGTGTCCCCGCCGACGGAATAGCTGCCCGCGATGCTCACATCCACCGCCGTCAGGCTCGAAATCGAGGAGAGATAGACGCGCACCGTGCCGGAAACCGTCGTTCCGCTGACCACGCCGCTATCCGCGAGGGCAGATGGCAACAGAAAAAGCGTCAGCAGCAAAGCCAGCAGCAGCGCCGCAAGCCGTTTCGTCTGTACCATTGCCATGAAAAATCCCTCTTTCGTCGTTTTCGCTGCGCCCGTGTCGCAAAAACGCGAAACACGGAACCAACGGCATTGTATCACATTTTCGCCCGGATTGACAATCGTTTTCCCGTGGCAATCCCTGTCAGCGCGCAACGCTTGTAGAATCTGCGCGTTTTTGTTATAATAAGATCATTCTGATCGTTGGAGGTACCACTTACCATGAAAAAAGCCGCCGGTATCCTGCTGCTCGTATTGCTCCTCGCCGCGTTCGCCCTGCCGGGCAGCGCCGATATGAACAAATACAGCACCGTGTTCATGGATACGTTTGACACCGTGATCTCCCTCATCGGCTACGCGGAAAACCAGGAGACGTTCGACGCGCGCGCCGCGGAGACGCACGCCATGTATCTGCATCTGCATAAGCTCTTTGACACCTACAACAGCTATGCCGACGAGGGCATCACCAGCGTCTACGACGTAAACCGTCAGGCCGCCGTCGAGCCGGTGAAGGTCGATCCGATTCTCTTCGGCCTGCTGACCTTCTGCAAGAGCCATTACGAGCTGGTCAACGGACAGACGAACGTCGCCATGGGCAGCGTGCTTTCCATCTGGCATGAGTATCGCGAGGCGGGGCTTGACGACCCGGAGAACGCGAAGCTCCCGCCGATGGATGATTTGCAGGCCGCCGCGCAGCACATGAACATCGACGACCTGATTCTCGACGAGGCGGAGCAGACCGTCTATTTCGCCGACCCGGAGATGAAGCTGGACGTGGGCGCGGTCGCCAAGGGCTATGCGACGGAGATCGTCTCGCAGATGCTGCTGGCCGGCGACATGCCCTCCTTCATCATCAGCGCGGGCGGCAACGTGCGCATGGGCAATCCCCCTGCGGACGGGCGCACCAAATGGGGCGTCGGGATTCAGGACCCGGACGGCGCGGTGCTCGGCCTGAGCGACATTGTGGAAACGCTGTACGTGACCGGCTGCTCGGTCGTCACCTCGGGCGATTATCAGCGCTACTACGTGGTGGACGGTCAGCGCTATCACCACCTGATCGACCCGGATACGCTCATGCCGGATACGGATTTCCGCTCCGTCTCCATCATCACGGAGGATTCCGGCTACGCCGATCTGCTCTCCACGGCGGCGTTCCTGATGCCCTACGAGGAGAGCCGCGCGTTCGTCGATTCGCTGGACGGCGTGGAGGCGATTTGGCTCTTCCCCGACGGCAGCAAGAAGATGACCTTCGGCGCGATGAACGTCGCAAAATCCTGCGGCGCGTCTAACCGGTAACAAAATTCGGGACTGTCAAGCTAACAACACCGATATTCCAAGAAAAACTAAGTATTTTTGCCCGAAGGTTTCCAAAGGGCGACCGGAAAGCCCTTTGG
>ERZ773260.593-NODE-593-length-52683-cov-9.088717_pt1 | contig 52683 bp, 44 predicted proteins | sample MGYA00511387_ERZ773260 | MGnify/ENA primary metagenome ERZ773260 (study PRJEB29015, sample SAMEA2737745) | human gut metagenome | biome: human gut; feature: human-associated habitat; material: faeces | place: China | collected 2012 ...
CCCCCATCTTTTCCGGCAAGGCGGAAAAGATGGGGCCGCCGGAGGCGCGTCGGAAACGCTTTGCTGGTTTGCGGCTTGGGTTTGGCCTCGACGGATACATAAAACAGCCCCATTCCGGTCGAATGGGGCTGTTCATGCACATATGGGTGGGGGAAGTTATTCTGCGGAAATGAGGTAATAATAGATCGGCTGGCCGCCGGAGACGAGGTTGACCTCCGCGTCGGGGGCGTGCTGCCGGAACAGTTCCAGCGCCGCTTCCGCGTCGGGTTCCTGAATGTCCACGCCATAGAAGATGTTGATGAATTCCTTGCCGGCCTCCGCAGCCTTGTCCGCAAGAGAGGCGAGAAGCGTGGTGATCTCGCGCGTCGTACCGGCCAGCGCGCCGTCGCACAATCCGAGATAGTCGCCCGCGTGGATATCGAAGCCGTCAAAGTCCGAATCGCGCGCGGCATAGGTGATCTGCATGGTCATAACGCCGGAGAGGCAGTCCGTCATGGCTGCTTCGTTTTCTTCCGGCTCCATTGCTGCGTCGAACGCGAGCATAGCGCTGATGCCCTGCGGGACAGTCTTGGTCGGGATAACCACGACTTCGCGCGAAGCCAGTTCCGCCGCCGCCTGCGCAGCCATGATGATGTTCTTGTTGTTGGGCAGGACGAAGACGATCTCCGCAGGCGTCTTTTCGATCGCGTGCAGAATATCCTCCGTCGAGGGGTTCATCGTCTGGCCGCCCTCAATGATCTCGTCAACGCCGAGATCGCGGAACACGCCTGCCAGACCCGCACCCGCGCACACGGCGACGCTGCCGTAGCGCTTTTCAGGCTCCGCCGGAGCTTCCTGCTTCGCGGGCTGGTTTTCCAGCTCCTTTTCCACGGCCTCCAGATCGTCGGTCGACCGGGCCTTGCGGCCTGCCGTCAGATCGTCGTGCTGCAGTCGCATATTCTCGATCTTCGCAAGTTCCAGCGTACCATACTTCTGGGCCTCGCTCAGCGCGTCGCCCGGAATGTTCGTATGTACGTGGACCTTGAACGCCTCGTCGTCCTCGCCGATGACGAGACTGTCGCCGATGCTGCCGAGATATTCGCGCAGCGGGTCGAGCGAGGTGATATCCTCGCGCTTGCGCACGATGAAGACCGTGTCGAAGGCGAAGGAGATATCCTCGGAGTCGAAAATGCCGAAATCGGCCTCTTCGTTTACCGCGCCGGTATCCTCGCAGACGATGTCGTTGCCGCGCAGGCTTTCGAGCATCCCGCGCAGAATGAGGCAGAAGCCCATGCCGCCCGCGTCGACGACGCCGGCCTTTTTGAGAACCGGATTCTGGTTGACGGTGTTGTCCAGCGCGGCGTGCGCCGTGTCGAGGCAGTGCTGCAGCACATACTCGATCTCGTTGTTTTCCACGGCCAGATCGCGCGCGGCGTCTGCCGTGAGGCGGGAGACGGTCAGGATCGTGCCCTCGGCGGGCTTCATGACCGCCTTATACGCGGCCTCCACGCCCGCAGTGAGTGCGGCGGCAAAATCCTTGCCGTCGGCCTCGAGCTTGCCCTTGAGAGACTTGGAAAAGCCGCGGAACAGCAGGGACAGGATCACGCCCGAGTTGCCTCTTGCGCCGCGCAGGAGCGCGGAGGCCGTCTTGTCGGCGGCCTTGGTGAGTGTAATGCCGTCCGCCTTGCGCAGCTCTGTGCTGGCGGCAGAGAGCGTCATGCTCATATTCGTGCCGGTGTCTCCGTCCGGGACGGGGAAGACGTTCAGCTCGTTGACCTTCTGTTTGTTCAGGTCGATCTCGGCAGCGGCGGAGAGCATCATCCGGCTGAACGCCGCGCCGTCAATGGTTTTGATCATGGTTTACCTCCGTGAGCGCCCTGTATGCGCGCGTGAATTGAAATCGATATCAGTCGACGGAAATGGAGTCGACGAATACGTTCACGGCACGCACCTCGGTGCCCGTGGACTTGGTAACGAAATAGCGGACCTCGCTGATGATGGAGGACGCGATTGCGCTGAGATTGACGCTTTTGTCGACCATGATGTGCAGGTCGATGGAAATGGAATTATCGGGGCTGAACGTGACCTTGACACCCTTGCCCATTGCCTCCTTGCGCAGCAGATGGACCAGCCCGTCCGTCATGGATCGCACGGCCATGCCCTTGACGCCAAAGCAGTTGGTCGCCGCAAAGCCCGCGATGTTGGTATAGACAGCGCTGTCGACCGTGATCTGGCCGGCGTCTGTATTCATACGGATCATCAAGATTCCTCCTTCTGGGATATTCAATTCATTCTAACCGATTTGCCGGGAAAGTACAAGTAAAAAAACGGGTTTCAGCCTTTTTCATAACCGGTCACGCCGTTATTCTGCATCCATTGGAGCTTTTCACCCATCAGATACGTCAGCGTCTCAAGCTCCGACCGCTCTGAGCTGCTCAGATACTTGCGCAGGTCATACAGATCGTTGTACGTCAGGTACGGATAATCGCCCTCGACATACGTGCCGTCGGGCTTGATGCTGTAATAGAGATTGTGGTTCGGCATGACCCAGCCGGAGCCGGTGTCCACAATGGCCAGCAGCATCCGGTCGGCCAGCGCGCGCAGATCCTTCCGGTTCAGCAGATCTGCCGCGTGGTACAGCGCCAGACACTCCGATGCCTGATGGTTGAGCGAGGTGTGCGGGGCGGTAATTTCGTCCGGGTGCCAGTAATCGGGGATCAGCCAGCCGCCGTTTTCCGTGGGGATGTGGCTCGTGTCGGCAACCTGGCTGAAAAAGGCAAGATAGCGGTTCATCGTCTCCTCGAACATCCCCTTGCCGAGCCTGCGGGTGGCCGAGATGTAAAGCTCAAGCAGGTCGGTATTAAACCGGGTGTCATAAAAGCCCGGCCCGATGCCGTAATCGCCCTGGAGCCATTCACTGCCGGGCGTGGTGGGCACATAGCCGTACTGGTTCTGCCGCTGCGACATGGTATCGAGCGAGAGGATGACGAGCGCGGGCGCCTCCTTGCAGCGCGACATCCGGCCAAGATAGCCGCGGATGCAGTAGGACGCGGCGCAGCAGTAATAATAATTCGTGCCGGACGGGATATAGTTGGAGGGCGATTTGCGGAAATAGCCGTCGAAGCACCAGTGCGAATCGCCGTTTTTCACATACGTGACCCACGCCTTTGCGCAGTTGTCCACGCTCCAGTCCAGCCCGAACGGAGCCGTCAGGATAAGTGCGTCCGTTACGCAGTCGGGCGCAAGGCCGTAGCCGTCCATCGTGATGCGGACGCCGCCGTCACGCAGCTTCGTGGTGCGCAGAATGCCGTCCTGCTCCGGAAAATACTCCCGTGAGCCGTTTTCGCGCAGGGCAAACGTGCGCGGCAGCGCAAGAAAATACGTCTGCCCGGAGGCCAGCTCCACGACGACGACCGGCGAAGCATACAGCCCGTCCCCCAGCGCCTGCGAGCGCCAGTCTCCGGCGCTCTTGTCATAATACCAGACCGTGCCTGCCTCTGTGACAGTCTGGTCGAAAAAGCGGATATAGCTGCCCCTGCCCGCGGCGCGAAGACCGACCGCGCTGACGCCGTCGGAGACGGCGTATTCCCGGCTCTCGATCTGATACTGCCCGTACTGGGTGGTTTCAATATAGACCTCGGCGGTATACTTTGTGGAGGTCAGCACCCGATCCGGCGTGCGGCCCGCTGGCTCGTCCGGTTCGTCCGGAGCCTCTTCCTCCGGAAGCTCTGCCGGAGCTGCTGCTTCGGATTCTGCTGCCGGCGAGGGTTCTGCCTGCGGCTTGCCGCAGGCGCACAGCTGCGCCAGCACCAGAATCAAAATCAGGATCAGCGTGAGTTTCTTATGCATGGGTACCTCCGGAGAAGGGTTTGGGCGGGCGAGGGTCTGCTTTGACCGGCAGAAGACAGTGGTTTATCGAAAAAACACGGCAAATCCATAAATGTGCGCCCACTCCAACGTAGGGGCGGACGACTCTGTCCGCCCGCAGAATGCAGCGCTTTTTCGGAAATCTGCGGCAAATTCGTAACATTTTCTGGCCGACAGAGTTGTCGGCCCCTACAGCTGGCGCGGGAGCGCCCGGGGCTCCCGCGCCAGTGCGAAAATCAGATCATGCTCGGCTGCCAGCAGTCGGGGGTCTCGAGGCCCATCATGGTCACGATGGTCGGCGCGACGTTGGCAAGGCCGTAATGGCCGTCCTTGATCTCATACTTGTTGTCAGGATCGTAGATGATGAAGGGAACTGGGTTCAGGGAGTGCGCGGTGCGCACGCTGGTCTTGCCCTTCTTCGTTTCGAGCATCTGATCGGCGTTGCCGTGGTCAGCGGTGACAAGCAGCGTATAGCCATACTTGTCGGCAGCTTCCTTCACGCGGGCCAGACCTGCGTCGACGGCCTCCATGGCAGTGATGACGGCGCTCAGAACGCCGGTGTGGCCGACCATGTCGCCGTTCGGGTAGTTGCAGCGCAGGAACTGGTACTTATGCGAGGCCATGGCCTCGACCAGAAGATCGGTGATTTCCACGGACTTCATCGCGGGCGCCTGCTCGAACGGGATCACGTCGGACGGGACCTCGGCATAGTCCTCAAGGCTCTCGTCGACCTTGCCGGAGCGGTTGCCGTTCCAGAAGTAGGTGACGTGGCCGTATTTCTGCGTCTCGGACACGGCGTACTCGTGCACGCCCGCCTTGCACAGAACCTCGGTCAGCGTGTTGCGGATGACGGGCGGCTCGACCAGATAGTGCATCGGGATCTTGAGGTCGCCGTCATATTCCAGCATGCCTGCGAACTTCACGCCGGTATAATCGCCGCGGTCAAACTTGTCAAAGTCCTTGCGGTCAAAGGCGAGGGAGATCTCCTGCGCGCGGTCGCCGCGGAAGTTGAAGAGAATGACGCTGTCACCGTTTTCGATCTTCGCGACGGGCTTGCCGTCGTGCGCAACGACGAACGGCAGCAGATCCTGATCGATCATGCCGGGATTTTCGGCGCGGTACGTCTCAATGGCGTCCCGCGCGGAGGCGAACTGACGGCCCTCAGCCTGCACATGCGTGCGCCAGCCCTTTTCGACCATCGGCCAGTTGGCCTCGTAGCGGTCCATGGTGATGACCATGCGGCCGCCGCCGGAGGCGATCTTGTATTCATGCTCCGCGTCGTTCAGCTCTGCCAGAACGGACTCCAGCTGGTCGACATAGTCCAGCGCGCTCGTCGCGGGGACGTCGCGGCCGTCGAGCAGAATGTGGCAGTAGACCCTCTTGAGGCCCATCTCACGCGCCTTTTTCAGCATCGCGATCAGGTGCGAGATATTGGAATGGACGTTGCCGTCGGACAGCAGGCCGATGAAGTGCAGCGCCCTGCCGTTTTGCAGGCAGTTGTCCGTCAGGTCGACCCAGGTCTTGGACTGGTACAGGGAGCCGGTCTCAATGGATTCCTGCACGAGCTTTGCGCCCTGCGAATAGATCTGGCCGCAGCCGAGGGCGTTGTGGCCGACCTCGGAGTTGCCCATATCGTCGTCCGTGGGCAGGCCGACGGCAGTGCCGTGGGCCTTGAGCCACGTCATGGGGCAGGTGGCCATCAGCTTGTCGAGCGTCGGGGTGTTGGCCTGCTTGACTGCGTCGCCGGGGCCGCCGTCGCCGCGTCCAACGCCGTCCATGATCACAAGTACGATCGGTTTTTTCATTGGTATTCCCTCCTGAGTAGGATATTCTCGAATTTCACTATATTTTACTACAATTTCCCCGCAGATACAACTTAATTTTCTTTGAACAATCGCAGCGCGTGGGAATTAGCCAGCGCGTAAACACGTGCAAAATCCACGTGCGGGTTATAGACGGCCTCCAGCTCGTCGTGCAGGGCCTTCGCCTGCGCGAGAAGCGCGGTCACGTCCGACAGATCGGGCAGCGGGGTATCCGGTCCACGGTAATAGCGCTTCTCGTCCGGCAGATACACGGCCTCCGTCTCGTCCGGGAACAGAGGGTTCTGATATAGAATCGCAGTTTCCCGCGCGCGAAGCGCCTCCAGCTCCTCCCCGGACACCAGCTGCACCGCGCCTGCGGGCGGCTCGGCAGAATACAGGCCCCGGCAGGTGACGGCCCGCAGGAAGCGCCTGCTTCGCTCCTCCTGCGCCGGAAGCGGGCAGGAGGGGCGCGCAAACGCTGCAAGACGCGCATACGCCTCGCGGTAGAGCGCGCGGTAGCGCGTCTGCAGAAGTTCGATGGCGCGGCGCTCCTTTTGCAGCGCAATACGGTCATAGAACTGCCCCAGATCGAGATACAGTCCCGCCGCGCCCGGCGTGACGGCCTCGAGCACGTGCGGAGCCGTGCCGTCGGCGTAGCCGGTGTGCAGGGCCGGGAGATACACGCCGTCCACCGAATCCGGGTCGCCGGAGCACAGGACGTATTCGACATCCAGTCCGGCGTTCTCCGCCGCCCTGCCGATGGTCTTCATAAAGCTCGATTTGCCGCACCCCGGCCCGCCCTTGATCACCCACAGAAAATCCTCCGGCCCCCGGCAGAACTGTCCGTAAAACGAGACAAAGCCGGAGGCCGTATTGCCGCCCAGAAAATACCGTGTCACCGCCATGAAATGCCCCTCCTGTATAGCAAGAATACAGGTAGTGTATGCAGCCGCGCGGCAGGATGTGCGTGCAGTCAAACGGGAAAATACGGTGCGAATTTGCCGAAAGCTTTGTACTGTACATCGTATCAGAAAAACACCGTCCACGGGAACGTGGCCGGGGGCTGTGCCTCAAAAGCCGCTTCGTCCTTCCCGTCCGGGAAGGACAGCCGGTAAGACCAGAGCGCACAGGTGCAGCGGCCACAGCGGCTGCCGTATTTTCCGTCGCCCAGCAGCGGCAGGCCGCGCGAGGCAAACTGGACGCGGATCTGGTGCGTGCGCCCCGTTTCGAGCCGGATGCGCGCAAGGCTCAGCCCGTCCTGTTCGGCAAGGATTTCATAGTGCAGCCGCGCCTGCTTCACGCCGCCGCGCTGCCGCCTGACCACGTAGGTCTTGTTTTTCGCCCGGTCGTGGAACAGCAGATCTTCCAGTGTCCCGGCCCTCTCTGCCGGACATCCGGTCAGGACGGCCAGATATGTCTTCTGCATCTGTCCCTGTCCCATCGCCTGCGTCAGCCGTGCGGCCTCCTGCGCCGTCTTTGCGTAGACCATCACGCCGCCGACCGTCTGGTCGAGCCGGTGGACGGGGAATATGCCGCAGCCCAGCTGCTCGGAGAGCAGCTGCGGCATCGCCTCCGCCTGCGTGCCCTGCGCAGCTATGCCGATGGGCTTGACGCAGACAAGATAGCGCGCGGTTTCCTTCAAAATTTCAATCATACGCTTCGCCTCGTTTCGGGCCTATTCTACCAGAAAAACAAGACGCGCGCAACGGCTTGCAATCCGCGGAAACTCCCGGTATAATACACACGAATATAAGAAACGGAGCAAATATCATGACAACAGAGCAATACCGGAAGCGGTCAGGCTTTTCGATCTTCCTGTCCTTCTTCAAGCCCCACCGGGGGCTGTTTTTTCTCGACATGGCCTGCGCGCTGGTCGTGTCGATGATCGATCTGGCGTACCCCATTATCTCGCGCTACGCCATGCGCACGCTGCTGCCGCAGAGCGCGTACCGCACGTTCTTTACGATCATGCTGATCGTGCTGGCGGCCTATGCGCTGCGGTCGGTGCTGTATTTCATCATCACCTACTGGGGCCACACCTTTGGCATCCGCGTGGAGGCCGATATCCGCGCGGCCCTGTTCGGCCATATGCAGGAGCTGGGGTTTGAGTTCTTCGACCGCAACCGCACCGGTCAGCTGATGAGCCGCATGACGACCGACCTCTTTGAGATCACCGAGCTTGCCCACCACGGGCCGGAGGATCTGTTCATCTCGCTTGTGACCATCGTCGGCGCGCTGACCGTCATGGCGACGATCGAATGGCGGCTGGCGCTGGTCGTGGCGGTCATGATCCCGGTGTTTATCGCGATCATCGTCTCGCGCCGCAAGGCGATGCGCGAGGCCTCCCGCCGCGTGAAGAAAAAGACCGGCGCGATCAACGCCGACATCGAATCTGCCCTCTCCGGCATCCGCACGGCCAAGGCGTTTGCCAACGAACATGTTGAGGAGGAAAAATTCGACCGCTCGAACGACATTTACAAGACCTCCAAGAAGATGTTCCACCGGGAAATGGGCATTTTCATGGCCGTGATGGAGTTTTTCACAAGCTCCCTGTCCGTGGCCGTCGTGACTGTGGGCGGCCTGCTCATTATGAAGGGGCAGATGGATACGGTCGATCTTCTGACGTTCACGCTCTATATCGCGTCCTTTGTCAATCCCATCCGCAAGCTGGCAAACTTCACGGAGCTGTTTTCCAACGGCACGGCGGGCTTTGAGCGCTTTTTGGAGATCATGCGCACCGCGCCGGAGCTGCACGACGCGCCGGACGCGCTTGAGCTGACGCACGTGCGCGGCGAAATTGGAGTCGAGAACGTGAGCTTTTCCTATGAGGACGACCCGGAGGTCCTGCATGACGTGTCCCTGCACGTCCCGGCGGGCAAGACCGTCGCCATCGTCGGTCCCTCCGGCGGCGGCAAGAGCACGCTCTGCCAGCTCATTCCACGCTTTTACGACGTGACCGGCGGCTCGATCACCGTCGACGGCCATGACGTGCGCAGCGTCACGCAGGAGTCCCTGCGCCGCTCCATCGGCATCGTGCAGCAGGACGTGTTTCTGTTCGCCGATTCCATTCTGGAAAACATCCGCTACGGTAAGCCCGGCGCGACGATGGAGGAGATCGTGGAGGCGGCGAAGCGCGCGGAAATTTACGATGATATCATGGCCATGCCCGACGGCTTCGACACCTACGTCGGCGAACGCGGCACGCTCCTGTCCGGCGGACAGAAGCAGCGCATCTCCATCGCGCGCATTTTCCTCAAAAATCCGCCCATCCTCATCCTTGACGAGGCGACGAGCGCCCTTGACACGCTGACCGAGGCGAAGATCCAGCACGCGTTTGACGAGCTGGCAAAGAACCGCACCACGCTCATCATCGCACACCGCCTGTCCACCATCCGCGCCGCAGGCGAGATCGTCGTCATTGCCGACGGCCGCATCGCCGAACGCGGCACGAACGAGGAGCTTCTCAAAAAAGACGGCATCTACGCCAGCCTCTGCCGCACGCAAAACCTGCTGGCATAAAACTTCATGCGTGAGCACTGCACCACGAAAATGCGCAAATGCCGGTGCATGAAGTTTTTGTGCATCATTTCCGGCTGCCCCGCAGGGACGAGAAAATGGCACATTTCTATAGCAAAAGCGCCCAGCCGCTTGCAGCGGCTGGGCTGTCTGTTTACTGCTCCATCAGGCCCACGCAGTCGTAATACGGTCTGGAGGCGATGAGGGCTTTGTTTTCCTTGAAGACATTGTGCATGAGCGTAATGACGGCGTAATCGCACTGCGCCATGGCTTCGGCAAGGGAATAATTGTGATACCCCGCTACGTCGCCCTGAATGTACGGCTCGCAGGCAAGGACTTCGTATCCACGCGCTTTGAGGATGTTCGCAAACAGGACGGACGGGCTTTCGCGCGTATCGTCAATGTTGGCCTTGAAGCTCATGCCGAGCACGGCGATCTTTGCGCCGGGCTTCACGTCGCGTGCGATGCGGTCCGCCGTCCAGACGGGCTTGCCGTCGTTGACAAGACGGGCCTCGTAGATGAGCGGCGTAATATCCTCGAACTTTTCATGGATGAACCACGGGTCGACCGCGATGCAGTGTCCGCCGACGCCGACGCCGGGGGTATGCACGTTCACTCTGGGGTGGCAGTTGGCAAGTTCAATCAATTTGAACACGTCGATGCCGAGCCGGTCGCAGACCTTGCTGAGCTCGTTGGCATAGGCGATATTGATGTCGCGGAACGTGTTTTCCGTCAGCTTGCACATCTCGGCGGTCAGATCGTCCGTCAGGCGGATCGTGCCGCCGGTGACGACCTTTTCATAGATTTCCTTGGCGAATTGCGCCGATTCCGGACGGTTCGAGCCGATGATGCGATCGTTCTCGCGCAGCTCGATGAGCATCCGGCCGGGGATGATGCGCTCCGGGCAGTGCGCTGTCATAAACTGCTCCGGTGCAAGGCCGGACACCTCAGAGACAATCTTCTCCACCATGCGCGTGGAGTAGGGAGGCGAGGTGGATTCGAGCACGCAGAGATTCCCCGCGCGCAGGACGGAACCGACCTCCTTCGCGGCGGATTCGACGAAGCGCATATCGGACACGCGCTTGTGCTCCTCCGTCTCGCGGTAGGGCGTCTGGACGCAGATGATAAAGACGTCGGCAGGTTCCGGCTTCGTCGTGAAGTGCAGACGGCCGGTTGCCATGGCCTTCGTCATGGCGTCCTGTAAGCCGGGCTCTACAATATGGATATGGCCCGCGTTCAGCGTGTCCACGACGGTATCCTTCACGTCGAAGCCGCAGACCTCATAGCCCGCCAGCGTAAACGTGATGGCGGTGGGGAGGCCGATATAGCCGCAGCCCATGATCTCGATTTTTTTCATGCTATTTCGCTCCTTTGTATGCAAACATACAAGGATACTATATCCTATTTTTTACGCTTTTGCAAGCAGAGTCTGCACCATATCCGTCTTTTCCCACGGCAGATCCAGCTCCGCACGGCCAAAATGGCCGTAACCGGCGGTCTGACGGTAGATCGGGCGGCGCAGATCGAGCGTTTTGATGATGGCCGCCGGGCGCAGGTCGAAGCATTCACGCACAAGCTGGGCCAGCTTATCATCCGCGATCTTGCCGGTTCCATATGTCTCGACGAGAACGGAAACAGGGTGCGCCACGCCGATGGCGTAGGCCAGCTGCAGCTGGCAGGCGTCGGCCAGACCGGCTGCGACCAGATTCTTCGCGATGTAGCGCGCCATGTACGCGCCGCTGCGGTCGACCTTCGTGGGGTCCTTGCCGGAGAACGCGCCGCCGCCGTGGGCCGCGTAGCCGCCGTAGGTGTCGACGATGATCTTGCGGCCCGTGAGGCCCGAATCACCCGCAGGCCCGCCGATGACGAAGCGGCCCGTCGGGTTCACGTAGTATTTTGTGTTCTCGTCCAGCAGGCGCGACGGCAGGTTCGGCTCGATGACCGTCTCGATGACGGCTTTGCGCAGATCGTCGATGGCGATGGAGTCTGCGTGCTGAGTGGAAACAACGACAGTATCGATGCGGGCGGGCAGTCCGTCGGGGCCGTATTCCACGGAGACCTGGCTCTTGCCGTCCGGGCGGAGCCAGGGCAGAAGACCGGATTCCCGCGCGTGCGTCAGCGCCTTGGTGAGATTGTGCGCGTAGGCGATGGGCGCGGGCATGAGTTCCTTTGTCTGTGTGCAGGCGAAGCCGAACATCATGCCCTGATCGCCTGCGCCGGTCGTGCCGTCGTCATACGCGTTGTCAACGCCCATGGCGATATCCGGGGACTGCCGCCCCATGGCGACCATGACATTGCAGCTGTGGCCGTCGAAGCCCATCTCGGGGCGGTCATAGCCCGCGTCGCAGATGGCCTTGCGGGCGATCTGGGCGATGTCGATGCGGGCGGACGTGGTGATCTCGCCCATGACGAGCACCATGCCGGTCGTCGCCGCCGTCTCGCAGGCGACGCGGCCCATGGGATCCTGCTCGAGCACCGCGTCGAGCACGCTGTCGGAGACAAGGTCGCACAGCTTGTCGGGATGTCCCTGTGTAACGGACTCTGAAGTAAAGATTTTTCTGTTGTTCATATCTGATTCCTTTCCGGGCATAAAAAAGCGCCCTGCCCGAGGGGCAGAACGATATACGGTTCTCTCCCTCATCTTTCGATTCCTTCGCCGGATTTGGCACCTTGCATCCGCAGGTTGCCGGGTTTCATTGGGCCGTTCCCTCCACCACTCTTGATAAGGCTGTTCAGTTGTACCCTGATTATACAAAACCCGCCGGAAAAGTCAAGAGAAAAGTTTTGATTTCGGCAAAATTCCCGGTTTATCTCAGCGGGAACCCGCCCATACTCCATGCAGAACAGAATGTTTACATTTGCAGGGTAGATTTTTCCGCCCGGAGCCGGTATGATAAAACCTGAACATCAGGAGGGTGAACACTATGAAGGATCTTCGCAGACGGTTTGAACGCTTCTGCCTTAAAAACCGGGGCAAGGGCATTCCGAATCTCATGCTCGTCATTGCCATTGGAAATCTGGCGGTCTTTGCGCTCTCGTACATCGACCCCAGCAATATCGTCTACAGCTATCTCTGCTTCAGCCGCTCCGCCATTCTGCGCGGACAGGTCTGGCGGCTGTTTTCGTACATCTTTACGTACCTGAACGACGTGCGGGGCGCGGGACTGCTGTTGGCGGCGGTGTCGCTGTTCTGCTATTATCAGTTCGGAAAGATCCTGGAGAGCTACTGGGGCACGTTCCGCTTCAATCTCTATTATCTGACCGGACTTGTGCTGACCGATCTGGCCGCAATGCTGCTCGGCGCCGGAGCGGACGCGTCCGCGCTGAACCTCAGCCTGTTTCTCGCCGTCGCGACCATCGCGCCGGAGGCGAAGGTGCTGCTGTTCTTCTTCATCCCCATCAAGATGAAATACATGGCGTGGGTCTATCTCGGCTTCACGGTGCTGAACGTGTTCTCGTCCTTGCAGCTGGCCTCGTTCCTCTCGTTCTACTGGCTGCTGCCCGTCGTGCCGCTTTTGAACTACTTCCTCTTCTTCGGCAGCGACGTCAAAAACATCCTGCCCGACGCACTGCGCTACCGGCAGCGGAAGAATTACCGCACGACCACGACAAATGCCCGCCCGAACCCCAATTGGGCAGGTTCCTACCGCTCCAAATCCGGCGAGAAGCCCTACCGGCATAAATGCACGGTCTGCGGCCGGACGGATACGGACTATCCGAACCTCGAATTCCGCTACTGCTCGAAGTGCAATGGCTATTACTGCTACTGCATCGATCACATCAACAACCATGTCCACATCACCACGCCCCCGGAGGGCGCGGGAAAAGAAAAATAAAACGGAGGGACTGTCATGAACGAAGTATTGCACTGCCTGCTGACCCGCAGAAGCGTCAAGAAGTATCTTTCGCAGCCGGTCGAGAAGGAAAAGCTGGACGCCGTTCTGGAGGCCGGAACGTATGCCGCCTGCGGCATGGGCCGTCAGGCCGGGAAGATCGTCGTGCTGCAAAACCCGGACGATATCGCGCAGCTGGAAAAAATGAACGCGTCGATCCTCGGAAACCCGGCCGCGCACCCGTTCTACGGCGCGCCGGTCGTGTGCGTCGTGTTCGCGGACACGAATGTGAATACATGGGTCGAGGACGGCAGCCTTGTCATCGGCAATATGATGGCTGCCGCGCACAGCCTCGGCCTCGGCAGCTGCTGGATCCACCGGGCACGGCAGGAGTTTGAAAGCGCGGAGGGCAAGGCGCTGATGAAAAAATGGGGCGTGAGCGAGAATTACGCCGGCATCGGCCACTGCATCCTCGGCTACGCCGCGCAGGAGCCCGCCCCCGCAAAGCCCAGAAAGGCCGATTTCATTGTACGCGTTGATCGTAACCGATGATCCAATCGCCTGCGGTTACCAGCGGATCTTTTACCGCAGCTGTGCAGTTTGAAAAGCTTGAAATACACAAAGTATTCCTGCGCTTTCAAACTTTCATCTGCGGCAAAATCTCTCGCTGGTAACTCTTGTCGATTAATTCATCGGTTACTAAACCCCTTGCAAAATTGAAAAAACAGGCTTATACTGAAGAAAAAAACAGGAGGGCACTGATATGAAATCCATCAAAAGCATCCTGAAGATCGCGGGCGCGGTCATGGCCGTGATCGGCACCGTGCTTGTTGTCGTCGGCTTCCTCGACGAGATCTGCGCAGGCGTCAAAAAGCTTGCCGCCTGCCGCGCACGCCGCGAGGAAATGAAGGATTACGCAGACTGACAGATCGAGCGAACGCCCCGAAGCAGCCGCTTCGGGGCGTTTCAGCGTGTCGAAAAAGTCTTTTCGCCCCGCTGAGGCAGTTTTTCGAACTTTAAAAAGGTTCGAAAAACAGGTTGATTGAACGCGAAGGGGGCTCTTTGCCCCCTTCACTCTTCCCCTGCTGCTCTGTCATCCAACTGCTTTTCATGGTTTTTTGACAGTATCAACGCCCCGAAGCTGCTGCTTCGGGGCGTTTTCTATGTGCCAAAGTTCCGGGGTTGCCCGGTCACAGCAGAAACAGCGCTTCGCGCACGACCTCGCCGACTGTGGGGTGGGGGAAGACGATCTTGTCCAGATGCTGCACGGGGAGCTTGGAATGCACCATCATGGCCGCGCCGTAGATGATCTCCGAGACATAGGAGCCGACCATATGGACGCCCACGACGCAGCGGTTTTTCCGGTCATAGAGCAGCTTGCAGAAGCCGGTTCCCTTCGGATTTTCTGCAAGATACCGGCCCGAGAGCGCCATCGGCGCCTTGACCACCTGCACGTCCAGTCCCTTTTCCCTTGCGCTCTGCTCTGTTTCGCCGACGCAGGCGACCTCCGGCGTGGTGTAGATCACGGAGGGGATGATGGAATAGTCGATCGCGTCCTTTTTGCCGAGCATATCGTTGACCGCGACCTCTGCCTCGCGATAGGCTGTGTGGGCCAGCATCAGCTTGCCATTGCAGTCGCCGACGGCCCAGACGCCGGGGACATTCGTGCGCATCTGCCGGTCTGTCACGACTGCGCCGCGTTCGAGCGCAATGCCGAGCGCCTCCACATTCAGCCCCGTCACATCCGCCCGCCGTCCCGCCGACAGCAGCACGCGCCCGCAGGCGATCTCGTGCCGCCCGGAAGCGTCGGAATACACGACGCTCCGGTCTGTGACAGCCTCGACTCTGGCGTTCAGGCAGAAGTCCATGCCCTGCTTTTTGTACGTCCGCATCAGCAGCTCGCAGATCTCCGGGTCGGTGCTGCCCGCGATTTTGGGCAGCATCTCAATGACCGTCACCTTCGTGCCGATGGACGCGAAATAGCACGCCATTTCCAGCCCGATCACGCCGCCGCCGATGCAGACGAGCGATTCCGGCTGCTCCGAAAGGGAAAGCAGCTCGCGGTTTGTCATGACGAAGCCGGAAGCAAGTCCTTCCCGCACACCGGGGATCGGCGGGATCACGGCGCTGGAGCCGGACGCCAGCACGAGCCGCGGCGCGGACAGTGTCTCGCCGCCTGCAGCGACCTCAAAGCGCTCCCCCGTTTTGCCGAGGATCCGGCCCTCGGCGGAGAAAACCGTCACGCCATGCGCCTTCATTGCCGCGCCCACACCCCGGACGAGCGTTCTGACCACGCCGTCCTTCCGCGCGACGACCTGCGCGTGGTCGATGGAGACGTTCTGCGCCGTCACGCCGTATTCCGCGCCGTGCAGCGCCGCCTGATACTGCTTGGCGCAGTAAAGAAGGCTCTTTGTCGGGATGCAGCCCTCGTTCAGACAGGTGCCGCCCAGCGCGCGCTTTTCGATCAGCGCTGTCCGCAGCCCCGCCTTTCCCGCGCGTTCCGCGCAGAGATATCCGCCCGGCCCGCCGCCGATCACGATCAGATCAAATTCCTGCATTTCAAATTCCTCCTGCTGTATTTTTCCTTAGTTTAGCATACCCGGCAGCAGATTGGAAATGCTTATTTGTGATGTATATATTCCGATTATGTTGCTTTGCGTTGCTTTTATTGTAAAATCGGGTATGTCACGCCGCACACGGTGATGGAGGCCAGCTCATCCAGATCAATCAGCTGGGAGAACAGCCAGGTTTCCTTGCACTGATCTGAGTCGTACATCCAGCTTGCTGAATGACTCATGGAACCGTAGGTTCCGTAGGCACTGTCCGCGTAGTTGTTTTCCTTGCTGGCAAGATCAAAGCTCGTCCCGTCCTTCAGTGTAACAGTCACAGAATTGCTGCTCTGCGAGGAATCAATACCGTCAAGCCGGAAGGAGATCGGCGTGATCGTCGCGGTCTTCCAGGATGGATCGCCGTCCAGCTCGATCACCAGCTCCTGTTCCAGCTGCTCCGGTACCGGGAGCTCAAACAGGTCTGCGCTCTGGTCGTGATACGACGCCCGGAACAGCAGCCGGTCGCCCGGTTCAAATTCGCCGCCATTGTTCGTCACGACCGCATACGCCGTGCTTCCATCTACCTGAATAATGTCCATACCCTTGGCACCGTTTTTCCATTCCAGCCGGTGATCCGTGCCAAAGCCGGTGTTGTTGCGTACACCCACGGACAGCATCCGCTCAAGCTCCTTCTGGTAGCCGTCGGCCTCCGGCAGCGCGGCAAGCTGTGCCGCAGCTTCGTCGTTCCGCGCGTCAATACGCATGACTGCGAGAACGGAATCCTTCGAGACGAGTATGGATTGGAGCGTAAACACGAAATTCTCCGTCGTGGCCGATACGCCCGTATCCGACAGCTCGGCGATGTCGGGCACCTGCATCGTGCCCTCGGCAATCATAGCCTGCTCTTCCTCGGCATACGTCGGCTGTGTGATATCCGTAGTCGTAGTTTCGTCGTAGCTGGTGACGTGCTCCTTGACCAGCGCGGCCTTTTCGCCGAACAGCCGGTCGAACCAGCCGAAGGAGTGCGCCGCGAACGCGCTGCCGCACAGCAGTGCCGCGACGGCCGCCGCAATCAGCACCGTCCGGACAGGCCGGGCGGGCTTCTGTTTCGTTTCCTTGATTTTTCCCATCGTCTTGCTCAAAATTCGCGCACACTCACCATCCTGCATCGAGGGCAGCGGAATCTCCTGCTCCGGCGCATAGCGCATAAGTTCATCCCACGTCGTCTTCACAAAACAGACCTCCTTTTTCCAAAGCCTCGCGCAGCGTCCGCCGTCCGCGCATCAGACGCGAACGCACAGTCGATGCGTTCAAATGTAAGTCCTCCGCGATCTGCGCGGCTGTCTGCGACAGATCATAAAACCGGTAAAAGATCTCCCGGTCCTCATCCGGCAGGGTACGCATGGCCTGTGCGACTGCTGCGCAGCGCTCCTTTTCCATCATCTGCTCCCAAAGCCGGTCGAGCGTGATAAGCGTATCGTCCTCCAGCGGAAGATAGACGTTCTGCCTGCGCATGGCCTCCGCCGTCCGGTTCCGCGCCACCGCGCCAAGCCATGGCCGCAGTTGCCCGCGTTCGATGCGCGCCGCGCCGTTCCAGAGCGCGAAAAACACGTCTGAGGCAATTTCCTCGTGGTCCTCCGGCGTCAGAACGCCGCGGCTGCGGTTGCGGATGATGGCCAGAACGTATGCGCCGTACTGCGCGACCGCCTGTTCCAGCGCACCCGTGCGCTGCTTTTGCAGCTGCCGCAGCAGCTCCTTTTCGTCCAAGCCGCATTCCTCCTTTTGTAACCGCTGATCGGTTACTTGCATTGTGTTCAGCATACTGACGTCTATCATGTCGGGTGTTTGGCCGATTTTGTTGCAGCCGCACGGAAATTTTCCCTGTTTCCCCAGAGTTCTTGCTTTTTCTGCCTGCGGCTGGTATGATAAAGCCATGAAGAAAAGAGTTGCTTACTATGTCAGCCGGAAGAACCCGCTTATCTGGCTGGCCGCGCTGGTCATGCTGGCCTCGGCAGCGCTTCGCATCGCAAATGTCTGCGGGAAAGGCGCAGACGCAAAGACGGTGTGGTTTTTAGTCGTGCTGCCGGTCGTGGGCTGTGTGTTCTATGTGCTGAATATCCTGTGCAATGGCAGCGACCGGTTCTACCGCTCCTCCGTGCCCGTCATTCTGCTTGCGATCTATTACGGCATCAAGATCACGCTCGTCTCACCGTATCTGTGGCTGACGTTCATGTTCTGGATCGCCTATCTCGCCATCGCCGCGTTTTACGCCGTGACCGTCTCCGGCCACATCAAAAGCACGATCCCGCTGCTTCTGCTGCTGATCGCTGCGCTCGGCATTCTGGCCGGGATGCACGAGAAGGAATTCACGCAGGAAAACTGGCCGCAGCTGCGGCAGATTTTGCCTGATATGCTGTTCCTGCTTGCCGGGATTCTGACGCTGCTCGGCGCGAAGGTCTATCTCGACGGCGCGTACCACCCCACCTGGGGTGACCGGCCCGACGGCCGCAGGCTGCGCACGCTCGACCCGATGGCGGTCGTAGCCAATTATATCATGCCGACGCGCATCGGATCGTCCAATTTCATCCGCGAGTCCGTTGACATCGGCCCGATGGAGCGCTATATCCGCGAAAAGCGCAAGCAGGGCTATACGAATCTCGGCGTGACGCACGTATTTCTGGCTGCCTATGTCCAGTGCGTGGCGAAATATCCGGCGCTCAACCGCTTCCTGTCCGGGCAGCAGGTCTATTCGCGCGACGACGATATCCAGTTCTGCATGGTCGTCAAGACCTCGATGGATACCTCCGCACCGGAGTCGATCACGAAGCTCCATCTGAAGCCGACCGACACCATCGACGATATCTACGAAAAGCTCAACAAGGGCATCGCCGCCATTCAGGGACAGGCCATCGGCGGCAGCGACTTTGACAAGACCGCGAAATTCCTGTCGTTTATCCCCGGCGTGCTGTTCAAATTTGTGGTCTGGCTGCTCAGGACGATTGATTACTTCGGCTTCCTGCCGAAGTTCCTGCTGGAGGTCAGCCCGTTCCACGCCTCGATCTTCTTTACGTCCATGGGATCGCTCGGCATCCCGCCCATCGTGCACCATCTGTACGACTTCGGCAATATGCCCGTCTTCGTCTCCTTCGGCTGCAAGTACCACAAGAACGAGGTGCTCGACGACGGCACGGTCGTGCGCCGCAAGTACATCGACTACACCGTCAACACCGACGAGCGCATCTGCGACGGCTTCTACTACGCCACCGCGCTCAAGCACCTCAAGCGCCTGCTGTCCCACCCCGAACAGCTAGACAAGCCCGCCCCCGTCGTCAACCACGACATTGAGTGATCCCCTTTCTATGCAGAACCCGCCCCGGGCAGCTGCCCGGGGCGGGTCTTTACCCAGAGGCCAAACCGTTCTTGCGGAAGGAGCCTTGGTTATTTTTGTTGTACCAGACACTTTTGATTTGTCAAGCGTACCGATGAAGCGCAGGCCGTTACACCCGCCCATGTCCAGCCGGACAGGGGCGGGTGTGGTCGATTACTTTTTCAGCTTGTTGTCCACAACGTCCTTGAGGACGGCGGTGAAGGCATCAAGCGTCATGGCGCCGAGGTCGCCGTCTGCGCGGTTGCGCGGGGAGACGGTACCGGCTTCGATATCGCGGTCGCCGACGACGAGCATATAAGGGATCTTCTCCATCTGCGCGTCGCGGATCTTCTTGCCGATCTTCTCGCTGCGGGTGTCGACCGTCACGCGGTAGCCCTGCGCGGTGAGCTTTGCGGCCTGCTCCTTGCAGTAGTCAACAGCGCGGTCCGTGACCGGCAGGAAGCGGACCTGCTCCGGCGCCATCCACGTGGGCAGCGCACCGGCATATGTCTCGATCAGATAGGCCAGCGTGCGCTCGTAGCAGCCAAGGCTCGTTCTGTGGATGATATACGGCAGCTTCTTCTCACCGTTTTCATCCGTGTAGTACATCCCGAAGCGCTCAGCCAGCAGCATATCGATCTGGATGGTGACGAGGGTGTCCTCCTTGCCGTAGACGTTCTTGTACTGGATATCGAGCTTCGGGCCGTAGAACGCGGCTTCGTCGATGCCGATATCGTACTTGACGTCGAGATCGTCGAGGATCTTTGCCATGACGCTCTGCGCGTGATCCCACTGCTCTTTGGTGCCCTCGTACTTGTTCTTGGGGTTCGCGGGATCCCACTGGGAGAAGCGGAACGTGCACTTGTCAAGCAGGCCGACTGTACTGAGGCAATACTTGGCAAGATCAAGGCAGTCACGGAATTCATCCTCCAGCTGATCCGGGCGGAGCACCAGATGGCCCTCGGAGATCGTAAACTGACGCACACGGATGAGGCCGTGCATTTCGCCGGAGTCCTCGTTGCGGAACAGCGTGGACGTTTCGCCGAGGCGCATCGGCAGATCGCGGTAGCTGCGGCCGCGGTTCAGATAGACCTGATACTGGAACGGGCAGGTCATCGGACGCAGGGCGAAGCACTCCTTCGTCTCATCCTGCGGGTCGCCGAGGACAAACATACCGTCGAGATAGTGATCCCAGTGGCCGGAGATCTTGTAAAGCTCACGCTTGGCCATGAGCGGCGTCTTGGTCAGCAGGTATCCGTGCGCCTGCTCGACATCTTCGACCCAGCGCTGCAGCAGCTGAATGACGCGCGCACCCTTCGGCAGCAGAATGGGAAGGCCCTGGCCGATGCAGTCGACCGTCGTGAAGTATTCCAGTTCGCGGCCCAGCTTGTTATGGTCGCGCTTGAGGGCTTCTGCCTGCTCGGCCAGATACTGGTCAAGCTCTTCCTTCTTCGGGAATGCGACGGCGTAGATTCTCTGCAGCATCTTGCGCTTGGAGTCGCCGCGCCAGTATGCGCCGCAGCACTGCGTGAGCTTAATGGCGTTGCCCTTGATGCGGCCGGTGGAGTCCAGATGCGGGCCTGCGCAGAGGTCGGTGAACTCGCCCTGCGTGTAGAACGAGATGTGCGCGTCTTCGGGCAGGTCGTTGATCAGCTCGACCTTATACGGCTCGTCCTTTTCCTGCATATATTTGATGGCTTCCTCGCGCGGCAGCTCGAAGCGCTCGAGCTTCAGCTTTTCCTTGCAGATCTTGCGCATCTCGGCCTCGATGGCGTCGAGATTTTCCTGCGTGAAGTTGAACGGAGCGTCGAAGTCATAGTAGAAGCCGTTGTCGATAGACGGGCCGATGGCCAGCTTGACCTCCGGCCACAGGCGCTTGACGGCCTGCGCCATGACGTGGGAACAGGTGTGCCAGTACGTTTTGCGGTACTGCGGGTTTTCAAACGAGAATTCATTGTTTTCGGACATGGTTTTCTGCCTCCTAAATTGATTTGGGGCAAAACAAAAACGCCTTACCCCTGTCGTTTCAGGGGTGAGGCGCTGTACGCTCCACGGTTCCACCCTGCTTACGGACGAAAAAACGTCCGTCGCTTTGTGTCTCTGTAACGGGAGAACCCGGCGGCGCATTTCCGCGCTGCGGCTCAGAAGCGGTATCCGGGCGGGCCGCGCAAAGGCTCTTGCAGCATATGAGCCTCTCTCTGTGATGCGCTGCCGATGCCGGGACGTGTCTTCGTCTCAGCCTTTTCTGGATGCTACAATAGCACGTTTCCGGGGTTCTGTCAATCCCCCGCGGACACGGAAATGCGTTGCAAACCGGCTTTTTTTCTGGTATCATAGCCTCAGAATCAGACAGGGAGGCCGACTATGGACCTTTGTAATATCAACGAGATCAAGGCGCTGCTCGCGCGGCACGGATTCCATTTTTCCAAGGCCAAGGGGCAGAATTTCCTGACGCAGAGCTGGGTGCCGCAGAACATCGTGCTGGAATCCGGCGTGGACGAGACGTGCGGCGTATTGGAGGTCGGCCCTGGCATCGGGCCGCTGACGCAGCAGCTGTGCCGGTACGCGAAAAAGGTCGTCGCGGTCGAGGTCGACCGGACGCTCCAGCCCGTGCTGGCCGAGACGATGGCGGGCAATGAAAATCTGGAAATCATCTTCGGCGACATTCTGAAAACGGACATTTCCGCGCTGGTACAGGAGGAATTCGCGGGCCTGCGCCCAATGGCCTGCGCGAATCTGCCATATTATATCACCACGCCCGTGCTGGCAGCGCTTCTGGAGAGCCGTGCGTTCGAGGCCGTGACCGTCATGGTGCAGAAGGAGGTCGCGCAGCGCATCTGCTCGCCCGCAGGCAAGGGCGATTACGGCGCGTTCAGCGTCTTCTGCCAGTATTACGCCGAGCCGGAGCTGCTGTTCGACGTACCGGCAAGCTGCTTCATCCCGCAGCCGAAGGTCACGAGCGCGGTTTTAAAGCTCACCATGCGGAAAGAGCCGGTCTGCGAGATCAAAAGCGAGACCATGTTCTTCAAGGTCGTCCGCGCAGCGTTCGCCCAGCGCAGAAAAACGCTTCTGAACGCGCTTTCGTCCGGGCTTTCGCAGTTTGACAAGCCCGCGCTTGCCGCCGTGATCGAAGATTGCGGCTTTGCGCCCACGGTGCGCGGGGAGACGCTGGATATTCCGGGCTTCGCCGCGATCGCGAACGCGCTGACGGAGCTGTAATGTATTTCGTCTATATGCTCCGCTGCCGGGGCGGGAGTCTGTATACCGGCATTGCTGCCGACATGGAAAAGCGCCTGCGGCAGCACGCGTCCGGCGGCGCGGCCTGCGCAAAATACACGCGTGCCCACCCGCCCGAAGCCCTCGCCGCACTCTATCAGGCGGAGGATCACGCAGCCGCCGCACGGCTGGAAGCATTCCTCAAGACGCTCCCGCCCGCAAAAAAGCGGATGCTGGCCGCAGGAGAAGCAGCGCCGGAGGCGCTGTTCGCGGAAAGGCTGAGCGGGCGTGTCTATCTCCGCCGCACGGACGAAGAGCTGCGCCTGAACGCGCTGCTGGCGGCACTGCACAGCGAAGGATAAAAAACGCCCCCACCGGCCGGTGGGGGCGTTTTGCACGGCTTACTTCGATGATGTCGGGTCGTAATTGCGGCCAAATTTGAGATCTTCAAATTTGATCGTCGCGCTTTCGGGGTGCATGGGGCGTGCGCTTTGCTTGGACAGTGCGGGCGCGGAGGCGGTCTTCGTTTCGGCTCCGCTGTCGCTGCCGATCAGCTTTTCAAGGTTGTCGGAGATCTCCGTCGCGATTTTCCCTGCGTCCTCACTGGGAGCGGGAGCGGGCGCTGCGGGCTGCTCTGCCTGCCAGTCGTAGGGCTTTTCATGCGCAGGCTGCGGCTGCTCAGGCGCGGCTTCGCGCGTCAGATCGCGGGCCTTGAGCGTTTCAAGCAGCTCCAGATGGCCCTGAATGTCGCGCTCGACCACGGAGATGAAATTCAGCGCGGTCTGCTTGGCGTAATCCAGCCGCTCCTGCTCGGCGTGCAGCTGCTGATTGAGCTGCGCAAGCTGCACGTTCGCGGCGTTGACCTGCGCATTGGTCTGCGCGTTGACCTCCGCGTTCTGCAGCATGGCGGCGCACCGCGCCTGCGTTTCCTTGAGCAGCTGGGCGCTTTTGGCCTCTGCATCGGCTGCGGCAGTGGACTGCTTCGTCTCCTGCGCGCGGTATTCCTCCAGCTTTTCGACCAGGATCTTCATCTTGGCCTTGAGCACGGAATTTTCCTTATAGAGCGTGATGTAGTCGTCGGTCAGCGGTTCGAGAAAATCGTCGACCTGCTGCATATCATAGCCGCCGAAGACGGCCTTGGAGAAGGTTTGCTCCTGAATTTCCTGCGGTGTGAACATGGACGCTGCCCCCTTGTACGATTAGAGATAGACGCCGTTGTTTTCCAATTCGTCCATCAGATTGTCGCCGACGAAGTCGACGTTGTACGGCGTGATGATGTAGGTGCTGATGGCGATCTTTTTGATCTTGCCGTCGAGCGCATAGGCGCAGCCGGACAGGAAATCGACCAGACGGCGGGCGACGTCCTTGTTCGTGGATTCCAGATTGAGGACGACCGCGTGCTTGCTGCGCAGATGCTCCGCGATCTCGGTCACGCTGTCAAAGCGGTCGGGCTTGACGAGCACGACCTGCAGCTGGGCCGTGGCGTGAATGTTCACGACCTTGCCGCTCTGCGTACCGGCGGTGTTATTGCCTCCGAGCGTCCGGCGGCCGGTGGAAGCGCTGCTGCCGGTCGAGGAAAACTCATCGCTGTCCAGATCGAAGCTGCTGCGGTACGAGGGCTTCGGCGCCGAGGACGAACGGGAAGGCCGGCTGGGGCGGGCGTCATCGTCGAATTCATCAAAATCGTCGTCGTCTTCTGTATACGGCTTCGTGAGCTTCTTCAGGTCATCCATAAATCCCATTGTAATGTATCCTCCAGATTTGCTATTCTATGTAATTGTGCCGTGTCGGCGTGTCGGTCAGATGTTATAGTTCCGTTTGCCAAAAATTGCGGTGCCGATGCGCACCATGGTCGAGCCTTCGGCGATGGCGTCGGCAAAATCGTCGCTCATGCCCATCGACAGGCATTCCATGGACACATTATCGTATTTTTTTGCCCTTATGTCAACAAAAAGATTGCGCATTTCGGCAAAATATCTGCAATTTTCGCCCGGAAATTCGCTCACAGGGGGAATTGCCATCAGACCCTTGAGCGCCGTGTGCGGAAAATCGGCCATTCGGGCGGCAAGCGCGGCGGCCTCGGCCGGGGTAAAGCCGGATTTGCTCTCCTCATTGCCGATGTTGACCTCAAAGAGAATGTTCTGCACGACGCCCAGCTTTTCCGCCTGCTTTTCGATGCACTCCAGCAGCTCCAGCCGGTCGACGGACTCAATGAGATCGACCACGCCGACGAGATACTTGACCTTGTTGGTCTGCAGATGGCCGATGAAGTGCAGGGGCTTTCCCGTGTATGCGCCCAGCGGGCGCTTGGCCTGGATCTCCTGCACGCGGTTCTCGCCGCAGCAGTCGACGCCTGCGGCGACGGCTTCCTTCACGCGCTCGGCGTCGTTCATCTTCGTCGCGGCGCACAGCAGAATTTCGGACGGGTCGCGTCCGGCTTTTTTTGCGGCCTCAGCCATCTGGGCGCGGATATTCGCGATATTTTCAGCAATTGTAGACATATCAGTTGACGACCTTTCCATCGTATAGATTTTTCGCGTTGATAATCAGCTCGTCGCCCGGCCAGAGGTTGTTGGTCGAGCTGGTGTCGAGCGTGACGACATAGCTTTCGCCGGTATCGTGGAGAATGGTGATGGGCTTCCACTTGGCGAGCGTCCCTTCGAGGATATACACGCCCGTCTGACCGTTTTCGACACGGACGGCGGACTTCGGGACGCGCAGCCCGGCGTAGGACGTGAAGACGATCTCCGCCGACTGCTGCCGCAGGAGCGTTACGTTCTGCAATGCCCGGTCAGACGACAGGACCAGCAGCTGGGAGCCTGCCTCGTTTTCGCCCAGACGCTCCACGCGCATGGTGACCGGCTGGTAATAATCGCGGGCGAAGGTCAGCGTGGCGCGGTCGCCCTCCTCCACATCGGAAAGCTCGCTTGCGGGCACGACGCAGGCGTAATACCAGGTCGTGGACGTGATGAGCCTGCCGATGGCGTGGGCGTCCGCCTCGTCCGGCTGGACGGCCTCAAATTCCGCAACGGTCATGTCCATCAGCCGTTCCGGCGTCAGCACGGCCTCATAGCCGTCGACGGCGGCGGAAAATGTTCCGGCCCTGCCCGCGGAAATGGCGCTGGTATCGCCCGCGGACTGCGCCTCAAGCGTATCCAGCTCCGCCTGCAGGGCGCTGATGCGCGATTGCAGCGCGCCGCTGTCGGCGCCGCTTCCCGTGCGCCGCAGGATGAGGCCCTTGAGCTCCGGCGAAAGATCGGAGACGGAATTCATGTCGCGCAGCGCCAGGTACCGGCTCAGCTGCGCAAGCGCATCCGCGATGTCCGCGTCGAGCGCAGCCTGATCGTAGACGCTGGAGACGGCGCTCCACGCGTACTGAAGCTGCTCGATCTGGCCGGACAGCTCGTCCATGCGCGTCTGCCGGAGCCGTGCGTCCTCGGAGCGGTAGCCGGTGGCGACGGTGTCGTTCGCGGCCACGTGCGCGCCTTCGGCACAGCTCAGAACGGTCGTGCCGTACTGCGAATATAAAAGCTCCTCCTCACGCACGACAAAGCCGGAGGCGTAGTAGCCCGCCCCGGCTTCGTATGGTGTGACGGTGGCCGTCATAAGGGGTGCATAGAGACTGCTGATCACGTGATAGCCGAAATACGCGGCGATCGCGGCCAGCAGGATCCAGAGGATGACTGTAAAATAGGATTTGCCTTGCTTCATAGCGCTCCTTCCCGCAGGAGCAAGAACAGTGCTCAGCCCTGCGTCAGGTGGACGGGCATGGCGGGCGTCATGGTAGACACCGCGTGCTTATAGATCATCTGCTGCCGCCCGTCGGACTGCAGCATGATCACGAACTGGTCAAAGCCCGTGATAATGCCGCGCATCTGAAAGCCGTTCATCAGAAAAACGGTCAGCATCGTGCGGTCCTTGCGGGCCTGGTTCAGAAAAACGTCCTGATAATTCTCTGTTGTTTTTTGCATGGGTATCGGCTCCTTTTCTTTATATGGGAGCCTCTGATCCAATGCCCTTGTCCATTGCATCAGAGCCTCTCTAATGATCTGATACCCATATCGTACCATATTCAAAACGCGGAAAAAGGAATATTCTGTCGAGCGGCGGAAAGAACCTCCGAAAAATCTTCCGTGCCCGTCAGCCGGAGCCAGTGAATGTCCGGATTGCGCCGGAACCAGGTCAGCTGCCGCTTGGCGTAGTTGCGCGAGCGCTGCTTGCAGAGCGCAGCGGCTTCGTCCAGCGTGCACGCGCCGTTTAAGTATCCAAAAAATTCTTTATAGCCGATGGCCTGCATGGCGGTCGCCTTCGGGCTGACGCCGAGGGAGAGCAGCGCGCGAATTTCGTCCAGCAGCCCGTCTTCCAGCATTTTGTCGACCCGCAGATCGATGCGCCGGTACAAAACGGCGCGGTCGCTGTAATCAAGCCCCAGCCACACGGGCCGGTAGCGCGGGGGGATGGCCTGCGTTTCCAGATTGTGCTGCGTGATGGTCTTGCCGGTTTCCTCATAGACCTCCAGCGCGCGGACAATGCGCTTTTCGTCCGCCGGATGGAGCCGCGCAGCGGCCTCCGGGTCAATTTCGCGCAGACGCGCCAGCATGGCCTCTCCGCCGTTTTCGCGCAGCTGCGCCTCGAGCGCTTCGCGCCTGCCGGTCTGCGGGACGGGCGCAAATGAACGGCCCGCGATGAGGCTGTCGACATACAGCCCCGTACCGCCCGCAATGACGGCGGTTTTGCCGCGCGATAAAATGTCCTGCACGCAGCTGTCCGCCAGCTGCACGTATTTTCCGGCGGAAAAATCCTCACCCGGTTCGACCATGTCCAGCAGATGGTGGTGCACGCCCTCCATCTCCTCTTTTGTGGGCTTGGCCGTGCCGATGTCCATGTGTTTGTAGATCTGCATGGAATCGCAGGAGACGACCTCGCCGCCGTACAGCTTCGCAAGCTGCACGGCAAGCTTCGTCTTGCCGGAGGCCGTCGGGCCGACGACGCAGATGATCCTGTCCATGCTCAGACCCTCTTGAACTGCTTTTCCAGCTGCCGCTTCGTGAGTGTCACGCAAACGGGGCGGCCATGCGGGCAGTATTTGATATCGTCGCGGGACAGAACCTCCTGCACGAGCCGCCGCAGTTCTTCGTCAGACGTCTGCCATCCGGCCTTGATGGCCGATTTGCAGGCGATGGTGTGCAGCAGATTGTCGCGCAGGCTGTCCGGGTCAAGCGTTTTTCCGGCCAGCAGATCGCCCGCCAGCTCCTGCAAAAGCGCCTTTGCGTCCTCCACGTCCACGTCGGACGGGATCTGCCGGATGAGCACGTCTCCGCCGCCAAAGTCCTCCGTCTCGAACCCGCAGCGCTCCAGAAGCGCCCTGTTTTCCAGCACGGCAGCGGCCTCTTCCCGTGAAAGTTCTGCGGAAACAGGGGCCAGCAGCAGCTGGGCCATGATGGGGTGGTCCTCCTTTTTGAGCGCCTCAAAGCGGATACGCTCGTGCGCGGCGTGCTTGTCGAGGAACAGAACGGCCTCGCCCTGCTCGACAATGATATAGGTGTGCAGCGCCTCGCCGATAATGCGGAAGGGCTCTTCCGGGACAGAAAGCGCCTGCTGTGCTTCCGGCTCTTTGACGGGTTCCGGCTTCGGCTCGGGTCTGACCTCAATCTTCGGTTCGGGCTTCGGCTCCGGTCTGACCTCCGGCTTTGCTTCCGGCTTCGGAAGCGGAAAGCTCTGCTGCGCAGGCACAGGCTCGGAACACGGCAGCTGCACCGGCGAGGCCAGCACGGGCTGGGCCGGCTTCTGCACAGGCTGCTGCGCAGCCTGACGGCGGTATTCGGATGCCTGCATGGTCTGATAGAAGCCGGGCTTCGGCGGCTGGACAGCCTTTGGCTGTGATTGCGGCTGCGGAGCAGGCTCCTGCTTTTTCTCCGGCGTTTTCCATTCCGGGCGGCCCGCCGCTCTGGAGAGCGTGGACAAAACGGCATAGTGCACCGCGTCGAAGACCTCGCGCTCGGATAAGAACTTGACCTCCGTCTTGGCCGGGTGGACGTTCACATCCACGGTCTGCACGGGCATATCGATCTCCAGCACGCAGGCCGGGAAGCGGCCCACCATGATCTGGTTGCGGTACGCCTCTTCCACGGCGGCGGAGAGCAGACGGGATTTGATATAGCGGTTGTTGACAAAAAAGCTCTGCCAGGCGCGGTTGCCGCGCGTGGCGGTCGGCTTCGTGACGAAGCCGCGCACGTGCAGCTTTTCCCAGCTGCCGTCGACCGGCAGCATATTGTTGGCCAGCTCCCGGCCATAGATGGCGTAGATCGCGGCCATGCGGTCGCCCTGCCCGTCAGTGTGCAGCTGCTCCTGCCCGTCCTTTAAAAAGCGGAAGGAGATCTCCGGGTGCGCGAGCGCCTGCTGCTGCACGACGGAGAAAACAGCGGAGGACTCCGCCGCGTCGGATTTCATGAACTTCATCCGCGCAGGCGTGTTATAAAACAGCTCCCGCACCAAAATTGTCGTGCCGTACGGGCATCCGGCAGGCTCCTCGGACAGGACCTGCCCCGCCTCCAGATGCAGCCGGACGCCGTTTTCCGCGCCCTGCGCCCGCGTGAGCAGGTCGATCTTCGACACGGACGAAATGGCCGCCAGCGCCTCGCCCCGGAAACCAAGCGTGCCGATGCAGGCAAGATCCTCTTTTTTGCGGATCTTGCTCGTCGCGTGGCGCAGAAACGCCGTGCGGGCGTCGACCGGCTCCATGCCGCAGCCGTCGTCGGTGATGCGCAGGAAAGTCATGCCGCCGTTTTGTAATTCTATTGTAATATTTTTTGCGCCTGCGTCAATGGAATTTTCGACCAGCTCCTTGACGGCGGACGCCGGGCGCTCGACGACCTCGCCTGCGGCGATGAGATCGGCGACATGGCGGTCAAGCTGAATGATCTTCGGCATAAAGCCCCTCCCAATCAGAAGTTCAGCTGCAAAAGCCCGAACGACAGCGCGTTGACAATGGCGTGCAGCGAGATGGACGCCCAGATCGTCCCGGCCTTTTCATACGTCCAGGCAAGCGCGACGGAGGCGGGCAGATACGGAATGCAGCTCAGAAGCACCTTTCCGGCAGGATAGAGCATGAAATACTGCCAGTTGTGCATGAGCGTGAACAGAATAACGGACACGAGATACGCCATGACGCGCGACGTCGGCTGAATGGAGCCGAAGACAAGCCCGCGCACAAGCGTCTCCTCAATGATCGGCGCAAGGAAAACCGTCACGGCCAGCATGACATACTGGTTATCGGAAATGAGCGAACCGACCGTTTCGTTATTGTAGATCGTAAAGCCGGGAGCCAGCCGGGAAAGCGCGAATTGCAGCACCCACGTGCCCGCGTAATACATCGCGAAGCCCAGAACCAGCGCCTGCACAAAATTCCAGAACGAGCCGCCGAAAAACGACTGCCGCAGGAAACCATGGAAAATCAGCAGCACGGCCAGCAGATTCACGGCAAAATAGACGAGGTTCATCGTCAGTGCCGTCATGCCAAGCGAGAATTTCGCGTTCGCCAGCTGCAGAAGCAGATTCAGAATCAGAAGATAAAACGGCAGATAGAGCCACCCGGCGATCGTTTCAAATTTCGTCAGCCGGTAAGAAATCGCGTGGGACGCTTTGCGGGCCATACGGAAAAGCCCCTTTCCGAGAGAATCTTCTGCAAAGACCGATGTGGGCATCGTCCTCTGCAAGCAGCCGGTTTACAGCAGCTGCTTCAGCTGGTACAGCTGGTTCAGCGCCTCGATGGGCGTGAGTGTTTCGACGGTGATGGCTTCAAGTGCGCGGCGCAGCTCGTCCGACTGCATATCGAGCATCGAAACCTGATCGGACACGGGCGCGGTGGCGGGCTTTGCACGCTCTGGCGCGCCGGATTCGAGATCCTTGAGAATTTCCCGCGCGCGCGTGATGACCCGGTCTGGAATGCCCGCGAGCTTGGCGACCTCGATGCCGTAGCTGTCGTCCGCCGCACCGGGGACGATCTTGCGCAGGAAGATCATGTCCCCCTGCCGCTTCTTGACGGCGATGTTGAAGTTTTTGACGCCCGGCAGCGCCTGCTCAATGTCCGTCAGCTCGTGATAGTGCGTGGCGAAGAGCGTTTTCGCGCCCAGCCGCTTGCGGTCTGCTGCATATTCGAGCACGGCACGGGCGATCGCCATGCCGTCAAATGTCGATGTGCCCCGCCCGATCTCGTCGAGAATGAGAAGCGAACGCGGCGTCGCGTTTTTCAGAATATCGGCAACCTCGGTCATCTCGACCATGAATGTCGACTGGCCGGAGGCCAGATCGTCTGACGCGCCAATGCGCGTGAACAGCCGGTCGACAATGCCGATGTGCGCCGACTGCGCCGGGACGAACGAGCCCATCTGCGCCATGAGGACGATGAGCGCCACCTGCCGCATGTAGGTCGATTTACCGGCCATGTTCGGGCCGGTGATGATGGCCGTGCGGCAGTCCTCCGAGCCAAGCAGCGTGTCGTTCGGCACAAACAGCGCGTTTTTGAGCATCTGCTCGACGACCGGATGACGGCCCGCCGTGATCGATACGGCATTGCCGAGGTCGACCTCGGGCTTGCAGTAATGATTGTGGACGGCGACGGCGGCAAAGCTGCACAGCACGTCCAGCTGCGCGACAGCCTGCGCCGTCTGCTTGACACGGGCGGATTCTCCCGCGACAAACTGCCGCAGCGCCACGAACAGGTCATATTCCAGCGCCACAATGCGGTCCTTCGCCGTTAAGATCGTGCTTTCCAGCTCCTTGAGTTCTTCCGTGATGTACCGTTCGCCGGTGGAGAGCGTCTGCTTGCGGATATAGCTGTCCGGGACAAGATTCAGCTGGCCCTTTGCGACCTCGATATAATAGCCGAACACGCGGTTATAGCCCACGCGCAGGTTCCGGATGCCGGTCTTTTCCTTTTCGCGGGCCTCGATCTGCGTGAGCATCCCCTTGCCGCCGGACTGGACGGCGCGCAGCTCGTCGAGCTCTTTGTTCGCGCCGTCGCGGATCAGGCCGCCTTCGCGCAGCAGGAATGGGGGATCGTCCACGATGGTTGCGTCGATCTTCTCCTTGAGATCTGCCAGCGTGTCAAGCTGCTCAAAAAGCGTCTGCAGATACGGCGCGCGCATCCCGGACAGCCGCTCCTTGACGGCAGGCAGACTCGCCGCGCCCTGTGACAGCGCGGCAAGATCGCGGCAGGAGGCCGTGCCCGTCATAATGCGGGTCATGGCGCGCTCAAAGTCCGTAATTTCACGCAGGGACAGGATCAGCTCTTCCCGGTCGATGGTCTTTTTGACCAGCTCCTCCACGGCGGTCAGACGGCGCGTGATCTGCGCGGGGCTGAGAAGCGGCCGCTCCATCCACGCCCGCAGCAGACGGCCGCCCATGGCGGTCTTCGTTTTGTCGAGCACCCACAGAAGGCTCCCGCGCTTTTCCTTTGCGCGCATCGTCTCCGTCAGTTCGAGATTCCGCCGCGCGGCAAGATCGAGCTGCATGAACTTGCCTGCAATATATAATTCCAGCTCCCGGATGTGCGGCAGCTCGTTTTTCTGCAGATCGCGCAGCGTGGTCAGAAGCGCGCCCGCCGCTGCAATGACGCACGGCATATTCGCAAGGCCGAGCGCCTCCGGCGACTGCCCGAACTGCGCCGTCACGGCAGCCTCGCACAGTGCAGAGTCAAACTGCGCGTCCGTGCCGATGTTCACGCAGGTGTGGAAGCGGTCACGCAGAAAATCCGCCAGCGCGCCGTCCTCCGCCGCCGTGCCGCCCAGAAGGGCCTCGGACGGCAGAAAGCTGCCAAGCTCGTTCTGCGCGTCCTGCATGGCGTCGGCTCCGGAAACCTGCGTCGCGCTGAATGCGCCGGTCGACACATCGCAGAAGCACAGGCCGTATGTACCGGCTGCGCCGTAGACGCAGGCGTAATAATTGTTTTTGGATTCCACCAGCATTGAGCTTTCCGTCACGGAGCCGGGCGTCACGATGCGGATGATATCGCGCTTTACAAGCCCCTTTGCCAGCGCCGGGTCCTCCATCTGCTCACAGATGGCGACCTTGTAGCCCTTGGCAACCAGCCGCGCGATATAGCTCTCCGAGGAATGATACGGCACGCCGCACATGGGAATCTTGTCCTCTGCGCTCTTGTCCTTGGCATGGTCGCGCGAGGTGAGCGTCAGATCGAGCTCACGCGAAGCAATGCGCGCGTCCTCCTCGAACATCTCATAAAAATCGCCCAGCCGGAAAAACAGCAGGCAGTCGGGATTGCGCTCCTTGACCGCATAATACTGCTGCATCATGGGGGTGAGTTCGGCCATAATCAAAACCTCCGGGTTTTCTCTTTCTGTAAGGTGCTGCGGATTTCATACTGACTTTCGGCGAATCCGCAGGCGCTCGCCATATTTTATCGTAGGGGCGGACGACTCTGTCCGCCCGCAGAATGCAGCGTTTTTCGGAAATTCTCGGAAAATTCGCAACATCTATCGGGCCGACAGAGTCGTCGGCCCCTACAACCAAGCGGGCAGATGCGGTACGAATTCGCATTGGGTGTGTGTTATCGCTTCTCGCCCACAAGGCTCCATGTTGTGCAGCCTGTGATCGTCACGTCCAAAAACTGGCCGATCAGGCTGTCGTCTCCCGCGAAGCGGACGAGTCTTCCGCCCTCGGTGCGGGCGGTGAGCAGGTCCTTGTCGCGGCCGTCGCAGAGCACGCGGACGGTCTTGCCGACGTAGCCCTGATGAATTTCCAGCGAAATGCGGTTCTGCACGGCGCAGAGCCGGTCAAAGCGGCGGTTTTTCTCCTCCTTGGGTGTCGGATCGTCCATTTTCGCGGCGGGTGTACCCGCGCGCGGGGAGAAGATAAAGGTAAACAGCGCGTCATAGCGCACGTCTTCAATGAGGCTGATCGTGTCCTCGAATTCCTCCTCCGTCTCGCCGGGGAAGCCGACGATCACGTCGCTGGTCAGAACCAGCTCGGGCATGATCTGGCGGCCATAGTGCGCCAGCTTCAGATATTCCTCGCGGTTATAGTGCCGGTTCATGGCCTTCAGCACCCGGTCGTTGCCGGACTGGAAGGGCAGGTGGAACTGCTTGGCGATCCTGGGGTATTTCGCAATGGTATCAAAGAGCTTTTTGCTTGCGTCCTTCGGGTGGCTCGTCATGAAGCGCAGCCAGAAGTCTCCCGGCAGCTGCGCGATCTCGGCCATGAGGTCGGCAAAATCGACACCGAGGCCTAAATCCTTGCCGTAGGAATTGACGTTCTGGCCCAAAAGCGTAATGTCCTTGTATCCCGCCGCGATGAGGCCCTTGACTTCTTCGAGAATCTCCTCGGGCCGTCTTGACCGCTCCCGCCCGCGCACATACGGCACGATGCAGTACGAGCAGAAATTGTTGCAGCCGTACATGATCGACACCCACGCCTTGAGATCGGACGAGCGCACGACGGGGATGCCCTCTGCGATGTTGCCCGCAGAATCGTCCACGGCGAAAATGCGCCTGTTCGTGCGAAGCACGCTTTGCAGCAGCTCCGGGAAGCGCCATAATTCGTGCGGATTGAACACGCCGTCAACATGGCGGTAGCTGTTTTTAATGCGGTCGACGACCTGCGGCTGGCCCATCATGCAGCCGCAGAGAAAAATTTTCTGCTCCGGGTGCCGGGCCTTGGTGTGTACCAGCGCGCCGACGTTACCGTAGACGCGGGTTTCCGCGTGCTCACGGATGGCGCAGGTGTTGATAACGATGCAGTCCGCGCCCTCTTCGGTGTCCACGATCTCATACCCGCTTGCACGCAGCATCCCGCGGATACGCTCGGAATCCGCCTCGTTCTGCTGGCAGCCGTATGTATCGACAAAGGCCCGCGGCGTCCTGCCGCGCGAGGCCCAAAGGGCTTTGATCTGCTCGCAGACAGCGGCTTCCTTCTCCAGCGCCTCCTGCGCGATCACAACGGGTTTGCGTTCCATGTACGTTTCCTCCGAACTGCATAACTTAACGATTTATTATAGCAGATTCCGTGGGGATTTGCAATGGAGCAAAACAAGCAGTCAAAGGCATAGGTTTTTGCAATTTTCCGAATTGTACGTAGGGTGTATCTGAAAACTCCCAATGTGACCGGCAGCGAGAAATTTTTGCGCTGAGCAAGACATTTTTTCGCAGGAATACTGACGTATTTCAAGGAAAAATGGTGCAGCGCAGCGTGAAAAGATCCGCTGTCCGGGTGCGTTGGGAGTTTTCAGATACACCCTAGGGGCGGACGACTCTGTCCGCCCGCTGCGAATTCTCTGATATTTTCAGCAAATCTGCAACATTTAAGGGGCCGACAGAGTCGTCGGCCCCTGCAGCGGCAGTGCAGTTTTATGATATATCATCCCGCAATCAACCCCTGGACGACCTTTGCGGCCAGGAGGATGAGGACAAGGATGATAGCGGGCTTTACGATCTTCGAGCCGTTTTTGATGGCGAGTCCCGCGCCGATGAAATGGCCGAGGATGCTCGACACCGTGCCGATCAGGCCGAGGACGAGGAAGACCTTGCCGCTTAACAGGCTGGTCAGGAGCGAGGCAATGTTGGAAGACAGATTCACGAGCTTGACATTGCCGCCCGCCGTGCGCACGTCGAGCTTGCCGAGATTGCAGAAAATGAGCAGCAGGAACGTGCCTGTCCCGGGCCCGTAGAATCCGTCGTACGCGCCGACGACGAGCGCGGCCAGATAGACGATGGCCATCTGCTTTTTGGGCTCGATATCGCCGCGCTCCTCCGGCAGCTGCCGCTGGCGCAGCACGACGAAGGCCACGACCGGCAGCACGATCAGCAGCAGATATTGTAAGTACACCTCGGAGATCATCAGCTGCAATTTTGTTCCGAAGAACGAGCCGATGAGCGCCAGCACGATGGACGGAATGCCGAGCTTCCAGTCGACATAGCCGTTTTTGATATACCGGCCCGTGGAAAACGCGGTGCCGATGGAGGAGGAAAATTTGTTTGTGCCCAGCGCAAAGTGCATCGGAAGTCCCGCGAGCAGGTACGTCGGGACGGAAATAATGCCGCCGCCGCCCGCGATGGCGTCCATGAACGACGCAAAGAATACGCCGATGACGACGATGACGACCATTTGTACTGTCAGATCCTGTACGCCCATTTTATATCTCTCCTTTGATTGCAAGCTCCAGCATGTCGGCCACGCCGCCTTCTTCATTTGTCGGCGCGATCAGATCCGCTTTCTGTTTGAGCGCTTCTTCCCCGTTTCCCATTGCGACGCCGACGCCCGCAAAGTCGAGCATGGCCGCGTCGTTGCCGCTGTCGCCGATGGCCATGACCTGCTCGCGCGGGATGCCGAGGTTTTTGCACAGCGCTGCAAGCGCAATGCCCTTGCTGGTGTTCGGGTTCATGACCTCCAGATCAACGTAGCCCGCGCCTGTCACGAAATACGGCAGCTTTGTCAGATCGGCCATGGCCCTTTCACACTCTTCCTGACTGGAAAACGGCACATAGAGCTTTTCTACGGGTTTACCCCAACCGGCGACCATGGCGTCCAGATCGTCGACAAATTCATGCGACTGCTCAAACAGCCAGCGGAAGTCGGCGGGATAATAGCGCTCAAAGCGCGCCATCTGCTCTTTGGAGTTATACACAATGCCGCCGGAGAAGAAATTGACAAGCCCGTCGTACCGGCGCACGTGGGAATAGATCAGCCGCGCATCGTCCGGAGACAGCGGGCAGTGGTAGAGCGTTTCGCCGGTCTTCAGATCCTGTGCGATCGCGCCGGTCTGCGTGACGGCGTAGCGGATCTGCGGAAGCGCGTCTAAAATGTACCAGCACTCTCCCGGCGCGCGTCCGGTACACAGAACGAGCTGGATGCCGTGCTCCAGCGCGCGCTGCGCCGCGGCCTGCACCCGCGGCAGAACGCGCTGGTCGGCAGTGACGAGCGTGCCGTCGACATCGACGGCCACAAGACGGATAGCCATACGCAAAGCACCTCGATACCATAAAAATCAAACTCATTTTACCAGCCCCCTCCGGGTAAATCAAGCCGCCGAAATTCACAATTTCTTCTTTTTTTGCCGCCATATATGTGGTATAATCTCACTTTAGAATACGTACCGCAGCGCGTACCGCGCGGCGCAGAAAGGGTTTTTACCATGGGACTGTTTACAAAACTATTCGGCACCCGCTCTGAGCGAGAGGTCAAAAAGCTCGAGCCGCAGGTCGAGGCCGTCATGGCGCTCGAGGAGCCGTATAAAAAGCTGACCGATCAGGAGCTTCGCGCAAAGACGCAGGAATTCAAGGATCGCTACGCATCCGGTGAGACGCTCGACGCGCTGCTGCCGGAGGCGTTCGCCGTCTGCCGCGAGGCAGCCGACCGCGTGCTCGGTATGCGCCCGTACCGGGTGCAGGTCGTGGGCGGCATCGTGCTGCATCAGGGCCGCATCGCCGAAATGAAGACCGGCGAGGGCAAGACGCTCGTCGCGATCCTGCCCGCATACTTGAATGCGCTGGCCGGACGGGGCGTGCACATCGTCACGGTCAACGATTATCTTGCCAAGCGCGACTCGGAGTGGATGGGCAAGGTCTACCGTTTTCTGGGGCTGTCCGTCGGCCTCATCGTCCACGATCTGACCGCGGAGCAGCGCCGCGCGGCCTATGCCGCCGATATCACCTACGGCACGAATAACGAGCTGGGCTTCGATTACCTGCGCGACAATATGGCGATCTACAAACAGGAGATGGTGCAGCGCGGCCACGCGTTCGCCATCGTCGACGAGGTTGACTCCATCCTCATTGACGAAGCGCGCACACCGCTCATCATTTCCGGCAAAGGCGAGGAATCGTCCAAGCTGTATGAAATGGCGGATTATTTCGTCTCCCGCCTGAAAAAGCAGGTCTTCTCCACGACGGACAGCAAGGAGCTGCAGGATCAGTATGACTGCGATTACATCGTCGACGAAAAGGACCGCTCCGTTTCGCTCACGCAGAAGGGCATTGAAAAGGCCGAGCAGTTCTTCAACGTGGAAAATCTGGCCGACCCCGAAAACGCCACGCTCTCGCACCACATCAATCAGGCCATGAAGGCGCGGGGCCTCATGAAGCGTGATATCGACTACGTCGTCAAGGACGGCGAGGTCATCATCGTCGATGAATTCACGGGCCGCCTCATGTACGGCCGCCGTTATAACGAGGGTCTGCATCAGGCCATCGAGGCCAAGGAGGGCGTCAAGGTCGCAAGCGAAAACAAGACGCTCGCCACCATCACGTTCCAGAATTTCTTCCGTCTGTACGACAAGCTCTCCGGCATGACCGGCACGGCGCTGACCGAGGAGGAGGAATTCTCCGGCATTTACAATCTCGACGTTGTCGAGATCCCGACGAATAAACCGGTCATCCGTATCGACGACCCCGACGTTGTTTATAAAACCGAAGCGGGCAAATACCGCGCGGTCATAGCGCAGATCAAGGAGTGCCACGCCAAGGGCCAGCCGGTGCTGGTCGGCACGATCTCCATTGAAAAATCCGAGCTTCTTTCGCAGATGCTCAAGCGCGAGGGCATCCCGCACAACGTCCTGAACGCCAAGCACCATGAAAAGGAGGCCGAGATCGTCGCGCAGGCGGGCCATCTGGGCGCCGTGACCATTGCGACGAACATGGCCGGCCGCGGCACCGATATCATGCTGGGCGGCAACGCCGAATACATGGCAAAGAACGAGCTGCGCAAGCAGGGCCTGTCCGACGAACTGATCGCCGAGTCCAATTCCTTCGCCGAGACGGAGGATCCCGAAATTCTGGCCGCACGCGCAGCCTATACCGAGGCCTATAAGCGCTTCAAGGTCGAGACGGACAAGCAGGCCGAGCTCGTCCGGCAGGCAGGAGGCCTTTTCATCATCGGCACCGAGCGTCATGAATCGCGCCGCATCGACAACCAGCTGCGCGGCCGTTCCGGCCGCCAGGGCGACCCCGGCGAGACGCGGTTTTATCTGTCCATGCAGGACGATATCATGCGCCTGTTCGGCTCCGAGCGCATTATGAACATGATGGAGACGCTCGGCATCGACGAGGATACGCCTATCGACGCCAAAATTCTCTCCGGCGCGATCGAAAACGCGCAGAAGACCGTTGAGGGCCGCAACTTCCAGTCCAGAAAGAACGTGCTGGAATACGACGACGTGATGAACGTCCAGCGTAAGATCATTTACGAGCAGCGCCGCCAGGTGCTCGACGGCGAGGATCTGCAGAAGAACATCCAGTCCATGATGCGGTTCTATGTGGACACGTATGTCGCCAGCGCCTTCGGTGAGCAGCCGAAGCTGGCCGACAAGCAGCATTTCTTCGAGATGATGACGCATTTCGAGCCCATCTTCTTCCCCACGGGCACATGGCTTCTCTCCGACGAGGAGTTGGCCGCGCTCACGCGGGAGCAGGCGGAAGAGAAGATCTTGTCTCTCATGCAGCGCGCCTATGCCAAGCGGGAAGAGCAGTTCACGTCTCCCGTCATGCGCGAGATTGAGCGCGTCGTGACGCTGCGCGTGGTCGATGAATTCTGGATGGATCACATCGACGCCATGGACGATCTGCGGCAGGGCATCCGCCTGCGCGCCTACGCGCAGACAGACCCCGTCATCGAGTATAAGCGCGAGGGCTTTGATATGTTCGAGGCCATGAACGACGCAATTAAAGAAGAGATCGTCCGCCGCATCTTCCTCGTCCGCCTCCGGACGAATGAGGAGATCAAGCGCCAGCGCGTGGCGAAGGTCACCGGCGAGGGGGCTGGCGGCGACAAGACCGTCAAGCGTCAGCCCGTCGTCAAGAAGATCAAGGTCGGCCCGAACGACCCGTGCCCGTGCGGCAGCGGAAAAAAATACAAAAAATGCTGCCGCGACAAGGATCTCGCCGCCGAACGCGGCCAGAACGCGAAATAAGCCCATGTTTCACACCATTCACCACGGAACACTTGAATATCTGACCGCCGACGCGCTCTGCGGGAGCGTGCACTGCTTCTCCACGCGCTTTGGCGGCGTGAGCGAGGGGGCGCTGTCCTCCCTCAATCTCGGCACGCACCGGGGAGACAGGCCGGAAAACGTGCGGGAGAATTACCGCATTCTCGGCACCGCCGTTGGCTTTTCGCCGGAGGAAACGATCTTTACCCGGCAGGAGCATACCGATCTTCTGCTGCGCGTCGGCAAGCAGGACTGCGGCACAGGGCTGGAGCGGGAGCAGACCGCCGTCTGCGACGGGCTTCTGACCGACGAACCCGGCGCGGCGCTCGTCTGCTTCGGTGCGGACTGCACGACGCTGCTGCTGTTTGACCCCGTGCGGCAGGCCATCGCCGCCGTCCACGCCGGGTGGCGCGGAACGGCGCAGGGCATCGCGTACAAGGCCGTCCTTCGGATGCAGGCGGAATTCGGCTGCGCGCCGGAGCACATTCATGCGGCCATCGGCCCGTGCATCGGCCGCTGCTGCTTTGAGGTCGGGCCGGAGGTGCCGGAGGCCATGCGGCAAGCGCTCGGCCCGGACGCGGAAGCGGCCATTGAGCCGCATGGCGAGAAATCGCATGTCGATCTGAAGCTTTTGAACCGCATCTGGCTGGAAAAGGCAGGCGTACAGGAGATCGATACCTGCCCGGACTGCACGAAATGCCAGCCGGAGCGCTTCTGGTCGCATCGCGTGACCGGCGGGAACCGCGGGTCGCAGGCCGCCATCATCCGGCTGAAAGGAGGCGCACCGGCATGAAACGAAAGCTTTTGATGCTCACAGCGCTTGCGCTGTGTCTGGCCCTTCTTTGCGGCTGCACGACGATCGCGACGAGCGAATGGATGCAGAATCTTTTCCCCGTCGGCGACGAGGCCGTCGCCGCCCAGCAGACCGGCTCGGTCAACGGCTCGGAGGATAAGCAGGAGGTCAAGCAGGTCGTCACCGAGACGTATACGGCGCTTGAGTCCTTCGGCCTGGCCTACCAGCCGGATTACGGCCTGCAGCCCTATAACTGCCAGAGTCTCAACAACCGCATCATCTTTTCCTTCCTCTACGAGCCGCTGTTCGCCGTGACAAGCAGCTACGAGGCAGAACCGATTCTCGCCGAGAGCTATTTTGTCACTGACGACGGACGCACGACCACGGTGAAGCTCCGCTCCGGCGTGACCTTCCACGACGGCAGCGCCTTTACTGCGGCGGACGCGGCATATTCCATCGAATCCGCCGCAGGCTCGGAATATTACGGTTCGCGCCTGCGCTTCATCACTTCCGCCGAGGCGCAGGACGATCTGACGCTCGTGCTCTCGACGAGCGAGGCATATGAGTGCCTGCCGCTGCTGCTGGATATCCCCATCATCAAGTCCGGCACGAAGGACGAGGTCAGCCCGCCGGGCACAGGCCCGTATGAATTTGCCGAGACGAAGCTCACGCGCTGTGAAAACTGGTGGCGCGATACCGCGCCGCTGGTCGATTTTGACGAGATCGCGCTGACCGTCTCGTCCACTGCCGCCGACGTGCGTGATAATTTTGAGTATCAGAAGGTCAACATGGTCCTGACGGACCCGAACTCCTCCGCGTTCGCAGGCTTCCACAACGACTACGAGCTGTGGAACGAGGAGACGGCCATCATGCAGTACATCGGCTACAACATGAACTCGCCCGTCTTCTCCAACTACGGCCTGCGCGGCGCGATCACCTTCGCCGTCGACCGCGAGCAGCTGGTCGAGCAGACGCTGGGCGGCTTTGCCGTCGCGTCGACGCTGCCGTGCTCACCCAATTCCCGGTATTACGACGTGAAGCTGGCCAACAGCTTCGCCTATGACACCGGCTCGTACTACGACCAGCTGGCCAGCGCCTCCGTCGAGGACGCGACCGGCGACGGCATCCTCGACCTCTACGTCCCCTCCAAGGGCTATTCCGTCCCGGTCGAGGGCACGATGCTCGTCTGCTCGTCGAGCTATATCCGCGTGCAGGCGGCCAACGAGGCCGCGAAAATGCTCAATTCTCTGGGCTTCAACATCACGGTCAAGTCCATGGAATATACCGAGTACAAGCAGGCGCTTTTACAGGGAAATTTCGACCTGTACTACGGCGAGGTGCGCCTGTCTCCGAACTTTGACCTTTCGCCGTTTTTCGGTGCGACCGGCACGCTCAACTATGGCGACCTGTCCGACAGCACGATGATGAACCTGTGCAGCATGGCGCTTGTCAACAGCGGCAACACCTATAATCTCTATAAGCGTGTATGCGAGCGCGGGTATATTACGCCCATCCTGTTCAAAAGCTATGCGCTCTACACCACGCGCGGCGCCGTAACAGAGCCGACACGCTACCTCGACTGGTTCCTGCCGTATACGGCGCAGACGGAAGAATAATGAAAAAACGCGGGAGGATACGCCCATGAAACGAATCCTGATGATCGGCACCGGGGGGACGATCGCGTCCGGGAAGACGGCGGAGGGCCTTATGCCGGAGCTGACGAGCGAACAGCTTTTGTCCTTCGTCCCGGCGGTATCGGCGCTTTGCCGGGCGGAATGCTTACAGCTTTTGTCGCTGGACAGCACGAATCTTGCCCCGTCGCACTGGCTGCTGATTGCGAAGGCCATCCGTGAGCGGTATGACCGCTACGACGGCTTCGTCATCAGCCATGGCACGGACACCATGGCCTATACCGCTGCGGCCCTCAGCTATCTCATTCAGGGGGCGCGCAAGCCTATCATCCTGACTGGCGCGCAGAAGCCCATCAGCTTTGACTCGACTGATTCCAAGGTCAATCTGACCGACGCGTTTCTGTGCGCGTGCAGTGACACCCTGCACGGCGTCATGATCGTCTTCAACGGCAAGGTCATTCAGGGCACCCGCGCCTGCAAAACGCGCACGAAGAGCTACGAGGCCTTTTCCAGCATCAATTATCCGTATCTGGCCGTCTTGCAGGACGGCTGCATTCTGCAGTATATCGAAAACGCCTGCCTGCCCGAGCCGGTCTTCTATGACACGCTCGACGAGCGCGTTGCGCTCCTGAAGCTCATTCCCGGCGCGCGGGCGGAGCTTGCGGGCTGGATGCTCCGGCACAACGATGCGCTGATCCTGGAAAGCTTCGGCGTGGGCGGCATCCCGTCGTATGACGGGAATGACTTCCTGTCCGTGCTGGAGGAGGGCATTCAGGGCGGCAAGACCGTCGTTCTGACCACGCAGGTGCAGAACGAGGGCAGCAACGTCGGCGTTTATCAGGTCGGGCACAAGATCCGCGAATGCCCGCAGGTGCTTGAGGCGTTCGACATGACGACCGAGGCCATCACGGGAAAGCTGATGTGGATTCTCGGCCAGACCAAAGACCCCGCCCGCATCCACCGCCTGTTCTACACCCCGGTCGCGAACGACATTCTGAATTACCGCACATGAAAAACCGCCCGGCACGGTGAAAACCCCCATTTGTTAGCCAGGTATGGGAAAAACCTGATACTAAGAAATGGGGGTTAACTATGTCAAGGGAGAATACACCGGAGTTCGGGAAGCTGGCTGCGGGAACGACTGAAGGGCCTGCCGCCTGCGATTCACAGACGGCAAGCCCTTTTGGCGGCTTGATTCTTTGTTGTTCGAAATTTTGCCTGACCTTTTGGGGACGTTTCCCGTGCGCGGCGGCCCGGTTTTTTTCAGTCGCCCATCAGCAGGTCCATGACGTACATTTCGAGCTTTTCGAAGTTCTGCTCCTTGACGCAGGCGGCCTGGAATTCGTAGTCGAATCTCTTGACCTTGGCCAGCAGCTTCTCGAAGATCTTCTTGGAGTTGATCAGATGGCGGTAGCAGTCCTCATCGGGCTGGGTGCGCATGGCCTTGACGTCGAGGCCGACGCATTCAAAGTTGCCGCGGTCGCCGAAGTTGTTCTCGTACAGGACCTTGACCTGGTTGAACGCGTTGCGCAGGTTGTCGACGCCGAACGCCTTGTCCTGGTCGTAGCGGCAGCCGTTCTGGTCATTCAGATGCACGCCCCACAGCTTGTTGAGCGCCAGCGCGAAGCCCATGTCGTTCGCGGGATCAAGACCGGCGAGGATGGAGTGCGCGGATTCGATGCACAGGCCGACGCGGCTCGGATCGACGGTGTATGCGCCGACGGCCAGCGCGTGACCGGCGGTGCCGCAGATGGAGCGGTCGATGGGCTCATTGGGCTTCGGCTCGACAAGGATGAGCGCGTCGTCGCGGTAGGTCAGGATGTCGTTGAACGCGTCGCGCAGCTGGAGGGTCATTTCAACGGGGTTCTTGCCCTCGGCGCAGAGCGTGCCCTCGCGGGCCAGCCACAGCTGGATCTTCTTGGTGCCGAGCGCCTTGGCAATGTCGCAGGAGCGGCGGGCGCGCCACTGGGCAAATTCACGGTCTTCCTTGCGGGAGGCGGTGAAGCCGCCGTCATTCGTGCGCTTGTCGAACCACAGACGCGGCGCGACAAACTCTGCGAACAGGCCGTATTTGTCGAGCATCGCCTTGACGTCCTTCGCGTAGTCGACGATCTGCTTCTCGGTCATGTTGTTCATGTCGGGAACGGCGTCGTCGTCATGGAACTGCATGCCGGCCAGACCGATCTCGGCGTACTTCTTCATTTTCTCTTCCAGCGGAATGCTCTTGCGGTGGCCGGGGCCAAAGGTTTCGTTGCCCTCGTGGACGTTCCACGGGCCTGCGGTAAATCTGAATGTTGCCATGTCTGTATCCTCCTGTATCAATTGTCTGGTTTCATACAAATATGTGCTTGAGGGGCGGGCGGCTTTTACCGAAAGCCGCCTCCGGATAGCTCCATCATAGCGGAACAGGCTGTTTGTTCAATGTTAGACTTGCTTTTTTTATCCGACAATCTTGCGATTTTTAATTTTTCGGTAGACTTCCACAAATTCCTTTGCCGCAATTTGTCATGATGCACAAGGGCTTTTTTTCCCGAAATATCCCCCAGGGGAGCTTGTGCGCGGCGGTCAGACTTCTTATAATAAACAAAAAAGTTCGGAGGAACAGACCATGCATATGGCAGACGCACTTTTATCTCCTGCTGTCGCCGTTACGATGTACGCAGCCTCTGCTGCTGCGGCGGGCGTTTCGCTCGTGCAGCTGCGCAGGGAGGAGCTTGCCGCACCGGAGACGGCAAAAAAGAAGCTTCCGACAATGGCGGTCATGTCCGCGCTCGTCTTTGCCGGGCAGATGATCAACTATACCATCCCCGGCACAGGCTCGTCCGGGCATCTGTGCGGCGGTATGCTGCTGTCCGCCATGCTGGGGCCGTGGGCAGGCTTTTTGTCCATGATCGTCATTCTTGCCATTCAGGCGCTGTTCTTTGCTGACGGAGGGCTGCTTGCGCTGGGCGCGAATGTCTGGAACATGGCGTTCTACGGCTGCTTCGTGGGATATTTCCTTATCTACCGGCCCCTGATGCGCGGAAATCTTTCCGCGGGCAAGGCCCGGCTGCGCCTGACGCTTGCGTCGGTGCTCGGCTGCGTCGCAACGCTGCAGCTCGGCGCATTCTCCGTCGTGCTGGAAACGACGCTCTCCGGCATCACGGCGCTGCCGCTCGGCGCGTTCGCGGTGCTCATGCAGCCGATCCATCTGGCGATCGGTCTGGTCGAGGGGCTGATCACGGCGGCGGTGCTGCCGCTGTGCCTCGCGGGTGTGCCGGAATTGTGAATCTTGCATTGCCGGGCTGCATACAGTATAATGGGAGTGTCCGGGAAAAAGAAAGAAATAAGAGGATTCAGAAAGGACTGTGTAATTTATGGATCGTGCAGAATTAAAGGCCCGCGCAAGAGCGCAGCTCGGCGGCGGTATTTTTCAGAATCTCTGGATGATGGGTCTGGCCGTGTGCCTGCTGATCGGCCTGCTGGAGTCGGCTGCCGCCGGGATCATCCCCGGTATCGGCGCGCTGCTCGTGGTCGGCCCGCTGGAATACGGCATGGCGTATATCTTCCTCAAGCAGGCGCGTGACCATCAGCCCGTGCAGCTGGGCGATATGTTCCGCGGCTTTCAGGATGATTTCGGTGGAACGTTCCTCATCGGTCTTATGACGTCGCTGTTCACGTTCCTGTGGTCGCTGCTGTTCGTCATCCCCGGCATTGTCAAGGCGTATGCCTATTCTATGGCATACTATATCAAGCTTGATCATCCCGACTACGGCTGGAACGCCTGCATCACCGCAAGCCGTCAGATGATGGACGGCCACAAGTGGGAAAAGTTTGTGCTTGACCTGAGCTTCCTCGGCTGGATCATCGTCGGCTCTTTGTGCCTCGGCGTCGGCACGCTCTGGGTCACGCCGTACATGGAAGCGGCAAACGCGCAGTTCTACGAATACGTCCGCACCTGCCCGTCCGTGGCGGAGGGCTGACCGGCGCTGCGCAATATGGAAAAAACGGGACTCCGCTGCCTGCGGAGCCCCGTTCTTTTTTGCATTTTTATCCGTCAGCCCTTGTATTTCAGCGCCCGGATCGCGTTCAGGACGGCGAGGACCATCACACCGACGTCGGCGAAGATGGCGGCCCACATATTCGCGACGCCGAAGGCGACGAGCGCGAGGCAGCCGAACTTCACGACCAGAGAGAACACAATGTTCTGCCGGACGATGCCGATGCACTTGCGGGAAATTTTGATGGCCTTTGCGATCTGCAGCGGGTCGTCGTCCATGAGGACGATGTCGGCGGCCTCGATGGCTGCGTCGGAACCCATCGCGCCCATTGCAATGCCGATGTCCGCCCGCGTGAGGACCGGGGCGTCGTTGATGCCGTCGCCGACGAAGGCCAGCATATCGTTTTTGCCCTTCGCGGCCAGCAGCTTCTCGACCTCCGCGACCTTGTCGCCCGGCAGAAGCTCACTGCGCACCTCGTCGACGCCGAGTTCGGCGGCCACGCTGTCCGCTACGCGCTTCGCATCGCCCGTCAGCATGACGGTCTTCTGGACGCCCGCGCGCTTGAGTTGCTCGATGGCTTCCTTCGAGTGCGGCTTGACGACGTCGGAAATGACGATGTGTCCCGCATACTGCCCGTCAACAGCCATGTGGATGATCGTGCCGGTGCTGTGGCAGTCGCAGTACTGGACGCCCAGCTTTTTCATCAGCTTGCTGTTGCCCGCGGCGACCGCGTGCCCGTCGACCGTGGCGGTGATGCCGTGGCCGCTGAGCTCTTCGATGTCCGTCACGCGGCTGCGGTCAATTTCCTTGCCATAGGCCTTCTGCAGACTCTTGCTGATGGGGTGCGAGGAGGCGCATTCGGCCAGCGCCGCGTATTCCAGCAGCTGCTCCTCAGCCAGCGGGCTGTGGTGGACGGCCGTGACCTCAAACACGCCGCGCGTCAGCGTCCCGGTCTTGTCGAACACGACGACCTTCGCTGCGGACAGGGCCTCCAGATAGTTCGAGCCCTTGATCAGCACGCCCTCCCGGCTTGCGCCGCCGATGCCCGCGAAGAAGCTCAGGGGAATGCTGATGACCAGCGCGCACGGGCAGCTGACGACGAGGAAGGACAGCGCGCGGTAGACCCAGTCGGTCCAGTTCGCGTCAGCCCCCGCAAGCATCCGGCCCAGCGGGACCAGCACGGCCAGCGCCAGCGCTGCGGCGCACACGGCAGGCGTGTAGACCTTGGCAAAACGGGAAATAAACGTTTCGGAGCGCGACTTGCGGGAGCTTGCGTTCTCGACGAGATCGAGGATCTTCGAAACGGTGGACTCGCCGAATGCCTTTGTCGTGCGGATCTTCAGCACGCCGGACAGATCGATGCAGCCGCTGATGATCTCGTCGCCCGCCTTGACGTCGCGCGGCAGGCTTTCGCCGGTCAGCGCGCTGGTGTTGAGACTGGATGTGCCCTCGACGACCACGCCGTCGAGCGGCACCTTTTCGCCCGGCTGGACGACGATGATGCTGCCGACCGCGACCTCGTCCGGGTCGACCTGCGTCAGCTGCCCATCCTGCTCAATGTTCGCGTAGTCCGGGCGGATATCCATCAGTGCGGAGATATTCTTCCGGCCCCTGCCGACGGCGTAGCTCTGGAACAGCTCGCCGATCTGGTAGAACAGCATAACGGCGATGCCCTCGACATAGTCGCCGCTCTTCGTCCAGATGGCGAGGAAGAACGCGCCGAGCGTGGCCAGCGTCATGAGGAAGTTTTCGTCAAACGCGCGTCCGTTGAGAATGCCCTTTCCGGCCTTGCGCAGAATGTCATAGCCGATGACCAGATACGCGGCCACATAGGCAAGCAGCTGCGGGATGCCGGTGATGGGGATAAATTTCAGCGCAATGAGCATCACGGCGGTGATGAGGATGCGCACGAGCATTTTTTTCTGTTTCTTTGTCATAGCAAACACTCCGTTCCGCGCTGCCGGAGCAGCAATTGCAGCTTAAAGCTCGATCTCGCAGTCAGGCTCGACCTTTTTGCAGGCCTTGAGCACGGCCTTCATGGTCTTCTTCTCGTCTGCGCCCTCGGCGAATTCCACGATCATCTTCTGCGTCATGAAGTTGACGGTCGCGTTCGCAACGCCCTCGGTCTTCTTCGCGGCTTCCTCCATCAGGTTTGCGCAGTTTGCGCAGTCGACTTCGATCTGGTATGTCTTTTTCATGGTCAGGCCCTCCGTTTGAAATTTTGAATTAAACGCTTGCTTAATCATTACATCCGCAGTATACTGAGAAAAACGCCGGAAATCAAGCCCTCCGGGGCGCTTGCTTCCAAACGGGCGAACGGAATGTCCAAAACGGACAAAGGAGATGGGACAAATGCCGGAATTCTCTCTTCCGCACGACCACGGCGCGCACGGACACACGGAGGATCTGTACCGGGAGCTGAAAAACGTGGAGCACTTCGGCGCGGTGTGCGATATCTTCAAACAGCTGAGCGACCCGACCCGCGTGCGCATTTTCTGGCTGCTCAGCCACCGGGAGGAGTGCGTCATCAACATCGCGGCGCTGCTCGATATGTCCAGCCCCGCCGTCTCGCACCATCTGCGTTCACTTGCGCAGAGCGGGCTGATCGAAAGCCGCCGGTGCGGCAAGGAGGTCTATTACAAGGCGGGCGACACCATGCAGATCAAGCTCCTGCACGAGATCGTCGAGCAGGTCATGCAGATCGCCTGCCCGGAAAAGGCCGTCGACTATCAGGACTCGCAGGAGCAGATCATCCGCCATGTCCACAACGAGCTGACGGCCAATCTCGCCGAGCGCGTCACCATTGAGGAGTTGTCGCGGAAGTATCTGATGAACACGACGACGCTCAAGCGCTGCTTCAAGCAGGTCTACGGCGAGACGATCGCCGCACACATGAAAAAGCACCGCATGGAGCAGGCCGCGTCCCTGCTGTTAAAAACGCAGAACGACATTGCCGCCATCGCGCAGGCCGTCGGCTACGAGAGCCAGAGCCGGTTCACGGCCGCGTTCAAGGAGACCTACGGCGAGCTGCCGACAGAATACCGCCGGAGGCGGTCATAAAAATCAGAACCGGCCCGCAGGACACGCCTGCGGGCCGGTTGACTTATTTCTGTGTATTTTATACGTACTGCTGGGTGTCGACGTCGACGACGCCTCTGGTGGTGATGCGGAGCTTGGGGATGACGGGCAGGGCCATAAAGCTGAGCGTCATGAACGGGTCGATGCCCCGGCTGACGCCGAGCGTGAAGGCCGCGTCCTTGGCCGCCTCAAGCTGGTCGTTGACCTCGGTCAGCGGACGGTCGGACATGATGCCCGCGATCTCCAGCACGACCGAACCCTTTACCGTTCCGTTTTCGACCACGACGATGCCGCCGTGGTGCTCGACGATGTAATTCGCGGCGAACGCCATATCGGCGGAGTTCGTGCCGACGACGATGATGTTGTGCGAGTCATGCGAAATGCTGGTCGCGACCGCGCCGGATTTCAGGCCGTAGCCCTGAATGTAGCCGAGGCCGATGTGATGCGTGCCCTTGTGGCGCTCGACGACGGCGATCTTCAGAATGTCCTTTTCCAGATCGACATGATCGGCATAGCCGTTGTCGGTCGTGATGATCTCGCCCGGGACCATGCCCAGAACGCCTCTCTGGCGCGTGTCGCGGAAATCGTCGGGCGTGAGCGTCGAGACGTGGAAGGTGTCGTGGGCGCGCTTGTCGAGATATTCCTCGATCTTCGGCGCTTCAAAGTCGCGCAGCTCGCCGTTGTTCCAGTACAGAACGCCCTTCTTGAAGACCATTTCGACGTTGAAGTCCTTGAAATTGTCGATCACGGCGAAGTCGGCCAGATAGCCGGGCGCGATCGCGCCGCGGTTATTGAGCAGGAAATAGCGCGAGGCGTGGTGGCAGGCGGCCTTGACGGCAATGATGGGGTCGACACCGTATTTGTTGATGGCCTCACGGGCGATATAATCAATGTGACCCTTTTCCAGCAGATCGCTCGGATGCTTGTCGTCGGTGCAGAACATACAGCGCTCAGCGTACTGCGGCGTGAGCAGGGGAGCAAGCGCTTCCAGATTGCGCGCGGCGGTGCCCTCGCGGATCATGATGAACTGGCCGCGCTGCAGCTTTGCCAGCGCGTCCTCCATCGTGGCGCATTCGTGGTCGGAATAGACGCCTGCGGCGACGTAGGTGTCCAGATCCTTGCCCTGCAGGCCCGGCGCGTGGCCGTCGATTTTCTTGTGGTGCGCCTGCGAGGCGACGATCTTCGAGACGACCTCGGCGTCATTGTGGATCACGCCGTAGGAGTTCATCATCTCGGCCAGACCCTGTACTCTGGGGTAGTCGTAGAACGAGTCGATGGCGCGGTAGTCCAGATTCGCGCCGGATTCGTCCATCGGCGTGGCCGGGACGCAGGACGGCAGCATGAACCGCACGTCGATGGGCAGCCCCTCGGTCGCCTGGAACATATAGTCAATGCCGTCGGTGCCCATGACGTTGGTGATCTCATGGGGGTCGGTGATGACGGTGGTCGTGCCGTGCGGCAGCGTCGCGCGGACGAATTCCTTCGGCGTGACGAGACTGGATTCCAGATGGATGTGCGCGTCGACGAAGCCGGGGCAGACGATCTTGCCGGTCATATCGTATTCGACCTCGCCCTCATAGCTGCCGAGGCCCACGATCAGGCCGTTCGCCACGGCGATGTCGCACGTCAGCAGCTCATTGGAGAATACGTTGACATACGTCGCGTTTTTCAGCACCAGATCAGCCTTCTGCCTACCGGAGGCGGCCTCGATCACACGCTGCTTCTTTAACAGCTTCCGCTGGATCTTCGCTGCGTAGCTCTCAATGGGAAAAGCCATGGAACATCTTCCTTTCTGCGTTCAGTTTTGCTTGTATCTGATATTAGATGGAATTATAGCACTGCTCCTGCCGCTTGTCCATGTTCATTTTCTACGGAATGTCGCAGATTCTTTTTTGCAATCTGTACAGAAATGGCGATGTGTGATATGCTTAGGGTGTATCTGAAAACTCCCAACGCACCCGGACAGCGGGCCTTTTTGCGGTGCGCCGCGTCATTTTTCCTTGAAATACGTCAGTATTCCTGCGAAAAAATGTCTTGCGCAACGCAAAAATCCCTCGCTGCCGGTCACATCATGAGTTTTCAGATACACCCTAGTGCACAAACAGGAGGCGAACGTCATGAAATTACTGATGCACATCTGCTGCGCGCCCTGCGCGAATATGCCGATCGACGCGCTGCGCGCGGATGGGATCGACCTGACCGGCTACTGGTACAATCCCAACATCCATCCCTTTACCGAATACCGCGCCCGGCGGAACTGCCTGCAGGAATACGCGAAGACCATCGAGCTGCCCCTTCTCATGCGCGACGATTACGGCCTGCGGCCATTCGTGCGCGAGGTAGCAGACGATATCGCGGGCCGGTGCGTCAAATGCTACGAAATGCGCCTTTTTGAGGCGGCACGGGCCGCGAAGGAGGGCGGGTTCGACGCGTTTACGTCGTCTCTGTTCATCAGCCCCTATCAGAAGCACGAGCTGATGCGCGATGTGGCCTACCGCGCGGCAGAGGAATACGGCGTGGAATTTTATTATCAGGATTTCCGCCCCATGTTCCGCGACGGCCAGGCCCGTGCGCGGGAGCTGGGCTTTTATATGCAGAAATACTGCGGCTGCGTCTTCTCCGAGCAGGAGCGCTATCAAAAGCCCAGCCGGATTATCCCGTGAGGCAAATCAGCACCTGCCTGCCTTATGGAGCTTCCGGATGAGCACAACGGCCAGCGCAATGACAAGCGCGCTGAACGCGCCCACGCAGGTAAGCCGGATGACCAGCCTGCGGTGCGCGGCCTGACGGGCGGCCTCGCGGGCGGCTTCCTCGGCGGCCTTTTGCGCTGCCTCCTGCGCGGCCTGCTCCTCGGCCTGCCGCTGGAGCTCGGCCTGCCGTTCTTCCTCGGCTTTCTTTTCCTCTGCGGCTTTCGCTTCGGCGGCAAGCCGCTCTTTTTCTGCCTGCTCGGCCTTCGCCTGCTCTTCGGCGAGGCGGGCTTCTTCGGCTTCCTTTTCGGCCTGCTCCCGTTCCAGCCGCACCTGCTCGTCAAGATAGGTCTTCAGCAGCACGGCCAGCTGGCCGCAGATCACAGAGCCTGCGCTCTGTCCGTCGGCATACGCTGCGTCCACATTGCCGCCCGGCCCATAGGACAGGCCGCTCGTATACACGGCCAGCAGAAACGGCCGCTCGGCCCAGATGATGCCGACGTCGTTCTCCGCGCCCTCGTAGCTGCCGTATTTGTGCGCGATGGGCGTTTCATCCACGTCGAGATACGTCTTGAAATACGCGTCCGGGCAGGCAATTTTCAGGTAGTCGATCAGCTCGGGATACTGCTCCTGCCCGTCCCAGACGACCTTCAGCGTGTCCAGCATCATGCGCGTGCAGAAAAGGTGGTCATAATAGTAATTCTGCGGGATCTCGTCGTCGGTCATGGTGAAATATTTGCGCATGGCCATCTTGTATTCCGGCCAGTCGCCGATGCGCCGCCAGAGGGAATACGAAAGCTCGTTGTTGGAATAGACCAGCGACTGATAGTGCGCCTCGTCCAGCGAAGCGCCCTGCGTGATCATCGTGTCCCCGGTGATCTCGCCCGCGAGCTGCATATCATAATAATACAGGTTCAGCGGCAGCTTGTAGGTGCTTGCGCCGTAAAGCATTTTCGTCTCGTTGAAGTCATACTGTTCGCCGGTTTCCGGCACGTAAAAGCTGATCTCGAAATTATCCCCGGTCAGCGCGTGCTCAGCGCGGAAGTCGTCCATCAGCTGCTCCAGCGTCTTCCCCGTCACATCGGGGGCCGTATATGCCTCTGCTGCCAGCGCGGGAACCGCCGTCTGCGCAAGACACGCCGCGCAGAGCAGCGCCGCCGCTGCCGCCCGGGCTTTTTTCATTCTCATATCCGCTTCTCCTTCTGCGTTTTCAAGTATCTGCATCATACCGCAACGCGGCCGGATTTGCAACCATGCACCAAACGGGCAGGCCCGGCATATGGTAGGGAAGACAGAAAACATTCTTGTCTTTGAAGGAGGGGTTTTATGAATCAACCCTGCAATTATACGACGACCGGGGGCTGTCCCGAGCCGCAGGCGGTTCAGGGCTGCGCGGCCTGCTCCGGCGGCAGCCAGCAGACGTGTCCGCCGCCCTGCCAGCCGCCCTGCCAG